>Ga0182030_10028033_pt1 | contig 10092 bp, 9 predicted proteins | sample 812S3MmetaG_FD_121299 | JGI IMG/M metagenome (GOLD analysis project Ga0182030, IMG submission 121299) | Permafrost microbial communities from Stordalen Mire, Sweden - 812S3M metaG (Illumina Assembly) | ecosystem: Environmental > Terrestrial > Soil > Wetlands > Permafrost | place: Sweden... | reverse complement strand
GCGACGAACAATCTGAATTTCGGCAACCCCGAGCGGCCCGAGATCATGGCGCAGCTCGTGGAAGCCATCGAAGGCATGGCTGAAGCGTGCGCGTTCTTTGAAACGCCCATCACCGGTGGCAACGTCAGCCTCTATAACGAGACGCTCGGCGAGGCGATTTATCCCACCCCGGTAATGGGTGTCGTCGGGCTGCTGGAAACCGCGTTGCCGGTTCCAATGCGGTTCCAGAACACCGGTCGGGCGGTACTCCTGCTCGGCGGCGTGGGGGAAACCGATCCGGTGCGTTTTGGCGGCACGCAGTATGCCAAAACCATCGTGAAACAACTTTGGGGATTGCCGCCCAAACTCGACATGGCGCAGGAAAAGCGCGTCCATGAAGCCATGCGCGCCATTCACGCGGAACGCCTCGCCGAATCGGCGCACGATTTGAGCGATGGTGGGCTCGCCGTCACCCTGGCCGAATGTACGACTGCCGAAATCGGCGCGGAGATCCACCTTGATTCCGATCTCGCCCCCGCGCACCTCCTGTTCCATGAAGCGCCCTCGCGCATTCTGATTACAACCACTAACGCCGCGCGCGTACTCGAAATTTGCGGCGAACAACGTATTGAATGTCTGACGCTGGGCGTTACAATGGAGGCACGCCTAGAAATCACCAACCGGCGGCGGAAGCTAGTGAGCGTGGCTTCGGCTGGCCTTGCCTCCCCCGGCATAGAACACTTTCTCGACAGGGTCTGATCAACATACATGTTCGATAAATTTCATGACGAGTGCGGGGTAGTTGCCATCTATGGCCACCCGGAAGCATCCAAGCTGACTTATCTGGGACTGTACGCGCTCCAGCATCGCGGGCAGGAGAGCGCAGGCATCTCCACCAGCGACGGCGAAACCGTTCATACGACGAAGTCGATGGGCCTGGTTTCGGACATCTTCACGCAGCCTGTGTTAAAAGCTCTGCCGGGTTCGCTGGCGATTGGACACACCCGCTATTCCACGGCGGGCGATACGGCGCTGCTGAATGCCCAGCCGTTTGCGGTGGCGTGCAACAAAGGCCGCATCGCCGTCGCCCACAACGGCAACATCACCAATGCGCTGGAACTGCGTAAGGAGCTGGAACGCCGCGGCGCTATTTTCCAGGCCAACAGCGATACCGAAGTGATCCTGCACTTGGTCGCGCATTCGGAAGAGCGCACCTTGGCGGGAGCGCTGCGCGACGCGTTGCTCCAAATTGAAGGGGCCTTCTCTCTGGTGTTCCTGGCCGAAGATCAGATCATCGTGGCGCGGGACCCGCATGGTTTCCGTCCACTGGCCATGGGCAAGATGGAGCTTTCGGGCGGCCGTCCCTGCTATGTTTTTGCTTCGGAAACCTGTGTGTTTGACCTGATCGACGCGGTGTATCTGAACGACGTGCAGCCCGGAGAAATGGTGATTGTCGGGCCCACGGGCATTACGCGCGAGCGTTTTGCGCCGGAGCAGCCCCTGGCCCATTGCGTGTTCGAACATGTGTATTTTGCGCGGCCGGATTCCATGGTCTTCGGCCGGTCCGTGCAGGAATCGCGCGAGATGTTGGGGTGCCTGCTGGCCCGCGAAGCTCCGGCCGATGCCGATATCGTTGTCCCTGTCCCCGACTCCGGCGTTGCCGCGGCGCTGGGATACGCCTCGGAATCGGGGTTGCCGTTCCGCCAGGCGCTGATTCGCAACCATTATGTGGGCCGCACGTTCATCGAACCTTCGCAAGCCATTCGCGATTTTGGCGTGAAGCTGAAGTTGAACCCGGTGCGCCATTTACTGGAAGGCAAGCGCGTGGTGTTGGTGGATGATTCCATTGTCCGCGGAACCACCAGCCGCAAGATTGTCCGCATGGTGCGCCAGGCCGGTGCCAAGGAAGTGCATCTGCGGGTGTCGTGTCCGCCGACGATTAGTCCGTGTTTCTACGGCGTAGACACCCCCACGCGCAAGGAGCTCATTGCCGCGAATCAATCCGTGGAAGAGATCCGTAAGTTTGTGGAAGCCGATTCGCTTTCGTACTTGTCGCTGGGTAGTCTGCGCCGCGCCGTCTCCGATACGGACGCGAATTATTGCTATGCGTGCTACACGGGGAATTATCCTACTGAACTGATCAGCGTGGATATGTTGATGGCAACGGGCCGCTAACGCCCTTCGCTCGTGACTTCCTGTCTTCCAACCTTGTCATCCGCTGGTTCTGCAACTCAGCAAGGTTGACCAACGAAGCAAGCCGCTCGGTCAACGGAGCTAGCAGACCGACCACCGTATCGTGCGCCTCGATCGAACGCCGCATCTCGTGGTTCGTCACCTTATTGCACCGCCTGCCTCACCGATCCAGAACTACCCCCGAAATCAACTGATCCCCCATAAGTCGCGGTCACTTTCTCCGCCCCTGCCGGCAACTTGGCTGTCGAGAACGATGGCCGTGGAAGTTTCCATCCGTGCCCTCCACAAGTGCCCCAATCGGGTATGCTCCGTCAGGGCAAACTGGCGACTGCTGAGCACAAAAACTGTAGAGCGATTCTGAAAACAAGACGCAGCCGTCCTGCAACTCCACGCCAGACATTATCCGCTGCTAACCGTAAGTTGGCCAGCGGGACAGAAGGCCCACAAATCTTGACATAACCACTTGACCTTCTCTTCGCATTTTGCGAAGATAGTAAGGGTAACAGCGTGCAAGTCATGAGTTTCCGCAAGCTCCAGGAAGCATCCCGGAGACACGGCATCGGCAAGCAGCTGGACGCCTGGTATCGAATTGCGAAGTCGGCGAAATGGACGAACCTGGAAGAAACGCGACGAACGTACGCCACGGCGGATGGCGTCGCGGTGAACAAAAAGATCTACACCGTGTTCAACATTCACGGAAATGAGTTTCGATTAATCGTGGGTATCAACTACCCGAGCCAGACCATTTTCATCAAGCACGTGCTCACTCACGCGGAATACAGCAAAGGAGATTGGAAAAAATGACCGCCATTATCGACGAAAAGAAATACGCAAACTTGCTGGCCCGCTCGCTGCCGCACGTGATCTACACCGAAGCGGAAAACGAGAGCTATATCGCCGCGCTGGAAGCTCTCTACGATCGCGGTTCTCTCAGTGCCGAAGAGCATCGCCTGGCTGAACTGCTCACCCTGCTAATCGAAACCTTCGAACGCAAAACCTATCAACTGGAACCGTCGAACCCGGTGGATGTGGTTCGTCACCTGATGGACGCGTCCGGCCTGAAACAAAAAGATCTGCGCGAAGTCTTCGGATCGGAGAGCCTCGTTTCCGAGTTTCTGAACGGCAAGCGCGGATTATCCAAGACCCAGATCTCACGGCTTAGCGAGCGCTTTGCGGTATCGCCCGAACTGTTTTTCGAGCGATTCAAAACGACGGCCTAGTCATTTCGGTGAGGACTTGAGATCGCTGCGCAGTTGATCTACTCCCGCCGCGTAGGTCGCGGAACCGGCCAAATGTTTGATCTCGCGGCGGCAGAGTGGTTTGTCGCCCGCTAGATAAGCCACCTGAGCCAGAAACCAACAGCGGTACGCAGCGTGAGATCCCGAAGCCTCCGCCGTCCGCGCGTCACCCAGAGCGCCCACGACGTTGCCCAACTCCAGCAATACATAGGCCCGAAGAACACGCAGGGAAGAGTTTTTCGGGTTGCTGACGGTGAGTTCGGTCAAGTAAGTCAGGGCCTGCAGGTGCTGCCTCCTGTCAATGAGTTTGATCGCCTTGTCGACTAACGCGCGATCGGCGGGCGTCAGGTCCTGCAGCGGCTCGGCCAGAGCTTTCAGATCCAGCCGCGGTTGCATGTCGCCGGGCGCGGCTTCAGAAGCATTCAGGTGCACGCAAGATGCCAGAATAAGCGCTACCGCCAAGCTTCTGATCCACATACCAAGGAGTATTGCAGACCGTTAAATCGTTGACGCCGCCCCAGGCCTGGCCATCACCCGAACTGGCTCGTGTTACTCTCACTAAGCGATGTCCGTACAGATCCTCATCCAGGGGAAACTGCTCGGACTGGACGATTTCCTCACTGCCGCACCCATCTCATCCGACGAAGTCGTCGTTGCGCGGTCGCTGTGGATTTCGCTGGTCTGTGAAGTGGTTCCACGCGCCCTGCTGGCCGAACTGGAGCTGGCCCGCGTCCTTTTAGGCTCCAGCGGTGGCGGCCAGTTCCTGCTTGTGCTCACCGACGCGGTTCGCGAGCGAGCGGAACAGTTCCTGCGACAGTCCGCTGCACAGATAAAGGCGGCAACCGGCGGTCACGTGCGGCTGGTCTGGGCCGTTACCGAGAATCTGGGCGATTGGACCGTTGTTCGCAAACGTCTGCAAGACGCCATGCGCGCCAGGGAATCCGCGCCGCTCGCTCAAGAACGTTCCTTCGCGCCGTTTCAACCAGCAGCCGCTGAACACACGATCTTCACCCCTGAGTTCGCCCAAGCCCTGCGTACCACAAGCGCGATCGGCTGGTCGCCGGATCTGCCCGGGGTGATCACGACCGGTCCTGCCAAGCGGGCATGGCCCGTTTCTGCGAATCTTTCGCTCGATGGCATCACGCTCTCGCGCCAGTACGCCCACAGTGAGCTCGCCAAAACAGAAGGCGAGCCGGCCACCACCGCCGAACTGGCCAGCCGCGCCACCGGCCAACCTGCGTGGGGAGTGCTGCGGGGGGACGTCGATTTGTTCGGGCTCCGCCTGCGCCGCCTGCAATCCATCGAAGAGCACGTGCAGCTTTCCATGCTCTACAAGCACTTCTTCGCGGGGGAACTCGAAGTCCTTTCAATGGGAGGAGAGTTTTTCCGCCGCGTCAACATCTTGTATTCCGGCGGCGACGATTTTGCGGTTTACGGCGCCTGGGATGCACTCGTGCTGTTTGCCGGGGAGATGCAGCGCACGTTCCATCGCTTCGCCGAAGAGAATTTGAAAGAGTTTCCCGGCGCCGAAGCCAAGACCGTTACCATGGCGATGGCCATTGCCGGGGAAGGTCAGAACCTGGGGCAGGTCTACGCGCAAGCCGGACGCGACCTGGCCGTCGCCAAAGCCGCCGACAAGGATTGCATCTACCTGTTTGGCCGTGTGGTCGAATGGAAGCAGTTGGCCGATGCGGCCGATTTGAAAGACGCGGTAACGCGCGTAAGTGAAGAATTTAAAGCGGCGGGGCGTCAGTTCGTGAATGAACTCACGCGGATTTATGCCAAGGCGCAGTCGGTCACCGAATCGCCGGCGGATCATGAGAGGCTTTTGCGCCGGGCGTACCGTTTCCAGCGCCGCTACAACCGGGCGGCTTATTCGCGCCGCGAGAAGGAATTTCAGAAACTGCGTACGCACCTGATTGGCGAAATTGTGGGCCGCAACATCCGCCCCGCCGCCGGGAAGCAATTGCGTCTGCGTCCCGCGGGCGTCGTTGCAATAGAATGGGCGCGGCTATCCAAAGAGGTTTAATCGACATGGCAGAAGAACAAGCGACAACCAAACCACCCCAGCAGAACAGGCCTCCGCGTCCGAGCGGTCCTGGCGGCAGCGGCCCCGGCGGCAATAAGGGGCCTCGTCCGGAAGGCCGTGGAGACAATAAAGGTCCCGCTGGTGATCGGGGAGGCGACCGCGGTCCGCGAAGCGACAACCGCGAAGGACGCCCCGGTGGCGACCGCCGCTTCGACAATCCTGAAATCGATCTCGATAAGATCATGTCCGATAGCCTGTATCTCGACAATCAGGCTCACGCAATCGTCAGCCGCATCCGCGATATGGATTCGGCTACCCGCACGCAACTTCGCCGGCTCTACGGCGCGGTGCGTCGCGCCGTCCGCGCGCCGGAGAACGAACGTCAGCACGAGTTCGTCATGCTCCGCGCTCGCCTCGCTTACACCATCGCGCGCCACTCTCTGCGCAGTCTCGACCAGATCGAGCGCCTGCTGCTGCAAGTCACGCGCAAGAACGAAGCTCGCGGTTATGAACGCTTCCGCGATCTCTTCGAAGCCATCGTGGCTTATAACGAATAGGACTCGACACATAATGAGCGCGCATACCGCACAAACTGAATTGAAGCTTCTGGGCAAGCTGATCCTCGAAGGCACCCTGCACTGTGAAACGGGCCTGCACGTCGGCGCAGGCAAAGGCTCCATGGAAATCGGTGGAGCGGACAACCCCGTCGTAAAAGACGCATTCGGCCGCCCCTACATCCCCGGCAGTTCCCTGCGTGGACGGATTCGGGCGCTGCTCGAGCAATCGACCGGTATGGCCGTTCCCGCCGAAATGGTCTTCGTCTCCAGGCGCAAAGGACAGGAAGTTCGTATCCACCAGAGCGACCGTCCGGATGATGAGATCTGCCTGCTGTTCGGCCGCACTCCAGGCCGCATGGAGCGCGTGACCGGCGATGCCCTCGAAGGGGGAAGCGCCAGCCCCTCGCGTCTGGCCGTGTTCGACGCGGCGCTGGACCTCGACAGCATTACTCCGCAAATGCGCGAGAATCTGGACGACGAGCTGACCGAAGTGAAAAGCGAGAATGCCATCGACCGCATCACCTCGCAAGCCAACGCGCGTACATTTGAACGTGTGCCGGTGGGCGCGCGCTTCAAGACACGTTTCGTGGTCGACGTTCTTTGCGAAGAAGACGCTCCGCTGCTGGGACTGCTGTTGCAGGGGCTGCGGCTTCTGGAAGACGACGCGCTCGGCGGCGGCGGTTCCCGCGGCAGCGGCCGCGTACGCTTCAGCGATTTGAAGCTGGTCTGGCGCGATAAAGGCTACTATTCCACAGGCAAAGCGGAACAGGAACTGGCTGCGGCAACCGGATTGGGCGAACTGCAGGTGGCGGTTCACGAGAAGGGAAGCGCCTTCCTCACGGCGTAGAAATCACCAATGGCGTCTGTCCAAACGGCGAGTGCTGCTCGCCCGGGCCTGCTCGTAAAGCTGAGGCCGTCCCGTCCGTGGCGGAGCGGTCCGGCATCGGGCGCGCGCGATTCGGTCGACCTCACCTATCACAGCGATACTCTGTACGCGGCGCTGACGCATGCCATGCGACTGTTGGGCAAGCTGGAGTTCTGGCTGGAATCCACCGCGCGCGCCGGCGAAGGCGGATCTCCCATTCGCTTCACATCGCTGTTTCCGTTCTTCGGCGACACGCTCTATGTGCCTCCCCCGCGCCATATCTGGCCGCCTGCGCCATCGGTTCGGGTGCGATATTCCGGTGCGCGTTTCGTGCCCGCTTCGCTGGTGGAATCCATCTTCGCGGGACATCCATTGCAGGATGACCGCTGGTCCGTCGATGGCGTCAGCGAATGTCTCATCCCCTCGGGCCGCTCCGGTCCCTTTCGCGTGAGCGTGCGTTCTTCGGCGGCCGTGGACCGCATCACCGGGGCCTCCGCGCCGCACCATACGGCCTGCATCGAGTTCGCGCCCAAGTCAGGTCTGTGGTTTGCCGTCTCGTTTGCCGACGCCTACACGCGGGATCAGTGGAGTGACTCTTTGCGCGCGGCCATCCGTCTTCTGGCCGATTCCGGATTCGGCGGCGAGCGCTCGCGAGGATGGGGACGTGCGCATTCGCCTGAGTTCCGCGATGGTGTGCTTCCGCAGCTCATCTATAAAGGACTGCCATCGGTGGAAACCGTGTCCTGGTCGCTCTCGCTCATCAGTCCCGCCGAAGCCGATCAGGTCGATTGGGAAAAGGGCAGTTATTCCGCGACCGTTCGCGGCGGGCGTATCGATAGCCCCGCTGCGGGTTCGGGAGCGGCGAAAAAGTTGCTGACGATGATCGAGGAGGGTTCCGTGTTATCCGCAACCAAACTCGAAGGAAACGCCCCGGACGTGGCGCCGGATGGTTTTGCGCATCCTGTTTATCACGCGGGATGGGCTTTTGTGATTGCTGTGCCGGCCGAAGTCCCGCGCCAGCTTGACGTGGTGGCTGCCCCTCCAGTGGAAACTCCAACGGTCGAAGAAGCCGAAGAAGCCGAAGAAGTCGCTGCGGATACGGTTCCGCCGTCCCTGCCCCTGGAAGAGCCGGCCGACCCGTTGCCCGATCCCGTGGATCCCCAGCCCGATCCTGATCCCCTGATTGCTGGTCCGGTAAGCGCGTCGCCAGATCCCCTACCCGCGCCGCTCCCTGTCGATGATCCCGTCGATGAGCCGGGTGAACCATCGTTGCCGCCCAACGATCCCGATCCCGCGCTTCCATCCGTTGAGGAACCGGAGCCTGAATCGCCGATGGAGGGCCCAATCGAGTGAAGTATCGCGTCACCTGTTTGACTCCCACTCTGGTTGGAGGCGGCCAGCGGCTGTCTCCCATCGATTACATGGTCTGGAAGGACCAGGTCAATGTGCTCGATCAGCAGCGCATTTTCCGACTCCTCAGCCGCGGTCCGCGCCTCGAAGGCTACCTGACCCAACTGAAGAAGGCCACCACGCTCGATTTCGCGCAGTGGGGCGGATTCGCTCAAAACTACGCTGGCCGCCGCATCCCGTTCGAGCATGCCTCGCTCTCCAATTACTGGACCCGCGCGCGCGGCGAACAACTCAATATTCCGCTCTTCGCTGCAGGCCTCGACGGTCCTTATTTGCCTGCCGCCGCCATTAAAGGCGCGTTGCGCACCGGCTTTCTGAGCGCCAATTGGCGCGACACCACCACGCGCGACATTGTGCAGCGATTGAAAGGCGAAAGGCCCCCGCGCCGTCCCTCGGGGCCTGCCGAAGAGCAGGTCATTGGCGCAGGTGGTTCCGATCGCATGCGCTGGGCTGGGCTGTCGGATTCCGGCCCCATCAGCTACGATCCGTTCAAGATTTATTTTGTGCGAGTGGCTACATTGATCTCGCGAACTCCCGGGCAATACGCGTTGGGCTGGAAGGATTCCACACCCGGTTTCGTCGAAATGGCCCCGGCCGGAACCGTTTTTGAAGGCACCTGGAACGAGCACGAATTCCTCAATACGCCCGAGATCCGGCGCGTGCTGCGTTGGAGCGAGCCAATGACGCGCTCGCGCCTGTTCAGCGCCGCCAACGAATATGCGCGCCGCGTGCTCGATCTGCATGCCCGCTATGCCTCGTTGCCCGGTCTCGAAAAGTTGAACGGCCGCATCTCGGAACTGGAGGCGCGTCTCGCCGACGCGCACGCACGCGGCGCTTGCCTGCTGCCGATCGGCTGGGGCGGCGGCTACTTCGGCAAGAGCGCGCTGCTCGAAACCTCCACGCCCGAAGCGCGCGAAATTCTGGGCGCGCAGCCGCCTTACGAACGCGCCATCAGGACTGGGCTGCCGTTCCCGAAGACGCGCCACATTGTCTTCGAGCAGGATCAACCTTCTACGCTACCCGGCTGGGTGGAACTGGATGCCGCTTAACCTCATCGTTCTGACGCGTGCGGGAGATCCGTATCTTCCGCTTCTCGACCCCATTCGCGATCGCGCGGAAATCACCTTCGGAGCCACAGCCGATGAACTTGCCGGCGCGGCGGGCGAAGCCGACGCCATGCTGGCGTGGGTGTGGGAGCGCGGCGCCACCGAAGCCATCTTCGCGAAGGCGAAAAAACTCCGCTGGCTGCACCTTCGCTGGGCCGGTCTCGATAACTTCCTGTTTCCCGCTCTCATTGAAAGCCCTGTGACTCTCACGAACTCACGAGGAATCTACAGCCAGGCGCTGGGCGAGTTTGTAATTGCCGGCGCGCTCTTTTTCGCCAAGGACATGCGGCGCTTGTTGGCTGCGCAGGCGGAACATAAGTGGGAGCAGTTCACGATTCGGGAGCTGCGCGGCGCGACGATGGGGATTGTCGGCTACGGCGACATCGGGAAAGCTTGCGCGTCACGAGCTCAGGCCCTCGGCATGCGCGTTCTGGCGGTGCGGCGTAATCCTGATAAGACCAGGGGCGAGTTTGGTCCGGATGGCCTGATCGACATGATCCGGCAATGCGATTATGTGGTGGCTTCCGCGCCGCTGACTCCGGAAACGCGAGGTATGATCGGGGTGCGCGAGATCGCCGCCATGAAACCAACAGCGGTGTTGATGAACGTTGGCCGCGGTCCCGTGATCGATGAAACAGCGCTCATTCCCGCCTTGGCGGAGAAGCGCATTCGGGGTGCGGCGCTCGATGTCTTCACGCACGAACCGCTTCCGCCG
>Ga0182030_10028032_pt1 | contig 10092 bp, 9 predicted proteins | sample 812S3MmetaG_FD_121299 | JGI IMG/M metagenome (GOLD analysis project Ga0182030, IMG submission 121299) | Permafrost microbial communities from Stordalen Mire, Sweden - 812S3M metaG (Illumina Assembly) | ecosystem: Environmental > Terrestrial > Soil > Wetlands > Permafrost | place: Sweden... | reverse complement strand
GTAATTGGGGTACTTGCTGCGGTGCCGGTATTAGTGAGGTTGAATGAAAAGTTGGCCGTACCGCCAGGGGCTACCGGGTTGGGTGCCACGGTGCCAGTGCCGGTAATGTTGAAGTTGCCGGTAGAGCTATTTTGATATATCCAATCTAAGTATATGTTTTCAGTCCCAGAGGTAGGGATGGAAACCGTATTACAGCTCGAGCCGGTATCGCAGGCGATTACCGGAGTGCAAGGTTCATCACTAGAGGTGGTACATATAGAATAGCCCTTCAACGTCCAACTGCCGATCGAATTCGAATTGCTTTGGGCTTGGGCTGTCGCAGTATACGTATCTCCTGAGGTCAAGGTCCAACTTACGTTATTATTATTGGTCGGTGAGCTGGAAGGAATAATAGGAGACGTCATGGTTATTGTTGCTTGGTTAAACGGCCCGCCATCTGATGGTGAGCTGCTACTCCATTCACTGTTAGTATCAACTTTTAAAACATTTATTTTAACTGCCGGGGGGAAAGTAGGAAAATTACCTACGGAGTTACCGCAGTCAAGTTTTACTGCAAACCAAGCCACGCCGTTTACCTTGACTACAACCGCTTGTGCCGTATCGGGAGTGTCAATGGATTCATCCATATTTGTAGCCGGATCATAACCCGTATTTCTGGGAAAGGAATAATTAGGATCTACTACGAATGTTACATCAGACGCACTTATGTTCAGTTGCCACAAGGAAGGGCCTCCCAGGGCATTTTCTATATATAGCGCCCCGACCTTCTGAAAATTGTATTCGCTATTAGAATAATTTATTACATTAGTTATAAATGTGCTTTCTAGCTGGGCGTTAGTAGCTGTAGATAGATCGACTCCGTTTTCAACAGTTTGTTGGGTAGGATCACTTGCGTCATATTCTTGCCCGGCTAGACAATTATCATCCAATTGATGCGGAGGCGTGGTTATGGGGTTCACAGGCGGAGCAAGTACAGCACAATAACTATCCGCAGCGACTTTGGCCGATGACCCAAATATACAACCTAGCGTAATAAATAGGCTAAATACAAGAAGTTTTAGGATGGTGTTTTTTTTCATTGCAGGTTGTCCAGACTTGTTTGATACTCTTGTTTTATCAAATTATAGCCAGATACATTCGGGTTGAGGTTTGTTATGGCTTGTTGCCAATCTTGTTTGGAGACTGCTGTATCACCTTGGGCTTTGGCCAATTGAGCTAGCGAAACATATGGGATAGGAGAGTCGGGTGCTAGTTTTTTAGCTTCATTGGCGTATTTTTCAGCATCGCTATATTTTTTAAAGCTTACTGCCAGAGCGGATTGTTGGTAGTAGATAGTTAGTTCGTCATTTACATTGTTGGTTTTAGCTAGTTGTTGCTCTAACACCTGTTCGGCTGAAGCGTATTTACCCTGGCTAGCTAAATACTGGTAATCCTGATCCGGTGTTAATTGTCGGCCGGCCGACTGCTCCTTTGGAATAATTTTATTAATATTAGAGTGATGAAAGTAGAGAATCAAAACCACCCCAACTACAAAAATAATTAATAAAATTATGGCTGTAATAAAAACTAGGTGCTTTCGTTTTTGGGCTCGAGAATTGTCTCCCCCAACCAGCGCTGCACCGGTTTCTTGACTATAGTTTGGCACGACCTGATCCATGGCTATTTATGCTAAAACATTAGCACTATAACAGTAGTATATCAAGCTATTGCTAGATTTTATAACTTGTCTTCTAACCCTAGGGTTCTTTAAAAATATTTATAATGTTTCGGGTTGGTTCGACTTCGCAGTGGCTAGCGACGGCCGAAATAGGATTATGTCTTAGCTTAAAAAAGTTGACACGCCGAAATATGTTAGACGACAACCACTAAATTGTACCACCGCTCACTGCCGCCATGTTCCAGTTGACGGTTTCTTGCTGAGACTTGCCCGCTACTAACTCTTGGCCCGTTACCCGCCCGCCAATTTGTTCGGTAATATTTGAACGTATAACTATCGCTGATTCGGTGAAGTTTATTTGCCTGCCCAATTCCGGGTCAGTGACGGTTAATCTACCCGTCCAAGGTTTGCCTAAGCTAGCCCGGCTGAAATTCCAAGTAACCTTTGCCTTTTGATCTACTTCATCCATCAGTACTCCGTTTCCAGCTAAAGACATAAGACTGCTACCGAGGAATTTTTCCGTAATAACCCGTCTCATTAGGTCGCCCGTCAGGCGATCCGTTTTACCAATCTCTACAACGGCCGGCGTTACATTGAGATTTTTTACAGTAGTATTTTCTAGCTTTGGGCAGTAAGCAGCAACCCTCAGAAACACGTATGGATCTTCTGGTGTGGCCGAAGTAGCAAACCCCGAAAAGTCTGAGCTGGGATCACCGGCAAATTGTTGAGCTCCATAATGAAAATGTTCGTCGTTTTCTCCGGTAAGCCGACAGGTTGATGTCTGATGTTGGTACGTTCCTAAACCCCAAAAAGCTCCTTCGCGATTGGCATCTACCATAAGCCAAATGTCCCCGTCGGTTTCATAATATGAAGACATCGGCGTTTGGGGATATTGCCAGACCAAAGTATCGTTAGGCTTCTCTGTCACGGGCGGGCAAACATCCGTCAAACCAGGCGGTATGCAATCAGTAACGGGTTTATCGGCATTGGGTGATTGAATCACACCGTATTTCAAAGCAAGCGAAGCTGTAAGGTCGGTCGTGGTCGGCGTAAGTTTAGATTTATTTTCAATGTCCCCATGTCCGTTTGGGACTCCATAAATGCATACCGTTTCCCCTATATCTGTACCGCATTTATAATCCCCGGGGTCTTCTCCTGGATACGCTACGGCCGTTTCATTTGCTACAGCCTGACTATTAGCAGCATCAGCATTATGCGTAATTTCAGTAGCCAGCGTCCCAGTAACCGATACCCCTGTCGCTAATACTACCCTGCCAGCCAGTCGGCTAAACCGTTCGAATAAAGAAGTTCGAATAGGTGATGGATATTTATTAAACTGCTCGTTTTCCATTTATGCTCTCGGTCCGTTACTAGATACTAAAGCCCACCACAACTATTAAATTCAATAGATGATCGATTAATAAGACTGCATTGGCTTAACTCCCCTATCTTGGTCATCTAAGCTTATTAAATATCAATCAAGTTATAAAGGCAAGCATGTGTGGTAGTTCAATCAATAGAAAAACGTTACAAACAATCAACTAATATGTCTAAAACAAATAAAATTTACACGCCCTTAGCTAGGATAACACTTTTGCGCTACACCGGATCCTTCCTGCAATGCATAAAGAACAGCTAAATTGAATTTCCTGCCAGAATTCGGTGAAATTAAATTGTCTAAAGCAGTGTTGCACGAGGCATTTTGTACGATATAAACTTTTTGGGGGTTTGTGTTGGTTAACGAGCTTGAATAGCTATGCATCGAAACAGCCGAAGCTGCAAAGTAATTAAGATTAACCGTAACCGTACTGCTGCTTGAGCAGTCTGAGCCACAAATATCCAGAACTTTTGATGATCCTGCTGAAACTTTACTGGGTGACACTAAATTATTATTAATATACTGGTCAACACCGGCCATAACCGCTGAGGCGTCATTTTGCCTTGAAGTATTGGCCGCAACTTGGGCACTACTGGGAGTCGCCGAGCTCGAGGTACTAGTTGAAGCTGTTGAAGCGGATGTGGTTTTATTATTGTTCGAGTGTCTACCAACGTAATAGCTAGCCAGACTAATAGCTAACAATATCACCAGTATTACTAGTGATTCAACAATCGTAAAACCATTGGACTTTTTTTGAATCTTAGACATTCAGTTATCCTCTTCTTTAACTTATTGTCTATAAATATAAGCTTAAGCATGGATAATTGCAATAATAAGGCCTCTCGTTCCCATGGTTCGTGAAGGCTCTTTATGGCTTGTTTTCACTCCTGATTATAGGGCTTTAACTGTCAAATATATAGGACTTTCGCACTCTACCCCAACGTGAATACTGTAGCCGGATGTCGCCATTGTTCGGCTACATATTGCTGCAGCGGATCATGCTTGACCTCGTAAATTGTTTTGCCAGTAGCCCATGCTCTGGTTTTTAGCTGTATCCAGGCCAGCATACTCATAGCAATGTGGTTACGTTGGGAACGGTTCTTTCTGGCCTGGCATCTTTCAATACCAGTCAGTTGTTTTAATTCTCGGTGAAACTCCTCAATCTTCCAGCGAATGGCACTCTCTTTTCGAGTGTCATTTGTGGTTTTCAAGGTTACATCGTTCGTCACGATGTATTTCGTCTTGTCGGTGGAGACAACGATCCGGAATAGTTGCACCGGCCGGTTGACCGGTAAGTAGCGTAGTTTGCCGTGGTAGCCAGCTGGTTCATCCCAGGGCAGGTCGGCTGCCCTAATGTAGTCAGAGTACTTTTTAGGCCGAGGTATGTGGTAGACCTCATCCGGCGAGAATAGGCGGTTGCTTTGTACTGCACAGGCAAAGTATTTGTTGTAATCCATGATCTGGTTCATGAGCTCAACCGTGGCATACCAGGTATCCATCAGCACGTGGCTGTACGGTATACCCCGCCACTGGATCTGGGCCAGCATGTCAGCTACGTGATCCAACTTACTCTTACCATCTCGCTCCTTGTCGTGAACTCGGTAGTCAAGGATGTAGAAACGCTCGTTGTCCGGGTTGTAGTAGACACAGGTCACGACACCGATCCCATTAACGGCATGATGGGCATTGCCCGAATACTGTTTGACAACTCCTTCAATGGACCGAGCTGCCGACTTATCTAGTACCGTATCATCAAAGACAACCCGACCATGCGGGCTGTAGACTACAACTCCATCAATCTTTTCTCGTACCAGGGCCGGTGTTAACCGGCTGTCTTTCAGAAAATGGTGAACGCTGTCATGCTCTAATCCTTCAACCGTATCCGCGAAGTAAGTCCCGGTAAAGTTAACGGGCGTATTGACCAGAAACTGACCATAGCTCATGGTCGTAACTTTCATTGTTTGTTTTATCTCCTTGTTTACACAAGGATAGTATGGCTGACGCCATACTATTTGGCTAGTGGAAGTGCGAAAGTCCTATAAATTTAAAAACTGCCAGTCAACGTTTAGCTAGTCACTTGATCACAATATGGCGCATCAACGCATGACGCATCGCCAAAGGCATATACTTCACCATTGGCTCCAACCATGTAGTAACCATCGCCTCCACTTGAAGGAGCAACATTTATAACCCTATCAGCATTAGATAAGTTTTTACCACCAAGCGAGCCAAAATATGGTGCATCGAAACTGTAGACATTCCCGTTAGACGAAATTATACGATACCCGCTTTTGTTCGGTGAAGAAATCATACCAACGACAGGGTTTTTGTTAGTTTTATCTACCTCGCTGCCATGAAACTTTGCGTCTCCAAAGCTATAAATACCTCCGTTCTGTGACACCAACCAATAGCCTTTACCATCTGGCGTGGTAGCCATACCCGCTACTGGCGAATCTAATTTTTTGTCGGCAATACCGCCTTCAAACGTAGCATCACCATATGCCCGGACGTCACCTTCGCTGTCCACCAACCAATAGCCTTTACCGTCTGGCGTGGTAGCCATATCCACTACTGGCGAATCTAGTCCGTCACCACTTGAACTCTTCTCAAGTTTTGCGTCGCCATAAGCAATCACCTTGCCTTCACTGGAAGCCAACCAATAACCATCTTGATCAGGGGTTTCAGCCGCTGCGACAAATTTTGGGCGCGGTCTTACGAACGTCGCATCACCCTTGAACGGGGCTTCACCATACGTTTCAATTTCACCCTTGTTATTAACCGTATAGTATCCAAGGCAGCCCTTTAGGCCTTTGTATGCAAATACAATATCTCGTGTATTGGTGAGCGATAAGTGTGATTCGCCAGCCTGACAACCATTTTTTATCGGTTTAGTTCCTTGTCGCCCGGTTACTAAGTCAATATTGAATTCATAGGCTTTTCCGAAAATGTTATGAGTGTTAATCATTACTATGGTCCCGCTGAATTCCCCTGCTCCACCAAGTTGTGAATTGGTCATGTTAAACGTACTACTCGAGCCATTCCAGTTTAGGCTATCACCGTGTGGAAATATTACTTTGTGTGTTTCTAAATTTGTTAAATCAGAAACGCCCACATTGTTAAACACGGGCTCAAAGTTTTCAAATGTAAATTTAAGCCCTTCAGGCAAACCATATACACAGGCCGTATGCCCCCATTTTGTACGACACATTTTATCTCCCGGATCTTCTCCGGGGTGAATAATTATTGCCTGGCTTATATCCGAGTGTGTTTCTTGAGCCCGGGCATTCATTGTCGCACCAACGCCGATGCTACCTACCATAACTATAGCTGGAACTACAGCCCTAACAAACAGCTCGTCCATAAAATTACGCTGTTTATCTTGCTGTTGGCTAAGTTGTTCGACCATCACCAGATTTTATCCTATCTTCTATCAATGTTAATCACAATTAATAATTAGACACTTATCATATTGTTAAATACCTAAGTTGCAAGTTTCGCTGTAGATAGTTGCTCCGTTTTGACCTAGCCCGTCTCTTTTGTCAATTAAGCTCATTAAAAATCAAGATGCTTAAAATAGCAAGCATAAGTAGTGAATATTTGTACGATTAGACTATACCGCCACTGGGTACAAAGCCCGGGTATTTTTATATAAAATCAGATGGCCGGCTGATAGATAGTAATAAAATAATTCATACCTGTATCTAAAGTTGAAGCTCGACAATCAAATATATTTTTGTTGCATTATTAGATGGCATCTTCTAAGCTTAAGCTTGTATTTATTATTACAAAAAGATGAATAATCAATCTCAACCTTTAACACCCCAGGGCCAGGCTTTACCGCAACCTCAGACACCGATAACCCCGCCCAGTCTGCCAAGCCAGCCGATAAGTAACGTATCTCTGAGCAGCAACCTACAAAATACACAAGTTATATTCGGCCAGAACACTAATTACAAAATACCTAAAGCAAACCGTTTTAAAATGTGGCTCATCATAAGCGGAATAGTACTCTTTATACTATTAATCGGCGCAGCACTTTATTTATGGATTTTGCCAACCCGATGGGCAAATATTTATATAAATAACACTAAACCGCTTTACTTGAAGCAGTCCAGCCAAATGACAACTGCTTTCAAGTCGCTTGGACGCCCTGTCTTTAATGAGTACACCACAGCGGCCACTGATAAACAGGATTTTGCCTATATTAGTAGTGTGCTGACTACTGCCACGAACAGTACAAACGCCCTAAAAGCCAAAGACCATCTAACCGTTTTGCTTGGTACAACCTGGCTGCATAAAGTCTCATCTACCAACACTGAGCACCAGGCCATGCAGCAATATGTATCTGATAGTCAAATATTCTTATCGGACTATAAGGAACTGCTTATTTATACTGAACAGATTGAACAGATTGGGCAAGTCCAGTTACCGCCGCTGGCTAACGATTTCGATGCCATTGAAGCCACTACCAATAACCCAGCGTTGTTAACTGCTCTTCAACAAACCACCACTGACCTCCAAAATTTTAGTGATCAGGTTAAAGGCCTTAAACCCTCGCCTGATTTAACACAGTTTAACGAGGACTTATTGAGCGACTTAAGCGGTATGAACAGCAGCTTACAGGGTCTGGTGTCAGCGTTACAGGGTAACATTAGCGCAAATATTTCAGATTTATTTGCTGAGCTTGAAACATCGTTCAGTAACTTTGTTGATTTGTTGAATACTAACCCGACAGCTAATATCCAAACTAACTCAATCATAAATGGGCAAATTACTTCTCTGGAAGCAGAACATCCACTTCAGTAAAGGAAGCTTCCGGCATTCAGCATGTATATAATAATTCTTGGTTTTATTGCTATCGGCAGCCTTTTGTTGTGGTATTTCCTGAGCCATGATCATGGTCGTAACTTGCCCGTTGGATCGCTGTGGCTGGCGTTCGGTTTTGGTGTCTTGGCAAGTTTCTTAGCTTATAATTTGGAGTCAAGACTTTTTCCGAAAGATATTCTGACATCGCCCGTGAGTATGGGAGCTGGCCTGTTGCTATTCCTTGGCGTCGGCTTTCTGGAAGAAGCAGTAAAATTTATACCACTGGCGATATTTATTTATCATAAGCCTTACTTCAAAGAACATACTGACGGCGTCATTTATTTTGTTATTTGCGGTTTAACTTTCGGCTTATGCGAAAATATTCTTTATACTATTTCGTTCGGGTCTAAAGTAGGCATGGTCCGACTGATAATATCGCCCTTCTTCCATGCAGCTGCTACCAGCATACTTGGCTATTACCTTGTTAGCATGAAAATTAATAAAAAAGTGAAGAAAAGATTTATTCTCGCTTGTCTAATAATACCGATCATGCATGGCGTCTATGATTTCGGTTTAGTTACAGGTAAACTAGAGTTAAATGTTTTGTCGTTCATGCTAACCCTCTTACTTACCATGGGCTTATTCCTATACTTCATGTCAGCTAACGATCTTGATAAGGCGGCACTGATCCGCCTAAAGTCAGCACCTAATAACTTCTGTAGTAATTGTGGCAAGCCAAATGTTAACCATACTTTGTTTTGTGTATACTGTGGCCATCACCTATAATGCCAATTAATAACCATAACGTATAAAAAACAGATATGATATGCCCAAACTGCCATCAACAAGTAAGTCCCGGCGCAACGTTTTGTGGGAATTGTGGTTTTAATTTAAATAATAACCAGCCCGTTCCTGCCTTAAATAATGCTCAGCAGACACCAAATGCCCCGCCACAAGTAACTACTCCCGTCGCCCAAACAGCCAACGCACCCGCAACCACCAGCCCGTCAGTACCTCAGCCAGCTGTAACTACCACCCAGCCTCTAGCAGCCGTTCCGCCGGCGGCATCTCAGCCGGCTTATGATGGCGCCAGTGGAGCAGCATTTGTGGGCAACACGGTCACTTCGTCATCGTATAACACGAGCTTAGCCGATGAAAGCATGCAACATAACAGCAAGGGGATAATCGCCTTTGTCCTTGGCGTACTGGGTTGTATTGGTTGGTTGATACCACTGGTAGGAGTTACGCTAGGAGTATTGGCTTTAGCTTTTGGTACTATGGCCCTGAAGTCAAAGAAAAAAGTCTTCGCTATTATTGGCATAGTACTAGCGGTGCCGGTGATAGCCGTATCCATATTCTTCTGGGTTAGGGCGGCTCAATCCGTTTTAAAGTCAAAATCTACAACTGTATCTGGACTAGTTACAAAAAGCACTAGCAGCTCATTGCAGACGATTACTACCCCCTGTTACACGACCAAGATCCCCGCTTCCCTAACAATAACCAAAACCGCTAACAGCTGCACTTTTGATGCAGTAGACAATAAAACGGTCCAGGACTATGAAGTAAAAGTATTACAAATAGCCGGGTTATCCCCTGCCAATCTGCATGCATCCGTACAACCAGATGCACAAAATGTTGTCAACACTACTCCCGGAAGTTCCATCGCCAGCCAAAAAGCATCTATTTTTGCTGGTAGCCCTGCCTATTTATATAATTTAAAAGGTACAGATGGTAGCGCGGGGATACTTGATTATGTCTTCGACACGACGCTTCAGGGTAATCTTGTGGTTATAGTCATAACCCAGAGTAGTGCTAAAAATCTTAGCTTATCGACCATTGAAAACAACTGGTCTTGGTAATAGAGTAATGACATGAGTAAACGGACGGCTCACAAGTTACTAGTAACAGCGTTGCTGCTAGTAATGTTCGGCATCCCTTTTTATAATGAAAGAAATCAAGTAGCTCCTTTCAACGATAGTGCCTATATGGTTGGTGGTGTTTTTACTAACAGTAAAATATTAACTTCACAAGCTTCGCGGAAAAACCCAATTTACAGTCAAGCCAGGGGATGGGCTAAGGCTATAGGCGATACGTTTATTGGTTTACAAACGAAATAGCTAGCATGATACTGCGTGATAAGCAATATTCAGTTGCGTAGTTCAGATACAAGGCTGTTAATAAGGGAATACGTCTACTTCAGCCTCTTGTGGCATAGTAAGTTAGCAACCATACAATTCGATATCACCTTCCC
>Ga0182030_10028031_pt1 | contig 10092 bp, 7 predicted proteins | sample 812S3MmetaG_FD_121299 | JGI IMG/M metagenome (GOLD analysis project Ga0182030, IMG submission 121299) | Permafrost microbial communities from Stordalen Mire, Sweden - 812S3M metaG (Illumina Assembly) | ecosystem: Environmental > Terrestrial > Soil > Wetlands > Permafrost | place: Sweden... | reverse complement strand
TCTGAAGAGCTCAGCAAATCAATAATTTCCGAGAGCCCACCTAGCGAATTCGAACTTCAGCAGTAGCAGAGCAGACATTGGTGCTTTTGCCTGAAGGTGTTTGATTATGAGGGTACTCCCTTTTCTTCTTCTGTTGTTGTTGTTATTGTTGTTGTTGCATGTCTAGCTAGCTTTTGGGTTTTGCTTCAGGCAAGCTTTTCTTCTCCGATTGCGGATTGAATCCAGGTGCGGGTGATTTGGTTGAGGCATGGTAAGCTGACACCGCGTCTCTTGAGGTTCAGACGCGTCGTCGTCGTTAACTGATGTACTAGGTACTAGTACTAGTAGTTGGTTAGGCGTGCCAAGAGCGGCATACATAACCCGTTAACCGCCAAGTTAAAAGCTAAAAGTGACCGCGTGTACCTACCGTACATGACAAAACATAGGTACAAGTACATTGCATACGCTTCGTGAGTCTTAGCCAAGCTGCAAAGCAATACTACCTAGTATGGTACATCTGACCAATACTTTCCGGGAGTAACTTTCGTATTATGACTCTTTCTTATGTCGATACAGACCCTTCAAAGCGGGTCCTGATGGTTCTTTCGCCCAATACTCCCTTGATAGACTCATCAATTCCATTCTAGAGCCCAAAGACCCCAGGGACCGCCTTCCCGATCTTTTCCGCTTAATAAATATCCTTCATCTTACCAATCATATAGGCATGGCATACGAGCTTATCTGCGCTGTCTACAAGCATGCAGAAGATACCCTTCATGATTCCAAAGACGGTTATCCCGTCCTTCGGCAACCGCTCTCGCTAGAATATTTCTGGCATCGCCCGGAGTATGCAGTCTAATACGAAGGCTCCAATAAGCAGAGATTGAGCATTGAGACTACCTCGCCAAGCAACAATGGAGCAAATATCGCGAAAGCTGTCGCACAGGCTGGATGTTCAAAAAACTGTAGCATCCGGGAACCGAAAGATCCTCATTTATAGCAAGACTCCGATCATCCAATCGTGCTAGTGATTTGCGCTCGACTCCTAGCTAAGAATAAAAAGAGGGGCAGTATCCTTCTCCCGAACGAACGCGTGAAGCACTCGCGAAAAAGCTATACGAGCTCCCGGAAGTTCCTATTACGGAATGGAAACACGACGGAACTCTTAAAAGTAGAGGTAAGCGCTATTCCTATTTATTGTATAGGCGATCAGCAATTGAACTTGCGATTCGAATTGGAGAATTGGAAACTCCTACGGCGTCTCTAAGCTTGGGGTTGAGATCAGATGGATCCAGGGTAGTGAATGGTGGGGATGCGCACGATTGTTTGTTCGCACCGGGGATTTATGATGTCTTGCCTTTGTTGGCGAAGAGGGTAATGCTTTTTTTTTATCTCTAGAGATGCTGCCGAGGTCATGGTGAGGAAAATTATTGGTACCCTAGAGTTAAGAGCTTGGGAGGGAAGACAGTGGTCCCTGACGCCTGAAGAGAGCACCACTGGATAGACTTGGGAAAGGGGCATGAAAGGTTATCGCAAGGAATACAGGAATATGGATGTCACATGTGCAGAGGATATACTCGATCCGCCTGCGACAGAAGAACACATCAGGGCTGTAGAGAAGAGGCTCGGAGTATTGCCAGCGGATTCTAAGGAAATGGGTAGGATTGCAATTGGGTGTGTACTTTGTTACCCAATGATTAACCCAGAGACTAATAGACATAGCTTCAAAGGAGGCTGGCATTTATCAGCGGGGGCATAGCCGGAATCTCAGATTACGATGTCTCCGAAGAAGAAATAGACAACCACGCGGCCAACTTTGCTCCTCTGGAGTTCAAAAATGATGGTGATATTTCTGGAGATAAGCTTCAGCTCCAAGCAGGCTCAGAATGCGATGGTTTTCATCATTATGTTATCCCTCCATTGACGTGGAAGGATAAGGTGGAAGGGAGGGCATCCAAGGAGGGAGAGTCTAAATACTGGCATTGGGCTCCGTGGCAGGCTAGTATACAGATGTGGGATTCTGTGAGGGATTGGGTGGCGAGTCTAGTAGAGGATGTGGAGGAGATGGTTGAAACGGGGGAGAAGGTGGACAAAGATGATGAGGAGGATAATGATAATGGTACAGTGAAAATGGGTGAGGATGAAATTACCTATAAAGATGGGACGGAGGAAGATGATAATTGGGTAAAGGTGGATGTCACGCCAAATGAGAATTCTAGCGCGGGATGAGGATTTAATTGCCCGATCCTGTATAATGCGTAATAATAATGTACAATCATAGAGCCTGCCTTGCAAGAGTAGCTACTCATGTACAAAAAAATCGAGTGCAAGACCACCAAGATTTGAATATTCCATTGCCTTGGAAGCAGGAACGAGACTCCATTTTATAGCCGCGCACCCACCTGCCCCACCTTCTCGTGGGACTCAAAAAGTCATCCACCCCTCCCCAAAATGGACCTCCTCAACCTCTCCCACCCCATAAAGACCCCGAACCAAGGCAACGGCCTCGCAGCTTCCCGCAACCTTCAACCCGGCTCACCAATAATCAACCTCAAGAATCCTTTTCTCATCCTCGCCGAAAACGCCGCCCTATCCCAAATCTGCTCACAATGCCTCTACGCCAAAGCTCCCCTGAAACGTTGCACCGGCTGCAAAGTCGTGAATTACTGTTCCACAACTTGTCAAACTGCTGCCTGGAAGTCGGGGCATAAAGCAGAATGCTCAATCTACAAGAAACTTCCTGCGATCCCCCCGACCCCGGTCAGAGGGCTGATGAACCTTCTGCTTAGGAAAGAGATTGGAGGAGCAAGCGATGAGAGATGGGTGAGCTTGGAGGGTCATGTCGAGGATTTGAAGAGGGGGAAGAGGTGGGATGAGATTATTTTACAAGCCAAAGCAGCTGTGGAATTCACGAAGAGCCCTGCCAGCTGCATGGACCCTGCGATCAATATCTTATGCCGCGTAAGCCCCTTCCATTCACCCCTCCACCTCAACCTCATTGACAAACCTGAATTAAAGATGGCGACCAACGCCTTCCGCGCTACACTCAGCGACCAAACCCCAATAGGCCTGTGTTTCGAACCCGTGATCTCGCTCGCAAACCACTCGTGCACCCCAAACGCAACGATCATGTTTGATGGCCGGACCATCTCGCTGCGTGCTTTGGATGCTATTGAGGAAGGTGAGCAGATTTTTATTTCGTATGTTGATCCTACACAAAGCCGGGAGGGGAGGAGACAGGAGTTGAAGGACCGGTACTTTTTTGAATGTGGGTGTGGGAAGTGTGTAGGGGATGAGGGGGCTTATGAGACGTTTTTTGGGGCGAAAGAGTCGAGGGAGCCAAAAATGCATTGTTTCTTGGATCCGAAAGGACTCAGGGAGTTCGCTACTTCAGCGATAAAATCCGGGACGGTCCAGAAGCGTGAGCTTGAGGCACAGGTTCTAAATGTCACCGAGGTCATCACGCGCAGTGGGACAACTACGTCTCCTGAGCAGCGTCTAGCGACCATAAAATCAGCATTTCCCCTTCTGAAGTCAAAGTACTATGCTCTACCGCCCTACCCAACGCTCCTACATGAGTTATACCTCGCCCACCTCGACGCATCACATTACACCGAAGCTGTCATCCTTCTCCTTTTCATGTACGTGTACCTTCCATTTCGAGGTCATCAAGGCCAATTATCTACCCCAATCGCTAACTATGCGAAAATTGATAGATTCCTAAACAGCGATGTATACAACTATCCCCAAGCCCACCATCCTGTCCGAGTAATACGTCTTTTCACCATCGCTCGCCTCCTCAAAGCCATCGCTTCCGAAACTAATCCTTCATCTGTACGTTCTTCCTTTCCCCCTTTTCGACCCTCCCCTTCATACCTTCCCCCACGCCAACCCAGACCATTACTAACCCAACCCCAGGCTTTCCAAAACATAGATCTTGTATCCTCCATCCAATGTCTGCTTATCCTGGTCAAGTCATTGGCGACCAAGAGTCACGGCACGGAGACCGCGTTTTACAAAGAAGTAGCAGATGAGCTGTTGGAGGTGGAAGAGATACAGCAATCAAGGGGAGATGTAGGTACTAAACTTAGGTTCTGGGGAGAGGATGGAGATATAGAGGGCGAGATGTATGCTAGCAAGTGTTTTGAAGGGTTAAGGACGTTGGGGACGATTGGTGCAGGGCTCATACACTCCAAGACAGGGATGGGAATGATTAATTCGTAAATGAACGTGCTGTATCGAGTGCTTGCAATCACTAGAACATCACTGACTACTGTACGCATTAAATACTTGTATAATCCATCACAGTTCTCGTAAGTGATCAGCATATCAGTGTCACATCCTACATCAATTGTCATCCCTTCCCGCAATCCATGGTTTTCCTCAAGACTCAACCCTCCCGCTCCAGCACCTCCTTCACCAACCGTTCCCTCTCCCTCAATTTCCTCTTCCTCTTCTCCTCATCCGCTGCCTCCTCTCCCTCATTTACAGGCACCTCATCATGGTCTCGATCCTTACACGTAGAATTTTTATGCTATTTTCAAAATCAGCCAAATTCCCCTTTCAAGTCCCCAAAAGAGAAAGTAGTAGGACTCACAGCATCAAAATGGATCTCAATTTTATATCTCTTCCCACAAACGCCACATTTATACGGCTTCTCCTTGTTTACACTTAGGGGTGAGGTAGGTGTCAGATTACTCGGGGCTATAGCAGTAAGATTAGATACCGACATCCTCGGGATAACGATTGCGAAATCTCTTTCTCTCTCGATTGAGGGGATTGGTATATCTTGTGGTATCTGCTCTTCCTCTACCTCTTGTCTTTCGACCACGGTCTGTTCTTGTTCTACGACTTCGCCCGGCTCAGCAGTCGCATCTCTCGATTCGTCCGTACCAGGGACTTCGCTCTCACGAAGCGACGTCTGGTTGTCCTTCCCGGAGATAGAAAACCTTTGCTTCCGGGGGAGGCAGCGACGATCGATTCTCCCAGAAGCGGTTAGGATATTGCCATCTGCGTCTCGTTTTCGATGGCCTAAGGAGTCGCTGAGCTTGGAATTGTTGGCAGTAGAAAGAGCCGTTGTAGGGGTAGATGGGGGTGGCATGTTATTGGTGATGGTTAGGTCTGAAACCGTCCTAGCTCTACCGAGCCGCCGAGGAGGCTCATTTAAAGAGCCTCGCCGTGGTTTGGGTGTTGGCCCTTGTAGCCTCGAGATTGCTGGGTTTTCGATCTCTGCTTGGTGCTCGTCGGCATCATCATTGTGATCGACTCCACCATTTGCATCGTCTTGATAGCCCTTCTTCCTCTTAGCTGGTCGTGCGATGGATTCACTTTGAGCCTCTTCGATCTGGACACGTTTGCGCTTTTGCTTTGACGGATAGGTCAGCTCTGCTACAGTTTCTGAAGACACTTCCCCATCCTCAGTGGCAGTTGTGATCTCGCCGTACTTTTGGGCAAGAGGGGTGTTCTGAAGCTCTGACTCATTTACATGCTTCTCCAAAATCTTGATACCCTCAACAACGCCAGTACTAGCGTAGGTCAATCCAAACTCGCCAAAGACTTTCTTAACAACAAGATGGTGTTGTCGACCCGTGTATTTCCAGGCAGTGGTAGGCAAGTCTGAAAAAACAACGGGAAGGGTTTGTTTTGCCTTGATTTCTTTGATTTCCCTCGGTGGTTTCGTAGGAGCTTTTGTGGCTGCTGACAAAGAATCATCTTTGTGAGACATCTCGGAATCTAGAATCTGGGGATCTATATACAGAGGAGCTTCGGTCTCGTCGAAATCTGCACCGTCATTGATATGTGGTCGCATAATTCCAGGAAGTTCAAGAAGGGACTCGGACGTTTGCAGGCGTCGTGCTAACCCTGTTATAGGAGCCCTTTCGGGCGAAGCGCGATCCAATGAGGTCGATTCGGGCTGGATGTCAGGCTCTTTGGTGAGTAGACTGTCCTTCCCCTCCTCCAGGAAGGTAATTCTATTTCTCAAATACTCCAACTCGGCTTTCACATCGTCAACCTCACTGGCTTTCCAGTGAACCTTCTGGACGTCTCGGGTAAGCACTTGAAAGTCATGGAGAGCAACTTTCGGCTCTACAAATTTCTGGCGCAGCCCATCCAGAGACTCTCGAACGACTGCAAGTTCCTGCTGTTTCACGTTTCCATGGACTTGTTGATGCGTGGCAAATTCGTCGCGAAATCCATTCAAATCTTCTCGAATAGCAACAAGGTCTTCTTGAGTGGGAATATCTTGACGTTGGTTTGCCAATTCAGTGCGAACTTCGACCATGAAATCTCTAAAATCATCCATCCCTCTCTCGACACGTTCAACCATTCCGCTAATGCGATCAATATCTTGGCGTTGTTTGGCAATTGCATTCTCGGCCCAAGTCTTGAACTTATCCAGGTTTGCTTGGAGGTTTTTCTCGACTGAAGGAGTCAATATAGCTCCATTGGACAATTGCCGACCATTGCTCGTGTGGGGAATATAAGAGTGAGCAGAGGGCTGAAAGCCATTACTCACGCTAGGAGTTTGAGGGCGAGAGAAAGGCTGAATGCCATTTTTGAGGCTAGGGGTATGAGCGCGAAGAGAAGGCTGTGCGGTAGATGCTCTTCCTGGTGCTATTGGTGTCTTCGCGCCTGGTAGGGTAAGAGCAAACTTTTCCTGTACTGAGATATTTGCATTTAGGCCAGTTTGGGTGTATACCATGATCATCTGACCGAGCCTTAAGAGGACTTGGTCTCTGTATTGTATTAGCCCAGCACACAAATTGTTCTGATAATAGCGACTCACTTCTTCAACATGTGTCCAACAGGCGCACTGTCACACCGTAATCCGAGTACTAGTCCACAACTTCTACAAGCTAGATCTTGGAGGAAGCTATGGTGTATTCCGTCAGCCCCATTGTTCAATGAAAAGTCATGCAACCATACCTATTCTCCACTTGAGATCCCTGTGCTGCTTGATGAATTTCTCCTATCGCCCGGAAACCATTGATAGAGGTTGTGGGAGAGAAAACAGGACTATAATAAGTACTACCAATACCATTCCAGGAATTTCTGAATGTTGCCAGCTGTGACTTGCACTTGGGGCATGAGCAAAGCACTTCGTCCATAATGCCAATGGAGGCGCAATGAGGCGCTATTGACGAACCTCAGCATGACATGACCAATTGTGGGACGGAATAAATCGCATCAGCCAGGGTAACATACCTTGAGTTTCTCCCGATGTGGTAAACAATGAGTTGTGAGAAATCCTGATCAATATAATTATTTCAGGGAATCGTTCGACGCGTCAACCGCGATTTCGCGCGTGCCTCTTAGCCGCCTTCTAGATGACCGATATCTAGCTGAATCCGGACTTTGCCGGGGCCTGCTATAGATATGAAAATGAAAGCAATGGTTTAGACTAGGTATATTCTGCTGATGGCCTTATCTCATGCTTCATCAGATGTGGTGTTGTGTTGCTCACGTGGTCATGCTCGTCATCTCGGTCCCGTCCTCAGGTCACATCTCAGCCTTGCCGGGACGGGAGTTCTTAGCGCCACTTTTGCCAAGACGAGGCCAAGGCAAGGTTTTTGTAAAGATAATTCCGCACCACACCCCAACCTCCTCGCAACAACATTGATCTTCAAGCCTCCGAAATCATGTCTTCCCGCAATGGACTGGGCTACGAGCACCGGGATAAACACTCCCATCATAATAGCAATAAAAAGAAGCGAAAGCACCGAGAAGAAATGCTTGAAGAAGATTCCAATAAATTTGGTATGGGTCAAACGTTATCACTCCTTCGCCAGCCAGATCTACCAGAATTCAATCTGACGTCTGCAAGACCACCCATTCAGGAGGGCGAATCTGCTGAAGACGAGGAGGTGGGCGATTCGCAAGAATGGCAGACCATAGAGAATGGAAGATCTACCAAGAAAGCGAAGAAGATACCCAAGAAATCCTCGTCAAATTACCCCTCATTCGAATATTCGAAAGAGTCAAGATTATCCGCGCAAGTCAAGATTAGTGATCTACAATCCCTGGTTCTCTATATCCTCGCAGATGGTCCTTCACCTCAATTCGTCTCTGTGCGGCATCGTCCAGAGATCCGAAAGGTTGTTGTACTTATGGTCCCTGGTTTGGAGAGGAATATGTTCAAGCTGAACGCAGACGGAATCAGCTCGAAGAAGAAAGAAAAATCCTCAGAAAGCAGCAGGTACACTTCGCCAGATGAGTATTATCCAGAAAAGCTCAAGTCAGAGGAATTACCTGCCGAACTACAACCCTTCGCAGAAATGTTCGAACATTTGTGGCCTATCAAGACACCAGGAGATGACAAATATGGCAAGATGCACTCACCATTCCATGCAATGCTTACAGCACCCACACCAAAGTCTAAGGAGGAGAAGAAAGGAAATAAGAACAGAAAAGGAGCTACCCCAGCGAAGGAGCCTGTAGGATGGAAGAATACACGAACTCCGGTCACAGAGTTTATTCACACACCGGAAGATCTCCTTGAGAATGATTACACCGTTCATCCCGCATCATACGATAATGTACCCGAGAAGAAGGCACTGGAAGCTCACAGGAAGAGCACAGGGGTTTCTGCCGATCACGGTTGGGTCGATACTTTAGTCAAGAATTTTGAGGATGGCACTGCTCCTGAGAATGAGATTGAATCAGGTAGCTTAACAGCTGGTCGAGAGATACTGGCCATGGATTGCGAGATGTGCAAGACTGGAGAGGAAGAGTTTTCACTTACGAGAATAAGCATTGTGGGTTGGGATGGATCAGTGATACTTGATGAGCTTGTCAAGCCAGAAAAGCCAATCATTGACTATCTAACAATGTGCGTATTTGCTTGCTCTTTGATTGCATTCTGCTAACCATAACAAAGGTACTCCGGCATCACAGCCAAGATGCTCGAAGGGGTCACCACAACACTGCAAGATATCCAGAAGAAACTTGTAGATATTCTCAAACCACGCACCATCCTCATCGGCCACTCTCTCAACTCCGACCTCACGGCACTTAAACTCACTCACCCCTTCATAATCGATACCGCCATCATCTTCCCACATCCTCGTGGCCCACCACTCAAATCATCCCTCAAATGGCTCGCTCAACGCTACCTCAACCGAGAAATCCAAAAAGGACATGGCACCACAGGTCCAGGAGCGGGTCACGACTCGATTGAAGATGCAAGAACATGTCTCGATCTCGTGAAGCAAAAGTGCGAGAAAGGAAAGGAATGGGGAACCAGTGATGCGGTAGGCGAGAACATCTTCAAACGAGTTGCCAGAACCGGTGTCAGGTACAAGAACCAAGGCGGTTCAGCAATTTCTAGTCCTGTCAATGGCAAGTCAAGCGCGGCTGTTGATTGGGGTGATCCAAAGAAAGGGGCAGGAAATGGTGCTATGTTTACGATTGGATGTAAGAGTGATGAAGAGGTTGTAGAAGGTGTGATTCGCGCCGTTAAGGGAGATCCAGATGGAAAGGAGATCCCTGGCGGTGGTGTCGATTTCGTATTTGGACGCTTAAGAGAATTGGAGGCGTTGAAAGGATGGTGGAATAACAACAAGCTTGTGGCTGCCGAAGCTGCAGCGAAAGATGTCGTTGTTGATGCTACACCAGCAAAGGAGGAACCAAGCACCATTGATGGAAAGCTGGAGGTAGACGCTGAAGTGAAGAATACCACAGACTCAGAGACGAAGGATGATACAACCAAGGAAGCCACCGCACCCACAGATGTCATCGCCCCTCTCCTCACCACTCTTGAAGCCGCATCCCCCACCGTCCCTCCCACCACCACCAACCTGCTTAGCATAGGTACCACAACTAACTCCCTCCCACCACCGGTCTCCCTCGATCCCCAAACTCCCCTCGAAACCGCAATCTCCACCCTATCCACCCGCATCCAAAAAATCCACGCTGCTCTCCCTCCCTGCACAGCCCTAATAATCTATTCCGGCTCAGGAGACCCACGCGAAATGTCTCGCTTACAAGCAATGCAAACGCAGTTCAAGCGCGAGTATAAGATTAAGAAATGGGATGAGTTGAGTGTGAAGTGGACGGATGTGGAGGAGCAGGCGCTGAGGAGAGCGGTCAGGGAAGCGAGGGAGGGGGGTGTAG
>Ga0182030_10028030_pt1 | contig 10092 bp, 7 predicted proteins | sample 812S3MmetaG_FD_121299 | JGI IMG/M metagenome (GOLD analysis project Ga0182030, IMG submission 121299) | Permafrost microbial communities from Stordalen Mire, Sweden - 812S3M metaG (Illumina Assembly) | ecosystem: Environmental > Terrestrial > Soil > Wetlands > Permafrost | place: Sweden... | reverse complement strand
CGCTGGAGTTGTGCGGTGTGTGGCACCCGATGCAGCCGTCGGCGGCGACAGTCGTGTAACTGCCAAGCAGGGCCTGCGGTGAGATCTTGCTGGTCGCAAGCGCATGGGCGCTGGTGGCCCAGTCGGCCAGCGGATTGACCTGGCCGCTCACCTGGCGGGTGGGGTCGTGGCAGGCCAGGCAGAGCTGGCCGCTGGAGCTGTCTTTGACAAGAAAATTCTGACTGATCAGGTCCTTTGCCTGGATGTGCGGGTTGTGGCAGGACGTACACTCCACGTTGCCGCGGATCAGCTTGACTGCGCCGGTGGGATCGGCGGTGTGGCCGTTGGCAGCCAGCGAGGCTGCGAGGTCGACGTTGTCCTTCAACGGCAGCGTGAGGCTGAAGGGGTGCGACAACTGCATGTTGCTGCCCAGCACGTCCTGCGGGTTCATGGAGCCGCTGGTCGTCACCTGCCCGTAGGCCACGGTGTCGCCCACGGCCACGGTGCCGTCGTGGCAGCTAAGGCACTGATTGCTGGCGTAGCCGAGGGTCGGCTGGCGGCCGGTGTTCTTCTCCGTGTCGCTCAAGTAGGTGGTGTAGTTCTGCGTGGTCAGCTTCTGGTTCCACAGGCCGCGGTTGAGGCCGGAGTGGGGCGCATGGCAGTAAGAGCAGGCATCTGGCCGCGCGCCGGTGATGGGCGATTTGCTTCCCCGGCCCAGGCTATGCATGCCCAGCACGTCGCCGGTGATCTGCGCCGACAGTGGGACTCCGCCGAGCAGCGCGAGGCCGGCGAGGAGAACGGTGCGCCTCACTGGATTGCCTCCCCGGCCGTCTTTCTGGCGGCGACGTATTGAAAGACCTGGACGCGGCGGTTGAAGGAATCCACCACGAAGACGCGGTCGCCATGATCAATGTACAGCCCGGCAGGCAGCTGAAACTGCCCGGCGTGGGTGCCCGGCGAACCGAAGTAATAAAGCAGCTGGCCCTGGCGGTCGAAGACCTGCACCAGGCCCCATAAGCCATCGACCAGGTAGAGGTCTCCTTCGGAGTCGGCGGCGAAGCCCTTGGGCCGGAAGATAGCTCCGGGATTGTCGCCTGGCTTGCCGATGGCGTACTGAAAAGCTCCCGATCGGTCAAAGACCTGCACGCGGAAGTTCATCGCGTCGACCACCATCAGATTGGGTCCGTCGAGGTGCAGTTCGGTGGGGAGATTGAACTCACCCTCGCCGTCGCCGGACTTGCCGATTGTCTGAAGGATGACGCCCTGCATGTCGAGGACGAAGATCTCGTCGCGCAGCGTATCGGTCACATAGATGCGCTGTGCGGCCGAGTCGACGGCGATGCCGGTGGGGCGCTTGAAGTAGCCTTCGCCGCCCTTGAGGCTGCCAATGGCGCGCTGATACTTGCCGTTGGCGTCGAAGACAAAGATCACGCCGGCATCCGAGTCGGTGACGTATATGTTGTCCTGAGCATCGACGGCAACGCACTGTGGAGCGAGCATGTTGTCTTTGCCCTTGCCGCGGCGCTGGAGGAACTTGTACTTGTGCTGCGTGAAGTCGAACAGGTGCACGCCGGCTGCGCCTGGATCGGTGACCAGAACGCGGCCGCGCGAGTCGGTGGCCACGCTGTAGGGGCGGATGAGGGTGTGGTAATCAGGCGCGCCGGCAACAATATCGACCAGCTTGTTCCAGAAGCCGCGGTTGGGTTTGACTTCGGCTTCGGAGTTGAAGCTGTGCTCGAACGTGAGCGACCGGCCGCCATCGAGCGACATGGCCCACTGCTCAGGCACGGGCGCCTTCGACTTGGGCGCAGCCTGGGCCGGGGCGAGCAACACGGCCGCACCGGCGAGGGCGAGGCCCGCGCGCAGACGCCTGCGAATTCCTCCGCCTAGAAGAAGTTGAACCAACGCGATACCCCGATGTAGAACGATGATAGTACTTCCGGCGCCGTGCCCGAACCGCTGAAACCCTGCTCCAGGCGTGAGTACCCGCTATTGAAATAGAGCTTGCGGAACTGATACTGAATGAGCGAATTGAACTCGTTGTTCTGGTTGGCACTGGTGACCGAGGTGCTGGTGGTGTTGCTGATCGCCTTGGCGTACGAGGCGGTGAGGATGAGCTTCTTGACCGGCGAACTGGACAGGCCGAAGGAGAAACTGTCTCCTCCATAGAGGCTCACCAGGCCGGAAGGCAGCGTGGGCACGGGAACCGGCACGGGAACCAGACCGGTTCCGGTAGCCAGTGCTTCGCCGCCGGCTTTGGAATAGCTGCCGGTGGCATTGATCCAGGCGCCATAGCCGAAGCTTGCGTTGTAACTCTGGCTGCTGTTCGATGTGCCGGCCTGCTCAGTGAGAGCGGTGCGGGCCGCGCCAGCGCCGGCGCTGAAGTTGAGATTGCCCCAGCGGCGCCGCACGGTGCCGGAGTAGTTGAAGAACGAGTTCATGTAGGCAACCAGCAGCGTCTGCACGTTCTGCGCGTAGCTGAACGAACCGGTCACATGCCAGCCGAGAACCTGCGTGGAGTAATTCTCCGTGGTGGAAAAACCGAGTGAGTCCTCGCCGGTCTGGTCCGAAGTATTTTCCGCCACGCCAAGGGAAGCATTGAAGGTTCCGTCGAGCAGCTTGTGGCCGTAGGTAGTGTTTCCGCCGTAGGACTCGACCCCGTAGTTTTCTCCGAAAAATGTCTGCGTGCGGCGCTCGGCAAAGGCCGAGGCTTGCAGATCGGTTATGGGGGTGTAGCTGACCGTGCCGAGCAGGTCGAGCGAGTTGGAGGTATCGCTGGAGTCGACTCCGGGAACCGCACTCCCGGCGGCGACCACGGACTGGATAAGCTGGCCGGCCAGATTGTCAGAGTAGTTGACGCTGGCCGATGCCGCGAGTTTAGCCGTCGGATGCACCTCGGCCGTCGAGTTGATCAGGTCGATGGTTCCGGTGGAAGAGGTTCCCAGGTAGTCGCTGTTCCAGCCCGAACGGTTGATGCCGGCCGAGATGGATCCGTTGAGCGGCAGCAGGTGCGTGAGGTTGAATCCGTATGCGGTGTTGCTGGAGTCGATCTCGGTTGCCGCTGAGCCGGAAACGATCTCCGGAATCAGCGAGTGACCGGCGCCGTCAGTGAAATACGCGCCCATGTTGAAGCCCGCAACCCGGTAGCCGGAGTGCAGATTGAGCGAGTGAAATGCGCTGGAGCCCTGGTCGTCGGTGCCATAGACCGAATATTGGCTGCTGCCCATCTGGAAGCCTGCGGAGAAACTGGGCGCGTCGGGAAGGTTCTCGCTCCAGTTGACGCCGAAGGTGTCGTTGTTGCCGTGGGTTACGTAGTTTGCCAGGCCGGGGACGGCGTAGTTGCCTTCACTGTTGTAGGCCTTGGAGTAGGTGACCGAGCCGGGATAATGGCTGCCGCTGAAGATGTTGCCGGTGACGTTGACGCCGCTCGCGTTCGAGATGGACTGGTAATCGGAGTTGGCGCGGGACTGGTTGATGAAGACCGTGGCGTTGAAGGAGAGAAAGTTGGGGTTGTAGAACGAGCCGGAGTAAGTGGCCTCGCCGCCGAGCGCCCAGCTGTGGTTAGAGCCGGTCATGTTGCCATAGTCAGCTGTATAGCCGGGGGCGATGGTGCCGCTCAGGCTGGAGGTCAGCTCGCCGGTCTTCACCTGTGCGGCAACAGGGATTGTGACAAGCAGCAAGCCTGCCGACAGCAACCACGCAACTGGCGAAGACCCCCCCACAGCTTGACCACCTTCAACTCTCAAAAATTCTTGCTGTGCCGCCGGGAAGCTGGCTGTGTACCAGAGCTTGCCTTGGGCGTCTGCGCCTTGCCACCGGCGAACGGGCTGCCGCGCTCAGCCGGAAATACGGCCGCGCGACGCGTTTAAAGTTCCTCGATCTTTGCGTTCTGCCGCAGCTTCTTATCGAGGTCGGAACGAAGCTGATCGGTCTTCTTCTGTTGCAGGTCCTTGGCCAGCTGCACCTTCACGTCTTCAAACTTCGCCAAGCCGGCCATGGTGTGCACCTGCATGCGGACGATCGTGTAAGCCTGATCGAGCTGGATGAGATCGCTCACGTCACCGGGCTTCATGGCCAGCAGCGGCCTGACCACCGGGATCGCAAGCTGGTCCACCGGAACCGGCTTGTGCTGGCCCATCATGACGCGGTAGTCGTCGTCGGAGATTTTTTCGGCGAGCAGGCCGAACTCCTCGGCAGAGTGGGTAGCCTTGGCTTGGCGCAGCGCGTCCTCGGCCCGTTTGCGGCCTTCCTTCAACTGATCGGCAGTGGCTTTCGGGGGAGGGAGAACGGAGATGGTCTGGAAGGTAAACGACTCCGGATGCTCGAAGCGGGTCGGATTCTTCTCGAAGAAGGCCCTCACCTCGGCCGCAGTGACCGCTCCCTTGCTCTCGACCTCGGCCTTGAGAAAGGCTTCAATGAGCAGGGAACGGCGAATCTTTTCGTCGAGCAGCTTCTGGGAGCCGTGGAACTCGCCCTGAAGAAGAGCGTTGTACTCCTCGGGCGTGGAGAACTGCGTGCGGAAGTCAGCTTCGGCGCGGGTCATGCGGGCCGGCGTAACCGTAAGGCCACGGCGCTGCGCTTCCTGGTAGACGAGCTCTTCAAAGACGAGCATGTTCAGGGCGCCGGCACGAATCTGCGGGGCCAGGTCCTTGGGCAGGCCATTGTGCTGGCGCGCGTAGGGAAAAATCGAATACTCCTCGCGGACCAGGTCGCGGTCGGTGAGTACCGAGCCGTTGACCCGCACCACGGGTTTGCCCACCGGGGCGAGGGCGACCATCTGCGCCGCTGGTTGGGCGGATTGCGCGGGCGTCGGAGAAAAGACGGTAGGCGCATGTGAGGCGACCTGGGCGCCGGCAGCGGAAAGGGCCAGCAGGGGAAGAGCGAAGGTTGCGCATGTGAACTTCATGGTTGCCATCCTGGTTGGGAAAAAAAGGGAAGGGACTTGGCGCCCCTCCCCTTTTCTGCGTGTACGGGTTTAGAACGTGGTGACTGCGGTGCCGCCGTTCATTTCGTTTGACTCACCACCGTGGCACTGACGGCAGAACTGGGCCGTCTGGTTGCTCTGGGCGGTGCCGCTGGCCGGGTTATAGGGAGCGCGGATGAAGAACATGGTGGCGTAGTTGCCGCTGGGCAGTCCGGACTTGGGTCCGTTGGTGACCTTGACCACGTTCATGAGGTGCTGGTTGTGGCAGCTGGTGCAGGTAACCACGGCGGTGTTGTTGTAAGCCGTGAGGCTGACGAAGAAGCCGTAGTTCTGCACAAACGCGGCCGAGGCGGTGCCGGTCATGCTGATCACGCCGTTGGCCTCGGTGCAATCCCAGTTGTACTGGCCGCCGCAGCTGACCGTGGCATTCAAGCCCACCGGGTGGTCGTTGAGATAGTTGCCCACCGTGGTGCCGTCGTTGCCCAGCAGGGTGGGAATCGCGTTGGCGGTGCCGTAGGTCCAGGGCAGCTTCTCATAGACTGCGTTCTGCATCATGGCGCCTTGCGCGTAGTTGCCGTCATGGCAGCTCAGGCACATCAGCACGCCAGTCACATCCGGAGTGCCGGCCGCGAGGCTGGTTGGCAGGCTCTCAGCTGTGTTACCGGCAAATGTGAGGGGCTTGCCGTACAGGCTGCCCACATCCTCGCCCCACAGAGCATCGCCGCCCGCGTTGGGGTCGGCATGCTTGGCAACGCCATTGCCGTATGCGCCGCTGTGCGGGGCATGACAGGCAGCGCAGCCGCGGCCGTAGTTCAGGTGAGCGCCCAGAACGTCAGTCGTGGGCGCTGCGATCTGGGCGGACGCAAATCCCGCGGCTGCCAGAAAGAAGAGAAAGATTAAAAGATTGCGCTTCATGTTGGTGGAGCCTCCTAGTGCTCGCTACCGGTGCTCGACTGGACCGTGACGGCGGCCTTACTGGCGTAGTTCGAGTTCAGTCTTCAGGTGGAACTGGTGCACGACTGATGCCTTTGCCGCGGGATGAAGCGATTTTTCTGCCGCATCTCGAAACCAATTGCTGAAAAGAAAAAGAACGTTTGAAATGATCCGTGAGCCGGGCATACCCCGCTTGTGCGCGAACGCGGCCCGAAAGCTTGCGTTCTGGCCCAGTGACGTTGGTAAAGTGCCCCAAGGCGATCCGAATCCGGGTGTTTCGATTTTGAGCAGTTTCATCGGCAGGAACCGTCCCATTTCCGACTCCGGATCGGCCTTCTGCAAGGGTTCTGCAGGCACTCGGCTGATGGAGCCATAGTTTCAGGTAACGAATGTCACGTTCTGTGACGTTGCTCACAACAGGTGACCCGAAACGGAATCCATGTGATCTCCGTCACGCCTGCCCGCAAAACGGGGTGGTCCACTAGGGCTGTGGCGGTGAGGCTGGCCACGCGGCAAGGCGCATGCCCAGACGCGATTACAGCCAGGAACGGCCTTGGCTGCGGCGCAGAACGATTCCGATGCGCGCGCGATGCAGATCACGCAATCGGGATCAGGGAGACGATGAGATGGAAAGCGCACCAAGCCCGGCATTGAGCGCCGGCCAGACCCTGCAGCCGGCGCAGGTCTACACAATGGCGGCGACCTGCCTGCTGATGGGGCTGGCCATCGGGTACCTGTTTCTGGGCTCGCAGCCGGCCGGCTCCCCGGCGCAGCCGGCCATGACTGCGGCCCCGCAGCCTAGGCCCGCATCGGCGATGGGCGCCAACGGCGCGCCGCAGGTTCCCCCCGGCCACGCCATGCACGGCGGCCACATGCCCACCCTTGAAGAGATGAAGCAAATGGCCGACAAGCAGGCCGCGCCGCTGATCGAGAAGCTGAAGAACGATCCCACCAACAGCACGCTGCTGATGCAGGTGGGCGCCATCTACCACGGCACGCATCAGTTCGAGGAAGCGGCTGTCTATTATGGAAAGGCTGTGGCTGCGGACCCGAAGAATGTGGCGCTGCGCACCAAGCTGGCTTCGAGCCTCTACCGCAGCGGCGATGTGGACGGGGCGCTGGCTCAGCTGAAGCAGGCGCTGCGCGAGGACCCGACGGACGCCAATTGCCTGTTTGACCTTGGCCTGATCCGGCTCGATGGAAAGCAGGACAGCAAAGGCGCGCTGACCGCGTGGCAGCAGTTGTTGAAGACCAATCCGCAGCTGAGCCAGGAGCGCAGGGACGCCGTCGAGAAGCGGATGGCCAGCGTGCTGACCACCGAAGGCGATCAACCGAAGACGCAAGGAGCAGGCAGCCATGGCGAACACAAGTAGAACTGTGGGGAAGGCATGGACGGTCAGACAGGCTGTCCTGCTTGCGGCGGTATGCGTGGCCGGGGGAATCGGCGGCGGATGGTGTCTCCACGCGGTGCAAGGGCGGACCGGAAGCGCGCCGGCAACGACCGCTCCTGAGCTGGCTCCGGCAACCGTGGCAGCCACGCCGGTACCACAAATGCCCAACCCGGCGCAGATAAAACAGATGGCCGATGAACAGGCGGAGCCGCTGGTCGAGAAGCTGGCAGCCAACCCTGACAACGCGGAGCTGCTGACCAATATCGGCAACCTTTATTACGATGCGCATCAGTATCCAACTGCCGTGGACTACTACACCCGCGCACTGAAGGGCGAGCCGGCAGATGCGGCGGTGCGCACCGATATGGCGACTGCCTACTGGTTCATGGGCAACGCCGACACGGCGATTGCGGAGTTCAACAAGGCGCTGACCTATGCGCCGACGAATCCGAATACGCTGTTCAACCGCGGCCTGGTCAAGTGGCAGGGCAAGAAGGATGCGGCGGGCGCGATTGCCGACTGGCAGAAGCTGCTGGCGACCGACCCCAACTACGACGGCCGCGCCCAGGTGGAGCAGATGATGGCCGCAGCGAAGGCGTATGCGGCGGCCAATCCCGCGACACAGGTCAAGTAGCGCAGGCCAGGTAAGGGCCGAGAGTCCGAAGGAACCTTCCCCGCTCTGCGAAAATAGAGCTGCATGCTCTCACTCAACAATGCCGGCAAGCGGTTTGGACCGCGCGTGCTCTTTCTTGAGGCCAACTGGCTCATCCGCAGCAGGGAAAAGACCGCGCTGGTGGGCGCCAACGGGACCGGCAAATCGACACTGATGAAGGTGCTGGCGGGGCTGGAGTCGCTCGACTACGGCACCGTGCAGCAGACGCGCGGCATGAGCATCGGCTACTTGCCGCAGGAGGGGCTTTCGCTCGCCGGGCGCAGCGTCTTCGAGGAGTGCCTCACGGTCTTCGACGAGCTGCGCGAGATGGAAGCCGAGATCGAGCGGCTGGCCGGGCAGCTGGCTGTGCTTGAACACGCAGGAGCGGAGTACGAGTCGGCGGCGGAGCGGTTCTCCCTGCTGCAGGAGCGCTTCCATGCGCTCGACGGCTACGCGCTCGATGCGCAGGTGGGCGGTGTGCTGACGGGCCTCGGCTTTAGCAAGGAAGACTGGGCGCGGCAGACGGATGAATTCAGCGGCGGCTGGCAGATGCGGATTGCGCTGGCCAAGCTGCTGCTGGCCAAGCCCAACCTGCTGCTCCTGGATGAGCCGACCAATCATCTTGACCTGGAGACTCGCAACTGGCTGGAAGACTATCTGAAGAGTTATCCCTTCGGCTACATACTTATCTCGCATGATCGATATTTTCTGGATGTGACGATCGACCGCACGGTGGAGATATGGAACAAGCGGCTTAATATCTATCAGGGTAACTATACAAAGTATCTTTCTCAGAAAGACGAGCGGCGGACGCAGTTAGAGGCTGGCTATCGCAATCAGCGCATCCAGATTGAGCATTTGGAGTCTTTCATCAACCGCTTCCGCGCCCAGGCTACCAAGGCCAAACAGGTGCAGAGCCGCATAAAGGAGTTAGAGAAGATAGAACGGATCGAGATACCTGAAGAAGAGCCGGTGATTCACTTCAAGTTTCCTCAGCCGCCGCCTTCGGGACGGACGGTTGTTGAGGCTGACAACTTATGCAAGAGTTACGGGCCCAAGCAGGTGCTGAACGGGGTCAACTTCACCATCGAGCGCGGCGACCGCGTGGCGCTTGTGGGCGTCAATGGTGCTGGCAAGTCGACGCTGATTCGTCTGCTCACCGGGGACGAAGCGCCAACCAGCGGCCAGGTGAAGCTGGGCCACAACGTGGTGAGCGAGTATTTTGCACAGGACCAGTACAAGGTGCTGAATGGCGAGGCGCGCATGCTGGACGACATCAGCCGCGCGGCGCTGAAGGTGCCGGAGCAGGAGCTGCGCTCGCTGCTGGGCTGCTTTCTGTTTCGCGGCGACGATGTGTTCAAGCCGCTGGGCGTGCTGAGCGGTGGCGAGCGCAACCGCTATGCGCTGGCGCGGATTCTGGTGTCGCCATCGAATTTTTTGCTGCTCGACGAGCCGACCAACCACCTGGACATGCGGGCGAAGGATGTGCTGCTGGAGGCCATTGCGGCCTTCTCCGGCACGGTGGTGTTTGTATCGCATGACCGCTACTTTATCGACCGGCTGGCGACGCGGGTGCTGGAGGTGGAAGGCGGCACAGTGACCAGCCACGAGGGCAACTACGAAGACTATCTGCGCCGCAAAGAAGCGCAGGCCGCGAGAGATGTTCCGTATCAGGGCACGACTTCAGTCGTGCCGAAAGGCAGCCCAAAGAGCGATGGGGCTTTAGCCCCTGCACAACTGCCAAATTTGAAAGCCGGCTCACTCCCCAGCCAGTCCACCACCCCAGCTGGCTTCGACCCGGACCCCGCCAAGGAACGTCCAAGGCGGCTGAATCCCATCAAGCAGAAACAGATGGAGGAGCGCCTCGCGTTTCTTGAAGAGGAGACTCCGCGCATCGAGGCTGCCATTGCGCACACCGAGGAGCAGTTGGGGGTTTATGTCTCTGCCACCGAAACGGCACGGCTGACGGCGCTGGCCGACGATCTGCGCGCGCAACTGACCGCGCTGACGGCGGAGTGGGAAGAGCTGATGATGCAGCTGGAGGAGTAAAGCACCGTGTCTGAAAAGGTCCGGCCCGCTGGCTCCAGCAATCCTAGGCCGTATCGACATATACACTTTGCAGCTTGGTTTCTAGGTGCTGAAGTGGAAGTATGTCGCCTAGCCGTTATGAATTGAGTGATTTGCAATGGGAGGAGATCAAGGATTTTCTTCCT
>Ga0182030_10028028_pt1 | contig 10093 bp, 6 predicted proteins | sample 812S3MmetaG_FD_121299 | JGI IMG/M metagenome (GOLD analysis project Ga0182030, IMG submission 121299) | Permafrost microbial communities from Stordalen Mire, Sweden - 812S3M metaG (Illumina Assembly) | ecosystem: Environmental > Terrestrial > Soil > Wetlands > Permafrost | place: Sweden... | reverse complement strand
GGCGACGGTCTCGTAGCTGCCGACGAGTGCGGTCGTGGATCCGGCGCCCTTCAGCTCCTTGGCCAGCGGCGTCCACAGCGCGCGGTCATGAAGATCGCCTTTGTCAGCCACGGCCCGCAACCGCACGGAGCCCACGTTCTGCGGCTCATTGCCGTTCCAGCGCGCTAGCGCCTTGTTGCCGGACTGGGCCAGCGCATGCCTGGTCTGGGCGAGGATAGCGTGCGCCTTCTCCCAGGCGAGCTCATCGGTTGGGGCGACGATCGGCCGGAACGAGACCCAGATCCGCGGGCGTGTCCGCCCGGCCGCGTCCGCGATCGCATTGACCGCCGCGATCTGGCCCTTGGTTTCCGCGAGGGGCTCACCCCAGAGCCCGAACACGTCACCTAGGCGGCCGCCCACGTCGTAGGCCTGGGGCGAGGAACCGCCGACCGACACCTGGATCCGCTCTTGGACGGGCTTGATGTCGGTCTGGAAGTCCTCGAACCGGTAGTGCTTCCCGGCGAAGCTGATCGGGCCGTCCTCATACCAGACCTTGCGCAGGATCTGGATGAACTCATCCGACCGCTGGTAGCGCTCCTCCTTGGTCAGGTAATCACCCTCGCGGCGTTGCTCGGCGTCACTGCCGCCGGAGATGATGTGAATGCCGACGCGGCCGTTGCTGATCCGGTCCAGGCCAGCGAACGCCTTCGCGACCTGGGTGGGGAACTGAAAGCCCGGACGGTGGGCGATCATCGGCTTGACGCGCTCGCTGTTGTTGGCCACGAACTGTCCCAGCTGGAGCGAATCGGGAGACGGCGAGCCGTAGGCCACCAGCGTCCAGTCAAAGCCGCCGTCGTCCAGAGCGTGGACGAAGCGGCGGGTGTAGCCGGGGTCGAAACCGCTAAAGCCGGTCCCGACCTTGCGGTGGTCGTCGGCGATGTGCGTTGCGCTGATGAACTCGACTGGCATGTGCTCTCCTCTGGGAAGCTGCTTTTCCTTGTCCGTTCCCGGCCGTGGCGGTCACCGGCTCGACAGCGCCGGGATCGCGTCCAGCAGCGCCCGGGTGTAGGGGTGCTGAGGCCGGGAGAAGATCTCCCGCACCGGGCCGTCCTCGACGACGCATCCGCGCTGGAGAACCGACACGGTGTCCGCGAGCTGGCGGACCAGCGAAAGGTCGTGGGAGACGAACAGGTACGTCAGCCCGAGCTCGCTCTGCAGGCGGAAGAGCAGGTCGATGATGCTGGCCTGCACGGTGACGTCCAGCGACGAGGTCGGCTCGTCCAGGACGACGACGTCCGGTCGCAGCACCAGCGCGCGGGCGATCGCGACCCGCTGACGCTGACCGCCCGAGAGATTGGTCGGGCGGCGGGACAACACCGACTCGGGCAGCCCGACTGAGTGGAACGCCTCACGCACGCGGTCGCGACGCTCCGCCTTGTCTGCCACGCCGTAGCGGTCCAGCGGCTCGCGCACGATCCGCTCAAGCCGCCAGGTCGGGTCCAGTGACGTGAAGGGATTCTGGTAGACGAGCTGCAGGTGGCGCCGGAGCGAGCGCCACTGCCCGCGGGAGTGGGACCTCACGGACTCATCGCCGATCACGATCTCGCCGGCATCGGGTTGCTCCAGCCCCAGCAGCAGCCGTACCGCCGTGGTCTTGCCCGATCCCGACTCGCCGACCAGGGCGTGAGTACTGCCCCGCTTGACGCTGAAGGAGATGTCCTCGACCGCGGCTATACGGCGGGCGCCGACGGTGTAGGTCTTCGACACCGAGCGGACGTCGATCTGGGTGGTTGCGCTCTTTCCCTGGCGGGCCGCTCCAGCGTCAAGGCCGATCCGGTACCGGTCCGGGTTAAGCGCGGGAACATCCGCTTGCAGCTCGCGCGCGTACTCGGACTTGGGCGCCGCGAATACCTGACCGGAAACGCCTCGTTCCTGCACCATCCCGTCCTTCAGCACCACCAGCGTGTCGGCGCGCTCGGCGGCGACGGCCAGATCGTGGGTGATGAACAGCAGGCCGATGCCCAGCGATTGCTGCAGCTCCGAGAACAGGTCGAGGATGCGCTTCTGGATCGTCACGTCGAGGCCGGAGGTCGGCTCGTCCGCCACGATCAGCGCGGGCCTCGGCAGCACGGCCAGGCCGATCAGTACCCGCTGGAGCATGCCGCCGGAGAGCTGGTGCGGATAGGACCCGTAGACCCGCTCGGGATCGGTCAGCCCGACCAGGTCGAAGGTCTCAAGGACACGGGCACGCCGCGCGGCCGCGTCGCCTTCCCGCAGCAGGGCAGCCGCTTCCAGCGCCTGTGACCCGATCGTCCTGACGGCGTTCAGGGCGCTGCCCGGGTCCTGGGGTACGAAGCCGAGCTCGCGCCCGCGGAACGGCCGGAACTGGCGTTCTCCCAGCGTCAGCACGTCCTGGCCGCCGAACTGGACCTGGCCGCCCAGGACCCGCGCCTCCGGCGGGAGCAGCCGGAGCACGGTTCTCGCGATCGTGGACTTGCCTGAGCCCGACTCGCCGATCAGGGCCAGGCTCTGCCCGCGCTCCAGCGTGAAGTCCACGCCGTGCACCACCGTCTGGCGGCCGTAGGCGACCGTCAGGCCCTCGACCTTCAGCAGCGTCGCGGGCGCCGGGCCAGCGCTGGTGCTGGCGCCGCCGGTAGCAGTGCCCTTCGCGGTCCGGCCGCCGGCCGTTAGCTGGTCTTCCGTAGCCATCTGCTGATCCTGTTGATTGAGAGCACGGTGAGGACGATGACGATGGCCGGGCCGTAGATGAGCCATGTTGCGGTCGCGTAGGCCTGCCCGTCCGCGACCAGCAGCCCCCAGTCGGAGGCCGGCGGCGGCGAGCCGTAGCCGAGGAACGCCAGGGCGGCGATGACGATGATGGCGCTACCCAGCTGCAGTACCGCCAGGGCCAGGACCGAGCGGTATGCGTTCGGCAGCACGTGCCTGAACAGCACGTAGCCGCGGAAGCCGCCCTGAAGATAGGAGGACTCGACGAAGACGGAGTGCCGGACCTTCATTACCTCGGCGCGCATCAGCCGGGCGAAGATCGCGACCGACGACACGCCGGTGGCGATCGCGGCGTTCAGCGTGTCGAAGCCAAGCCCAGTGACAACCACGACCGCTAGCAGGAAACCGGGGATCGCCAGCAGCGTGTCGACAAGCCGCCCCAGAACCGCGTCGACCCAGCCACCGACAAAGCCGGCGGCCAGCCCGATCAGGCCGCCGGCGAACAGGCCGATACCGACCGCGACCAGGGCGGTGCCCACCGACGGGCCGGCGCCGTGGACGATCCGCGCGAACTCGTCGCGGCCAAGGTTGTCGGTCCCGAACCAGTGCTGGGCACTCGGCGCCTCGAACTTAGCGGCGGGATTGGCCAGCACCGCGCTGTAGGAGGTGAACAGGTCGGGGACCACCGACCACAGCACGACGATGATGATCACGGCAAAGGACAGCAGCACCGACGTCGGCACGCCGGTGAAGACGCCGCGTGCCGCGGCGGACAGCCGCCGGGCCGGCTGCGGTGCGATCGCGATGCTCATGCCGCGGTCACCTCCCGCCGGCGCCCGAGAGCCGCACCCGGGGGTCGAGCAGCGGGGCGACCAGATCAGCGAGCAGGTTGACCACGACGAACACGACGGTCGCGAGCGCGACGACTCCCTGCAATACCGGCGTGTCCTGGTTCGACACCGCCTGGTACATCACCGAGCCGATCCCGTTGCGCCCGAACACCTCCTCGGTGATGATCGCGCCGCCCATCAGCTCGCCCACGATCAGCGCCGCTATCGTTACCGCGGGCAGCATCGAGGGTTTCACCAGATGCCGGGCGAACAGCTTGGCCTGGGTCAGCCCGCGGGAGCGGGCCACCAGCACGTACTCCTGCCGTGACTCGTGATCCAGGTTGGCGATCAGCACCTCCGCGAGCGGCGCGCAGATCGGGATCGCGAGCGCGAGCGCCGCGAAGAACGTTCCCACTGGGCTGTCCGGGTCGAGCACGTCGAAGATGTGCAGTTGAAAGGAGAATTCGTGAATCAGCAGCAGGCCTATGACGAAGTTCGGCACCGACAGGAACAGGGAGGGGGCAGCGCGCAGTACGCTCCTGGCCCACTTGCCCGGCAGGTACTGGGACCCGTAGGCGATCACTGCTGCCAGGACCAGCGCCACCACCAGCGCCGTGCCCGCGAGCCGCAGCGTGTACGGGAGGGCGCCCCCGATCAGGCTGGTGACCGTCTGGTGGGTCACCAGCGAGACCCCGAGCTGGCCCCTGACGAAACGCGACAGTGAGAGCCACAGCTGTACTATCACTGGCTTGGTGATGCCGTAGTAGGACTCCACATTCTTGATCTGGGCCGGGCTCAGCCCGGTCTGCGGGTTGCCCAGCACGGTCGCGATGGCGTTCCCCGGCAGGATCGTGATCAAGACGAACGAGAGCACGTAGGCCAGGACGATGACGACGACCGCCTGAGCGAGACGCTGCAGCGCGTAGACGAAATACGGTCGGCCCCGCGACCAGCTGCCCGGCGCACCGCCGGGCAGCTGGTCCGTGGCCAGGACGGCTACATCGGTCACGAGAGCCAGGCCGTGTAGAAGTTCGCGTACGCGACGCCGTTGTAGGTGACGCCGTGCACGTTCGGCGCGATCAGGTAGATGCGCTGCACCTGCTGCACGATGGGGTCGAAGTACCCCTGCGTGAGCACGTACGACTGCACCTGGTTCGCGACCGCGTCGCGCTGGGTCTCGCTCGACGCGGACTCGATCTCCTCGGACAGGGTGTCCAGGGTCTTGTCGGTTGTTCCCACACCGAACCAGTTCTGGCCGCCGTTCACGCTGGTCAGCACGCCGCCGACGGTGCTGAAGTCGATGAAGCTACGCGACACCGACAGCAGCGGGTAGGCCGCCGACACGGCCGCGAAGGACGCGTAGTCCGCCAGCGGCACTATCTTCAGCTGCGCCTTGATGCCTACCTTCGCGAACTGCTGTTGGATAAGCTCGTCCTCCTGCTGGGTCGAAGGGACATACGGGTTGGGGACCAAGGTGAAGTCCAGGGTCTTGCCGTCCTTCTGCCGGTAGCCGCCAGGGCCCACAACCCAGCCGGCCTGGTTCAGGAGGCTTTCCGACAGCGACGGGTCGTAGTTGAACAGGGCCGAATCGTTCGCTACCTCGGGGACGTTGCCCTGAATAAAGCTGGTGGCCAGGTACCAGCCCTTGGGGTAGATGGTCGACAGGATCTGGGATCGGTTGATGGCGTGCTGTATAGCCTGGCGCACCTGCAGGCTCGCGGTCGGACCCGCGGCTCCGTCTACTTCCAAGCCGTCGACGAAGCCCAGGTAGCGGGGCGTTGCGACAGTGAAGCCCTGGGACTCAAGTGATGGGATGTCCGATGGCGTGACGTTGAAATCGGCCTGCGCGTCACCGGCGATGACTGCCTGTTCACGCGTCGACTCGTCGGCCACCACCTTGTAGGTGATCGAGTTGAGGTAGGCCGGCCCGGTGTGGCCGAGGGCGGCCGGTCCCCAGTTGTAGTCCGCGCGCCGGACGAGCGTATAGCTCACCCCCGTCTGGAAGGACTTGACGACGAAGGGACCGCTGCCGATCTCGTTCTTCAGGTTGGCCTGCTGGTTCACGCTCAGCGCGAGCGTCTTGGGCGCCAGCAAGATGGAGCCGTGGTACCCAAGCGTCGGGATGAACCCGAGCGTCGGCTTGGAGAAATCGACCTCCACCGTGGTGCTGCTGACGGCCGTCGCCCGCTCGAAGTTGAGCGCGGGGAACAGTCCCACCTTGGCGATGCCCCGTGAGGGGTCGCCCTTGGCCCAGAGGGTGATGTTGTCGACGACGGCCGCGGCGTTGAGCGGCTCACCGTCGGAGAAGGTCACGCCCGGCTTGAGGTGCAAGATGTACTTCTCGGCGTTGTCCTCCGTCTGCCAGCTGGTCGCGATCCAAGGGCTGACCTGGCCGGTGTTAGAGACGTAGACGAGTTTGTCGGTGATCTCCCCCCACAGGTTCCCCTCATAGCTCGAGATGTTGCTCTCGCTGGAAACCCACCCGGCCGGGAACTCCTGGATCAGGAACGTGAGGTTGCCGCCGTCCTTCGGATTGGTCGCGGCCGTGGTCGTGCCGGTCGACCCCGACCCGCCCGACGAGCACGCGGCGGTCAGTAGCAGGAGCGCGGCGAGAGCAGCCACGCCGACCACGGCGCGGTGAAACCTGTTCCGTCTGACCATCAGATCTCTTCCTTCTGCTGGAGGGGTCTCGCACGGGTCATGAGAATTTTCCTTACGGGTCATGAGGATTTTCCTTAGGGAAGGAACGCCGGAGTTCCGGCCTCATCGGCTCAGGAGGAACTCGGCACGGCACGCGGCCGACGCCGAGCAGGGCGGCACCGCCCTGCGGGGGGGTTGATGCGCGAACACTGGATGTCGCGCAGCTGCCGTTCCAGCGGGTTTCTCGCTGTGATCGCTGGGTTGCCGAAAGCGGCAAAGGCCGTCTGCGCCGCAGCGATCGCCGACCGCGTGACCAGCAGCTTGGCCACGCCCGCCCAGGCAACGGCGTCGGGCCCGCCGACGTCGGTCCGCGCGGGAGGATTCCCTACCATACCAATAGATTAAATAGGATTTATTCTCGCGTCCAACTCCGATCTCGAATCGGATCCGATCAGCAAGTGCGATCGGATGCCGGACCGCGAGCTCCGGCGCATGATCGTCGGAACCGCCGTCGCATGATCAGCTTGGCAGACTGGTGATAGACCAGTCCGGTGACAAGCTTGACTGAGATCGCGCCGGGAGTGCTCATCGCGATTAGTTCGTTTGCGCTGACCACCACGACCGTTGTGGTCAGCTCCGCTAGCCCGGGTGGCTGCCTGCTCATCGATCCTGGCGTGACCGTGGCCGAACTGGCCGGGCTAGCCGCCGAACTTGCCGAGCGGGGCCTCACGCCGTCGGCGGCCTGGTCGACGCACCCGCACTGGGATCACGTGCTGTGGAGTGCCGAGCTCGGCGCGGCGCCCAGGTACGCCGTGCCCGCCGCTGTGACCGTTGCGGAGACTGAACGAGGCGGCATCCTGGACGGGGCGCAGCGGGACGCGCCCGGTCATGATCTATCGCTGGTCGGGCGGCTGCGGCCACTGGATGGTCCCGCCATCCCGTGGGACGGGCCGGAGGCCCGGCTGATCGTCCATGACGGGCACGCCCCCGGCCACGGCGCCGTCTTCTTTCCCGGCAGCGGCGTCCTGGTGGCCGGCGACATGTGCTCCGACGTGGAGATCCCGCTGCTCGACACCGCTGCGGCGGATCCGCTCGGCGAGTACCGCACCGGGATGGAGCGGCTGGCGTCCGTGCCCGGCGTGCGCCAGGTCGTCCCGGGCCACGGCCATGCCGGGGACGCCGCCGAGTTCCGCAGGCGGCTCGCGGCGGACTCCGCCTACCTGGACGCCGTTTCGGCCGGGAAGCCGTACGGTGATCCGCGCCTGCGCGATAGCCCCGAATGGATGCGCGTCACGCACGAGGAGCAGGTGCGCTACTTCAGGTCCTGATCTGCTCTGGCCCGAAGTACCCCCAAGCCCGATTGGCCGAAGCGTTTGACCCGGTGGCTGAGCCCTCGATCACTACTGGTGCGCCGCCGGGGAACTACGTCAGCTGCCCGGCACCCCGGTGAGGGCGCCGGGGGTGTTACCCGGCGCGGGCGGGCGGGCTGTGGCTGCGCAGCACCTTGGTCCGGTCCCGGTTCCACGCGATGGTGGTCCCGTCGGGGTTGCGGACCAGGGTCCAGCCCATCCGGTGGATCATCAGCTGATGGTGATGGAAACATAGCAAAATGCAATTATCCAGGCTGGTCTCGCCGCCGTGGCCCTTGTGCTTGAGATGATGCACCTCACAGGCCGACGCGGGCTGGTCACACCCGCCGGCCCACTGGCAGAAGCGGTCCCGGGCCTTGACCGCGGTGCGGATCCCGGCCGGCACATCGTCAGAGTAGCCGACGTCCAGGGGCTGGCTCGGGCCGCCGAGCCGGGCGCCGAGTTCGCGGCGGCGCAAGAACGAGGCGAGCCCGCCGGGACCCGAGAGCAGCTCCACGGCTTTGCCGATGATGGCTTGCTCGAGTGAGTCGCGGCTCAGGCCGGGCGGCAGCGGCTGGGGACCCGGCACCGGCTCACCCAGGCTGGCCGGGTCCGGGGCGCTGTGATCCGAGGCGGTCTGCTCGGGGTCGGTGCGGTCCCGGTGGGGGGTGGGGGTGCAGCGGCCGGGGCCGTGCCCGGCCAGCTCGAGGCAGAACCGGACGAGGTCCTCGATCACGCCGGGGTTGACGGTGCCGAACACCATCGGGGTCAGCGACGCATCGCACGCGAACCCCTCCGCGGCCTCGCCGTCCAGCCACGCCGAGCCGTCGCTGCCGCCGAGCGAGGCGGCCGCGCGGGCCGCGGCCCACTGCCCCCGGACCCGCTCGGTCCACTCCTGCTGCAGCCTGGAATCGGTGTCGAGGTCGAGCAGGTCGGCCAGGTGGATGTACGCCGTCACTTTGACCGGCTGTCCGGCCCGCTCGGGCAGCAGGCCCGCCGCGACCAGCCGCCGGCATGCCTCCTCCAGCGCGTCGTGGTAGCGCTGGCCGTGATTACGGTCATCCTCGGCGCCCCGCGGTGCGGACAGGGCATCCAGCACCGCGGTCACCACGGCCGCGCACTCCGGCGTGAGATCGCCGGTCATTACCCCTGCGCCGCCGAACGTGGTCTCCAGTGTGACGGCCCGGTCCTCGAACCGCGGGCCGTCCTCATCAGCGGTATCCGGGCGGGAGCGGGCTTCGATCTCGGCGGCCAGCGCGGCCAGGTCCGCCAGTTCCATGCCCATCTTGGCGGCGCTGACCAGGATCGCGTCGGCGTTGTCGCGGCAGTCTTCGGGGAGCCGGCCGGTCCAGGCGCAGATGGTGCGGGCGTAGGACTTGGACAGGTCCGCGGCGGCCAGCGCGGCCAAGATCCGGGGGTGGGTCCGGGTCCGGCGAGACCAGCCGGCGTGATCGCCCGCCGTCACCTTGGTCACCCGGGTGCGGTGGATCAGCCAGGACCGGGGGCTGTAGTCCCCGTCGTCGCGGTAGCCCTGGGTGGCGGTGAACGCGGCCAGGATGGCGGCCCGGGCGGCGGTGGTCCGGGCGTCGGCCTGTTCCAGCGTGACCAGGGCCTGCGCCTGTACCTCGGCCGGCATCTGGGTGGCCGGCGCGGCGGCCAGGTAGGACAGCGCCGAGGTTAGCATCCCTAGTGCCTGGGCGGTGCTGGAGGGTGGCGCGGGCGCGGGCACGGTCATGGCGGTTGTTCACCTCCCTTGCGGGGTGCGCGGGCAGGTGGTCTCCGGGCGGTCTGCCCACCGGGTTTTCTTGTAGCTTTCTAGTTCGATTCTAGGCGATGGATGCGACATTTCCGGGGAACGAAACGGCGGATGCCGTAAAAATCTGCCGGAAGGTGCCGACCCGGAGGCGGGGACCGCGGTGCCGGGTCCGAGGGCAGCAACGCCGGCCTCAGGTCGGCCGGCATGCACCCTCAGGCCGTCGGGTGGTCGCCCGACCCGCTGTAACTGGTCGGTCCGAAGCCGGGGACCATGTCCGTCTCGGTTTCCTCGTCATCAAGACCAGCTGGGTCGTCGTCGTCGGCCGCCGGCCGGACGCTGCTCTGCTCGGCTTCCGGCGCGGCTGGGCTCCACGGGTAGGCGTATGTACCGGCGGCCGGGCGTGACGCCGGCGCGAAGGTCTCACCCGGCGTTCCGGTGGCCTGGGGCGGCGTGAGGAGCATCCAGGCGCACGAGACAGCCAACGCGACAAGGAACCCGCAGTAGATCCAGAACGCCGGCGTGACACCCGAATCGATTGTGAGGCCGATCTGGGTGGCCTGCGCGGGCGAGATCCCGAACTGAGTCGGCGAGGTGGCTTCGCCGGCCTGGATGAGGGCCGAGACGGCCTGGGCCGCCATCGGAATGACCGCGCCTGCCAGCAGTAGTGCGCCGTGGTGGAGGGGGCGCCACAGAGCGGCCACGATGACCACGGCAGCGAGCGCGACCATGACGGCGACGTCCCCGGCGATCACCAGGCCGGGGTTGGAGAAGGCGTTGCCTGCCGTCAGGGACTGCGACTGCCCGGCCGCCGT
>Ga0182030_10028027_pt1 | contig 10093 bp, 8 predicted proteins | sample 812S3MmetaG_FD_121299 | JGI IMG/M metagenome (GOLD analysis project Ga0182030, IMG submission 121299) | Permafrost microbial communities from Stordalen Mire, Sweden - 812S3M metaG (Illumina Assembly) | ecosystem: Environmental > Terrestrial > Soil > Wetlands > Permafrost | place: Sweden... | reverse complement strand
GCCGCGGCCGGCGAGCGCCTGCTCGCCGCCGAGCACCAGCACGCTGATGACGACGAGCACCAGCGACAGCACGCAGGCGCCCACCGCGTCGAAGCCGAGCTTGAACTCCGTGAAGATCTCAACGGTGAAGGTCTGGTACTGCACGATTTCGAAGGCGCCGTACTCGGCCAGCAGCGCGAGCGTGACGAGCAGGCTGCCACCGAGCACCGCGGGGCGGATCTGGCGCAGGGTGACGCGCCAGAACGTCTGCCACGGCCCCAGGCCGAGGCTGCGCGCCGCCTCCTCCAGGCCCGCGTCGAGGTTCGCAAGGGCCGCGCGCGCGGGCAGGTACACCAGCGGATACAGCGACAGCGTCATGATCATCACCGCCGCCAGGTAGCCGTGCAGCGAAGGCTCAAGCGAAACCCAGCCAAATCCGACGACGAAATCGGGGATGCCCAGCGGCAGCACGAGCGCGACTGCCCACAGCCGACGCGCGGGCAGCTTGGTCCGCTCCACGCACCACGCCGCACCCACGCCGAGCACCGCGCACAGCAGCGTGCAGGCGACGGTAAGCCGCAACGTGTTCCACAGCAGTACAGCCACCACGTGACGCAGGAGCAGGTGTTTGACCTCTCCCCAGCCCGACTGCTGGGCCTGAACGACGACGAAGGCCAGCGGCAGCAGCACGAGCGCCGCGGCCGCGCCACCGCCAAGGCCAGCGGCCAGCGGCCAGCGTCGCCTGCCAGACCAGGCCCGGTTCAGACGGCCGGCGATCGGCGCAACGGGGGCGGGAGCGGGGGCGAGCGTGCTCACGGCGTCCTACAGCAGTCCCAGCTTCTGCTCGAGCGCGAGCGGTGCGCTGCCGTCGCCCAGTTCCGCCGGCGTGAGCTGCACGGGATCGATCTCCGCCAACGGGCGCAGGCCCGGTGCGGCCGCCACGCCGGCACGCAGCGGGTACTCGTAGCTGTGGCTGCGCGCGATCGCTTCCTGGCCCTTGCGGCTGACGAGGAACGCGAGAAAGGCCTGTGCGTCGGCCTGGTGGGAACTCGACTTGAGGATCGCGGCGCCGGAGATGTCCTCCAGGTCGCCGGGGTCGCCGGGGTCGTAGTAATGCAGCGCCGAGTGCATGTCGGAGGCGCCCAGCTCGTCGCGCAGACGGAACCAGTAGTAGTGGTTGATCGGGCCGAGGGCGCTCTCGCCGTTGTTGACCTGCGCCACCACCGTCTCGTTGTCCGGGTAGGTCCTGCTGTTGCTCTGCAGGCCCTTCAGCCAGCGTTCGGCGGCTGCCGTTCCATCGCGTTTGACGATCGAGGTGATCAGCGGCTGGAAGTCGGTCTCCGAGGGCGCGAAGCCGACCTTGCCCTTCCACTTCGGTTCGGCCAGTTCCAGGATCGACCCCGGCAGCTGTGGGGGGGTCAGCTGCGAGGTGTTGTAGACGAGCACGGACACGCGGGCGGAGACCCCAACCCACTCGCCCTGCGCGGAATCCTCGCGGCTGGGCACTGCGGCGAGCGTGCTCGCGCGCACGGTCGCGAGCAGCCCGCGCTCGCGCAGCGCTTCCAGGACGGGTGTGTTCTCGCTGTAGAACACGTCTGCCGGAGAGCTCGAGCCCTCCTGGATGATCTGGTTGCCGAGCGTGGCCTCGTCGCCGGAGCGGATGTTGACCTTGATCCCGCTCTCGTGTTCGAACGCCTGCGCGAGGATCGCGGTCGTCTGTTCGTGCTGGCCGTTGTAGAGCGTGATTTCCGCGCCTCCGTGGCCGCTGCTGCCGCAGGCCGTGAGTGCGAGGGTCAGGCAGAGTCCGATCGGGCTGAGGAGATAGGGCTTGGCACGATCCATCGAGTCAATCCGATCTGCGCGGTCGGGATGAAAACAGACGGTAGCACAGGAGTTAGGGTTGCCTAACTCGTGCAAGCGCCTGTGCGCCCGCACGCCGGTACGCCGACAAATGCGTGAGAATCACTGTCATGCATGTGACTGCGAAGGCCGACTACGCCGTGAGAGCCGTTGTGGAGCTTGTGGGAAGCAGCCAGGGAACGCCCCGCAAGGTCGACGAAGTGGCCCAGGCGCAGGGCATACCCGTGTCGTTTCTGGAGAACATCCTCACGCAGTTGCGATCCTCGGGCATCGTGCGCAGCCAGCGTGGGCCCGAGGGCGGCTACTGGCTGGCGATGGCGCCGGAGGAGGTCACGCTCGCCTACATCATCCGCTCGGTCGAGGGGCCGCTGGTGGGCATTCGCGGCCAGCGCCCGGAGGAGATCGAGTATGTGGGCTCGGCCGAGGCGCTGCAGCAGGTGTGGATTGCGCTGCGCGCGAACCTGCGCAAAGTGCTGGAGCACGTGACGATCGCCGACGTCGCCGCCGGCAAGCTGCCCAAGGATGTGATCGCGCTCACCCGCGAAGAGCAGGCCTGGCAGACGCGCTAGCCGCGGCAATAAACGGCCGCCTGGGGTTTCGCATCGCCTATGTGAGTTGCGGCACAGCCGCCTGCGAAAACCGCTCGCGTGGAGTACCCTTGGTATGCCGCGTAGAGGCTCCGGTCACGGATCGGCCGGATATGCGCGCATGTCCCCGCCGCCGCGCCGTTCGGTGGCCCCGTCCCTCACAAGGAGAACTCGTTCGATGTCAGCCTCGCCGCCAGCCACTTCGACCATGGACAGTCCCGCGCCATCCGAGGCCACTGAGGCAGCAGAGGCAGCCGTCGAGGCGCTCTCCGGCACAGCCGAGCAGGACGTGACGTTTTCGCTCGCGCTCACGCAGGACCAGAAGGACATCCGCGACTGGGTGCACGGGTTCGCCGCCGACGTGATGCGTCCAGCGGCGCACGAGTGGGACGAGAAGGAGCAGACGCCCTGGCCGATCATTCAGGAGGCCGCCAAGATCGGCCTGTATGGCTTTGAGGGGCTGGCACAGTTCTTCTCCGACCCCACCGGCCTCACGCTCCCGATCGTCAACGAGGAGCTGTTCTGGGGCGACGCGGGCATCGGCATGGCGATCATGGGCACGGCGCTGGCGGTGGCGGCGATCTTCGGGCAGGGCTCGGGCGAGCAGATCGGCGAATGGATACCGCGCTGTTTCGGCACGCCGGAGGACCTCAAGGTGGCGGCGTTCTGCGCCTCCGAGCCGAACGCCGGCTCGGACGTCTCAGGCGTACGCACGCGAGCGAAGTTCGACGAGGCGGCGGGCGAGTGGATCATCAACGGCCAGAAGGCGTGGGCCACGAACGGTGGCATCTCCGACGTGCACGTTGTGATCGCCACCGTCGACCCGGAGCTCGGCTCCAAAGGCCACGCCGCGTTCGTGGTGCCGATGAGCGAAGCGAAGGGCATCTCGCAGGGCTCGAAGGTCTCCAAGCACGGCCTGCGCGCGTCGCACACCGCGGACGTGTTCCTCGACGACTGCCGCGTCCCTGCGGGCAACGTGCTGGGCGGCAAGGAGAAGCTCGACGAACGGCTGGCCCGCGTGCGCGAGGGCAAGCGCAGCAACTCGCAGGCGGCGATGCAGACGTTCGAGTCCTCGCGCCCGACGGTGGGCTCGCAGGCGCTCGGCATCGCTCGCGCCGCCTATGAGTACTCGCTCGACTACGCCAAGGAGCGCGAGCAGTTCGGCAGGAAGATCATCGAGAACCAGTCGATCGCCTTCACGCTGGCGCGCATGAAGATGGAGATCGACGCCGCGCGCCTGCTCGTGTGGCGCGCCTCCTGGATGGGCCGCAACCAGGTGCCCTTCCAGAACGCGGAGGGTTCGATGAGCAAGCTCAAGGCCGGAGAGGTCGCCGTGTGGGCCACCGAGCGCGCGATCCAGATCCTGGGCGGCAACGGCTACACGCGCGAGTTCCCCGTGGAGCGCTGGCACCGCGACGCGAAGATATACGACATCTTCGAGGGCACCGCCGAGATCCAGCAACTCGTCATCTCCCGCGCGATCTCGGGGATGCACATCAAGTAGCGCGCTTCGGCGCTACCAGGCCTGGCTGGTCCCGCAGTGCGGGCAGGTGACGCTGGTGGAGACGTCGGCGCAGAAGATGTAGCCGCAGGAGCAGTTGTAGGAGGCGTGGTCGAGCGGGCCACCGGACTGCTGCACGCGCTGAACGTCGAGATCGATGTGCTGGCCCTGAGGATTCGGCGCGGGCGCTGAAGACACAGCGGGCGCCGGGGCCGGCTGCCGCGTGGGGGTTGCCGCCGGACCGACGACGGCCATCAACGGCTCGCTGATGCGCGATGCACCCCCACGGCGGTGCCGGCGGGTGTGGCGACGCTCGCCAAGTGGGTGCAGAATCCGGTGACGGTTCATTGCTCTCTTTCTTAAAGACGGCATATACGGCCAAAGGTTTCGCCCTGCAACGGGTTTTTCCTCGCGGATGGTGCATAGATCCCGCAACGGTGGGCCATTTCGGCGAACGAAAACGGGCGGCGGCGCGGTTTGAGATACTTGCTTGCGATGAATCCCTCGCGCAAGCGAACGGTGCGTCTGATTGTGGCGCTGACCGCGGCGGTGCTGCTGGCGAGTGCCCTGATCTACACGAGCTTCAGCGCTGCCAGCCCAGCGCTCACGCCCTCGCAGCTCGCGCGCGAGGCGCAGCCGGGCCACAGCTACTTGGTCACGGGCACGGTGGCTGCCGGGTCTGTGCACCGCGAAGGCCCGGTGCTGAACTTCGCGGTGGAGGACCGCAGCGGCGAAGGGGAGACGAAGATCCCCTTGCAGTACACCGGCACGGTGCCCGACCCCTTCCATGAAGGGCGCGAGGTGATCGTCACGGTTGAAAAGCAGGGGGGACGGTACATCGGCGAACGCAACTCGCTGATAACCAAGTGTCCGTCGAAGTACAAGACGGCTCCCGCCAGCGAGAACCAGAACTCCTGAGTGCACCGCTCCCAAGCGCATCCAGCCGGCGGTAGGCGCTGATGGCGGGCCTTGGCTTTGCATGCCTGCTGCTTGCGCTGGCCGTGTGCGCATACGGCATCGGCGCGTCGCTCTACGGTGTGCGCACCGGTCGCGTTGAGTTCTCAGAGTCCGGCAGACGCTCCGTGTATGCGCTTGCGGGGCTGCTCACCGTAGCCACGGTCGTGTTGGAGATAGCGTTCCTGCGCAACAACTTCTCCTTCAACACCGTTGCAGACACCTCCAGCCGCACGACCCCCGCCAACTATCGCGCGGCCGCGCTGTGGTCCTCCCAGGAAGGCTCGCTGCTGCTGTGGGCGTGGCTGCTTTCGCTGTGGTCGAGCCTCGCGCTGTTCCTCACCCGCAAGCGCATGCGCGACGTGGCCGCGTACGCCACCGCGATCCTGCTCGGCTTCGACGGCTTCTTCGTGTCGCTGATGGTGTTCTACGCCAACCCCTTCCAGACCACGAATCCCGCGCCGGCCGAAGGGGTGGGCCTGGACCCGCTGCTGCGCTTCCCTACGATGATGATCCACCCGCCGATCCTCTACTCCGGCTACACCCTGTGCACGATCCCGCTGGCCTTCGGCATGGGCGCGCTGCTGGCGCGGCGCGTGGACGCGGACTGGATCAAAGCAATCCGGCGCTTTGCGTTCGCGGCCTGGCTATTCCTCGGCATGGGCATCCTGCTGGGCGCGCGCTGGTCCTACTCGGAGCTCGGCTGGGGCGGCTACTGGGGCTGGGATGCGGTGGAGAACGCATCGCTGATGCCGTGGCTGACGGGGACGGCGTTCCTGCACTCGCTGATGATCCAGGAGAAGCGGGGGATGCTGAAGGTGTGGAACGTGTCGCTGGTGCTCGCCACGGGGACACTCGCGATCATGGGCACGTTCCTCGTGCGCAGCGGGGTCCTGAACTCGATCCACGCGTTCGGCGGGCAGACGCTGGGGGTGCCTTTCGTGGTGCTGATCGGCACGCTGATCGGCGGCTCGATCTACCTGGTGGTCTCGCGCAGGGACATGCTGCGCTCCGAGCACCGGCTCGACTCGCTGCTCTCGCGCGAGTCGATCTTCCTCGCCAACAACCTCGTGCTGGTGGCGCTCTGCTTCGTGATCTTCTGGGGCACCTACTTCCCGCTCATCTCCGAGGCGCTCACCGGCCAAGAAGCATCGGTGGGCTCGGTGTGGTTCGACCGCTACACGGTGCCGCTGGCGCTGATCCTGGTGCTGCTGAGCGGCATCGGGCCCGTGATCGCGTGGCGGCGCGCGACGCTCGCCAACGCGCGGCGCAACTTCCTCGCGCCGCTCCTCTCCGCGCTGGTGGTGCTGGTGGTGTTGCTGGCTGCCGGGGTGACGCAGAAGCCGCTGGCGCTCGTGATGTTCTGCTGCGCGGGCTTCGTGCTGGGCAGCGTGGGACAGGAGTTCTTGCGCGGCGCCCGCGCGCGTCGCGCGATGGCCGGCGAGGCCCCGCCGCGCGCGGTACTGGCGCTCGTCAAACGCAACCGCCGCCGCTACGGCGGCTACATCGTGCACCTCGGCATCGCCGTGCTGTTCGTGGGTGTGGCCGGCTCGTCCTCGTTCCAGCACGCCGCCGAGTTGGGTCTCTCGCCCGGCCAGTCCACGCGGGTGGGCGCCTACACGGTGCGCTACGTGCGCCCCACGGCCACGATCACGCCCAAGTACGACGAGGCGCACACCGGCTCCACGCTCGCGCTGGGCGCTGAACTGGACGTGACCAAGGGCGGTCCCAAAGGCCCGCACGTCACAACACTCGACCCCAGCGAGGGTTTCTACGCCTCCCAGGAAGCCAGCCAGGGCTCCGTGGGAAGCCTCATCGGCGGGCAGGCCGTGAGTCATGTGGCGATCGATCCGGGCGTCACGCGCGACATCTGGACGGCGATCGAGCCCAACATGGAAGCGCCGAATCTCACCCGCATCGTGAAGGCGGGCAACGAAAAGCTCCCGCCTGATATCGCGCTCGTGGGCATCGGCTATCTGGCTCGCGAATACCTCAAGCACCCGCCGCAGGCCCAGTTCCACTTCGAGGTCTCGCCGCTGGTGATGTGGATCTGGATCGGCGGCATGATCGTGCTCGGCGGCGCGCTGATCGCGATCTGGCCGGCACCGAGCGTGGTGCGCAGCCGTGTGAGCGCCCGCGCCAGGGTCGCGCGCGGCCTCTCACGCGCCTGAGAACGGAGCCGGATGCTGTGAGCCTGCCGATTGCGATCGTGCTCGTCCTGCTGGTCGCGCTCGTCGTATGGGTCGTCAGCGCGCCGCTGCGAGCTGCGGCCGCCGGGAGCGCCGATGTCTCCAGCGAGGCCGAGAGGGCTGTGAGCGTGGAGGCGGAGCAGCAGCGCGATGCTCTGCGCGAGCGCCAGGATCTGGAGGCTGCACGCGAGGCCAAGTACCGCGAGATCAGAGACGCGGAGATGGACTTCAGGACGGGGAAGCTGTCCGCGGAGGACTACGAGGCGACCGATGCCGCTCTGCGGGCGGAGGCGCTGGAGATCCTCAACAGCTTGCAGCGATATGGAGAGGGCGGAAGCGACGGAGACGGCGAGGAGCGCTAGACGATTGCGCTCCGAGTCGCTGCGCTCAGACGCCCTTCAGCAGCAGGATCGCGTTCAGGAAGAACAGCACCGCGAAGAAGATCGTCCAACGGTTGAGGTTGCGCTCCACCAGCGAGCCGCCGCCGAGCGGGCCGGTGCCGCTGCCCACGCCGAAGGCGCCAGAGAGTCCGGAGTCTTTGCCCGAGTGCATCAGCACGAGGAAGATCAGCACGACCGAGATGGCCACCTGGACGAATGAGAGGATCGTTTCCACGCGTCCAGAATAACGCTTTGTGGCGACTTCGTGTGCGGGAGGTCCAGGACGGGCCGGCGGCGCCAGCTGGGGAGGCCTGAGCGAACGTGTGCGCCCGCAGGATACGTCTGCCCGCCCGCGAACAGGCACCGGATGAGTGCCTGCTCGAGCTTTGCGCCTTCCGCCTTGATTCCCGTTACGGTGCCCTCTGACTCCCATACGGCGGGGCGGTTGACAACAATTTTTGCAAGATCGATTACGAATCCTTTACGGAATCCTGCTTCGCTGCCGATATCACTCCCGGTTGGCGTTCCCCGCGATTGTGGGCAAGGCACGCCGACCACAATCATGGGACGACCGATCGATGACCAAAACCAGCGCATGCCGCCGATGAACAGCGCGCGCCGCCGCGCGCTCGCGACGGTCCTTTCCGCGCTGGCCGGTGGCGGTCTGACCGCTGCCAGCCTCGGTGGGCCGTTGACGGGCTTGGCCTACGGCGCAGAAGCGCCCACCGGCTCCCCGGTGGCCGCCGAAGGCAGCACCACGCAGGCCTCGTCGCCAAGCACCTCTGCCGCCGCCACCCCGTCCACGCCGGCCACCCCCTCTACGAGTACCACGACGACGGCTCCCACGGCCACCACGCCCGCGGCGAGCACGCCGGCATCGACGCCGGCCGTCCAGCCCCAGGCCCCCGTGGTGGTGTTGCAGCGCAAACAGCAGGCCACCGAAAGCGCGCCCACCACCGTGCAGGCGACGCCCACCAGCACCAGCAACACCGCGGAAACGCCGAAAACGACGGCCGCCAACAACGTCGCGGGATCGCCCCAGACAGTCGCTCAGGCCGGGTCGCTGGCCTCCGTGCTGGCCAACTCGCAAGCCTCCGAGCAGGCGCTGGAATTCTATCGAGTGCCCGCCTTTCTGCTGCCCATCTACAAGGCCGCTGCGGTGCAGTACGGGGTGCCGTGGCAGATCCTCGCGGCGATCAACGAAATCGAGACCGACTACGGCAACGACCTGTCCGTCTCCTCCGCCGGCGCGGTGGGCTGGATGCAGTTCATGCCCTCCACCTGGCTGCAGTACGGCGTGGACGCTCTGGACGCAGGCTACGCGGACCCCTACAACCCGGTGGACGCGATCTTCGCCGCCGCGCGCTATCTGCGCGCAGCCGGCGCTGCGACGAGCCTGCGCGGCGCCATCCTCGCCTACAACCACTCCGAAGAATATGCCGAATCGGTGCTGCTGCGAGCGAAACTGATCTCCACATATCCCAGCGGCGTGATCGCCACGCTCACGGGACTCGTTGACGGTCGTCTGCCCGTGACGGGCAGGGACATCGGCTGGAGCACGCTGCTGCTCGAACAGATCGCGCCCTCCAGCGCCACCGCCGGCGCGAAGGCGCTGGGCGCAGGTGCGGCAAAGGCAGCGACGGACAGCGCCAGCGTGGCCGCCGCGGGCAGCGCCGGAGCGCTGGGCTCGGCCGCCGCCACACCAGGATCCACCCCAGCGCCCTCGCCCGCCGCCGCTGCGGCAGGCGCCGGCTCTGCATCGAGCGCGAGCGCGCTCGCCGCAGCACGGGTCTTCGACAGCGTGGACCTGCACACGAGCCCCCACGCAAACGTGGTGGCGGTGCAGGACGGGCGCATCGTCAAGGTCGGTCACTCCAGGCGGCTCGGAAACTTCGTGATCCTGCGCGACGTGTATGGGGATGTGTTCACCTATGCGGGCCTCGGCAGCATCGCGCACTCCTACGTGCTCGCCGCCGCGCCCAAGCAGACGAAGTCGCCGGTCGTGGAAGTGGCCACCGCGCACGATCCCGCTCCGACGCAAGCGGCCAGCGCGGGCGCGCAGGCACCTGTGACCTTGAGCGTGAAAGCGCCCGCAGCGAAGAAGGCGCACGCCAGTGCGTTGAGCACGAGCGCCGGCGGTGTGTCGGTGCCATCCAACGCCGAAGAAGAAGCGGGCGACCCCGCCAAGGTTCGGCTGTTCGCGCACCCCGGCAACGTGGACGCGCGCGCCGCCGCCGTCGCGCAGGCCGCGCGGCGTGTACGCAGCGCGAGCGCCGGGCAGCGTCAGCCGCTGCGCGCGGGAGCGGTCGTCACCAGCGGCACAGTGCTCGGCCGCGTGCGCGTGCCAGTCGGCGCTCAGGATGGGCACATGCGGTTTGCGATCCAGCCTGCAGGCGACACCGCCACGATCGACCCAGGCTCGATTCTCGCCAACTGGGCGCAGCTGGAGACGGCGCTGCACCCGAAGGACGCAAAGGCCACCGACGCGCTGCTGGGCGCCACCGCCAGCGACGTGTTCCTGCTCTCCAAGGCCCAGCTCGAGCGCTCCGTGCTTGCCGACCCTGGCATCACGATCAACGCCTGCGATCGCCACGACGTCTCCGCCGGCATCGTCGACAGGCGCGTGCTGGCCGTGCTCGCCTT
>Ga0182030_10028025_pt1 | contig 10093 bp, 11 predicted proteins | sample 812S3MmetaG_FD_121299 | JGI IMG/M metagenome (GOLD analysis project Ga0182030, IMG submission 121299) | Permafrost microbial communities from Stordalen Mire, Sweden - 812S3M metaG (Illumina Assembly) | ecosystem: Environmental > Terrestrial > Soil > Wetlands > Permafrost | place: Sweden... | reverse complement strand
CTGGAACGCTGTCGCAGTGATCGCGCCGCTGCTCGCGGCGGCCCGCGCGGCCACGATCCCCGTCGTCTACCCGCACGTCGCGCCCAAGGGCGCGCTGGACACCGGGAGGACGGGAACAAAGATCCCGAGCCTGCTGCAGGTGCCCGACCGCGGCTACGTCTTCGTCGAAGAGGTCGCCCCGATCGAGGGCGATCTGCTGATCCCCAAGCGCCATCCGAGCGCGTTCTTCGGCACCGCTCTTGTCAGCTACCTGATCGACCTCGGCGTCGACAGCGTGATCATCACCGGATGCACGACGAGCGGCTGCGTCCGCGCCAGCGCCGTCGACGCGTTCGCGTACAACTTCCACTGCGCGGTGGTCGAGGATGCCGTCTACGACCGCTCGCCGCTGATCCACGACGTCAACCTCTTCGACCTGCACGCGAAGTACGCGGACGTGATGTCGAGCAGCGAGGTGCGGGCCTACCTGGGTGCGCTGGCGCCCGCCGCCACGGAGCCGGCATGAGCTGGGACACACTGATCACGGGTGGCGAGGTCGTGCTCGAGGGTCGGGGTGTCAGCTCGGCGGACATCGCACTCGCAGACGGGCGCATCGCCGCGATCACCGCGCGCGGCGACGGCGGCGATGCGCGCGAGGTGATCGACGCCTCCGGCCTGCACGTGCTGCCCGGAGTGGTCGATCCCCACGTCCACTTCGGCCTCGGCCATCCCGATGACTGGGAGACCGAGAGCCGCGCCGCCGCGCAAGGGGGCGTGACCACCGTGCTCAACTACATCCAGAGCGCGCAGAGCTACCGCGCGGAGGAGCCGGCCGAGCGAGAGCGGGCATCGCGCGCCTCGGTGATCGACTTCGCGATCCACCCAATCGTGATGAACGAGCAGCACCTCGAGGAGATCCCACGGTACGTCGCCGAGCACGGCATCCGCTCGTTCAAGTACTTCGCCAACTTCAAGGGCGACGAGGGCGCGTACATGGGCGTCGCCGGAACCGACACCGGGTTCTTCTACGCGCTGTGCAGGGCGGTAGCGCGCCACCCCGACGCGCTGCTGGCGGTGCACCCCGAGAACATCGAGACGATCTGGCGGATCATGCCCGAGGTCAAGGCGAGCGGCCGCGACGACCTCGCTGCCTGGACGCTCGCGCGGCCCGACTTCGTCGAGGCCCACGACATCTTCACCGCGCTGCTGTTCGCGCACCGCACCGGCTGCCGCATCTACATCCCCCACCTCACGTGCCGCGAGGGGCTCGAACTGGTGCGCCGCCACCGCGCCGACGGCTGGGAGGTCACCGTCGAGACCTGCCCGCACTACCTCACCCACACGATGGACTCTCCGGTGGGCACGCTCGGAAAGGTCAACCCGCCGCTGCGCACGCAGGGCGACATCGACGCGCTCTGGGAGGGGCTCGCGGACGGGACGATCCAGACCGTCGGCTCCGACCATAACTCGCGTCCGCGAGCGAAGAAGGAGGGGTCGATCTGGAGCGCGTCCGCCGGCTTCCCGAGCGTCACGACGCTGCTCGGCGTGATGCTCAGCGAGGGACATCACCGCAGGGGGATCCCGCTCGAGCGGATCGTGGAACTGACGTCGACCAACCCCGCCCGCGTCTTCGGCCTGCACCCGCGCAAGGGCACGATCGCCGTCGGTGCCGACGCCGACATCGCGATCGTCGACCTCAACCGCACCGTCACCATCGACTCAGCGGACTGCGACTCGCGCTCGGACTTCTCGATCTGGGACGGCTGGAAGGTACGCGGCTGGCCGGTCCGCACGCTCGTGCGGGGCACGACCGTGATGCTCGACGGCGCCGTGACCGCGCCCGCAGGGCACGGGCAGTGGGTCTCGCGCGCCAGCGCCAGCGAGGCGGTCGTCGCGTGAGCGCCGCGCGGGTCCTCCGAGAGCGCCTCGCGCAGGAGCGGATCATGCTCGTGCCGGGCGTGACCAGCGCGCTCTTCGCACGCCTCGCGCAGCAGGCCGGGATGGAAGCGGTGTTCATCACCGGCGCCGGCGTCGCAAACACGAGCCTCGGCGTCCCCGACCTCGGCATGGCGACACTCAGCGAGGTCGTCGAGACGGCTCGCAACATCGTCGCCGCCGTCGAGATCCCGGTGATCGCCGACGCCGACGCCGGCTACGGCGGGCACCTCAACGTGATGCGCGTGGTTCGCGAACTCGAGCAGGCCGGGGTCGCCGGGCTGATCCTCGAGGATCAGCAGGAGCCCAAGCGCTGCGGGCACTTCGACGGCAAGGCGATCGTCGAGCCGCTGGAGATGGTGGAGCGGCTCGTCGCAGCCCGGCGTGCCCGTGTCGACGCCGACCTGGTGATCTTCGCGCGCACCGACGCGGTCGCCGTCGAGGGAATCGACGGCGCGCTCGAGCGCGCGCGGCTCTATGTCGAGGGCGGTGCGGACGCGATCTTTGTCGAGGCGCCCGAGAGCCGAGAACAGATGGCGGCGATCAACGCCTCGGTTGCGGTCCCGACGCTGATCAACGTCGTCGAGGGGGGTGCGACGCCGATGCTCGAGCTTGCCGAGCTGCAGGAGATGGGCTTCTCGGTCGCGCTCTATGCCAACGTCGCGATGCGCATCGCCGCCAAGAGCGTCGCGGAGGCATTCGCCGTACTCGGCCGCGAGGGCACCTCTGCGAGCCTGCTCGAGCGGATGCTGAGCTGGGAGGAGCGCCAGGAGCTCGTGAACTTCTCGAGCTGGGAGCGCACGGACCGCGAGATCGCGATGCAGGCGAGGGCGATCGCCGGCAGCGGGCACAACAAGGCCAACGGCGCTCCGCCGCACAGCACCGCGCGATGATCGAGTCACGCGCCGCCGTCGCATTCGAGACGGGCTCCCCGCTGGTGATCGAGACCGTGCGCTTCGAGGAGCCGCTCGAGCACGAGGTGCTCGTGACGATGAGCGCGGCGGCGATCTGCCACTCGGATCTGCACACGATCAACGGGCCGATGCCGTACCTGCCGATGATCATCGGCCACGAGGCCGCGGGCGTGGTCGAGCGCGTCGGCGCGGGAGTGAGCTCGCTGGCGCCGGGCGATGCGGTGATCTTCTCGTTCATCCCATCGTGCGGGCGCTGCCATTACTGCCGCCGGGGCATGACCGTGGTCTGCGAGCGCGGCCCCTCCCCCGCGGGGCTGCCGCTGAGCGGCTCCTACCGGGCGTCGCTGCGCGACGGCACCCCGCTCGCGCAGATGCAGCGGCTCGGCGCGTTCAGCGAGCGCACGGTCGTTCACGAGGACTCCTGCATGGCGATCCCGGCCGGCGTTGACCCGAAGGCGGCGTCGCTGCTGGCGTGCGGCTTCACGACCGGGGCCGCGGCGGTCACGAGCACCGCGGCGACGCGTGAGGGCGACAGCGTGGCGGTGATCGGCGCCGGCGGCGTCGGGCATGCCGCCGTGATCGGCGCGGTGATCGCGGGGGCCTCGGTGATCATCGCCGTCGATGTCGATGAGCGCAAGCTCGAGAGCGCGCGGCGCTTCGGTGCGACGGCGACGATCAACGCGACGAGCGAGGACTGGGTTGCGCGGGTCCAGGAGCTGACCGACGGACACGGCGCCGACCGGACGATCTCGTGCGTGACCTCGACCGCCCCCGACCAGCTCGCGGCCCTGGTCCGCGCGACGAGCCGCGGCGGCATGGCGGTGATGGTCGGCTCGGTGACGGGGCTCGATCGCATCGATCTGCCACCGCGTGTCCTGATGTGGGAGGCCAAGACGCTCGCGGGCGCGCTCTTTGGCGGGCACAACCCGCAGCGGGAGCAGGCGCGCTTCCTCGACCTCTACCGGGCCGGGCGCCTGCCGCTGGACGAGCTGATCACCGCGACCTACACGCTCGATCAGGTCAACGAGGCGATGGACGACATGGCCGCCGGGCGCAACATCCGCGGCGTGATCGAGTTCTGAGCTCGATGAGAAGTTGCGCTATTCAGATCTACCTGCCATATACTGCGATTATCAGATCGGCGAGGTGACGTTGATGCAGCACCGTTCACGCGGTCCGCGGCCCCGGTTCTTCCAGGACCCCCAGCTTGACGCCTTCCACGTGACGCTCGTTGCGTTGATGGAGGAGGTCGCCGTGCTGCGCGAGCGCCTCGACACGGCCGAGCGACTGCTTGCGGCCAGGGGCATCCTCGCGACCGAGGAGATCGAGGCCTTCGTGCCCGACGCCGAGGCCCACGAGCAGCGCAGCGCCTGGCAGGACGCGTTCGTGCAGCGGGTGCTGCGCGTCGTGTTCGAGGAGGCGGAGCAGCTGCGCCGCGGCGGAGAGCGCTTCGCGACCGTCGACGACGTGATCGAGTTCGTGTCCAGCGACGCAGCGGAGGTGAGCCGTGCCGGCGCCTGATCAGCAGTTCGAGCACGCGGTGCTGCCGCGCGCGACCCATGACGAGCGCGCGCGAGAGCAGATCGTCCGCGCGTTGCGTCGCAACGTCGTCGGCAGGCTCGTCCCGAGCGTCACCGACGTGTGGAACACGCGCGTCAAGGACCGCTTCGAGGAGGCGCCGGCATCGCGCCATGAGATCCGCGCGGCGATGCTCGAAGACCCCCACATCCAGCACGCGTTCTCGCTGCGGCGGATCGTCCAGGAGCAGACCTGGGATGCGACGGCCGAGATCGTCGGGCGCCAGATCGAGGAGCTCAACGAGCGGGCGCAGAACGTGCCGGCGAGGGCCGGCGGCACGCTCGAGCTCGATCCCTCGGTCGAGATCCCCGCGTACCTGAAGGCGATGGATATCCACGCGATGCCGACGGGGTACTGGGACGAAGCCACCGACGGTTACGACGTGGCTGCGGGCGCGATGTACGACCGTGGCGTGTACCTCTACGCGAGCGGGATGAGCGGCCCGCTCGGCGACAGCCGCGGACGCTCGATCGTCGAGAACTTCTGGGCGGCCAAGCTGCCCGAGTTCAAGCCGAAGCGGATCCTCGACTTGGGCTGCTCGGTCGGCCACAGTCTGCTGCCCTATGCCGAGCTCTACCCCGACGCGGAGATCTGGGGGATCGACGTGGGCCCCGGCGTGCTGCGCTACGGCCACGCGCGGGCGGAGTCACTGGGCAAGAAGATCCACTACCGCCAGATGAACGCTGAGCACACGAGCTTCCCTGATGGTCACTTCGACCTCGTCACCTCGCACATCCTGCTGCACGAGACCTCGCGTCCGGCGCTGCGCAACATCTTCGCCGAGTGCCACCGGCTGCTCGCGCCGGGCGGCTACATGATGCACGCCGAGGTGCCCCAGTACGAGGGCATCGATGCCTTCACGCAGTTCATGCTCGACTACGACACCTATTTCAACAACGAGCCATTCTGGGGTGCGATGCACGACACCGACCTGCGCGCGCTCGCCGCCGAGGTCGGGTTCGAGACCGAGAACGTCTTCATCGAGTTCGTCGCCAGCGGGCGCAAGGAGGGGTCGGACCGCACCGGGAAGACCGAGAAGGACAAGCCGGCGGGCCAGCTGCAGCTGACGCTCGCGCGCAGGTAGTGCCACCGCGTCCCCGATGAGCGCACCGTCAGCACCGGGGGTCCTGCTGAGCACCCCGGTGCTCACGCTGCTCGACACGCGCGAGATGACGTGGGAGCCCTCGAGCTACATGCCGCAGGCGCTCGCCAAACCGCTCGCCCGCGACTGCGACGGTGAGCCGGTCGTGATCATGCGTTCCTACTCCGAGCGGCTGCGCGAGCTCCCGTCCCCGGTGGGCGGTTATCACCTCGACCGGGAGCTCTATTTCATCCTCGGTGGCGAGGTCCCCCACTGGGAGTTCGATCCAACGGAGCTCGAAGTCGCGCGAATCGAGCGTGCGACGATGCTCACACTGAGGGAGGGCTACTGGCTCGACCGCGCGCCACGCTCGCCGCACGGCGGCGGCACCCCACGTTCTCCCGTCGGGCTGTGGGTGATCAGCTGGACGGTGGACGGAGCGGACCAGTTCGTCGGCGAGTGCGAGAGCGCCGGGTCGCCCGTGCCGGCGCTGAGCGACGACGCCGAGAGTGCGGGGGTCGTCCTGCGCAATAGCGCCGTGGTCGTGCGCAGCTCGCGCGAGCTGGCGTGGCAGCCGGGCCCCGTCGGCGGAGCGCCGATCAAGATCCTCTCGCGCCGCGAGGACGGCGACCCGACGGTCACGCTGCGCTGGGTGCACGGCGAGGGAGCGACGATCGGCCGGGAGGGCCATCAGACGTTCCATGAGTTCGCCTATGTCATCGACGGCGAGCTCGACGTCGCCGTCGATGACGGGCCGCCTCTGCGGCTGCGCGCAGGCTCGTTCATCGACGCCCGTCCGGGGGCGCGCTGGCGACCCTGCGGCGACCCACCCGACGCGCGCGGGGCGACGCTGCTGCACTGGCGGGTTCGCGAGGGTGTCAGGCTGCTCGGTGACGCCGCGAAGGAAGACCGAACGCATGAGCTGGTCGCGGAGTCACGGCGGTGAGCGCGCGTGCCGTCACCGCCGCCGAGGCTGACTCACTGCACGAACGCGGGTGGGTTCGTCTCCCCGGTCTGATCGACGCAGCCACAACCGCGGCGCTGCTCGGGCGAGCGCAGGAGCTGCGCGAGCGGGCGCCGACGGCGGCCCCGCCCCCGGGCACGTTGCTCTTCCCCTCCGAGCATGACGCACTCTTCCGCGAGTTCGCCTGCGACGCGGCCCTCGGCCGTGTGGCGGCGTCCCTCCTGGCGTTCGACGGGGGGATGCGCCTCTGGGGTGACGCAGTGGCCGTGGTTGACGGTGGGACGCGCCTGCCCCCGGCCGCATCCCACTGGCACCAGGACGCCGGCAAGCTCCCGCTCGATCGCGCCGCCGTGGGTCTCTGGATCGCACTTGACGAGATCACCACCGACCAGGGTCCATTGCGCTTCCGGGAGGGGTCGCACCTGCTCGGCCCGCTCGGCGCGCTCGAGAGCGAGGCGGCAATCCATGCCTGGCCGCGGCTCGCACGCTGCCCGGTCTCGGGCGCCCGCGAGCTTGCCCCCGGAGATGCCACCGCGCACCTCAGCCTGACGGTGCTTGCGGCTGGAGACAACCGCTCGTCGCGGACGCTGTGGCCGTACTCACTGAAGTACTTTCCCGACGGCACGCGTTACACCGGCATGGGGGTGTCGCGGACCGCTGGAATGGACCTGGAGACCTTCAGCGAGTTGGGCGATCCTGCGTTCCCGATCGCCGCCGGCTGAGCGGGACTTAGAAGCTGTCTCAATACCTGCGTAGGCTGGTGGGGTGGCGCGGAAGTGGCTGCAGATTCGGGTGGATCTTCTTGGTGGTGGCGGGATCGACTGCGACCCGTCGCCTGGGCGGATCTTCATCGTGGGTCCGTCGCATTCGTTTGAGGTGTTCGCTGAGGCGATCGATGTCGCGTTCGCTCGGTGGGATCTGTCGCATCTGCACGGCTTCGAGCTGGCCGACGGGCGTCTGATTGGCTTTCCCGACGACACGTTCGCGCCTGACGTGGTGTGGCTTGACCACGCGAAGCTGAAGGTCGCGCGGGAGGTCAAGCCGGGCGAGGATTTCGAGTACGTCTTTGATCTCGGCGATAACTGGCGCCACCGCTGCACGGTCGCGAAGGACAAGGCCGATCCGCTCGAGGTCTACGGGATCGTTCCCGATCGTCCGGTGGCGATCTGGGGGTGGGGCTCGATCCCCGACCAGTACGGGCGCGGCAGCTTCGACGGCGACGAGGACGAGGCGTTCGAGTAGGTCTCAGGTGGCCAAGAAGCGTTGGCAGACGACGGCGCAGCCGAGCAGCATGAACGCGTAGTGCAACTGGTCGGAGCGCTCGTAGCGGGTCCGTAGGCGGCGCAGGTTGTGCAGATGCGCGAAGGTGCGCTCGACGACCCAGCGCTGACGACCCAAGCCGGAACCGTGGTCGGTGCCGCGCCTGGCGATCACCGCCTTCACACCACGCGCGCGCAGGGCCCGGCGGTACTTGTTGTGGTCGTAGCCGCGGTCGGCGAGCACACGGTCAGCGCGCTGGCGCGGACGGCCGGGCTTCCCCTTGACGGGGCCGACACCGTCGACCAACGGCAGCAGCTGCGTGACGTCGTTTCGGTTGCCGCCGGTCAGGCTGATCGCGAGTGGGATGCCGTTGCTGTCGGTGATCAGATGGTGCTTCGAGCCGATCCGGGCACGGTCAACCGGCGAAGGCCCGGTCAGAGCCCCCTTGAAGAGCGCGAATGTGGCTGCCATCAACGACCGCCGTGGTCCAATCGATCTTCCCCGCTGCGTTCAGCCTGCGCAGCAGCTCACTGTGCAGGCGCTCCCACACTCCTGCCTTCTGCCAGGTTGCGAGCCGGCGATGCGCGGTCGCCGGCGAACAACCAAGTTCGCGCGGGAGATGCCGCCACGCGATCCCCGTGAACAACACGAACACGATCGCGTTGAAGCAGACCCGGTCATCAACCCTGGGCCTCCCACCCCGCGGATCAGGCCGATGCGCCGGCAGCAACGACTCCGCGACCTCCCACAACTCGTCGCGAACCCTCCACACAGAAGTGGCCACCAAGCACCTCCCGATCCGAGGTTATGTCTACCCCGACAGGTTCGCCACCCAACCCCCAAGCCCTCCCCAACCAGGTATTGAGACAGCTTCTTACGGCGCGCTGATCACGACGGCCATGTCCTCGGGCGCCTGCGCCGCGAACTCGCGGCGGAACGCGTGCACGTCGGGCCATGGCCGCCTCGTGATCAGGCGGCGGCGCAGCGCGAACTCGCAGCGCTTCCCGCCGAAGGGGAACGGGTCGAGAACGATGTGACCCGGCGAGACCGGCGTGATCGTGTAGCCGTCCGGCGCGCCAGGGGACCGCTCGATCCGTCGCGGCTCGCCCGCTTCGGGCTGCATGCAGAAGTGAAGCGACAGGCGGTCGACGACCTGGACGAGGTCGTAGTCGGCCATCACGTCAGCCTCGCTCACCCCGCAGCGCTCCGCGGTGCCGGCAAACCGCTCGCACAGCTCGTCGATGAGGCGCTGCGCCTGCGGGCGCGCGTCGTCCGCGAGCGGCGCGGGTGGCCAGCCATGGATCCCGCCGTAGAGGCCGCACGCGTGCATCGAGGTCAGCAGCGCCGTGTAGGGATCGAGATCCGACAGCGCGGCGATCACGCCACGGTAGAAATCGAACTGCAGCCGGACGTCGACCTTGAAGAATGTCTTCGGTGCGCCGTCGGCGTCGAGCCCAGGCTCGCGCTCCCAGGCGAGCCAGCCGTCGTCGTGGCGGCGCGAGGCGGCAATCGCGCCGGCGAACGACGGGCGCGCGCGGCCCTCGGTCCAGGCCTGCGCGAACTGCGCCGCCAGCTCAGCGTGGTCGGGTTGCAGTACGACCTGCCAGCGGTCGCCGTCATCGCGAACGATCATCGACGCACGGGGTCGCGGCGCGGTGGATACCGGGGGTGGGTGGCGGGGGCGTTCACCGTGCAATCCTCGCGCCTACGAATCTGCGTGTCAAATAGAGTACGTGGTGCTCACGTAGTGGAACCGCCCGCGACCGCCGAGGTGTGGGCGGCAGCCAGGCCTTGTCGGCCGTGGAAGTGCGGCAGCGCTCACGTCTAGGACCGTCGAGGCGCGCAGCGTTCAGGTCTTGACAGCCGCGCGGGGGCGCCTCGCAGCGGCCTTGGCGCGCGGCTCCGCTGCGACCGCGGCGGCTTTGGGGCGCGGCGCCTTGGCGATCGCGGCGGCCGGCTTCGCCGCGCGCGCGCCGCGCTTCACGGTCTTCGCAGCGCCAGCGGAGGCGCCGCGCCGGGCACGGGGCGTAGGCGTCGGCGCCGGCTCCTCGTCCTCGTCGGGGAACTCGCCACCGTAGCCGAGCGCGCGCGACAGCTCAGCGCATTCGGCGACGACGAGCGGCGCGAGGTCCTTCATCACCGCGAGGCTGAGGCGGTCGCCGGGACCGGAGACCGTGAGGCTGCCCTTGACGCCGAGCAGGTCGAAGAACGGTACGGACAGCGCGCCGGCCCCGGGGATGCGGTCGCCGACCGCCGCGAAGAAGCCGTCGCGGCGAGCCTGCTTGACGTGGACCTCGAGGCGCTTGACGTCGTGGCCTTCCGCCTTCGCCCAGGCAAGGACGTCCTCGTACTCGGGCACGGCGAGCCAGGGCAGGATCGCCT
>Ga0182030_10028023_pt1 | contig 10094 bp, 2 predicted proteins | sample 812S3MmetaG_FD_121299 | JGI IMG/M metagenome (GOLD analysis project Ga0182030, IMG submission 121299) | Permafrost microbial communities from Stordalen Mire, Sweden - 812S3M metaG (Illumina Assembly) | ecosystem: Environmental > Terrestrial > Soil > Wetlands > Permafrost | place: Sweden... | reverse complement strand
TTTTTGCGGCACGCCCAAGGCAATCATATATAGCTCTCCATCCTTGGTGGTAAAGCGCACGTCCTCGCCGGTGAACAGCTTGCCTTTGCCTTCGTTGAAGCCTTGCGCAGTAAGCGCCGCGCCTTCCGAGGCCGGGCCTTCGCCAAATACTTTCCACGGGCGCGTGCCGAAGATGGCTTCCTTGTTTACGTCCATCCACGCGCCGATGCCTGCGAGCACGGCCTGTTCCTTGTCGTCAATCGAGCCGTCGCCGCGCACGGGAATGTTGAGCAGCAAATCGCCGTTTTTGCTGACGATGTCGCACAACATTTGAATGACGGTCTTCGCGCTCTTGTAGCGGTTTTTTTCGTAGAGCGAACGGTCATAATGCCAGTTGCCAATGCAGGTGTCGGTTTCCCACGGTTGCGCCTCGATTTTGTTGGACGCGCCGCGCTCGATGTCGCGGACGAGGCATTTCTGTTCGTCCTCGGAAAGCATCTTGCCGAACAGCACGGCTTCCAGCTTGCCGTCGTGCTGCTGCATGTTGAAATTGTAAAAGTCGGCGGCGATTTTCAAACCGGCGTCGCTGACCGGCCATAACGGCAGTGCGTCGTCGTCGAAGTAAATCAAATCTGGCTTGTATTTGTGAACGAGGTCAAGCGTGCGGTTGTAAAATTTATCGCAGTAGGCCTGGTCGGGAATGCTCGCACCGTTTTCCCAATTCCACTGGGCGTGAATCGCGCTGGCATTGCTGAAGTTCAAACTGGGCGTGTGACTTTGTGCGTAGAGTTCCTGCGGATCGAGGCCGTCCCACCATTTGCCCTTGCCGGCGGCCTTCGTCAATTTGCCATCGTAAGGCACACCGGCGAGCGGTCCGGTCTTGTCGGCGCTTTGGGCGATCTCATAAAAGCTCCACGCGTGCGCGGCGTGGACGCTGACACCGAAACGCAATCCCTGCTCGTGCGCAGCCTTGGCGAAATCACCAACAATATCCTTGCGCGGCCCGACGTTGACGCTGTTCCACGGCTGATACTTGGAATCATACATGTCAAAGTTGTCATGGTGATTGGCCATGACGAAAAAATATTGCGCGCCAACTTTTTTGTAGAGCGCGACGAGTTTTTCCGCGTCAAAATTTTCCGCCTTCCAAAGGTGGATGACATCTTTGAAACCAAAGTCCGATGGTGGCCCATAATGGGTGATGTGAAATTTATTTTGCTTGCTGCCTTCCACATACATGTTGCGCGCATACCAGTCGCCGTCCTCCGGCACATTCTGCGGGCCGAAGCAGGCCCAGATGCCGAACTTCGCGTTGCGAAACCATTCCGGGCATTGATACTGATGCAGCGAGTCCCATGTCGGCTGGAATTTCCCCGGCGTCACCGGCTCGTTCGTCGTGCTGACGATGACGGTTGGCACGCCGGTTTCAGGAATGGGGTCAGTGAGGATTTGCGCACGCCCAGAATCCGCAAAGGCAAGCCCAACCAAAACAAGGAAAATTGGCGGAACGTTTTTCATGGTTCACAACGAAATTTTGAAGACGATGGCGATGTCGTTCGGCATTTTTTCCGGCATCTTGACCGTGAGTACATCGGCGGCTTGTGACCACTGGACTTTTTCGCCGCTGCCGAGGAGCTTTATGTTTCTGATTTTTCCCCCCAACAGCTTCGACGTCTTGCCGAGCGACTTGATCTGCAAATCGCTTTTCGGAACACCCAATGCAATCATGTAAAGCACGCGATCCTTTGTAGTAAAACGCACGTCCTCGCCAGTGAACGGCTTGCCTTTGCCTTCGTTGAAATTGCCAACCTTAGCCGGCGGGGCTTCTGAGGCCGGGCCTTCACCAAACACTTTCCACGGACGCGTTCCGAAGATGCACTCCTTGTTCGCGTCCATCCAATCCGCAATACCTTTCAAAACCACTTCTTCTTTGTCGTCAATTGTTCCGTCGCCGCGCACCGGAATGTTCAGCAGTAAATTTCCGTTTTTGCTCACGATGTCACACAGCATCTTAATGACGCGGCTCGCCGTCTTGTAGCGGTTCTTGTCATAGACTGATCGGTCGTAGTGCCAGTTGCCAATGCAGGTGTCCGTCTGCCAGGGCAGCGGCTCGATGCGATCCGAAGTGCCACGCTCGATGTCCCACACGATGCACTGCCGTTCGGCGTCGTTGAGCTGCTTGCCGAGAATTACCGCCTCCAATTTACCGTCATGTTGCTGGATGCTGCTGTTGTAAAAATCCGCCGCGATTTTCAATCCCGCATCGCTGACCGGCCACAACGGCAAAGCGTCGTCGTCAAAATAAATCAAGTCCGGTTGATATTTTTTGATGAGGTCGGCGGTGCGATTGTAGAATTTATCGCAGTAGGCTTGGTCAGGCTGGCTCACGCCGTTGTTCCAATCCCAGCGGTCGTGGATGGAGCCTGGTTTTTCAAAATTCGGGCTGGGCGTGTGCCGCTGCTCGTATAAATCCTGCGGGTCGAGGCCGTCCCACCATTTACCCTTGCCGTCGATCTTGGTCAGCTTGCCATCGTAAGATACGCCGGCGAGCGGACCTGTTTTGTCAGCACCCTGGGCCACTTCATACCAACTCCACGCGTGCGCCGCGTGCAAGCTGACACCGAAAGGCAATCCCTGATCATGCGCTGCCTTCGCCCAGCCGGCGATGAGGTCTTTCTGCGGGCCGACGTTTACGGAATTCCATGGTTGATACGAGCTGTCCCAAAGATCAAAGTTGTCGTGGTGATTACCCAAGGCAACGAAATATTGCGCGCCGGTCCGTTTGTAGAGGGCTACAAGTTTTTCTGGATCCCAGTTCTCGGCCTTCCAGTCATGAATGACCTCTTTGAAACCTGCCTGCGAGGGCGGACCGTAGTGTTCAACTTGATACTTATTCTGCGGGTGGCCCTGAACATACATATTGCGCGCATACCAGTCACTCTGCTCCGGCTCACATTGCGGACCCCAGTGCGCCCAGATGCCGAACTTCGAGTTGCGAAACCAATCCGGCACTTGATACTGCTTTAGCGAATCCCACGTCGGCTGGAATTTTCCAGGCGCAATCGGTTCGGCTTGCGTATTAACAATGACCTTGGGGACGGCAGTTTCGGGAATGGGATCACCAGCAAAGAGAACCTCAACGACACCCAACACAATTAAAAAGATTAACCATTGTTGTTTCTTTTGCATATATTTGGGGGAATCCTTTTCGCTGATCAAAACCTTTTGAACTATTAGCGGGCGATTCACAACTCATGCCGCCCTAGGGATTATTTGGAAAAAGCCAATGCTGGGTCACGTAAGCATAGTCCGGACCGGAGTGCGGCGGCTGAGGACTATAAGTAACAACATTGCCTTGTTTGGCGGCGGCAATGCCCTGACTGGTGATTTGGCCATCCAACCATTTGCGATGTTCGGCATGACCGTCGGCAAAACTTTCCGTGTTCACATTTCCGTGATACATGGCAATAATGTCCATATAGGCTTGATTGCCATTGCCACCGTTCCAATCAAATTCAAACGAACCGACGTTATATCCACGGCTGTCACACTGCTCCATGAAAGTTAACGCATCCGAAGTCCTGCGGATCTGGGATAATTTTGTATAATCTTGAATTCCGCCCTTTCCTTCTCCGGCCATGTTATCCGTCTTGGCGTAGCTGTCATAAGCCCAACCCGGATTGGAGCCGGAAGCAACTGGGAGATTAAATCTAACATCTCCGGGACAATGATAAACCCCAACACTGGGCGCATACTGATAAAGCATGTTATTTGTCCGGAGCGCACTTTGAACGGCGGCCAAGGCGATTGCCTGCGACCCGCCCCATGAACTCGGGTTGGGCGGACCCCAGTATCCGTCGGCATCATATTTGGTGCCGGGACTGCCCGGCTCCTGCAACGATGCCACAATCTTATCAGTGTTATCAGGCCCATACATTTGAAATGCTAGCCCCAATTGCTTTTGGTTGTTTAAACAGGCAGCTTGTGTTGCCTTTAACTTCGCACGGGCAAGTGCCGGCAATAACAGCGCCGCCAAGATGGCAATGATGGCGATGACTACCAACAACTCAATCAACGTAAATCCACTTCTAGGAACTGTCTTGATTTCCACGATTTTCATATCAATAAAATGTGTTTTTTTAAATAAAATCCGGCCCGCAGCATAAAAGCCAGCTACAGGCCGGACTCACCCACTGCCTCATACCTACCAGTCCGTCAGCCATAACTAACGAACTGGTTAATCATCAGCCGCTGCAGAAACTTTAAGGTTGCTGTAGGCTGCCTGCTTAATTATTCGTGTTGCTCAACAAAAAGAATTCCTGTGTGATCGCCGGATTTACCGCATTTAAAAGGTTCGTGCTGAAACTACCACTGCTGCCCAACGAATTGGTCCAGATTGGTGTCCAAGTGCTGATCGGAGCCGCCACATTTGTGCTCGTCAGTAGATAAATGGTGCCCCCACCGGAGTTCGTAGCCGCAATTGTTAGGGTTGATCCAGAGATCACCGGACTTCCGGTGAATTTCAAGTAAGATATCGGTGGCGTTTGAACTCCCACCAACAAACTGCCAGTTCCAGTGATGTAAGGTGAAGCGGTAGCGCTATTGTAAACTCCGGGGGCTGCACTTATTCCGTTCGTGACAAAATCTGCCACGGCGTTTGTCACGGCAAAGTCCAACTGCAACACGGCTCCACTCGCCACATTTACGGTGAAGTTTGTAGCTATAGTAGCCTGAACGATTTCCAGCGTGCCACCGTTGACGGTCGTGTTGCCCGCATACGTATTCGCTCCCGAAAGAGTCAACGTGCCTGTGTTTTGTTTGGTCAGGCCACCGCTCACATTCGCCATGATTATCGGAGTGCCAAGCGTGGCCGGAGTGCTGTAACCACCGCCAAAAAGTGTCACGGTCGGAGCCGAGGTGTAACCCGTGCCCGGACTCGTAATTGATATCCCAGTCACTGCTCCACCAGAAATATTTGCCACGGCTGTAGCTCCCGTGCCGCCGCCACCAGTAATGGTAATGATGGGTGTGTCCAAGTAACCCACGCCGTTGGTGACCACCGGAATACTGCTCAAACCATTACCTGTGGGTGCGAGCAAAGACTGGGCAATGGTAATGGCGTTGCCCCCGTCATCAATGATCGCGCCTCCGCTGTAAATAGTCGCCGCCGTCAACCCTTGCAAGAATGTCACGGACGGGCTCGAAGCAATTAAAGTCCCGCCGTTAAAGTTCAAGCTGGATGTGCTGGTGCCGGCTACCCCGACATAGTTTGCAGTGACCGTGCCGCCCAACAGGTTGGCTGTCCCAACCGTGGTATTGCCGCCAAGACCAAATTGAAGCGGTCCGCCGCTCAAATTGACTGACGCCGAGCCGGACACATTTAATATGGCGGTGCCCCGGTCGCCCACGTGGATTCCATGGTTGTCATTTACTGTTCCGCCGCTCAAATTCGCCACTCCGACCGCACCAGCGATATTGGCGATAGAAAGTTCTTGAGCATTGTCGTTGAATGTTCCGCCGCTCATATTGAAAACACCTTTTGAAGCGTTGTTTCCGAAAGCGCCACCCACAACGAAATAGGCATCAGCCGGAGTTACGTCCCCGATCGTAACCGTCCCACCGCTTAAGTCGAATGCACCATAGGCACCTGCCGCCTGGCCGATATGAAATTCCCCGGCGCCGCATTCAAGAGATCCATTAGTCATGAACAAAAATCCGCTGGAGTTCGTCACGTTGCCAATGGCCACGGCGGGATTCACAGCCTCGTTGGCGCTCACTGAGCCGCCAGTGATGTTCAAGACCGCATTGGTCGCTGCATTACCAACAATTAGTTCGCCCGTGCTAGTGCTGATCGAGCCGGATGCATTTACGTTTATGGCACCGCCGTTTATGGTCGTGTTGCCGGTATAAGTGCTTGATCCGCCTAGCGTCAAGATGCCGCTACCTGCCTTAATCAAACCGCCGTTATCTGTGATAGACCCATTAAGCGTGGTGTTATGTCCGCCATCCGTGACGGTCAACACGTTGCCGCCATTATCCACGTTCTGATCCAGTTCCAAGTCGCCGGCAGCCGCATTCAAGGTTTGCGCCACCGTCGTCAGGTTGACCGGCACGTTCAGGTCTTGCAAGTTCGTGGAATTATTGATTACGCCGCCGGCGGTGATGGTCAAGTTGTAGCCGGGCGTTCCGATGCTAAAACTGCCCGCATTGTTGCTAAACGTCAGAGAGCTGACTGTGTAGCTACTTTCCATGTTTGGCGTCAACTGCGTGGTTCCCGCAAAGGTCACAAAATCACCCGGACCTGGTGAATACCCGCTGAACCAGTTCCCGCTAGTGGACCAATTGTTGTCGCCACCCAGACCGTCCCACACTTCGGACGAGCCAATGACATTCAACGGAATACCCGCGCTGGCGGAGTCGCTATTGTTATCAGAGACGGTGAAAGTCAGGTTTTGACTGCCAGCGATCGTGCTGGGAGAAACAATGACACTATTTGTATAGAAGCTGGTTCCGTTGGATTGCACCAGATAAAGCGACGACGAGCCGCCGAGCGAACTCGCATCTAAATAGATACCGGTGTTGGGGTCGATCGTATAACTGCCTGCCGTCGCATTGACGGCAAAAGTCACCGACTGGCCGTGGGCCACCGGGTTAGGCGTGGCTGTCGCCGCCGCTACGATGATTGGCGAATAGCGGAGGATAACATTGTTATTATAATAGATGATTGAGAATTTGGAAGCATTGGTCGGTGTCGCGCCCAGCCAGACCGGGACGTGATTGAAGCCGCTGGTGTAAGTGCCGTTAATTTGAAAGAGCACATAATCTCCCGTCGTATCTAAGTTCGTGGTGATCGAATCAGTCAAGAAAATCCCAATATTAACGCCGTTCCCACCCAGCGCTCCGTTCACAACCACTTGGTCATTGCCACTGTTGTAAGTGCTGCTCAAGTTAAAATCCGCCTCGCTGCCAGCGTTGTAGGTCAAGTTATTGACCATCGTGGTCATGCCAGTGATGTTGTTATTGGTTCCACCGGGCAACGTGTGGCCGCCGTTGTTGACAATTACATTGCCACTGATGGTTCCGCTGCCGCCCAGGTAGCCGCTGTTCAGCAGGTTGACGATGTTGGTTCCCGTGCCGCTGCCGGCCGTATTATTAACATTCAAGATGCAATTGCTAACCGTAGTGATACCGGAGTATGAATTGGCAGCCGTCAGTGTCAATACACCGCCTCCAAATACAGTCAGACCACCGTCGGGCGTGCCGCCACTATGAACCAAACTTTGTGCGATGGTGACATTTTGAGTGTTAAGGTTAATAGGCAAACCACCGGCATTCACATTCGCCGTCAGGTCCGTGATGACCGGCAGGAAAAGCGGATACGCGCCGTTGTCACTCGCATTCGGCTCCAGCGTGCCTCCATTGAAATTGATGGTGTTGGCATGGGCACCTGAGCCGAGAGAACTGGCGACAAAGTTGCCTGCAGCCAGGGTTCCGCCATTTAGATTAACAGCTTCATTACCTGCAGTGCTGCCGGCGGTGTTTAAGATGTTAAAAGTTCCGGAAACATTGAGTAATCCGTTGTTGGTCACCGTAACCGAGCAACCGCCGGGCACGCGGGAACCATTGCCGATACTCAGGGTTGCCACATTCAAAACTGCACTATTTTGCACGGTCAGTGTGGTGGTTTGTGGGTAACCGCTACCGCCACCGCTTCCACCCAGCGGTTCGGAAGCGAGATACACCCCGCCGCTAGTCGTGACGGCGGCAGAATCCACCAAGTTCAGAGCCGTGGCACCCAGCGAAGCGTCAAGGTAGATGTTGTTAGCTCCGGCATTCATGCTCACGCTGCCATTGCCGTCCAGCACCAGCGTGCCGTTGTAGCTGAGAGTCTGGCCCGTGTAACTTGCCCCGCCGCCAGTGGCGGAACCTATCGTCTGTGTTCCTGTTCCCGTTTTAGTCAACGAACCGCTACCCGACAAGTTGCCGTTGTAACTTGCATTTCCGTTATTGTTGCCAACTGTCAGAGACAACGCCGCACCCGCCATATTGGTCAGGACCAGGTTGGTGGTGCCGGTCAGACCGCCCAAGGTCGCGGCGATTACGTTGGTGAAGACCAGCGTGCCGCTGCTGTAGTTCAAGGTGCTGTCCTGCAACGCCAGCGGATTGTCCAACGCCAGCGTGGCATTAGTGTAAATGGTGGTGGTGCCGGTGAAGGTGTTCGCGCCACCCAAAATCACCAGGCCAGGGTTGACCGCCAGGTTGTTGACCACAAGGCTGTTTGCGCCCGAGTTGCCCGCTGAAGCGATAACACCATCCAATTCGAAAGTCTGACCACTCATTGCATCAATGAAGGCCGTGCCGGGTGTGACTCCGCTGGCCGGACCAACCCCGATGTTGTTGGTCGTGTAGAAAGAACCGGTGCCCAGTAGTCCGCCACCATTAATAACAATGTAGCTGGATCCAACATTGCCGGCAGAAGAAATGCTCAGCTCGCCTGCGTTGACCGTCGTGACTCCGGTATAATTATTGTTGCCACCGAGGGTCAGGGTGCCGCTACCAATCGCCGTCAAGGCACCGTTGCCGTTGATGGCACCACTCAGCACCAGATTGTTGCCATTGTTGTTGGCCGTGACCGTTACGGATGGGGCGATGTCAAAGTTGTTGCCCAAGCTGACTGATGCGCTGGCCTGCAATGTGTTGTTGGCTATGACGCTCACATCACCAGCACCCAGCGCGCTGCTGTTGCCCACCTGCAATGTGCCACCGCCGCTCAAGGTTGTGCCCACCGTTCCGGCGGCGGGACCATAAGTGTTTGCCCCGGAAAAGATGGTGGTGCCGGCACCGTTCACGGTCAGTGCTTTGGTGGCACTGGGACTATTTGAAATGATTCCTGAAATAGCTAAGGAGTTGCCACCACCCACCGTTATTGCGACGTTGTCGTTCAATGCCACTGAAGTTTGAATCGCGTTTGACGTGCCGGCGCTCACTGTGAGCGAAGCACCAAAACCAGAGTTGTCCAGCTTCAGCGCATGTCCACTGCTGGCAACCACAAAGGAATTGGGATTGGTAAACTGGATTCCGCCCACGGTTTCATTCGCATCCAAAGTCACCGTCTGAAAAACCGAGCTGACGCCCAACGTGGCGTCGTCACCGGCGACATGGGGCACATTCGGATTGCTGCTCCAGTTGGTTCCGCCTGTCCAGTTGCCGCTTACGCTGTTCGTCCAAATCGCCAGTGCGCCGCCCGAGGCGACGACCAGAACCACATTGGTGCTAGTGGTTGAAATGCTTGAGATGGTGCCAATCGCAGCCCCAGCACCGCTATAAGTGGTCGAACTGCTGTTGAATGAACCGGTGATGCCATTGGGCGCATTTAACAAAGTGTAGCTGCCAATCGCCAGCGGTGTGACTCCCGGAACATTCACCGCCACGGAATTTCCATTCAGCGTGACGGTTCCGCTAACTGTGAGTGGCGAACCGACCGTGAAACCACCCGCTGCGCCTGTCAGCCAAGTGACATTTCCGGCAAACGTGCCGGTGCCGCCAAAAGTTCCTAGGTTGGTCACCGTCACGCCGCTTGAGGCAAGGCTGCCGTTGACATTCAAAGTTACCGCATGGTTGCCATCACCTACTGTCGTGGTGCCGGCATAGGTGCCGCCGCCCGACAAAATCAAACTGCCACCACCGGTCGAGTCCACCAGTGTAAACGCGCCGCTGCCGCTGTTGCCAATGGAGTTGGCATAGGTGACGCCGTGACCGTTGACATCAATCGTGGCGTTGCCCAAAAAATTAACTGGCTGGCCGGATATATCCAGCGCCGCCCCCGCCGTGCCGCTCGCCAGCGTCGCGGAGTATTGCAACGTCCCGTTGGTGAAGGTTGTGGGACCTTGATCACCACCGCCCAAATCATACTGCGAATTGATGGCCAACGTCGCCCCACCCAGAATGAGGGTTCCAGCATATTGAAAGTTGCCGGCAGTCAAGTTGGCATAATTTAAATACACCTTACCCGTCCCATACACCGGCGTGGTGTTCGCTGTCCCGCTGCCCGTGCCCGGCAGCAAGCCCGCCACATTTCCATTCGCCGCCGAAGGCGGTATGCCGATGACCAGCGG
>Ga0182030_10028022_pt1 | contig 10095 bp, 9 predicted proteins | sample 812S3MmetaG_FD_121299 | JGI IMG/M metagenome (GOLD analysis project Ga0182030, IMG submission 121299) | Permafrost microbial communities from Stordalen Mire, Sweden - 812S3M metaG (Illumina Assembly) | ecosystem: Environmental > Terrestrial > Soil > Wetlands > Permafrost | place: Sweden... | reverse complement strand
GCGGCCATGCTTCTCAAAACTCGCCTGAGATGCCAGTGTCTGCTGAAAACGCGCCATTTGCTTCATGCTTATAGTTTATTCAAATATCGCGCGGGTTGCAGACTTGTGCAGAGATTCCTTAGACGTGAGATTATGCAATTGGGGACAAGATGGAGGGAAAATCCCGCGCTGAAGTTCGCGCCAAGCTCAATGAATTGTCCGAAACCGAAGGCGTTGGGTCAGCACTATCTTCGTAAGCCTACTCGACGAGTTCTTCAAGCACTTCAAGAAGTGCAAGGCGCGGCGAGAGGAGTTGTGGAAGGAGCTTCGCGTTCATCGGGGATTCTTGCAAGGTGAGTCTATTTTGCCTCCTAGCGACAAAGGCGTTTGAACCCAACGTTTCAGGGGATCTGCCCATGGCGCGCTATTCCAGTATGCTCACGGCGACAGATAACATCGTCATTCCCATGCCCGTTCGTGCTATTTGTCCGGAAGTGTCTCCGTATGAAGGAGTAATTGCTCCTTTGGAACAACGCCATATCGCCCGTTATGGATTCTCACCGGGACTGCTTCCATTGTCCGGTCATTTTCAATTCGAGCAGGTAGAAGAATCCGCTGCCCCGGATAGCGGCTATCATAGATAGGGCGCATTTCGGTAGGGTTAGAGAGCACAACTCGCTTGTTTCGATCAATGGTTACGGGCCAACCGGCTGCCATTTGCTCTCCTTCTCCATCATCTAATTGGTAGAAGTCAACAGACTCGCCTTTCTTAATGACTCGTTTTTCTGCGTACATCTCCCCGGTTGAAAGGCTGACCGTCCAGAATGCCTCAGTGGGGTCGGGAACATGTTTGAATTCAGTTGTTCCTGGAATCCATGAACACAGGGGCTTAGCGGGAAGGCCATCGTCGTATGGGTAAACCTTCACGACCCCATCTGATTTCTCGATATAGAGAGCGAGGGTACCCGTTCCGGGCCCCCACCCCTCAACATTCCTGTCATTTGCCCGAGCGCGAACGAACCCTGGAGAAAGGTTGACGTTCCATTTGCTCCCGTCATACCACTTTGTCCATTCCGGGTGTTCAATAGGATCTTGGAAGTGCTCCAGTTCCCTGTATATCGATGCGACCGCTACGGCCCATCCGTGCCATTGGACGCCATTGCTTCGCTCGGCTTCTGAAACAGGTTGGGCAATCGTATGAAGCGTAACGCCTCTTAGTTCCGTAACGCCTGCGCCCCGATTCAGATAATGGGAGGTCTTGAAGTAATCGAGCGATGCACCGGAATGATCCGCGACGTGGCACTGCGTTAAGACACTGTTCCAAACATGCGTCGCGGCGGCCTCAAGCGTAGGGAAGTCGCGCTTTTCAGTCGAAAGGGTAGCTTGGCCGCAGGCAGGTACGACTGCGACAAGCACCAACATTGCAAGACATGCGGCAATCCAGGCGCGGTTTTTCATGGTCTTGCGGAGAATTACGGCGATCAACCCTGTTCTCTTGTTCAAGCGATACCTCTTCCTCAAAACCAGTTCCTTACGCTTCGCGGAAATCCGATACATGCAGGCGAGGGCTTCAGTGAGACAACCAGATTGCTCCGACGATGAGCGCGGCCCCCAACATAACCGCAACGACGATTGCGGTCGTCTTTTGACTAGATTTCAGTTCCCCATGGAGCACTTGAAGCATTTGATCGTCTTTTGTTGCAAAGCTCTTGCGGGAGGCATCCCGATCCCGCTCCAGCCACCAACGGCCAAGGCCAAAGAAAACGAAACCTAGGATGCCAGCGATCAACACTATATGATCGGCTTCGGGTGAATCAGGTGTACTAGGCGGCAATCCCGAATACGCTTTCGCCCAGACGTAGGTGCTGATCATCCATGAACAAAAGCCCGCAAAAAAGCCCAGCCAACTGCGGGCGGGTATTGGTTGACCCGCAGCAAGCTCTGAAATGAACTTCTCGCGCACATCTGGGCTCAACTGGACTCCTATTTCCGGTGTGGCACGATCCGACAGCTTCATACGGACTATTTCCCTCCTTCAGTTCTTTGAACTTGACCTCAGAATGCGTATCCCGCAGCAAGTCCGTTTATCAGAATTAAATCATGTCGCCGAGCTTTGAAAATGGGACTTCTGGTCTTCCCTTCTCAGCCAGTTGCGCAAAACAGTTCGAAAGAACGGCTCGTGTACCCTACTCGTGACCACCATGCTGGCGGAGCAACTCGGCCACCTCTTCGTGGCCATTCTCCTCTGCCTGCTTTAATGGGGTTGCGCCGCTGTCCAACCTCGCGTTCGCGTCGGCTCCGTGTGCCAAGAGCAACTCGACAATACCCTTGTGTCCATCACTTGCCGCAAAATGCAAAGGCGTGTAGCCGCCGACGTTCTTTGCATCGACATCGGCCCCGTGCGCTAGCAGAACTTCCGCAATGTCCTGATGGTTGTGAGTCACCGCCACCTGCAGGTAGAGCTTTGAATTAGGATCCGCTCCGTGGGTGAGCAGCGATTGCACAGCGTCGCGATTGCCTTCGGACACAGCCATCTCCAAAGGCGTCTGACCGCTGACGCTCTCCGTAGCGTTGACATCTGCCCCGTTGGCCAGAAGCAACTCGACCATTGCGCCGTGGTTCGTTACCGCCGCGAAGTGCAGAGGTGTAACCCCCTTGTAGCCGGCGTTGACACTGGCTCCATGGGCAAGCAGCAATTTCGCCATGTCCATGTACCCTAACCGAGCCGCTTCATCCAACGGCGTACGCCCCCCGCTGTCCTGGGCGTTAACATCGGCATTCTTCGACAGCAGTAATTCCGCCACGTCCGTATGGTCGCTTTGCACCGCCCAATGCAAGGCTGTTCGACCGTACTTGTTGTCAGTAAGAAATACCAGGGCTGGGTTGGTATCCAGCAATGCCCTGGCCTTTCCTAAATCACCGGCGCGGGCGGCAAAGTGAATCCCGCCAGCATCAAGCTCATCGTTGGCATTTCTATTGCGGCAGCCGAGAAAACTCAACACGAGAACTGCCAGCATCACAACCAGTGCGCGCCTTTCGATCCTCAACTTGTTCCTTTCTTTCTCACGCGTTAACGAATCTCACCGCGGCGGTTCTTGGTCGCCTTCGCCATCTGAAGCGGATACCCTACTCGTGACCGCCGTGCCGACGTAGCAGCTCGACCACATCGTAGTAGTCATTGCCCGCCGCCATGCGCGTGGGTGTCATGCCGTATTTGCTATCCACAGGATTGACCGCAGCCCCGTGGGTCAGCAGCAATAACACTACGTCCTTGTGGCCCTCCTGTGCGGCTATGTGCAGAGGCGTAGCACCCTCTTTGCTCCTTGCATTGACATCGGCACCTTTGGCCAGCAGTAACTCAGCCACATCCTTGTAGCCACCGGCCGCCGCAACGTGCAAAGGTGTAGCGCCATTGATAGCCTTTGCATTGACATTGATGCCTTTGTTCAGCAGCAAACCTACCACGTCCGGGTGTCCTCCTTGTGCCGCTGCCAGGAGAGGCGTTACGCCATTGATGGTCTTTGCATTGAAATCGGCCCCCTTAGCCAGCAGCAACTCTGCCAAGTCCTTGTGGCCATTTAGTGCGGCCGAGATTAAAGGTGTCCCGCCCTCCTTATCCTTGGCATTGACATCGGCCCCTTTTGCTAGCAGCACCACCGCCACATCCTTGTGAGCCTGCTCTGCGGCTAGGTGCAAAGGCGTAAAGCCGTCGTTGGACCTTGCGCTGACCTCAGCGCCTCTGGCTAGCAGCAATTCCACCACTTCTTTGTGACCTTGATTCGCCGCCAAGTGCAAAGGCGTAGCGCCTCTCTTATCTCTACTGGAAATCAGATTGGGATGGTCTCTGAGCAGCGCCTCGACCTCAGCCAGGTCGCCCGCCTTGGCCGCATCATGAATCGTGCCGGTAGCCTTTGGATTGGCAGCTCCGCTGCGATGTGTGGAAGCGGTCTGTACAGGTTGACCCGCCACAGATTGGCCCGCCGTAAGGAGATCATGGCCGCCGTGCTGGCTCAGCAGTTCTGCCACATCCTTGTGGCCAAGCAGCACCGCATAATGCAAAGGGGTCCCGCCTTCATTGGTCTTGGCATTGACATCGGCATGGTGGGCCAGCAGCAAAGCCACCACGTCCTTGTACCCCTTGCCCGCCCCCAGGTGCAAAGGCGTCGCGCCGTTGTTGCCCTTGGCATTGACATCGGCATGGTTGGCCAGCAGCAACTCCACGACGTCCCTGTGGCCATTCTGCGCCGCATAGTGTAATGGCGTAGCGCCGTATTCGTTCTTGCTGGAAACCAGCTCGGGATGGTCTTTGAGAAGTGCTTGTACGTTAGCCAGATTGCCAGCCTCGGCCGCTTGGTGAATCGGGCTGCAGAGGGCGGGAGCCCCGAAAGCCAATGCGATCAGTAGTGCGGCGGCGGGGCGGGCGATGGAAGAAGGCGAGAGTAAGTGGAAAAACGAGCGTATGTTCATGGTTCCTCCGATTTTCAGGTCCGTAACTCCGCCGAGAATCGCTTCACATCTCGGGGGATTCGTGGCCCCTATTGTTTCTATGCGTCATTGGACACAAAACACCGTCATCGACTTCAAACGCGGCGTATGCACCTCAAAATGTTCTGACGGTATCCGGCTGTCTGTTAGAAACGAGGAAAAGCAATAAATCATTTCCACCTCTGTTCCGAGACTGAAATCTGAAACGTGCGAGCTTGCTGTTTTTGACCGTTGGCCAGCGTCTCAAAACTCACCGATCTTGAGACGGAAGCACTCAGAGGTCCAATTGCATACCGAGAGTTTCATTCGCGGGTATTCTGGCGAAGTAGTTCCTCAAGTCTCTCGGCTCTTTTTATCAGTTCGCCTAGCCGCTCTATGATTGCGTATGCGAGCAGGAACAGTAAGACACTTCCAAAAAGCGCCACGAGAAAAACGCCGAAGCCGCCGAATTTAGCCCCGAACGCGAGAAAGCAGGCGAACGTGAACAGCCCCACGAGAAGAAACCCATAGACAAAAATCACATTGTTGGACGCGAGCCTTTCCTTCATACTGTCCCTTTCGATGGTGCGAACAAGTTTGTGTCGGGGAGAATTTGAGTAAATGCTATCACTCCTGCTCAAGGTCTCAAATTGGACCCTTCGTGAGACACCTTACTTCGCCTCGAATTCGTGGAGGAGCGGCTGTCCGAGTTGAACCAGCCGGTATTTCTGGACAAGCTTCGCGGGGTGTCCACCAGTGGTTCCGTTACCTGAATACATCCATAGCTCACCAGTTCGAGGATCAAAAAACGAAAAATCGTTGTATTGCACTTCGGCAAACGGCCCCTCGGCTTTGACTGTGGTCGTCGGGCTGACATACTGATGGCAACCGATCATGACGAGCATGAACGCAATGACGGTAAGAACGGCTTTGGTATAGAGGTCTGGTTTCATGTGCCACATTCTAGCAGCCCACGCGCGTCGTCTCAGATTGGACCCTTCCTGAGACAAAATAGCTTATCGTCTCCGAAAAAACTCCTGAGTCAAAGTTCGATCTAAGCTTTTTGCGCGTAACTCGGCATTATTCGCACGCATAGTCCCGACAGTACTGCGAGAAATGCGGCGAAAATCGTGAAAGTCAACACGATCCTCCCGTCAAATTTCCCACCATTCGCATTCTTGTAGGAGATTTCGGCGACCACAATGCGACCATAAAGAAGAACATTGAGTGCCACTAAGAAGAATCCGAACTTCCATGCTTTCTTTCCAAATAGCAACGCCGAACCTATGAAGAGTTCGCAAGACACAAGCGCTAAAAGGAAACCGAGTCTTCGTTCTACTGATGACGCAAAAGGATCGATGAGAGTCACGATTCCACCATAGCCCTCAAATATTGCCAGCAGAAACAAGTATGAGAAGCAAAGGAAATCACGAATCCGAAGAGTCCATTTCATGAAAACCTCCCTAATAGGTTTGGGCGCTCCGCTCGTGTGATGGCTACTCGAGCAAGGATTGCGATCTGTCCAAACCTAGTCAATTTAGTACGTCGAATTTTATCAGCCCGGCCCGGCGTCTCATAACCTAACCTTTTTGAGACAGTACAAAGGACCATTTTTGAGACACATCCCTGTCGGTAGCTGTCTGTTCAAATGCTGACGCAACGGCAAATTCAGCAATTCTTGAACTCATCTATCACTTCCTCCAGTCCTTCACAACCTAATGCGCAAACGAGAGTAAGAGACCTTCATTACTGCCTGTGCCCCAACACCTGCCAACAAAGGCTCCCCTGACAAGGTCGCCTCGCCGCTGGCTACTTCCCGTTTCCTTGGGCTTCATTCGCGGCGAACTCGGCCCGGAACTTGGCCGCCTTCACCGGCTCGTGCAGAGCTTCGTATACGGCCACAAGATCGGAACGGGCGGCCTGAACGCGGCTGTCTGACGGCCCGGCTTGTTTCAATATCATGTCGTAACCGGCGAGAATTTCGGCCTCGGCATCCTTGTAGTGCTTTTCGAATCCGAGCGCCTCACCCAACGCAACGTGGGCTGCGCCCAGGCGCAAAGGATCGGCCGAAGGCGAGCGGCCAAACCGCGGGATCACGTCGCGAAGCTCGCGCTCGGCCTCCGCGTACCGCTTTTCGTCCAGGTACACATCGGCCAGACTGGCGAGAGCGCCGATTGTGGATGAATGGTCCTTGCCATAAACCGTTTCGTAGATTTGCGCAGACTTCTTGAAGTCAGCCTCGGCTTCAGGCCAATTGGACCTGCGCTGGGCAATCGTGCCCAACTGATTGAGCGCCATGGCCATCGAAACCCGCGGCGTATCACCTCCAGCGGCGTTGAGCGTGGTGAGAGAGCCTTGGAGAAGGGTTTCCGCCTCGTTCAACTTTCCCTCCGCGACTAGCGCTTTCGCCAGGTAGTTTGCATTGTCAGCCGTGCTGGGATGAGCTTTGCCGTACCAGGATTGCGTAATGTCCAGTGCCTGGCGAAAGTAGTTCTCAGCCTCCGCATAGTGCTGCCGGTCGAACTGAATGTTGCCGAGGTTGATCAAATCGTCGGCAATATCCGGATGGCGGGCGCCGTGGAGCTGCTTGTCCAGATCGAGCACCTTGAGATTCAAGGAGTTTGCCGTGTCGTAATGCCCAAGGTAATAGTGCGCATTCGCCAGAAGGGTCAAGCTTGCCGACAGATCGGTGTTTGACTCGGCTTTCTTGGTTTGAATCGCGATTGCCTGGTTGAGGACGTTGATGGCCTGATTCTGGTCTCCGCGCCTCTCCAACACAAGCCCCAAAGCGGTCAGCGTACGCGCTGTGGCCGGGTCGTCCGCTGGAAGTCGGCGATGCTGGATGGTGAGAGCTTCACGGATCAGCCGCTCCGCATCGGCCATCTGGTCCTGGCCTGCGTGCCACATGCCCAGGTGCAGTAGGCTCTCAGCCACCTGCTTGCTGTCCGCCCCGTAGAACGACTTTCGACGTTCAAGCGCCAAATCGAGCAGCGGTTTGGCCTGCTCAGCCTTTCCCCAGGAAGAGTAGACATCGCCGAAGGTCTCATAGAGATCGGCCTGAATTGCGGGATCATGGTCCAGTGCGCCGGTTTCTTTCACGCCCCGGTTGACCATGTCCTTTACCGGCATGTTCTCGGACGGTCCTATCTCAGAATCGCCGTTCTGCAGCAGATCCAGCAAGAAGTTGTCGAGTCTTTGTGTTCGTGCCGCCTCCTCAACGGCCGCATCGCGCGCACGAGCAAGCCGTACGCTATAACCCACCACGATTCCGGCAATGACCAGGACTGCAACGCCACCCGCGATCACGCTTTTCAGGTTTCGCTTCACGAACTTCGATGTTCGGTAGCCGAGGCTGTCGGGCCGGGCGTCGAGTGGCTTTCCGGCAAGGTATTGGTCAATGTCGCGAATCAGAGCCTCGACCGTGATATAGCGGCGGACGGATTCCTTGTGCATTGCCTTGAGGCACAGCGCGTCGAGGTCGCTCCATTGGGATCTGCTCGCTGCCGGCGCGTCAATCACCGCTCGGGCTGCGATCGAAGGCTTCGGCGGATTCTCGTTGACGATCTTTTCTTCGACTTCCTTGGTAGTGCAGTGCGAGAAGTCAAAAGGATGCCGGCCCGCGATCAATTCGTAAAGAATGACCCCGAGGGCGTAGATGTCCATGGAGAGCACGGCGGGCAAGCCGCGAACCTGTTCCGGCGACGCATACGCCAGGGTCATGATTCGCAGACCGGGGACGGTTAGAGTCGTGCCGCCATCAAGTTCGTCGAGCGCCTTCGCGATGCCGAAATCGAGCAGCTTGGGTTTGCCATCAGGGGTCACCAGGATGTTGGATGGCTTCAGGTCGCGGTGTACGATCCTCAAGCCATGCGCGTGTTGGACGGCCTCGCATACCGAACGAAAAAGCTTGAGCCGATCCGCCACTGCGTACTTCCGCTCCCGGCAATAGGCGTCAATGGATAGTGCTTTAGCGCCCGAATCCTCACCGTTCGGCTTTCCGCCGATATACTCCATGGCGAACCATGGCGTTCCATCGGGCAGCACATCCGCGTGGTGGAGTTGCGCAATGCAGGGATGTTCGAGTTGCGCCAGAATCCGCTGCTCGGCGGCAAAGCGCTCCATTCGCGCCGGGGACCAATTCGCGTCGGTCAGGATCTTGATCGCTACCAGCTTCTTGTTTTCGACATGCTCGGCGAGATAGACGACTCCCATCCCCCCTTCACCGAGAGATTGCTTGAGTTCATAGGGCTCGAAACTCTGCGAAAGCAAAGCTGCCTGATCGGCGTCAGCCCCGCCCAGCGGCATGGCCGCCCAGCCCTGGTCAATGATGGAGGACGAACTGCCGTCCTTCTCGATCATCGCCAGGACTTCGGCTTTCAGATCGTTGTCGCCGCCGCACGCCTCTTCAACAAAGGCCATCCGTCCGGCCTCTGGCCGATCGATTGCGTCAAGAAATATGGATTGCAGACGTTGCCAGCGTTCAGTATTCATTCAAATGCCGCTCCCAAATACGTTCAGATAAGGGGCCTGATCACTGCCTTGTGCATAGTCCTTAGTTCGTTCCGCTTGATGGTGCAGGGTCGCTGCTTTGCGAAGGAGAATCCTCCGACGCGTTGGGAATTGACGGATCTTGACCAGCTGGTGCTGTGGGAGACGGCTTGGCGGCTGTTGCATTTTGGGCTGCGGTACCGAGGTCCTTGCATTCCCCGCCCTTGGTTACCTTTCCCCATCCGTCAGTTTCCGGGGTACAGAGAAAGATTCGCCCGCTTCTCACGTTCGTGATGTAGACGCCACCGCCTGGAGTATTTGTAAGCACCATCTCCGCCACAATGCCGGGCTCCACCTTTCCTATGGCAGTGCATGTCGATTGGCAGATGCTTACCGAGCCCGAGGCGTAATGGAGCACGAGCAGGCCGTTCGAAAACATTCCGCCGTACATGTTGTTGCTCCAGACCCCGATCGAGGTGTATGCCGGGGATTGTGCACTCATCGCAGACGGGCTAGAAGAAAAATCCCGGCAACCGGAAAGAGTGCAGGCGACAACAAGGGTGATGAGGGCCGATTCAATTCGTGGTGCGTAAATGGCTCGCATTGTTGGTTCTCTCCTGATCCAGAATCGTTATCTCCTAATGCGTGGTGGCGCGGAAAACCCCGTCAGCGATGCTTCACGGACCAGCACCGTGCGGCCGGGCGTTAAAGCGCATCCAAATGGCGCAGCGAGGAGGAAATGTGGCGCAAGTCATTGAATAGATATATACTTCTCTCGTAAACTTGGCGGCAAAGATCCGCATGATTGGTGAATCGTGGCAGGGCGGCGTCGAAGGATTCACACGTGCTCCCCTTCTCGACTTCGCGCCGCAACAAACAGGCCGGCAGGGATGCCGGGAAAACGGTGCCAGGTCAATAACGGTCAATGAGTTGCCCCAATCGTATCAATCCGCGAGACAGTATGGCAACGAGGGAAAACCGTGCATCGTGCAAGAAGATTGACGGTGTTCGCATGCGAATTTCGCATTCATCAGGGGGGGGACAACCCAATCCAAACTGCAACAAAGGGGCGACAATGGAAACCGACCGGAGCAACAACAGGAACCAAATGGCATCAAGAAGAGCCGTTTACGAATTCGCACCACCCCGCGCTGTCTCAAGAAG
>Ga0182030_10028020_pt1 | contig 10095 bp, 6 predicted proteins | sample 812S3MmetaG_FD_121299 | JGI IMG/M metagenome (GOLD analysis project Ga0182030, IMG submission 121299) | Permafrost microbial communities from Stordalen Mire, Sweden - 812S3M metaG (Illumina Assembly) | ecosystem: Environmental > Terrestrial > Soil > Wetlands > Permafrost | place: Sweden... | reverse complement strand
GGAAAAAACGACCCATGCTATGGGTTGACCCCTTTTTTTGACCCCTTTTTTTGACCCCTTTTTTGACCCCTTTTGGGCGTTTCGGTACTTCGCGGGCGTGGCGGCGGCCCTGCGCTACGCTGGCCGCCGCGGACATCGCAGCGCGATGTCCCTACCTCAAGCCGCGGATCGCGACAAATTTAGATCAGGACTTGGCCTCTTACGACCGTTTCTGGGGCGGCGTTTTGGCGGCCATGTAGCGGACTACCGCTTCGGTGCGCGAACTGACGTGCAGCTTGCTGAATACGTGCTTCAGGTGGCTGCACACCGTGTCCACGCTCAAGTCCAGCTTCTCGGCGATGGTCTTGTTCGGAAAACCCTGCGAAAGCAGCAGCAAAATTTGCTCCTCTCTCGCCGTCAGGTGCATGGATTCATCCTGAACTTTGGTTTTCTGACGAAACGACTCGATCACGCGGCGGGCAATCTGGCTGGTCATGGGTGCGCCGCCGCCCAGCACATCCAGCAGCGCGTTGCGCAAGTCGGCCGGCTTGGTGCGCTTGAGCAGGTAGCCATCCGCGCCCGCCTCCAGCGCCAGGAAGACGAGTTCCTGGTCGTCCATCGCCGTCAAGATGACAATTTGGGTGTGGGGCAGCAATTCCTTCAGCCGGGCCGTGCATTCGATTCCGGACATGCGCGGCAGAAAGATGTCCATCAGGATCACATCCGGCCGCTCCTGGGGGAGCACCCGCACGGCTTCCTCGCCGGTGGCACAGGCGCATTGGCATACAAAATCCGAAAATGAATTAATGAGTGTCATCCAGCTTTCGCGAACCTTGGGCTGGTCTTCCACCAGCGCCACTTTTAGCCGGCGCCGGGCTTCCAATTCGGGCGAACTCGCGCCTTTGGCTGGTTTGGGCGCCGGGAGGCCCGAGGATATCGATGTTTTGTGTGAACTCATTTAATCAAATGCTTGGTTTTTCTATTGGCCACTAAAATCACTTGGCCGGGCTCCACCAGCCCAGCAGTCCCCGGCGCGGGCGCTCCAACGGCACATTGAACTCCACGCGGCACCCCTGCCCCGGCCGGCTGGCCACCACGCAACTGCCCCCCAACTCGCTCATCCGCTCCTTCAGGTTGGTCATGCCATGGCGGTCGGGCTTGACCGCCGCCACATCGAACCCCTTGCCGTTGTCCTGCACCACGACAATCAACCGCTCGCCCAGCCAGCGAATTTGGAGTTGCAGCTCGGTCGCCTCCGAGTACTTGACCGCATTGTTCAGCGTTTCCTTGATGGCCATAAACAAACTTCGCCGTTGCGGCAGATTGAAGACGGCCGGGGAAGTTTGCTCTTCAACATCAAAACGGCATTGAATCTGCGTGTGCTTCAGGTATTCCTCGGCATATTTGCAAACATAAGCCGCGAAATCGCGCAAGGTGTCCCGTTGCGGATTCACCGCCCAGAGGATCTCATCCATGGTCGCCAGCAACCGCCGCGCCTCTTCGCAGATTTGCCCCAATTGCTGCCGTGTGGCGGAGCCTTCCTCCAGGCCGCATTGCGCCACCTCGCCCTGCAATACCAGTTGCGTCATCCGCGATCCAATATCGTCGTGGATTTCCCGCGCGATGCGCGTGCGCTCCTGCTGCAAGAGCCAGCGCTCCTTGCGATGCAGCGCCAGTTGCGCCATGAGCCGCAAGCTGAATAGGATCACCAATCCGCAAACACTTCCCAGCGTGAGCTGAAACCAGCCGGTCTGCCAAAAGGCCAGGCTGATCGGCTCCAAGGCGGACATGCCGATGACATTCACCGGCCAGGGGGGAAGCCACGGTTTGCCATTCAAAGGCGCCTGAATCGTCGCCGGCAGCCAGTCTTCCGCCGCTCTGGTCCTGGTCTGCCAGCGCTTAACGGTATCCGGAACAATCCGCCAGGTGCGGTCTGACTTCAGCTCGATGACCCGACCATCCGTCAAATTGACCCGCATGCCAAAAGTAACTCCCGCGGCGATGGCCGCATTGAAGGCGCGGATCGCCAGCACGTGTTTCCCGGTGGTCAAAACGGGGGTCAGGTCAAAGACAAACAATTCCCGCCAGTCCACGCCCCGTCCCAATTCGCGCCCGTCCAAATAAAGCGTGAACTCATCATCCGCAGTCATCACCAGCCGGGCATTGGTGACCGAACTGGAGTCTGGAACTTCGAAGGTGTGCCACAACTGGCAGGTCTGACCGTCAAACGTGTTGCTGGTCCAAATCCAGGGCCCCATCCAGTTCGTTAGGGCAATGTACGGTTCGGGCATGACTCCCACCAGGGCGTTGGTGCCGCCAAAATCGGCGCCCTGCGCAAGCCCGGCCAAAACGGCCGCCACCAGAGGCAAAAGACAGCTCGCCGCCCACCGCCGCAATGGCCGCAATCGCGATGACTTCTGGTTTTGGAAGTGGTGCAATCGTTTTCTATTATCACGCTTTTCCAAAAATGATAAAATGAAAATTTCAGTTGCCGCTTCGCCCGCCCCGAATCGTTTCACCGGTTTAGGGTATTTACGCGCGACCGGGCCGCCCTTACCATGCCGTTAACACGCACCACCGCCACCCTTAACCACCGTTAAAAATTAAGCCTATGAAACTCGACCGCTTGCACTTGGGCACGGCCATCTTGTTGTTCGCACTGGCGGCCCGGGCCGCCCTGCCCGACTCGCTCGAAGCCGGCTTCCAACAGCCGCCGGATTCCGCCAAACCTCACACTTGGTGGCACTGGATGAATGGCAACATCACCAAGGCAGGCATCACCGCCGACCTCGAAGCCATGAAACAAATCGGGCTGGGCGGCGCGACGATCGTGAATGTCGATTGCGGCATCCCGCGCGGCGAAGTGCCGTTCATGAGCCCGGCGTGGCGCGATGATTTCAAGTTCGCCGCCCAGGAAGCCAACCGCCTCGGCTTCGAGCTCTGCGTGGAAAATTGTGCCGGCTGGTCCAGCAGCGGCGGTCCCTGGAATACGCCCGCCAATGCCATGCAGTGTCTTACATCCAGCGAGACCAGTGTTTACGGGCCATCCAACTTTGACGCCGTCCTGCCCCAACCCGCGGTCACCCTGGGTTTTTACCGGGACGTTGCCGTGCTGGCTTTCAAGGTGACGCGCTCGGCCTCGGCCGGCGCCGTGCCCGCGGAGGGCAAGCTTGAAATCAAACATGCCTTTTATGAGTCCAAGGCCGGCGGTGGTTCGACGGAGGTTACCGCCAAAATTCTGGACCTGATCAAGGAGGGCAAAAAGTCTGTCGTCGCCAGCAATGGCGAACTGGGAGGCGATCCCGCCTCCGGCGAGGTCAAGCAATTGCGCCTCGATTTCACTTGGGATGGCAAACCGGAGACGCTCACAGTAGACGAAAATGACACCCTCATCCTGCCCGTCAACGGCGCCCAACTGGCGGCGGCCCGCGCACATAAGCAATCCTCGGTGGACCAGACCTTTGTGCACCCGGCGACGGCCGTCGATGTCGGCGAGGAAGCGATCCGGCACGAAAGCATCGTCGATCTGACTGCCAAGCTCGCGCCCGATGGCCATCTGCAATGGGACGCGCCCGCCGGCGAATGGATCATCCTGCGTTTCGGCTATACGCCGACCGGCGTCAACAACCATCCCGCCCCCAAGGAAGGCGAAGGCTTGGAATGCGACAAGTTCAGCCAGGCCGCGCTCGATGCCCATTGGAACGGCTTCATGCAAAAAGTGCTGGATGACCTTGGCCCGCTGGCCGGCAAGTCGCTCAATTGTTCTCTGATCGACAGCTACGAAGTCGGCAATCAAGACTGGACGGGCAATTTCCGCCGGGAATTCGAAAAGCGCCGGGGTTACGACCCGCTCCTGTTTTTGCCCACTTTTACCCACCGCATCGTGGATGATCCTGCCGTCACGGAACGATTCCTTTGGGACATGCGCCGCACCATCGCCGATCTTTTTGCGGAAAACTACTATGCTCATTTCGCCGAACTTTGCCGCCAACATGGGCTGGAAAATGCCGTGGAACCCTACACCGGCCCTTTTGAATCAATGCAATGCGGCGCCACCGCGGACGTGGTGATGGGCGAGTTCTGGACAGGCAGCCAGGGGAATCCTTCGGTCAAACTCGCCTCCTCGATCGCCCATATTTACGGCAAAACCATCATCGGCGCGGAATCCTTTACCGCCAGCTCCGACGCCGGCCGTTGGCAAAACGATCCTTATGCCCTGAAAGCCCTTGGGGATTTGATGTTCTGCCAGGGCTTGAACCGCTATTTTTTTCATCGCTACGCCATGCAGCCTTGGACCAATCGCTGGCCCGGCATGACCATGGGCCCCTGGGGCTTCCGCTTTGAACGCACCGAAACGTGGTGGCAGCCCGGCAAATCCTGGATCGACTACATTTCGCGCAGCGAATTCCTGTTGCAACAGGGCCGCGCCGTGGCCGATGCCGCCTATTTCACGGGCGAAAGCGCCCCGGTGGAAATGCGCGAGGGCAGCCCCGCCCTCCCCGTCGGATACGATTATGATGCCATCGACGCCGATGTGCTCCTGCACGGCGCCACGGTCAAGGACGGCCGCATCACCCTGCCCAGCGGCGCCAGCTATGCCGCGCTCATCCTGCCGCCGGATGATCCCAACCAGACTCCGGCGATGCTTCGGCAACTGCGCGCACTCGTGCGCGACGGCGCCACCGTGGTGGGCCAGCGTCCCCAGCATTCCCCCAGCCTGGCCGATTTTCCCAAATGCGACGAGCAAGTCACCAAGCTGGCTGACGAACTCTGGGGCGCGTGTGATGGCACCAGCGTGCTGGAGAACCGCGACGGCCAGGGCCGCATCGTTTGGGGCAAACCACTGGCCGACGTGTTCGCGGCGCAAAATCTCAAGCCTGATTTTGAGTATGCCGGCGCCGAAGGCAAATCCCGGCTGGCCTACGCCCACCGCCGCACCGGCCAGGCGGACATTTATTTTGTTTCCAATCAACGGCGGCAGTTCGATTCGCCGGATTGCATCTTCCGCATCGACGGGAAGGTTCCCGAACTGTGGCATCCGGACACCGGTTTGATGGAAAGGGCGCCCATCTGGAATTCACAAGCGGGCCGCACCACGGTGCATTTGAGTTTGGATCCGGCGGGCTCCGTGTTTGTCATCTTCCGTCGCGCTGCCACCGAGGCGGACCACTTCGTAGCCGTCCACGGCACCTTTGCCGCTCCCGCGACCAGTTCAAAGCTGGAAATTCAGCACGCTGTCTATACCGCTACCGACGGCGCGGGCGAGCAGGACGTCACCGCCAAATTGGCAGAAATGGCCCGGGATGGACAGTTGGAGATTGCCGCCAAAAATGATCTGATGGGGGGCGATCCGGCGAACCTTCACCCCAAAGAATTGCGGGTGGACTACACGCTCGACGGCAAAACCGGCCACGCCACCGTTCCCGAGAACGACACCCTGACTATACCCACCTCGCCGAACCCGGGTGCCGCGCCGCAGTATGACGTCAACCTCAGCCAGAGTGGATCACCCGCGCTGACCCTGTGGAGCAACGGCCGCGTTGAGTTGGCCACGGCTTCAGGCCGGAAAGTGGAGCTCGAAACCGCCACAGTGCCCGCGCCCGAGGCGGTCGCGGGACCGTGGACCCTGAGCTTTCCGCCCAATTGGGGCGCGCCGCCCTCCGTCACGCTGGACAAATTGATTTCTTGGACTGAGTCTCCGGATGAGGGCGTGCGTTACTTTTCGGGCACCGCCACCTATGAAAAGGACATCACCATTTCGCCCGAACAATTGGCGGCCGGACGCGAACTCTGGCTGGATTTTGGAACGGTAAAGAATTTCGCCGACGTTTCCCTGAATGAGCAGGATCTGGGCGTGCTTTGGAAGCCGCCGTTTCGGGTCAACCTGACCGCCACAGCCAAGCCAGGAGTGAACCGGCTCTCCATCAAAATTACCAACCTCTGGCCCAACCGCTTGATCGGCGACGAGCAACTGCCGCCGGATCGGGAGTGGGATGGCGACCAGCTCAAGAATTGGCCGCAGTGGCTGCTGGACGGCAAGCCCAGCCCCACCGGCAGGTTCACTTTCACCACTTGGCACCACTGGAAGAAGGACTCCCACTTGCTGGAATCGGGACTCATCGGCCCGGTTGTGCTGAAATCTGCATTGGTTCAACCGATAAAATAACGGTCAATATTCAACGCGCCGCACTCTCCAGACTTTGCGCGAGGTTCGTGGGACTCGCGCCTACGCGCCAACGTGTGGCAGGGCGGTGGCTCCAGCACCGCTTGGGCAAGGGCGGGGAGCTATCGAACGTCCGCGGCCGCCCGGTGCGCGCGAAAGCGGCGGTAAACGCGCCGCACCAACCGCGGAGATTGACAAAGCGTGGTCAGGATTTTACCCCGCACTCGCCGTCGCCCTTCATTTTCCGCGCGCCTCCGACGTGACACTCTTAATATACGCCACATCCTTGGCGTCGTAGGGCGGACCGTCGGCGCTACAATATCTTGAAACCAGAGCGGCGGCTCGCCGGTGTACTTCTTGGTCCAGGAATACTACGGACAGATCGTCCCGCGCCCATGTTTGCAGGTGACAATTTCACCGGCAGGGTTATTTTAACCAGGTCATGACCATCGAAGATTTGAAAGGCATCGTTCACTCCGATCCCGAAATCATGGGCGGCACGCCCGTTTTTGTCGGCACGCGTGTCCCCTTGCAAAATCTGGTTGACGCCCTTGAAGGCGGTGAATCCATTGAAGATTTCTTGGAAGGCTTCCCAACCGTCACCCGCGCGCAGGCCATCGCCGTCATTGAAGCCGGCCAGTTGAAAATGCTCGAAACTTTCGGCCATGCGCATTCTCATTGACGAATGCCTCGACTGGCGTTTGGGCCGCGCTTTGACCGGGCATGATTGCATCTCTGTTCAGAAAACGGGCTGGGGCGGCATCAAAAATGGCAGGCTGCTCGCGCTGGCGCAGGCGGAATTCGATGTTTTCCTGACCGCCGACCGCAACTTGAGCTTTCAACAGAACACCACCCAATTTCAAATCGCGGTGGTGGTGCTTGTGGCGGGCAGCACCCAGCTTAATAAAACCTTGCCGTTGATGCCCAAAGTTCTCGCGCTCCTGCCGGGGTTGACGCCGGGACAAGTCGCCATCGTCAGTGCTTAAACTTAATCTGTTCGCGGCGCGAGGGCATGCAAAACACCTTGCTGAGTTTCCCCGACGCTACGCCAACGGACTGTTATTCCATCATCAATGTTTGCTCCCAGATTAGCGCCTTTCGAAGAGTTGTTGGCTCCCAATACTTTCCGCTTCCTCGATGTTGATAATGGGTAAAAGCGCAAGGGTCGCGAAGCGACTTTGGATATAGGCCAGCTACGAAGTGGCTGGTCGCGCGCCGAACGAATTCTTGCGTCCTGGAGGGACGCCGGGTTCCCCCGTCCCGTCTGGACGGATTCGGTTTTGAAACCAACACCCGGCACGTGGTGCCGGGCTAATTTCCTCAGTCGCTCTGCGACACCCCTTTACTCATCACAAACGTCGAGGAACCCCTTACTGATTCACATCCAGCAATAAAATAAGTTTCCCGTCGGCTTCCGGGCTGAGCAGGAAGGAGTCGCCGCTCAATTGCTGGCAGGCGCCACCTGCCCCCGCTCGTTCGGTCCCAGGACCAGGACCAGCTTTCCGGAATCGCTGGCGACCAGAAGAATATCGCCGTCAGCCAACTGCTCGCAACGAACCGAACCAGTGGGCACTTTAAGCCTATATTTCGTGCCCCCGAATTGATAATCGATGCTTTTGGAAGTGACGGTCCGCACCGCTGATTTTTGGCCGTTTCCGCCCACCAGATTCCAGGCCCACCGCAAAGGCTGGCCTTGCCCGTCGACGCCCGTACAGGTCAGCTTTGATTCAGAGCAAACCAATGACAGTGATCCGCCGCCAGCAAGGCGTTGGCTTATTCTCAAGTCTTTGGTATTCAGTTCCTGAACCTCGGGCGCGCCTTCCGGGACCAGGCGGGCGGCTGCGCCATCGGCCGAGAGCAAAATCGGCCACATGCCCGCGTCTCCTTTTTCCGCTCCAGACCAGAGCGCGGTATCCATGATCGGCAGCGTATAATAAGCCAGCGAAGTTGCCTTTAACGCGGTGTCATGGGTTGGCGAAACCATGTTCTCGTCAAAGCAGTGAAGATCCCGGATGAAGAAGCCATGGTCCTGCCAGAGCAGGTTCAGTCGGTAAAAGCGGCTGTCGTACCAGACTGTCTTGCGGCCTTCATGCCTCCAATCATCAAGCGCCACCACGGCCGTCGGGGGCGTGATGGAATAGTGATCTCGAAACCACCGGCCGGTTTCCGCCAGCGTTTGGATCTGGATCTGTCCGGCTTTGGCCTCCGCTGCGAACAATGCGGCCTGCTGCGTCAGTCCCGTTTTCATCGCCTCCCAGCCAAAAGAATTCTCCTGGCCCGCTTGCGTATAAGCAAAGGCCAGCGACGGCTGGTTGATCAGGTTGTCCATAAACCAAGTAACCCAGTCAGCGGAGCCGCCGGCGCTGCCATACACCGGTTCCAAGGAATACAGACCCGGGGTGGTGCCATGCTGATAAATGGGATCGCTGCCCAGCATGCGAAAAATCGGCACGTTGATCCCGCCTCGCTTGGTTTGCGCCGGCATATAGGCGTTAAGCCGGCTCGGATAATAGGCCTGGTTCCAATAGCCGCCCCACAGGGTGTAGCCATCCGTACCCACCTGGTCTTTGCAGTTGCAGGAAGCCACGATTTTGTAGCGTTCGGCCATATAGGCCAGGCTGACCTCATCGATGAACCACGAGCCTACGGTGCGCGGATAGTAGCCGAAAATCGCCTTGAAATCGGCCATGTAAACGTCAATCAACTTACGCCGTTCCTCGGGGGTGTATCCCGGTGAGAACCCCACGTCCGCCGCCGGATCCCATTCGTGCCCGCCCCGCCAGGCCAACCCGGCCTTCTGCACGAGCGGTTGGGGAAGCTCCCACCAGGCCGCGATCTCATCGTTGGTGCCCACTTCCTCTTTTAGCAGTTTTTGATAACGCGGATTCATCAGCGCGTCATATTGCAAAGCCCAAGTGGCCGGAAGCTGCGCTTGGCGGAACAGCCTAATTTGATTGCGCGTGGTGTCATAGAGAATGTCCTCGGAGTTAGGCAGGCGAAAATCGGAATTCCGAATGAAGTTGTACAAGTTTACAATGCGGGGCTCGCGGGCGAAACCAGGACCCGCCAAGCTGAGCGCGAGAAAAACGCACGCGATCAGGCATCGGCTCGGGAACCAGCGATGTTCCACCCCTTTTCGCCTGCTTACGATCCGGCTTGATCCAATTTGCCAGGAAGACATCGGCGGCTTTAAAGCGGCGGATGATTTACACATGATTTGAAGAAACATCGCTTGAATTATAATTTGCACTCCAGCCATTCCAATCCTCATTTTTGATTAAAACGATCACCATCGCGCAGACTCGGGAAGTCCTGCTGATTCCATCCGCCCGAAACATGGCCAATATGCCGCCTGATTCCAGTCCCAGCCCACGACCGTGATGGACCGGGGCTATCGACACGGACAGAATTGGTAGGGCGGACTGCTGGTTCGCCTGCTTGGGTTTGGAAGTCCAGCGGTTCGCCCGGATTGGCGCGCGGGAAAGGCGGACCGGCAGGTCCGCCCTACCCAGTCTTGGGTAAAACACAGGTTTCATTTCGGATCGACGCGGACAAAAATTGGTTGGGCGGACCTGCTAGCCGCCTGCTTGGGTTTGGAAGTCGCGCGGTGCGTCCGGATTGGCGCGGGAAAGGCGGACCGGCAGGTCCGCCCTACCCTGCTGGGTAAATCGTCAAGCATGTCGTGTGTTTTAAGGACAAGACGCCACCGGCGTAATGGGCGAGAATGGCCCGCATCAGACCCTGTAAATTTGCCGACATGACCACGTTCAATCCATTTCCTATATTCTTCGCGCTCCTTTTCGCGGCAAGCAGTTGCCTCGCGGGAAACTACACCAACTTCACCGTCGCCATTTACATTCCCATAAACGTGGTGCAGAGCTTTGCCCAGCCGGGGCGGCTGGCGGGAGATTGGGAGACCATTAGCCGACAGTTGAAAGTGGACAAGGTCTATG
>Ga0182030_10028019_pt1 | contig 10095 bp, 9 predicted proteins | sample 812S3MmetaG_FD_121299 | JGI IMG/M metagenome (GOLD analysis project Ga0182030, IMG submission 121299) | Permafrost microbial communities from Stordalen Mire, Sweden - 812S3M metaG (Illumina Assembly) | ecosystem: Environmental > Terrestrial > Soil > Wetlands > Permafrost | place: Sweden... | reverse complement strand
GGTGAATGAGCACGGGACACTGCGCATTGGTGGCGCAGTATTCGCTGACCGAACCGATCAGCATGCCGACGAATTCGCCGTGGCCGCGGCTCCCCACGACGAGAAGGTCCGCACCCTTTGCAGCCTCGACGAGAATCGGAGCCGGATGGCCGTGCATGACGCGTGCGTTGATCTTGAGGTCGGCGTGCTGGGGGCGCAGTAGTCCGATGTTGGTATCGAGCGAGACGCGCATTTCGGCCTCGGGATCGAACGCATCGGGTACCGGAATGGCCCAGCCGTAGCTGGTGGGCCATTCCCAGGTCATCACGACGTCGAGCGTTGCCTTGGTCAGCTCGGCTTGCCGGGCGGCCCAGAACATGGCGTCGATCGAAGATTGGGACCCGTCGATTCCAACCACGATCCTGGCCGCGTGCTCAGCTGCGCCTTGTGGATCTTGGGCTTTGTCGGTCATGGTGGACTCCTTCACTCTGTGATGTTGCGGTCAATGGTCAGTGATAATGGTGCCTGAGGTACCGGCGACCAGGTCAGCCGCCTGCTCGAGCCGACCGATCGCCGCCACATGATTGGTACCGCTCACGAACTGGCTCGCGGCCTGGGCTTTTGGTCCCATCGATCCCGCCGGTAAAGCCATTTTGGCAAGTTCGAGTGGCGTTATGTGACGAATCGGTCGGGCCGCTGCCGTCCCGTAGTCCGCTTCGAGTGCGGTCACGTCGGTGAGCAGGAGCAAGAGGTCCGCATTGAGGGCTTTGGCCAAGAGCGCCGCGGTCAGGTCCTTGTCGATCACCGCTTCGACACCTCGAAGCGTGCCGTCCTTGTGCCTCGTGACCGGTATCCCGCCCCCACCGGCACACACCACCACGGCGCCGTCGCCGACCAGCATGCGGATGGCCGCGAGCTCGACGATTTCCTTTGGCTCAGGTGATGGGACGACGCGTCGCCACACCGTCCCGTCCCGGCGCATCTGCCACCCCCATCGTCGTGAGAGCCGCTGGCTTTGCGCTTGTGAGTAGATGGGACCGACGAACTTCGTCGGATCCGAGAAGGCTGGATCGTCTTGGGCGACCAAGGTCTGGGTGATCATGCCGACGACTTGTTGGCCAGGCAGCGCATTGTCCAAGGCCTGGATCAAGAAGTAGCCGATCATGCCTTGGGTTTGCGCGCCGAGCACGTCGAATGGATAGGGGTGGGGCAGCTCGGGATCCCGAGCGCTTTCGAGGGCGAGGAGTCCGACTTGGGGTCCGTTGCCATGAGTAACGATGAGGTCGTTCTCGAGGGCGAGTGGGGCCAGCGCCGTCACTGCGGCCTCCACGTGCTTTTGCTGGATCTCCGCCTCGGGGACTTCCCCGCGTTCGAGGAGGGCATTGCCCCCGAGTGCGGCGACGATTCTCACGGTTGCGAGCCGTCGGGATGTCCGAGCGTCGCGGCCATCACCGCCTTGATGGTGTGCAGGCGGTTCTCCGCCTGGTCGAACACGATCGAGGCATCAGATTCGAAGACCGCATCGGTCACCTCGAGTGCGCTGAGCCCGAATTTGTCGAAGATCATCTGGCCGACCTCGGTGTCACGATTGTGCATCGCCGGCAGACAATGCATGAATCGTGTGTTCGGATTTGCCGTCATGGCCATGATGTCGGACGTCACCTGGTAGGCCCCGAGCTGATCGATACGCCGAGACCATTCTTCGGCTGGCTCGCCCATTGACACCCACACATCGGTGTAGAGAAAATCCGCACCGGGGACGGCCGCGTGCACATCTTTGGTGAGGGTGATGCGCGCACCCGAGTCGACGGCGAGTGCGCGGGCGATGTCCTCGACGTCGGTGGTGGGCCAAAGTTCGGGTGGCGCGCAGATGCGCACGTCCATGCCGAGAAGTGCCCCGGTCACGAGCAGCGAGTTGGCGGTGTTGTTCCGGGCGTCTCCCATGTAGCAGTAGGCAATGGACTCCAGCGACTTTTCCGAGTTGTCGCACATGGTGAGTATGTCGGCCAGCATCTGGGTGGGATGCCACTTGTCGGTGAGTCCGTTCCACACGGGCACGCCGGAGTATTTGGCCAGCGCTTCGACATCGTCGTGGCTGAATCCCCGAAATTCGATCCCGTGGTACATCCGGCCGAGGACCCGAGCGGTGTCCTTGATCGATTCCTTCTTCCCGATCTGGGTTTCCCCCGGTCCGAGGTAGCTCACGTGAGCGCCGAGATCCTTGGCGCCGACCTCGAACGCCGACCTCGTCCTCGTGGAAGTCTTCTCGAAGATCAACGCGATATTGCACCCCTCGAGCTCATGGTGCGGCTTCGCGTTGCGCGAATCACGGCGCAGCTCGGACCCGAGCTCGACGAGTTGAAGAATCTCTGACTTGGTGAAGTCGATCTCTTTGAGGAAGCTTCTCCCAGCGAGCGTCATGGTCTTCCTCGCTCGCCCGTCGTCCAAAGCATCAGCGCACATCGCATCACCGATCTCGGTTCCCTCACCCCGGGTCCCGCTCGATGGGGCAGGTCATGCACCGGGGACCACCACGGCCTCGCCCGAGTTCTTCTCCCGCGATGGTGATCACCTCGATGCCGTGCTTTCGCAGCATGGTGTTGGTGGCGACATTGCGCTCGTAGCCCATTACGACCCCCGGCGCCACAGCCAGATAGTTGGTGCCATCGTCCCACTGCTCACGCTCGGCCGCCCGAATATCCTCATCGGTGGTCAAGACCGTGACTTCGTCAACTTCGAGCGCGTCCGCCAATGTGCTCCAGAGGTTCTGGTTGCGATCGACCTTGAGTGTGTGCGGCTCGTCCCCCGCGCTGATCGTCCAGCTGCGCAGGCGGCGATCGAAGAACGGGTAGAGCACGAACGTCGCCACGTCCACCATCGACATGACGGTGTCGAGATGCATGAAGGCGTGACTGTGCGGCAACTCGATGGCAATGACGCGATCGGCTTGATGGTGGGTGAACAGCGACTTGGCCAGAATCTCGACCGCCATTGGGGTCGTCCGCTCGCCCATGCCGACCAGGACGGTTCGGTGCCCGATGACGTGGACGTCGCCACCTTCAAGGGTGGCCGGTTGGTGCAAGACGTCGTCGTCCCCGTAGTACACGGTGAACTTGGACTCAAAGAGCGGGTGAAATTTGTAGATCGCCCGGGTATGGAGCGACTCGCGCTGGCGAGCGGGTTTCGCCATCGGGTTGATGGTGACCCCTCGATAGATCCAACAGGAGTTGTCGCGTTGGAAGAGATGATTGGGGAGTGGAGCCAATACGAAGTCGTCGGCTCGCAGCATGTCCCACTTCAAGCTGTGGGTGCCCTTCGGGTGCAGGTCAGCCTTCAAGACACCGCCGATCAGGAATTCGGCCAGCCCTGCGCCGTCGAGTCCTTCGAAGAGGGAACGAATCGGTTCGACGAGGGACGGACCGAACGCCTCAGGCGTACAGAGCCGATCGAGCACGAAATCACGCCCCGCTGGCACCTCGAGCGTTTCGGCCAAGAGTTGTCCGAAGTGATGGACCTCGACCCCTTGGTCCCGCAAGGCCTGGGAGAAGGCGTCGTGCTCTTCTCGTGCCTTCTTGGCCCACATGACGTCATCAAAGAGCAGACTGCCGATGTTGTCCGGGGTGAGTCGGGAGAGCTCAAGACCGGGCCGGTGCACGATCGCCTGGCGCAGCTGACCGACTTCGGACTGGACATTGAACCTGCTCATCACGGCACCTCGTAGGGTTGGCTCGTATCACCGTAGAAGCAATCACGCAGAGCCAATAGGGCCATTGGTCCCCTCAATCAGGCACCACCCAGTGCGTGCGAGCCACCCTGGGCCGTCAGCGTGGCGTCATGGGACGAGGAGGCAGACCACCCGAGTTGTTGGTCGGGAAATCGGTGGAGGACCCTCGGGGGTCACGAACCGAGGGGCACCCGCCATGTCACCAAAGTGCCGCCGCCTTCAGCTGGGCCAATAGAGAACGTGCCGTGCAACTTCTCGGCCCGCTGACGCAGATTGTTCAGCCCGAGCCCTCCGCCTGGCCTGATCGGTGCCGCGGCATACCCAACGCCATTGTCCAGAGCGCTCACCTGACACCAGTCGTCTTCGACATCGACCGCAATGACAGCCTGCGTGGCGTGCGCGTGACGCCCGATGTTGGCCACCGATTCTCGGATGACCGGCAGGAGCTGCTCTCTGACCGGGTCGGGAATGGCGGAGTCAATCGGTCCTTTGAAGGTGACGTGCACCTCAAATCCAACGAGGGACTGCAAATCACGAACGAGGGCGACCACTTCGTCTCGAAGGCCTCGGGCTTCTGTGCCCATGCCGAGCTCGTAGATCGTCGAACGCACCTGGTGGATGACCCGGTCAATCTCGGCGACGGCGTTTTGGAGGCCCTCGGTGATTTCGGGCGGGGTCCGGGCCGCCATTCCTTGGAGGGTCAGCCCGACGCCAAAGAGACGCTGGATCACCGTGTCATGGAGATCGCGGGCGAGGCGGTCTCGGTCTTCGTACACGGCCACCACTTGCACCCGCTGGTGCAGGCGGGCGTTTTCGATCGCGATGCCCGCAGCCAACGCGAGGGCCTCGACCAGAGCGGCGTCGTCTTTGGTGAATTCGCTCCATCCGACCTTGTCGGTCAAATAGAGATTTCCATAGACCTCGTCGCGCACCTTGATGGGGACCCCGAGAAATGACGTCATTGGGGGATGGTTCGGCGGGAACCCAGAACTCTCTTGGTGCTGGTCCATCTCGCTCAGTCGAAGGACTCGTGGGTCGGCGATGAGCAGTCCGAGTATCCCCTTGCCGGTGGGACGCTCACCGATTGCGGTTTCTTGATCAGGTGCAAGCCCAGCGGTGATGAATTCGACCAGTGCCGTGTGATCGTCGTTGAGCACCCCGAGTGCACAATATTTGGCTCCGGTCATCGAGCGGGCTTCGTCGACCACGTGGCGCAGCAGGGCGGGGAGCTCGAGATCGCCTTCCAAGAGCAGTGTTGCTTTAAGAATCCGGCGAAGTTTGGTCGGATCATCGATCGACCGATACGGCATACCAGAGGAGGCTAGTTCTTGGATTGGGATCGTCCTAACGGTTGGGTCGCGGGTTTTCTCTGAGTGATCAGCATTTGGGGTTGCTCCAAGGGCGGCGGCTTGGAAGGATGCTGGGGTGTCCATCCGAGTATTCCTCCTCGACGACCACGAGGTGGTTCGGACCGGCCTGCGAGCCTTGCTCGAATCCAACGACGACATTGAGGTCGTCGGCGAGGCCGCGACGGTGGCCGAAGCTATGGCTCGCATCCCTCCCACAGCGCCCGACGTGGCGATCCTCGACGTCCGGTTACCCGACGGCAGCGGCGTCGAGGTATGCCGTGACATCCGCTCACGCACTCCGCAGATCGCCTGCGTGATGCTGACCTCTTATGCCGACGACGAAGCGCTGTTCGCAGCCATCATGGCGGGTGCGGCCGGGTATGTCCTCAAGCAGGTGGGCAGTGCGGACCTGGTCGATACGGTGAGGAAGGCCAGCACAGGAGAGTCGCTCCTCGATCCGGCACTGACCGCTCGAGTGCTCGAGCGGCTCCAGGCCGGTCCCGAAGAAGACCCGCGATTGGCTTCGCTGACCGCACAAGAGCGCCGGATCCTCGGCCTCATCGCCGACGGGTGCACCAATCGCCAGATCGCCGACACCATGTTTTTGGCCGAAAAGACCGTCAAGAACTACGTGTCGAATCTGTTGGCCAAACTCGGAATGGAGCGGCGCACCCAAGCCGCGACGTATGCCGCCCGAATCGAGGAACGGGCCGACCAGGCGGCGCGAAAGGATGCCACCGGCACCTGAGGGTTCGCGCGCGAGAGCACTCATGTCGAATACTGGGCCGAGTCCTCAGAGTCAGTCATCTGGATTCCTCGTTGCGCCAATGTGTCCTCGAGCGACTGACGCTGTTGCATGGGCCGCTCGAAGTCGTCAGCATCACAGGAGATGCCGACTGCTCGTGCGAGGGTGATGAGGGAAATGTCATAGGCCAGCTCGTCGGCCAAGGCGTTGGTGGCGGATGGGGCAGTTGCAGTGGTAGTGGTCCTCGAATCGAGGAGTGTGCGACGCCACAGGACTTCGGCCAACAGCAGCTCGCGATCCTCGTCGGTTTCGATGGGCCGGCGGTCGGCCAGTGCGGCGGCGAGAAGTTTGGCGTACATGGACATACTCACTCCAGAATCTGCCCGGATACCCAACAGCGCTAGGGCATTTGGGCCCAAAATTGGTTGTACGGGTGCAGGCGAGGGCGATGCGGCGCGAAAGTGGGACCTTCGGCCCTACGACGCTGTCGGCAAACCATGTCGAATGGATTTGGACGCAACCTCAACCAATGTGGAAGGTGTCGAAGTGCGAGCCATCGGTGGGATCGCTGGCCCTTCAGTTCCCATTCCGTCGAAGGCGCTCGATTGACCATCGCGGACATGCTCGGGATTCGCGGACGAATTTCAGCTCGGGGAGCTGGGTGGTGAGCGAGTGGTGAGACCTCGGTCGCGGTCATCTGCCGAGCTGCGCTTGACGCCTGGGCACACGGCGAGCACGAGAAGCGGTGTGGAGAGCTGCTGTTCGCCACCGTGATGTCACGGTGGAAAAGCCTCGCTGGCTGATCGCCTTTTGCCGTTTGCCTTCATGAGCGTCCGGTGGCCTGAATCGTTGATTGGCATCCATTCGGACCCGAAATCGCCTAACGCCCCGGCCGCGGCGCCCACTGAGCAGCCCTTGAGGATTGTGATCGGTGCGAGTCCCTAACAATCAAGCGTTGTGCCGTCGATGGGCATGCCGAAGCACACAAGGTGCCTGACCGATATTTCACGGACTTTGGGCCCTAGTACGAGCTTGGCAGGGTCATGAGAATGGGAAGCACTGCACACACAATTCGGATGCAGAAGAGGCGAGATGACGAAGAGCGAGCCGCACACCACAGATCGACCCGATGCTGGCAGCGAGAACTCGCATCGACGCCTCAAGCGAGTTGTCGTCGGTGTCGATGGTTCGCCCGGATCGCTGGAGGCGCTCGAATGGGCCGCCGAAGAAGCCGACAAGGCCGACGCGGAGCTCACCGCCATCCTCGCGTGGCCCTACGGCGAACTGGCGTCGAATGAGCTGCGTGAGGTCCGACGCATGTCGTGCGAACTCAAGGATCGAATGGCCGCCGTGCATCCAACGGTGAACATGCGCTGTGTGGTCTACGAGGACTATCCAGCTGTGTCCCTCATCGAGGCCAGTAAGGACGCCGATTTGTTGGTCCTCGGGTCTCGAGGTCACGGCGGCTTTGTCGGTCTGCTGCTGGGATCAATCGGGCAGCATTGCCTCAACCATGCCCCTTGCTCCGTGGCCATCGTCCGACCTCGCGAAGAGAGGGATCCCTCAACGCCCGAGCGCCACCATGTCGTGGTTGGCGTCGACGGCTCCGATGATTCCAATCTGGCTTTGCACTGGGCGGTCGACGAAGCACTGCGCCGTGGCGCCGAACTCGATGTCGTCGGCTGCTGGGTCTTTCCGCGGTCGTCCACGTATCTTTTCGCAGCTGATGTCGGTGTGCCTGAGGCAGCGAAGCAGGTCGTCGCCGATGCCGTGGCGTACGTCGGCGAAGTGGCACCCCAACTGGTGGTCCATGGGCAATGCCGAGAGGATCCGCCGGCCTTGGTGCTGACCGAAGCCAGCCGATCGGCTGATCTCATCGTGATTGGTTCGCGCGGGCTCGGCGCGTTTCGCGGACTCTTGCTCGGTTCGGTCAGTCACCACCTCGCCCACCACGGACATTGCCCACTCATGGTGGTGCGGAACTACCGGGTCCCGCGCCACCACGACTTGAGCGTTGGTGTCGCCTGAGGAGTGACGTCGCACGAGCCGCCGATTGGAGACCGCACCTGGTCATCCCGGCTCGGGAATTCCTGCGCACGAAAGACCAATGGGTGGGTCGGGTGCACCACCACGTTGTCTGCGGGTGACCGTGACCCACCCAACGCGCCTCGATCTGCCTCGCTGGTGGCTTCGGTGAGTGGATCAGCGCCCAAGGTGTGGTGGATTGTCGCGGATTCGACGGCCCTGATCGGAGGCCCCTGTCAACATCAGGTCGGCGAAGCTGGCATAGAGCGCCATGGGCTCTTGCGCTCGAACGAGGACGGAGAAGAGTTCGGGCATCGAGACAATGCCGATCGGCTTGTCGGAGATGTCGAGGACCACGAGGTGGCGGATACCGAGGCTGACCATCAGCGCTGCTGTTTCCGCGACGCTGGCGGAGATGGGCGCCCAGCACGGGTGCGAAGTCGCGATGTCGCCAACGGCGTCTTGGGCCTCGCGCCCTTCTGCCCACGCCATCGCAAGGTCGTATTCGGTCACAACCCTGAGTGGTGATTCGACCAAGACCGCGCAGGACACCAATTCGCTCCGAAACAGTGCCGCTACCGCGGCGATCGGTTCCGACTCGCTGACGGTTGCCAGCGGGCCGAGATGCATCGCGCCGAGGGTCGAGTTGGGATTTTCGGCAGGGGTGATGGGCATATTCCCATCATCGGTGCCTGAGTTGTCGGTGGCTAGGGCAATTCGTCCCCAGATTGGAGGGAACAGCTGTCCGAGAGCGGCGTGGAGGGCCGGCGGCGCAACCGCGGGCTTGTGCGCAGCGGTTGGGGGCCAAAAGGGGGACCTTTGCCTCTGGGTCCACGGCGCGGCGTGCGACCACAATGGACAGGCGAAAAGGACACGACACCTGCGTGCAGGTCGTCGGTGAGGAGGCGAACCGCAGGTGACGAGCCGAATGGGGGGCCACGAAGTTTCTGACACGAGGGTCCGGGGGCCCAGAGGACTTCATCGCGATGGACCGGGCCGTGCGGCGAGATGGGCCGTGCCCACGGACCCGAACCGACCCTCGCTGTTTCTTGATTGGCCCATTGCCTGGTCGGCGATGGGGATCACTTCGATTGATCGGCCCACGGGGCAATGAAACCGATTGCGGCGCGAGCGCAACATCTCACCAAGCGCTACGGGGGAGTGGACGTGCTGAGCGACCTCAACCTCGAGATTCGAACGGGCGAGATTCTCGGCTACCTCGGGCCCAACGGTGCGGGAAAGACAACAACGATTCGGCTGTTGCTCGGACTCATTCGTCCGACGAGCGGCCACGCGGAGATCTTCGGGCTCGACAGCCACACGCAGGCGACCGAGGCGCACCGCCACCTGGCCTACGTTCCAGGCGAAGCGAACTTGTGGCCATCGCTTAATGGCGCAGAGACGCTGCATCTCCTCGGGCAGGTGCAAGGCAAAGTGGACGTTGCCTACCGAGATGTGCTCGTGGAGCGTTTCGACCTCGATCCGTTGAAGAAGGTCCGGGCATATTCCAAAGGCAATCGACAGAAGCTGATTTTGATTGCAGCACTCATGACGCGAGCTGAACTCTTGGTGCTCGACGAACCGACGAGTGGGCTGGACCCGCTTATGGAGCAGGCCTTTCGCACGTGCATGCACGAGGCGAGGGAACGAGGCCAGACCGTCTTTTTGTCCTCGCACATTCTCTCCGAAGTTGAGGCGCTCTGTGACCGGGTCGCCATTTTGCGCGCCGGGAAGCTGATCGACATCGGCACGCTCACCGACCTGCGTCACCTCTCATCGCTCCAAGTCGAGGCGACATTTGACGGGTCGGTGCCTGATCTCCGGACGATTCCGGGGGTCAAAGGGGTCCAAGTGGAGGGCATGACGGTCCGCTGCCAGGTGCAGGGTGCGGTCGAGCCCCTCCTCAAGGTCTTGGCCGCGTCGAGTGTGCACGAACTCTTGAGCCGGGAGCCTTCACTCGAAGAAGTGTTTCTGGCCCACTATGGGGCTGATCAAGATTCAAAGAAAGCCTCGCCCGATGACGGTTGAGGTGCACACCGCGCTTGGCGGGCACCCTGATCGCTCTGGTGCCGTATTCGGGCGCGCGGAGAGTGCAGCGGACCAGGGCGCCGGCCACACCCATCGGATGGTCCTCACCCTCACGGCGCGCACCACCCTTCGTTCTGGGCTCTTGTGGGGTCTGGTATTTGGCGCATATATCGTCATTCAGGCCTTGTCCTACGCGTCGACGTACACAACGCAACCATCACGAGATGCCTTAGCGCGATCGTTCT
>Ga0182030_10028018_pt1 | contig 10096 bp, 10 predicted proteins | sample 812S3MmetaG_FD_121299 | JGI IMG/M metagenome (GOLD analysis project Ga0182030, IMG submission 121299) | Permafrost microbial communities from Stordalen Mire, Sweden - 812S3M metaG (Illumina Assembly) | ecosystem: Environmental > Terrestrial > Soil > Wetlands > Permafrost | place: Sweden... | reverse complement strand
GCAGATCGGATGGCAGCCCAATCGGAACTTCTGGAGGCGCTGGCGGCACCGGCATAAGCGGAGAAAGTTCGGCCACCAGTTTGCCCGGTTCCTGGTCGAGCAGAACAGCTATACTGTACATGGCCACCCGCATGGCGGTGTCGAGCGGCGGAATCGTCGCCTGTACTCCCGCAAGCAAGGCGGCTGACCTCGAAACGTCCAGTTCGGTGGCGACCCCGCCTTGAAAGCGGTCGCGGATGAGTTCCAACGCTTCCGCCTGAAGTTTGAGGTCTCGCTGAGCGATTTCCAACCGGTATTGGCTTCCCCGCAATTCAACATAATTCCTGGCCACCTCGGCGAGCAAGCTCACCATCACATCGTTACGAGCCTCGATGGCTCCTTCCCATTCCGCAGTGGCCGCTTCGAGCGCGCGGCGCTTGCCGCCGAAAATGTCAATTTCCCATGAGGCGTCGAAGCCGGCTTGATAAACGCTATATTCAAAGGGAAAGTTTGCCGGCAGCGGCAGGGCTCCAATGAGCGGCTGGTTCTGGCTCTGCTGGGCTCTGGCAACGGAACCCGATGCCTCGGGTGATGGGAGGAAATCAGCCGCGCTTCCTTCCCGCACTGCCCGGGCTTGTCGCAGCCGGGCTTCCGCCACCCGCAAATCCAGATTTGATCGCGCCGCCCGCTGGATGAGAGAGTCAAGTTCGGCATCATTAAACGAAGTCCACCAAGACGAGGCTGCGGCTGCACTATCAGTCAGTCCATTGGTCACCGGTGAATTCCAAGCGACCGGAGTCGGGGCGGCGGGGGGATGATAATCGGGGCCGACGGCACAGCCACCAACCACAGCAATCCCAACTGCCGCCACGCTGCGAAAGATTTTTGTCCACGCCATAGGCTCACATCCTTGCTATGGCTGGCTCCGGGCGGGTGGATTTAGTTCCAAGGACACGGTCGCCGGCATGCCCAGGCGCAATTCGTCCCGGGCATCCTGCACAAAAACGCGAATTTCATAGACCAGATTGGGGCGCAGATCCTCGGTCTGGACAGCCTTGGGTGTGAATTCGGCAACCGAAGAAATGAAACCGACCCAACCGGGGATGATCTGACCGGGAAAACCATCCGTGCTGATGGACGCTTTCATTCCCTCATGAACCTTTCCCAGATCAGCCTCGGAAACATAGGCCCGGATCCACTTTGGATCGGTGATGGCCAGATTAAAAATCGGCCGCTGGGGGGATACCATCTCGCCGGGTTCCAATAGTCTGGAGCGAACCACGGCCTTGCATGGAGAAACGAGTTCAGCGTCAGCCAGTTCCTGATCCGACACTGTCAACCGCGCCTGTGCCATATCCAAGGCGGCTTTGGCGCCATCGAGATCTTGTTGGCTGACGGCGCGACCGGTGGTGAGCTCGGCCAAAGCTGCCAACCGGCTCCATTGTTGCTTGGCATTGATCAGGTCCGCTTTGGCCATCGCCGCTTCAGGTTTAAGCCGGCTGGTGTCCAGCCGGGCAAGAACTTGTCCGCGCGTGACCTTGTCCCCTTCCTGGACCAGCACTTCAGCGATCCGCTCGTTATCGTTGAAAGCAAGCTCCACCTGGCGCAGATCGACATTCCCATACAGTACCAATTGGTTCTGTTTCGTTTTTGAGTTTTCCCACGATCGCCCCAGCGCGAAGCCCGTCGCCAAGACCGCCAGAATTGCCAATAAAATCAATCCCGCGACCAGGATTTTTTTCTTCATGGACGAAGCGGGCGCGGCTTTGACTTCAGGCTTGGGTTCGGCTTTGGTATCGGGCTTGGATTCAGCTATTTTGGCTTCATCTTTTCGGATCTCCCGTTCAGCCTGCCCCCAGTCTTGGACTGCTCTGCCGTCCTGGCGGCCTCGCTCCTCGTAAAGTGCATACGCCCGCTTGGTGATCTGCGGCGTCAAATCAGACGGCGGCCTGGCTTGGGCTTCAGTCTGAGGCACAGTCATACTCATGTCGTTTCCATCGCGGCGGTGTATTCGCCACGGCGCGCGGCGCGATTGCATTTGGCGCGCTGAAGCAAGGCTTGTTGCGCGGCTTTGACGTTGGCTTCCTGGCCACTCCAAATCTCCAAAGCTGGCTGCTGGATGGCGCGGGCAAAAGAAAACGCCAAGGCCCAAGGCAATTGCGACTTGAATCGAAGATTCATGGTATTCAATCGCGCCGTGGCCAGCACAGCGGATTGTCCGCCGGACAAAAATGCAACCCCCGGAACCGCCGCGGGAACGGTTCGCCACAGACTCTTCACCGTGATATTGGCCACCTGGTCAATATCCTGTTCTTCGTCCGGCTGGCGGTCGGCCAGTCTCACCTGATACTGCTGTTCACCGGTGCCCACTTCTTTGATTTCCGGTTGCGGGGGACAAGTCAACCCCGGTAACACCATGTTGGGTTTGAGAATCATGCCTTCCAGCAGCACGCTCTGGCAATTGAGCTGGATGAATACGTTTCTCAAAACTTCTTCCGTCACAATGCGGCAGTGCTCCAAAGTGTGATCGCCGTCCATGAGCACCTCCGGTTCGACAATGGGCACCAGTCCGGCTTCCTGACACAACGCAGCGTAGCGGGCCAGCGCGTGCGCGTTGGCCTCGATACAACTTCGGGTCGGAATGTTCTCACCAATTGAAATAACGGCGCGCCACTTGGCAAAACGTGCGCCCATTTGAGAATATTCTTTCAGCCGGTCGCGCAAGCCATCCAGTCCTTCGGTGATTTTTTCCGCGGGATGAGCGGCCAGATCCTTGGCCCCGATATCCACCTTGATGCCGGGAATGATGTCCGCCTCGGCGAGGACTTTGAGAAAGGGCGTGCCGTCAGTCTGCTTCTGACGGATGGTCTCGTCATAGAGGATTACGCCGCTGATGCTTTTTCCGAGACCGGGCGTGGTGATGATCAATTCCCGATACGCTCGCCGGGCCTCCACCGTCTGGGGGATGTTGAGCTTTGCGAAACGCTGGTTGCAGGTGGGATTACTTTCATCCATGGCCAGCAGCCCTTTGCTGTCGGCGACCAGAGCCTTCGCAGTATCAGTTAGCGTTTGAGTGTTCATACATGATTGATCCGCTTTTAACAGCCTATCCTTGGGACACGGAAAATGGCATGGGTTCGCCCATCAATTTCGGCACCTTCGCATACCCCGGCCGTCTTCATTTATGGGAGTCGGCATTTTTGAGACCTTTGATTCGATTCAGTTCAGGAACCAGTTTGTGGTCTTCGGCCGCGATTTTCGCGGAAGTTTTGCCGGCGGCGGTCCCGCCCCATTTCCAGTCGCGAATTTCCGGCAGGTCCTGGCCGTGCAGGTCAATGTAATGCTTGTGCTCGATGAGTTTGTCCTTCATCTGTTGTTTCAGGTAGTCGCCTTTGGAGCCCAGGTTCGGCACCCGGTCCACGACAGGTTCAAATGCACATAAATGAAATTCTGTCCCGGCGTCGTGCCCCAGTGCCCGACGACCAGCGGCTTCACGTCTGCTAGTTTGAGTGGACGCTTAAGCAGCGGATTGTTGTAGAGATAAATCTGGCCGACCGACAAGTAGTTGGCTGCACGCCAGTAGGCGTTGCTCTTTTGGAGCGCGTCAGAGGTAAGCGTATTTGTTTTCATGTATGGTTTTTTAAAAGCCCCTCACTCGCGTGAAGGGCGGGACAAAAGTTTCACTGCCGGGACGGCGTCCTGTTGTAATTGTCCGGTCTGTTAACAGGCAACTAGTTGATCAAACCAATATCCTTTGCGCTGGTAATGAGCATAAAGGCTGGTCTCGTAATCACGGGTGAGCAGCGACTCGTCGGTGAACTCAGGAGAGAGCTTGATGGTCTCGCGAGCCAGATTGACGAAGACTTTCCGTTCGCCCCAACTGACGCGCTCGATCCATTGCGGTGAAACCAGGACCTTTTTGCCCGGCCACCAGTTGTGGGTGTCAACAATGAGATAGCGAATCGCCCACGTCTCGTCATCGATGATGAAATCCGCAACATGGCCGAGTTCGCCATCCAGGGCTTGAATGTGATGACCACTCACACTATAGGTGCTGCGCAAATGATGATTCCAGGCTTTTGCAGGCTGGGTGGATTTTTTCCATTCTCCACGATCGCGCGTCGGGTGTGAATGGAGTCCCCAACTGTAAGGGCCGCCCCAATAGGTTGGGTAGACATAATGCCCGTAATAGGCCTGCTCAAATTGGTGGGAGACCGGCTTGTCGGTGTCCAAGGACGGACTGTCTTCGATCTGCTTTTTAGTTAAATCAACCGCGATGTTCCGCTCTTCATTATTCACGGCGGCCAGCGCATACGGTGAGATCAGCACTTGCCGGTCGGCCAGCCAGGTTCCGGTCTCTGCAATCAGATAGCGGATGGTCCAGTGCCGGTCATCAAAGTAAAATTCTTTGACCTTCCCGATTTCCCCGTCGAGGCTGTTTAATTTATAACCCTCCAGTGTTTTAGCTTTGCTTAACATAATAATTCTTTCGTTGTTTGCGCTCGTGTGCCTGAAATTGTTTTCATGGTGACGGCCCCGGTACCGAAGCTCAAATGTGTGCCAGTGCGGGTGGCTTCGCTATGGGGTATAACCCGGATGGCTTTCTTAATCATCTCGGTGAAGGGCTTTGACTGGGCGAACATGAACTGCCGAAATCCGGTCCGCGTGAATGGGCGTTTTTCCCAGAAGATGACCCGGTCCAGCGAATCTTCATCTCTGGAGATTCGCTTTACCGATTGCGAAATCTTAAAGGCGAAGTCTTTATCCGTTTCTTGAATTCAGCATGGAAACGCGCCAGGCTCCCAAACCCGCAGGCGTAGCCGATTTCGATGACCGGCGCCCGCGTTTCACCCAGCAGGCGGCAGGCTTCCCGGATTCTCATTTCGTTGACCACTTCGGTGAACGTGCGGCGGGTCTGCTGTTTAAAATACCGGCAAAACGCATTGGGTGTCAGCCCTGCTTTCCGGGCCGCCTGCGGCACGGTCAAGGTGTTGGTGAAATTTTCCTGAATATGGGCCATGATGCCCGGCATCCGGCCATCGGCCGGAATGATGGACGGATCATAAGTCTCGCCGGCCAGCGGCTTGAATGATTTGGTGGCAGCCAGCTCGCCAAGCAGCTCCAGCAACTGCGTAATTCGTTTGGGGCCTCTGGCTTCGTGGAGGGCGCGCATTTGGACTCGGACCCGCTCCCGGCCGGCGCCGGTGATTTTCAAACCGCGGCGGGCCGCGTGCAACAGGCGCTGGAGCGGGGCCAACTCCGGTACACAAAATAAACGGTCGCCCGCAAAATCGCGACGGAATTGGATGACGTGCGATCGGGCGGGTTGTGAACTGCGGCTGCCGAGCGGCAAGTTTTGAAAAATATGCGGCAGATTTTCTCCCAGGAAAAACAGCTCACCCTGCCGGAACGTCCCGGTATAATCTCCCACCACCAGCCGCCCGCTGCTGCCATCAATGGCCACCAACTCGAATTCCGGATGACGGTGGTAAGGACAGACAAATTTTCCCCCTTCAAAGACAATGCTGGCAAACGATCGCCCCAGGCCGTAAGAGACCGGCTCCAATTCGAGGTACATAATTTTATTCTTCTGTCATACCGTAAAAGCATTGCAGACGACAACTTTTGGTAGAATATGATAAATACAGGATAGAAAGCCAGAGGAATTTTTTAACAGCGGGGCTAAGCTTTTGCATGAAACGATCCCAGATTAATCAGGCCATCAAAGACGCCACCCTTTGTTTCCAAACTGGCTTGTGGGCTTTGCCGCCAACGCCGCGCTGGGATGTTACGGATTGCGGTCTGGGTCAATTCGAGAAGGTGGGATTAGTGCTGGTCAATCTGGCCGAAGAGCCGGAATATTGCGAAAAGGTGATGTTTTCAAAACACCATCAAGTGACCCCCATGCATACGCACCGCAAGAAAATTGAGGACATTATTTGTCGCCGCGGCCAGCTTGCCATCGAACTTTGGAAGGGGCATCCGGAACGGACAACCAAAGGAGAAAGTTTTCAGATCAGTCGCAACGGCAGGAAAGTTGAAGTCCGCTCGGGCGAGTCGCTGTTGCTGCTGGCTGGCGAGCGGGTGACGATTGTGCCCGGTATTTACCATGCATTCTGGCCGGAAAGCCCGGAGGCCATCATTGGCGAAGTGTCGACCGCCAACGACGACGCCAATGACAATTTTTTTGTTGATGCACGGATCGGGAGATTTCCAGGGATTGAAGAGGACGAGCCGGCCACAGTGCGTTTGATCCACGAGCAATGAAACCCGCTGAACTGGCAAAGAAATTGGAGGGCCGGATCGCGCTTGCGGCTTCACTCCCGGTCGTAGCCGGATTTGATGCGTTTGTGGACGAGGTCATTCAAGTCGTCGGCATCCGCACTTCTCCGGAGGTGTATGTGCCACTTTCAACGCTAAAGGAATTTGGAGCGTGGGCCTCTGCCTCGGCCGGCCGGAGCGGTTTGCGGGAATTCCTAACGCTTGAACGCAGTGCTGGCGGATGCTCGGTCAATTCCGGGGATGGCATCGCGGCGCTTGGATTTCCGGTCGATGCTTTTTCAGGTGTTGGCACACCACCCGATCGCGTCTTTAAGGATTTTGGCCTGAAGTGCCGGTCCGTGAACCCGCTGGGTATGGAACCGGGCCGGGCGCTGGTTTATGAGTTTCAGGATGGCAAACTAATGTTCTGTTCGTTCAGCCATTTCTCCCGTTTCACGCCGGATTATCTGGCGAACGCGCTGGCGGATGGATGCTACCGGAAGGCTTGTGAATCTGCCGTGGCGATTGCGCTGACGGCCTGGTCGGTTTACCCGCACATGACCGACTGCTGGAAGTATTTGCAAGCAGAGGTCTTTTCGCACCTGGTGCATCGCCCGCAATTTTTTCTGGATCTGGCCGACCCGGCCAGCCGGAGTCCAAACGATCTTATTGGCATGATCGCCGCGCTTTCTGGTTTCGAGAGGATTGGCCCAACCACGCTTAGCCTGAATGGTAACGAGGCGAATCGGATTGCCAGGGCTCTTGGTTTAGCGGAGGCCACGAACGAGCCGCCTGACGTCGAGCGTCTGGCTTCGGAAATTCGCGAATGTGCGCAAATCTCGGAGTTGGGCATCCATTTAATTCGATCCGCCACGGGTGCGACGGCAAAAGGTGCGGTGACGGTGCCTGGTCCCTATTGTGCGAATCCCCGGAAAAGCGTGGGGGCGGGCGACCGTTTCAATGCCGGGTGGCTGGCCGGTGGACTGCTTGGGCTGGCTGCCGAGGAGCGGTTGTTGTTGGGGGTGGCCGTCTCTGGCTTTTTTGTCCGGGCGGCACGCAGCGGAAGTATTTCTGAAATCATTGATTTTCTCCGGTGTTGGGCGGGCGGATCCCTCGACGCGAAAACATGCTAGGTTATTGCTCTTTCAAAATGCCATGAAAAAAAGTCTCGATCAAAAACTGGCCGCCATTCATGCCAATCCGCACCGGTGCAAGGAATTCATACTCGCAGATGCCAAAGATGCCGACATGGCCTTTGGCATCGCCAGCCCCGGATCGCCCTATCCCGCTGATCCGGCCCGACCATTTTGGAGCATGGACGATTTCATTGACCAGATGAGGGAGATGATTGCCGACGGGCACCTCGATATCCTGCTGGCGTCCACGTCAACGATGTCCGTGCTGGCACACCGGGACCGGGTCTTTGACAAAAGTCCGGTTACCCCGGCGGTGCGCGTGAATGATACGAGCGATGTCTGGATCAGCCGGAGTGCGAACTATCGGGACAAATGCTCGCGCCCTTTCCGGACCACCCACCTCGCCGAGGTGCAATATGGCAGCCTGACGGCAAAGCCGGGCAAGCAGCCGGTGGTCAACCTCGGATTGTATTCCATGACGTTCAATAATGACCTGGATGCCGACTACCGCAGCCTGGCCGCCTTCCGTGAATTTCGCGAAGACGCCGCCCAGTGCGGCTTCGAATATTTCCTCGAAGTATTCGCTCCCAATATCGCCGATTGCGGCATCGCTCCCGAGGCGATCCCGGCCTTTGTCAACGATGCGCTGACGCGCTCCCTCGCGGGGGTTGCGCGGGCGCATTGGCCGAAGTTTTTGAAAATCCCCTTCTTCGGGCCGAAGGCCATGGAAGAGCTGGCCGGCTATGATCGTGATCTCATTGTCGGCATTCTTGGCGGAGGCGCTGGCACTACTTACGATGCCTTCAAGCAGCTTACGGAAGCCAAAAAATACGGCGCCCGCGTCGCCCTCTACGGCCGCAAAATCAAAGAGGCGGAACATCCGCCCACCATGGTGCGCTATTTGCGGGCTTTGGCCGACGATGCCCTGACAGCGGAGGAAGCCGTCCGGGCATATCATGGCGATCTTAAAAAACTCGGGATCAAACCAAAGCGCGACCTCAAGGCTGACCTGCAGATAACGGCGACAGAATTGAGTTACGCAAAATAATTCCCTCGTTGCCAGCCCTGTCTCAATATCCCCCCGACACCACAAAGAAACCACCGGAAATAAATATGAGCAAAGTAGCCCTCCATCCCAGAGTGTCTGAATTCCTCTCCCAAAAGCCGATCCCCGCCTTCATCGGTGGCAAATGGGTGGCCGGTTCTGCCGGCGCGGCAGATGTGATTGATCCCGCAACGGGCGCCGCCATCGGCCAGGTTTCCATGGCCGGGTCGGATGATGTGAACGCGGCTGTCGAGTCCGCGCACCAGGCCTTTGCCAAATGGTCCGGCTTGAGTGTGAATGAGCGGGCGGCACTGCTGCATCGATTGGCGGAAAGAATTACGCAAGAAAGTGAAGTGCTCGCCCAGCTTGAGGCCATCGATGTCGGTAAACCCGTCGTCAACGCACGCGGATTCGACGTGCCGTTCGGAGCCGACTGCATCCGCTATTTCGCCGACCTCAGCAAACAGGCGGTCTTCGACCTGCCGCTTGCCATCAAAGGCATGGACGCACGTATTCACCGCGCCCCTTACGGCGTGTGCGGGTTTATTTTCCCGTGGAATTTTCCGTTCACTCTCATGTGTTGGGGTATCGGCCCGGCGTTGGCGGCAGGAAACACCGTGGTTGTGAAGGTTTCGGAAGTGACACCCCTCTCCTCGCTCTATTTCGGTCGCCTGGTAAAGGAGGCTGGCATTCCGGATGGAGTCATCAACATTTACACCGGAACCGGCCCGAAAGTGGGGCAACCTCTCGCGGAACATCCGTTGGTCAAGCGCATGTCTTTCACCGGTTCTTCCACCGTGGGCAAGCTGATCGGGCGAATTTGCGGCGAACGCCTGGCGCCATGCAAACTGGAGCTTGGCGGCAAAGGCGCGGCTATCGTACTCGATGATGCCGATGTCACTGCCGCCGCCGAGGGGCTGGCGGCAGCCATTACACTTAACACTGGTCAAGTCTGCTGCACCGCCACCCGCTGGTTTTTACACGAAAAGATTTTCGACCAGTTCGTTGACCAAGTGAGTGGCGTCCTGAACAAAACCAGGATCGGACACGGGTTGGAAGAAGAAACCCAGATGGGGCCGCTCGTGTCAGAAGCACAGTTGGAACGGGTGCAGAGTTTTTACAAAAAAGGCCTGGCCGAAGGAGCTTCAGCCGTTGTGGAGTTGAAACGTCCCGCGGTCGCGGGCGGTGAGCGGGGATATTTCGTCACGCCACATCTTTTGACCGGCAACGACGACAATATCTGCTATCGCGAGGAAGTTTTCGGGCCGACCGCATATCTGGTCAAGTTCAGTGATGAGAATGATGCCATCCGACGGGTGAACCAGATCGCCTACGGACTTGCCAACAGTGTTTGGGGCAAAGATCTGAAGCGCGTCAACCGGGTTGCCGAACAAATCGTGGCCGGCAACAGTTGGATCAACGCGCACAATGTGTTTGCCTATGGCTTGCCATATGGCGGCGTGAATTTGAGCGGAGTCGGCGGCGGCGTGAATTCGCCCGAGACTTTCTATGACTATCTTCGCCCGCAGACCATCGCGCGCCCGTTATGAAGTTGGTTGGCTGGATTCCCAAGCTGCCGATGACCAACTTTCTTGAAACGTTGCGACAGGATGGCGTAGTAACCACAGCGGACGCCCGCCTCGTCACGCTCACGGGCGGGGTATCGAGTGAAATT
>Ga0182030_10028017_pt1 | contig 10097 bp, 7 predicted proteins | sample 812S3MmetaG_FD_121299 | JGI IMG/M metagenome (GOLD analysis project Ga0182030, IMG submission 121299) | Permafrost microbial communities from Stordalen Mire, Sweden - 812S3M metaG (Illumina Assembly) | ecosystem: Environmental > Terrestrial > Soil > Wetlands > Permafrost | place: Sweden... | reverse complement strand
CTTTACGGTATCTTGTCCATCGGCAATTCCATCACCGGGGTCCGCTTGCCGTCATGCAGTGCATACGCCCACAGCCCGTGAAAGCTGCTCCGCAGCGCCGGCTGCGCCTTCAGGAACGCGCTCATCGCCGCGATCGCCTCGGTTCGCTGTGCAGCCGGGTCCGTGATCCCCACCGAATCGTAGGTCAACCCAAGATCCGCCTTGCCCAGCGAAAGGTCCACCTGCGCCGCGTCAATCTTCCACGTCCGTTCAGTATCTTGAATCGTGTAAGGGAACACGTCCTGCGCCGACGCGCCCGTCGACGACAACTTCACCAATCCCTGCTCCTGGTTCAGCTTGTCCAGATTCGGCGACGAAAGAAAATCCACCGGAATCAAAAGCGTCCGCGCCATCTCGTAGCAATACCACGCACTCCACGCCTGCCCCGCCTTGGCCAGTTCGCGCGCCCGCGACCAGTACCAGACCCCGTCATGCCCATCGATCGCGCCCTGCCGCACCGTGAGGCCCGCCAGCTTCCACCCCGGAGGGCTGGCCGCCGAGTCCCACGCCAGAACAATCGCTATCTGCCCCGCCATCGGCGCTCCCACCGCATCGGCAAGCACCACTGCATACTTGCCCGGCGGCAGCTCGCGCATGGTGATCGTCACCGTCAGCGAGCCAGATGAATTGGAGCAGAAGAACTGAGTATCGGCTGGCGCCTTCTGCATGCTCGCGTCCAGCACATACAAGTCGCGCAACTGAACTTGCCCACCCTTCACCAGCGGTGCGGCAGCCTCCACTGCATCGCGCATCCCAGCCCACTCACCGGCTTCCGCAGGCAGCAGCGAAGACTGCAGCGCGCTGTAATCCTCTGTGAGAATCGCCATCGTCAGCCGTCCGCCCGTGCCAATCAGCACATTGCGATCGTCCGGCAGCATCGCCGCCTGCATTATGCAACTCGCCGCCCTGGCCTGCACTGCACCAGCCCCCAGCGCCAGCGCTATCGCGCACAACTGAAACGCTTTCCGCAGCCAGCCCAGACCTGCAAATCTCTTCGGAAAAAGTGGAACATCCCGCATTGTCCCAGGATTCCTCTCTGCCGCGCAGATTCCCATTTCGTGCGTCTGCCGGCCACTGCCCGTCTTGAGCGTTTCTGGGCCACTGCTAGTCTAGTACAGTAGGCTGGGAGCCGCTGCCTCGCTTCATGCGTCCAACCACTGTTCGCCTTTGTGCTTGCAGCCGCGTCGCAGCAGCCGCATCGCCGGGAGTCGTTTCGCATGTCGAGAGCCGTTCCGCAACGCTCACCTTCATCACCGCACCGCGCCTCCCTTGCGTTCTTCGCTGCCTTGCCTTGCATTGCCCTCTTCCTCGGACCTGCGTCGATCTCCGCTTCTCAAGCCTCGCCGCGGGACTCTTCAACAACCGTGCCAACTACGCATCCCGCGCCAACCTTCCACCAGGCCCGACACCATCTTCACCCGATTCCCAAACAGCCCCAGACTCCTGCGGACGCCGCGCCCGCACCCCAGGTCGTCGCCGCACCCGAAATGCCCCACTGGCCGGCAAACGACAAACCCGAGACTGCACGCATCGTATGGGACAGCCACGGCCTCCGCATCGAGGCCGCCAACTCAAGCCTCGCTGAAATCCTCTCAGAAGTCTCTACCCTCACCGGCGCACACGTCGACGGATTCGCCACAGATGCGCGCGTCTACGGTCAATACGGTCCCGCACCCGCCCGCGACGTCCTCTCACAGCTCCTCGATGGCACCGGCTACAACGTCATGATGATCGGCGATATCGGGGACGGCGCTCCACGCCAAATCATCCTCAGCACCCGCTCAGCCGCCAGCGCTATTCCTGCCGCACACACCACCACGGCAAACGACGACGATGCCGATGTGGACGAACCGGTCCAGCCTCAGCCATTCCCCTTGCAGCAGCCCTTGCGCGCCCCATTCAACCCCGCCACCATCCGCAACCCGCAACAGTTCCCACCGGGTCAGCAGCCCTACCCAGGCCAGCAGCCGAATCCCGGCCAACAGCCCCAGCAGCCGAATCAGCAATAGAGGTCTTATCTCAGGGCGCCGCTTCAATCGTGTCGCAAAAAATACCAAACACAATCTGCGGGCTTCACAGGTTGCGGAAAAACTCCGTTACGAGGCTTTGTAACAACGGCACGACTTTAGCCGGGCCATAGAAGCCCATTCAATTCATCGGGCTTCAGCCCCTGCTACCTTCGCATTCACGAAAACTTCGCGAGAAAACGACCTCTTCCGCAGCCTGTTCAGCCCCTGCAAATCTCTACTTGCTCACGGCAATGCTTCTCTTGGAACCTTCGAGGGTTCCACTGCCCGCGAGCACGCCCACTCGCAGCTCACTTCGCCCCCCACTCCCACTATTGTGTGCGCGCCACCTGGAGCTCAGGTTTCATCGCCGTGCGCTTCTGCTGCGGCCTCATCATCCGGAATCCCAAACGCAAAACTCCATACGCCGTGAGCAGGCCAAAACCCGTTGACGCAACACCCGCGCAAATCAGCGCTGCCAAGTTCATCCAATCTGCCATTCCCTGTCCATCCTGCCGTTTCTCATTTTGCGCTTTGCAGCCTACGCACTGGTCCGCAGCGGCCTTCCGACGATTGTCGCAGAAGAACTCGCAAATGAATCTCAATTTGTGTTTACAAACAGAGTACCCCGCCCGCTTTGGCCCGGCAGCCTGTCACTCGTGCCCCTTCGACCTCATCGAACCCATCTCGCATTTCACATTGCGCGCTCGGCCCCGTCAGCGATAATCGTCTCTGATAGTTTGTTTCCAGAAGGTTTCAAGGAGATCATTCATGTCTGAACCCGTCATCGCGCAGAAATCCCCTATCCCCACCCCCGTCGAGGCCGGCAAGAGCTATTACTGGTGTGCCTGTGGCAAGAGTGCCAATCAACCCTTCTGCGACGGCTCTCACGCCGGCTCTGACTTCACCCCCCTCAAATTCGAAGCCACCGAGACCAAGACCGTCTACTTGTGCGGCTGCAAGCACACCAAAAACCCGCCCTTCTGTGACGGAACCCACAAGTCCCTCTAGCTCGCCGGTCTCTTGCCCTTACCCGGAGAAAGCTCGCCGGGCCATCACGAATCTCGCGCAGTAGGCGCCGTGTTAGTTAGCCCCGCGCTTCAGCGTGGGGTTGACGCAACCACGATTGAACTCGGAGTCCCTTAGGGCCGGCGCTAACAAAACCCCCTCGTTCGCTTCCGCCACCTCGCCGTATATCATGGTGAGGAAGGTGGTCTCTTCCTCATGCCACGATCGCGTCGCGCGAGTCGCCCGCGATCTCATCGGCTCCACTGATTCTCACCATGGCCATTACGCACATCTCGGTGCGGGGAGCGCGCCAGCATAATCTGCGCGACATCAACGTGCGCATTCCCCGCAACACCCTCACCGTGGTCACCGGTCTCTCAGGCTCCGGCAAGAGCTCGCTCGCCTTCGACACCGTATACGCCGAGGGCCAGCGCCGCTATGTCGAAACCCTATCCGCCTACGCCCGACAGTTCCTCGACCAGATAGAACGCCCCGATGTCGACTCCATCGAAGGCCTCTCGCCCGCCATCTCCATCGAGCAGAAGACCACCAGCCGCAGCCCCCGTTCAACCGTCGGCACCATCACCGAGATCTACGACTACCTGCGCCTGCTCTACGCCTCCATCGGTACGCCCCACTGCCCCAACTGCGGCCGCCCCATCGCCCGCCAGACCGCCGACCAGATCGTTCAGCGCATCATCGAGCTCGGCAATGGTGAACGCGTAACCGTAATGGCTCCCATCGTCCGCGGTCGTAAGGGCGAATTCAAAGACCTCCTCGACCAGCTCGATCAGCAGGGCTTCCGCGCCCGCATCGATGGCGAAGTCCACGACCTCGCCGAGCCGCCCGCCCTCGATCGCCGCAAGAACCACGCCATCGAAGCCATCGTCGACCGCATCCTACTCAAACCCTCCGAATCCGCCTCGATTGCAACTCCGGCTGCCCCATCCTTAACAAATGCGGGTGCCCCATCCTATCCGCGCACCTCAGCGGATAGGATGGGAATCAAGGAACCCCCATCCGCCTCCGGCAAACCCTCCGTCGAAAAACGACTCGAAGCTGCTGTCCAGAAAGCTCTCCAACTCGCTAACGGCCTCGTCCTCGTCGCCAGTGCCGGAGGTGCCGAGCAGCTCTTCTCCTCATCCATGGCCTGTCCCGACTGCGGCCTCGACGTCCCCAAGCTCGAGCCGCGCAGCTTCTCCTTCAACTCCACATTCGGCGCATGTCCCGAATGCCACGGCCTCGGCTCGCTCTACGACTTCGACCCCGCCAAGGTCATTACCGACTGGTCAAAGCCCCTCCTCGACGGCGGCCTCGGCCCCGGCTCCGCCTCCCAATACCTCCTCAAGCTCATCCACCTCGCCGCAGAGCGCTACCAGATCAATCTCAAGCTCCCCTTCGAAGATCTGCCGCCCAAACACCAGCACATCCTCGTCTACGGCCCGCCCAAGGGCGAGGGCCCGCGCACCGGCTTCCACGGCATCCTCGCTTACTTGCGCGACTCCACTGACGAAGCCCGCAGCGACGGCTACCGCGAATACATGATGAACTTCATGTCCGCAACGCCCTGCCCCGTCTGCCGCGGCAAGCGCCTGCGCCCTGAGTCCCTCGCTGTCAAAATCGGCGGCCTATCCATCACCGACTTCACCGCACTCCCGCTCAACCGTGCGCTCTCCGCCGCCATCAATCTCAAATTCAACGCCCGCGAGGCCCTCGTTGCCGATCGCATCCAGCGCGAAATCGTCGAACGCCTCGAATTCCTCTGCGCCGTCGGCCTCACCTATCTCTCGCTCGATCGCAACGCCGCCACGCTCTCCGGCGGCGAAGGCCAGCGCATCCGCCTCGCCACCCAAATCGGCTCACGCCTCCGGGGCGTCCTTTACGTCCTCGATGAGCCTTCCATCGGCCTCCACCAGCGCGACAACAATCGCCTCATCGAAGCCCTCATCCGCCTCCGCGACCTCGGCAACACCGTCCTCGTCGTCGAACACGACGAAGACACCATCCGCCACGCCGATTATGTTCTCGACCTCGGCCCCGGCGCGGGCCGCCTTGGCGGATATGTCGTCGCCCAGGGCACACCCGCTGAAATCATGGCCTGCCCCGAATCGCTCACCGGCCGCTACCTTTCCGGAATGGCCCCCATGCTCCAACGCGTCCATCCGCGCAAGCTCACCGGCAAGTGGCTCACCGTCACCGGCGCGCGCGAGCACAATCTCCAGGACCTCACCATCCGCATTCCGCTCGGTGTCATGACCGTCGTCACCGGCGTCTCCGGCAGCGGAAAAAGCACCCTCATCAACGACATCCTCTACCGCTCGCTCGCCAAATCCATCTATGGCTCGCGCGAAGAGCCCGGCTCCCACGACGAGCTAACCGGCGCAGAGCAAATCGACAAGGTTATCCGCATCGACCAGTCCCCCATCGGCCGCACCCCGCGTTCCAACCCCGCCACCTACACTCAGGTCTTCTCGCCACTCCGCGACCTCTTCGCCATGCTTCCCGAAGCCCGCGAGCGCGGATACAAGCCCGGCCGCTTCAGCTTCAACGTGACAGGTGGAAGATGTGAAACCTGCCAGGGCGACGGCCAGCGCCGTATCGAAATGAACTTCATGCCCGATGTCTACGTACAGTGCGAAGTGTGCAACGGCCGCCGCTACAACCAGGAAACTCTCGCCGTCAAATTCAAGGGCCACTCAATCGCCGACGTCCTCGACCTCACCATCGAAGACGCGCTCACCCTGCTTGAAGATGTACCCACCGTCCGCCAGAAGCTACAAACCCTCGTCGATGTCGGCCTCGGCTACGTGCACCTCGGCCAGTCCGCCACCACGCTTTCAGGCGGCGAAGCCCAGCGCATGAAGCTGGCCCGCGAACTCAGCAAGCGCCAAACCGGCCGCACACTCTATCTTCTCGACGAGCCCACAACAGGCCTCCACTTCGACGACGTCCGCAAGCTCCTCGAAGTCCTCCACCGCCTCGCCGACCTAGGCAACTCCGTCATCATCATTGAGCACAACCTCGACGTCATCCGCAACGCCGACTGGATCCTCGACCTCGGTCCCGAAGGCGGCGAAGATGGCGGCCGCGTCGTCGCCCATGGCCGCCCCGCAAAAGTTGCCGCCACCCCCGGCTCATACACCGGCCAGTTCCTCCGCCGCTACTACACCAGCACCAACGGCCGCCTTGAGGTCGTCGATGCAGCCGCCGTCGATCCGGAAGAAGAGTTCGTCTCCAACTCAGAAAACATCCCCGCCAACCCGACCAGACCAACGTCCAAGTCCGCAAAAGCCAAGCCCGCAAAAGACCCCAACGCTGCCCCTCGCGGCCCCCGCAAGAAGAAGACAGGTATCGCATGACCGGTCGCGACGAGCACGACCCCATCGACAAATTAGACCAGCACAACGATGACCGAACTGGCCTGCCCCTGCCCACCAGCGCTGCCCCCAGCGCTGAAGTTGCCAATGCGGGTCCGCTCCCCGCATCGCCCGTTGAAGAACTCCACGCCGACCCTGCCTTTTACTTCCCCGCCATCCCCATCGCACCCGCCAGAGCCATCAGCGCCCCAGCGAGCCGCGCGCTTGCATCCGGCGACGATCTCCTCGACTATGTCCGCGACCCCCCCCGCCAGCCATCACCGAAACCCGCCCATCGCATTGCGCTCCCCGATGACCTCGACCCTGAGCTTTTCATAAAGCCACTGCCACCCGCGCCGAATCGCCCCGTCTCTCCACCTCTTTCAGCTATCACACGCGCCGATCGCCTCACCGAATCCCTTCGCCCCGAGCCGTCCGAGGCAGACTCCCCATTCGAACAATACCCCGCGCCCGACTTCCCCATCACGCCGTTCGCGCCATTCAACGCACCTCTCCATGCGGAAGGAGTCCAGGATCAATCGACACCGCCGGGTGCCCCATCTTTTCCTCGGGCTCCTCTAAGAGAAAATGTGGAATGGGTGGGAATTGACGCCCCCAACTTCCGCCTCCAGCCCGAGCCCGTAACCCGCATCCCAAACTTCGGCCACCTCGGCATCCTCCTTGCTATCGCGTCCATCGGCTTCGTCATCGCCGGCCTGGTCGTTCGCCTCGTCTTCCACTTCCATCTTTGGGGCGTCACGACGATTGCCCAAGCCACCGACAACATCCACTACACGCTCTTAAGCATGGCCGTTCTCTACGTCTCTTCCTTCGCCATAGCATTCTTCTTCTTCCCGCGCCTCTGGGAAAGGCCCTTCTTCGCCGCTCTGCAATGGAACGCTCCCTCCGCTCGACGTCACTTCTGGCTGCTCTTCAGCGGCGCCGCCTTCTGCTTCGTCCTCGCCATGGTCGACGAGCTCATCATTCCCGGCCCCACCAACGCCCCCATCGACAAGATGTTCTCCAACACCTCCGCCGCCTGGCTGCTCTTCGCCTTCGGAGTCACCGTCGCGCCCTTCTTTGAAGAGATGACCTTTCGTGGCTTCCTGCTGCCCGCACTTTGCACTGCCATCGACTGGGCCGTAAGCAAACGCAACGATCAGCCCCCGCCGCCCCTCGGCCCCGATGGCCATCCGCAGTGGTCTCTTCCCGCCATGATCGCCGGCTCGCTAATTACCAGCCTTCCCTTCGCCGCCATGCACGCTGAACAGATCGCCCATTCCATCGGACCGCTCGTGCTCCTCTACTGCGTCAGCCTCGTCCTCTGCTTCGCTCGCCTCGCCACTCGCTCCCTAGCCGCCAGCACCCTCCTCCACGCCACCTACAACTTCCTCCTCTTCTTCATGATGCTCGTAGGCACCGGCGGCTTCAAACACCTCGACAAGATGTAAAGAACCAGGGAACAGGGCGCAGAAATCCGAACCGCGTTTCCCATTTCCCCCGCGCCGTAGGCGCAGCGTTTGTTAGCCCCGCGCTTCAGCGTGGGGTGGACGCAAACAAGTTGACTTGAAGTCCCGTAGGGACGTGCTCACAATCCGGGGCCCGTGTCTCGCTTATGTGAAATGGGAATCAATCGAGCCCGACCTTTTCGCTACTGGATACAATCAACCGTGATGAAAGCTCCTCGCATCTCCGCTAATTCCACCTTTTATCTCGCCCTCCTCATTTGCTCGCTGGTCGCGTGCAGCCCCGTTCCCTCGGCCCAACTCCCCACTTCCCCCTCCTCGGTGGACTTCCAAAACCCTCAGCGCGTAACCATCGATGGCTACAACGACGACGCCATGGAGCCCTTCCTCACCCGCGACGGCAAATACCTATTCTTCAACAATCTCAATGAGCCAAAGGTAAATACCAATCTCCACTGGGCCGAGCGCATCGACGACCTCCACTTCAAATACCGAGGCGAAATCCAGGGAGTAAACACGCCAGCCCTTGAAGGCGTAGCCTCCATGGACCGCCAGGGCAACTTCTACTTCGTTTCGAATCGCAGCTACGATCAGACCGCGTCCACGATTTATCGTGCAAGATTCGCCGACGGCGCACTGAGCAAGGTTGAGCTTGCCCCTGGAGTGTCGCTGGCCAAGCCCGGCATTGTGAACTTCGACGCGGAGATCAGCGCCGACGGCAACACCCTCTACTTTGTCGAAAGCGAATTCAGCATCCTCGGTCAGCCCAAATCCGCCCGCATCCTGTTCGCCCGCCGCAACGGAAACACCTTCGTCCGCGATGACTCAAGCGCGTCCATGATGAACACCATCAACTCCGACGGCCTGAATTACGCTCCCGCAACCTCCGCCGACGAACTCGAGATTTTCTTCACGCGCGCGACCGCCTCAGGTCCCGTCAACTACTTGGCAAAACGCGCCAGCACCGTCCTCCCGTTCGAGCCGCCCCTCCGCATCGCCGCCATCTCCGGCTTCGCCGAAGGTCCAACCCTCTCCCCCGACGAACTCTCCCTCTACTACCACGTCAAAGAAAATGGCCGCTTCGTCATTTACCGCGTCACCCGGTCAACGCAGTCGAAGCCGCCCAACTGAGCAAATGATCCACCCTCAGTCTTGCCGACTTGCTGACCCGCTGACTCGCTGACTTGCTGTCTTGCTGACCCGCCAACCCGCTAAAATCAAAATCGATGACCACCCCAACCCACTCCCAACATCTCCTCGCCCACCTCGCCCGCCTCAGTTTCCGCCTCGGCACCTTCACACTCGCCTCCGGCGCCACCAGCGACTATTACATCGACTGCCGCACCACCACGCTCCACGCCGAGGGCGGCCGACTCACCGGCCATGCCATCCTTGAGCTTCTCGAAGCTAACAACATTCAGGCTGATGCCGTCGGCGGCCTCACCATGGGCGCTGATCCCATCGTCTCCAACGTCGCCACCGCCAGCGCTCAAAGAGCGATCGACAGAGCCGCCCTCACCAACCCCGCCGCCCCCCTCATCCACGGCTTCCTCGTTCGCAAAGCCGAGAAGACCCACGGCACAGGCCGCCGCATCGAAGGCTTTTGCCAGCCCGGCGCGCGCGTCGTCATCGTCGACGACGTATGCACCACCGGCGGATCCACCATCACCGCCATCGAGGCCGCCCGCGAAGCCGGCATGATCATCGCCGCTGTCGTCTGCATCGTCGAGCGCCAGGAAGCAAACGGCCGCCCCGCCGTCGAAGCCGCCGCCGCAGGCGCTCCCTTTCTATCCCTCTTCACCGCCAACGACGTCCGCGCCGAAAAAATCACGCAGTCCGCGTCGCAGCCGTAGCAATAGCAATCGCAATCCCCATCGCGTAAACCCCTTCAATCAACTTCAAACGGATCCCTTCGAGATCAGCGATGAGAACTATGCGTCTCATCAAACCAACTACCGCTCTGCACAACGGGATCAAGGTCGCCTCCGTCGTTCCGCTGCTGGGCATCGTGACGCCGCTCAGCCTCTTCTTTCCGTTGACGCACCGCTTCCTCGAACCTGCCCCAGGCATCCGTGGTCCTTCTGTTCATTCGGTTCTGCCCCTGACGCGCCGCACTGGTGGCAGGGCCCATGGCTCCCTCGGCCCTCGCTTTCGCCTGTTGCCTGAGTGCTTCCAATTGTGCGTTCGTGTCCCCTGTCCATTCACCGAACTGCCCCTCGGCG
>Ga0182030_10028016_pt1 | contig 10097 bp, 6 predicted proteins | sample 812S3MmetaG_FD_121299 | JGI IMG/M metagenome (GOLD analysis project Ga0182030, IMG submission 121299) | Permafrost microbial communities from Stordalen Mire, Sweden - 812S3M metaG (Illumina Assembly) | ecosystem: Environmental > Terrestrial > Soil > Wetlands > Permafrost | place: Sweden... | reverse complement strand
GGGATTTTGCAGGGGTTTTCGCAGATTTTGGCGAACGAATTTGCGGGCTTTTCGGGGGCTTTTGCGGGGGTCAGTGCGCCAACCAGTCCGGCGATGGAAAACGACGAGGGAGCGTTGGCGGAGGTTGCCGCCATGGCGATTTCGCCGATGGAACGATGCAGGTTCATCGTGGCGGGAGGCATCCCGCCAAGGAGAAGTTTAACATGATTTGGGCGCCGTCAATGGCCGCGTGGGACGAAAAAAGCGTGATTTGGACGATTTTTCGTTAGCGGCTAACAATGGGAAGGTTTTGGGGCGGAAGGAATGGTGCGGGATGCCAAATTAAACCGCCGAGACGCGGAGACGCAGAGGAAGATTGGGATTGGCCGGCAGTTCCGGCCGGTGAAAACACAATGGAAATGGGATGAAACCGTGGGTTGCCGGCCGATGCGGATGGTTTAAGTTTCGGCATGCTTTGCCAAATCTGTCAGACGCGTTCCGCAATGGTTCACGAAACCCAAATAGGGGGTCCGCCGGGACAGCAGACGCGAGCCATTGCCTTGACGATTCCTTCCGCGCCACCTACGAGCATTTGAGGTGGCTGGCAGATGGGACCGAAAGGACGAAAAGGACTGATGGGACAGAAAGGACATTATTACACGGCTCCGACGCGCCATTGGGCCTTTGACTGGAATTTCCAAAACTTGAATTTGATTCCGCCGCTCACGCCGTTGATGAAGAATTATATCAGCCCGTAAATATAAAAGGGGGAACCCATTAGGCCGATGGCATCGGCCAACCCCGGGCTGGATGATTGCCAGCCCCACAGGGCTGGCCGGAGGGGTGAGGCGCAGACGGCGGCGGGGATTAAACGGGGGCGGCGCGCGGTGCGGACGTGGCAAGGGGAAAAGACAGCGCAGCGAATCCGATGAACGGTATTCTTGGAAATGGAGTTCAGCCGTCCCGGTGGGACTTGGGCCGGCGCCGCCGATGACACGGCATTGAAATGCCGTGCTATTGTCATCGCGTTGCGTTGCGACGGACAAGGCCGCAAGCCTGAGCGGGGACAGCACCAACACGGCGATGGGAGATTCACTGATGAAGCTGGAGACGGGCTTCGGCGAGATCGATATCCCGTTGAATGCGGCGGAGGACTTCGTCACTAATGGTTCCAGCATTGCGGAGGCGGATGATGATTTTGCGTTCGAGTTGCAAGGCCGCGAGTGACAAGCTTTGGAATTCGGACGAAAAAAGGCGCAGCGGGGCTCCCACTTTTTGGAGATCGCTCGACTGTAATTGAAGGATCTGGTCTTCGTATTCAATGCGAAGCCGGTTGAGTGCGTCCAGCTTGGGCGCATCCGGTTCGGTGAGCTCTTTAAGCCAGGCCAGCGCGGATTGATTCGCCAACAGGCGGGCTTCACGTTCTTCTTTCTCCACCGCGCCATCGTCTTCGATCCCCAGCCAACGGATGAGAAAAGGCAGGCTCAAACCTTGGAGCACCAGGGTCGCGAAGATGACGACAAAGGTGAGGAACAAGATCAAATCGCGGCCAGGGAACGCCGTGCCATCGGCTCGATGAATGGGCAAAGCCAGGGCAGCGGCCAGGGAGACAACGCCCCGCATGCCGGTCCAGGCGATAATGGCCACGTGCTGCCATTTGGGATAGGGATCGCGCAGGCGAAGTTTTTTAAACAGGAGTCGCGGTAAATAAGTGACGGGGATGACCCAGAGAATCCGAACAATAATCACCGCCAGGGTGATCAAGGCGGCATACCAAATTAACACGGGGACCGGGAGATGGTCGTTTGACAGATTCGGGAGGATTTCCGGCAGTTGCAGCCCGATCAGGATGAAGACCAGGCCGTTCAGAAGGAATTCGATCATTTCCCACACCGGACCGCCGCGCAGGCGCGTCTGATAACTGATGATTTCAGGAGCCCTCCAGCCGAGATATAGACCGGCGGTGACCACCGCTAGCACCCCGGAAAGGTGAAAATGTTCCGCCAGCAAATAGGCCGCAAAGGGTGTCAGCAGGGAAAAGGTGATTTCGATTGGGGCGTCGTCCAAGCGGCGATGGAATTGTTCGGCCAGCCAGCCAACGGCCAAGCCGGCGACGATGCCGCCGAAGCCGATGAACAGAAACTGTCCGCCGGCTTGGACCCAGGAAAACGACCCGGTGGAAACCGCGACGATTGCCAGCCGGTAGGCAACCAGAGCCGTGGCATCGTTCACGAGGCTTTCCCCTTCCAGGATCGTGACAATTCGGCGAGGAACGCTGAGACGCTCAGCAATGGCCGTGGCCGCGATGGCGTCTGGCGGGGAGATGATCGCACCGAGGACGAAACCAGCGGCCAAGGGCAGATGGAAAAAGTACCTGGCCAGGCAGGCAACCACGATGGTGGTGAACAGCACCAAGCCGATGGCCAGCATGGAAATCGGCCGCAGGTTGGCCCGGAAATCACGCCAGGAAGTGAACAAGGCGGCGGGGAACAAGAGCGGGGGCAGAAAGACCAGGAAAACCAAATCGGGATTCAACCTGACCTTCGGCACGCCAGGAACAAAGCCGAGGAGGGTCCCGCCGACCACAAAAAGGATTGGATAAGGGACATGGAACCGGCGCGCCAGCAGGGCCAGCCCCACCATGGCAAGCAACATGCCCACAAAAATTTCAACCAAACCGGTCATCCTCGGCAGACTTTAAATTTGAATGGGGTAGGAAGCAAATTTGAACCTGATAATTAGGCAAGGTTTTGAGGCCAGGCGAGCGCCACCACTCCAGACCGCAAAGGGCAAGAAACCAGAGGAGACAAACCGCAGCTAAATCGTGAATGGAGTCAACGAAGCTTCAGATTTTTTATATTAATGTGCCAGCCGCTTCTGCAAATCCCCGATTTCAGCCAGCCAATGCTTGGCGTCCACGGATTCATCCCACAGATCACGCAGCTCGGACTTCGTCTTCACCCGCTCGACCGCCTTGGCTGCCATTTCGAGCAGTTCCGGCGATGGCGAGGCCGCCACGCGCGCAACAAAAGTCGGAACCTCGTGTGGCAATTTAGGCAAAGGACGCCCCCGCAAAACGGCCACAACCTCGGCCGCCGCCAAGGCATAGTAACACCGCGGTGCCTCCAAGTGCCCGTTGGCATGCAAGATAGAAGCGAATGCTTCATGCAAGACGCTGGTGTCTGGCGCCTTATTGAGCCTTACGACCCAATCCAGCGCATCGTCATTTTCAAAACTGCCGGTATCCCAAGCACCCATAAATGCTAATACTTGTAACGTGAAATTTGCCAGGAAATTAATACAGGAAACTTGGCGTTCGTCCAGCAAATTCCCAGAGCCCGGCTTTCCATATTCGAATTGAGCAGAAGTATTTTCCGACTGGATCAAGCCGGAAGTTGCAGAACGAAGGTGGCGCCCTTCCCCGAGCCGTCGCTGCGTGCCACCAGGGTCCCGCCCAGTTCCTTGGCTGCCAAGGCGCCGCCATGGAGTCCGAACCCGTGACCGTCACGGCGCGTGGTGAAGCCGTGATTGAAAATGCGGGTCAGATTCTCCGGCGGGATGCCGACGCCATTATCGGCGACCGAAATTTCGATCCAGCCGTCGCGGCGCAGCACCCCCACCTTGATTTGGTTATCCGCGTGGCCGGATTCGGCGCAGGCGTGTTTGGCGTTGGTGATAAGGTTGACGAGAATCTGCAGCGCCTTGTGCCGGTCCACGATGATCGTGGGCAATTCCGGTGCATATTCGCGGATCACCTTCGCGCCAGTGCCCTGCAAGGCTGGGGCAATCGTGCGCAGCGCCCCCTCGACCAACTCGGTCACGTTGATGACTTCCGTCACGCCGGCGACCCGCGCGTAGGTTTGCTGCATGGTCACGATCGCTTTGATGTGTTCGACATTTTGCCGCAGCGCGTCCATTTCCGAGATGGCGGCGTCCCGCTCGCCATCCAGGTGCTTGGCCAGTTGCTTCAGGTAGAGCGGAATCTGCCGCCCTTTGGCGTCCCGCATCAGGAAGTTCCCAAGATCGGCGCGGTGGTCGTCCAGGAGCGCTGCCAATTGGACCAGCTTGCCCCCGTGCATTTTTCGCAATTTGTCGGCCAGTAGGCTGGAGGAGATATTGACGCTATTGAGCACGTTGCCGACGTTATGCAGGACGTTGGTGGCCACCTCAGCCATGCCGGCCCGGCGCGAGGTCGCGATGAGCTCGGTTTCCATGCGTTGGCGTTCGAGGACTTCCGACTGCAACTCGCGCGTGCGCCGGCGCACCTGATTGCGCAACAGAGCCGCCCAGGCCAGTGCGACCAACAGGACGGTGCTCAGGCCGCCGAGCACCCACAGGATATGACGCCCGGTCCACCAGGGCGGCCGCGCCAGCACCACGATGTCGGCCGGCGAATTCAAATACATTTCGAACGAAGTGATCACCTGGCCGAAGTCGGCCACGGAATCCGTCTTGGCCTTGAAAGCGCCCTCCAACCGCACGCGGCTGCCGACGGGCGCCGCGGCCAGGACATCGGCTTTGAGCGGCAGGTAGGCGAGGAAGGTTTTCTCCGTCTGGTCCTGTTTCAGTTGGAGGACCTGGGCGGAATCGTTGAAGCTGGTTCCGAGCAAAGTGGCCTCCACGGATCCGCGCGTGGCATCCCGCCCGGCCTGATCCATATCCGAATCCAGGCCCAGCACTGTGATGGGACTGGCCGCCGGCAGCCGCGCCTGGCCGGTCTTCCGGATCAGCGCCTGGACGAGTTTCGGCGAAAGCCCGTCCATGGCCGCCAAGCCCACCGCGTCCACACGATCACCGGGATCCACCGCCACATCATCGCGCGTAAAGACCCGCAAGGCATCCGCGCCATTTTGCACAAACAGCAGCCGCGGTTCCCGGTAAGTGACCACCCCGGAGATTTTCACCAGTTGGGCCACCACGCCGCCCCCCCCGGGCATGGATTGCATGAGGCTGCCGATGGAACGCAAGGGCAGATCGAAGGGATTTTCCGGGGCGGCCCTGACCATTTCCACATATTCGGCGGAGGGGACCAGCAGGCGGACGCCCAAGCGTTGTTGCCGGTTGTTGAACACCGGGGAACACACGCCGCTGACGCGCACCGGGCTGCCCAGCAAACGATTCTGCGCGCTTCGGTCCAGCTCGTTCACCCAGACGATGATTTGTCCTCCGTTGACGTTGAGGGTGAGCCGCTGCTTTTCAAAAGCGGTGACGATACCATTGAGCTGGACCCATTCGTAATCGTCACTCCCCGTCAGCAGATAATCCAAGGAATGCTGAAGCGGGGCGGGGAGGCGGCCTTTGCCCAGGACCTTGACAAAAGCAGTGGGCGAAATCCCGAGGGCGTTGCCGCCGGCGGTTCCCTGAAGCTCGACGTACTGTCCTTCCTGTTCCATGAACGGGCTCAGGCCCGCGGAAGATTGATCCCTCACGAAAATGCCGTCCATCCCGTCCTGCAAATACCACCACGCCCGCCCCATATCAATGTAGGTGATTACGCCACGGACTTTCACGTTGAACTTCGTGTTCGGCTCGTTTCTGAGCGCCTCCTTGAGCTGGCTGATGGACGTCAACTCGTTGGTGGCCATGCGCGGCTCGGCGGGCTTGGACGATGGCGCGATGGTCTGGGAGCCGGCCGGCCGGGCGAAGCTCGGGCGAAGTTCCGCCGCGGGTCCGGTCTGGAGGAGGAAGCCGGCCACATCCACCGTGGAGCCGATGGGCAGGAGATTGGTTTGTTGCGAACCGGCCAGGAGCCGATTCGTTCCCCAGCCGATGACAATCCATTGGCCGGGTTTCTGTTGCAGGACGGGGCCGCGCACGCGAACCAATTGTCCTCTGGAAATGTTTGTTTCGGAACCTGGCTGGGAAAGGAGCGGCAATTGGGCCCAGGCTTTTTCCGTCGGGGGCAGCAGCTCCACGCCGGCCAGGCTGGCCACCCAGATCACGCCGGGGAATTGCCCGCCGCCGTGGTCGAACGCCGGTTCGATGACGCCCCGGACCCGAAGGCGGCAACCGGCAAAACGCGGTGACGGGCCATGTTCGGGGTTGAGAATTCTGGCCGGCAAAGTCTGCGCACCGCTGTCCGCCGCCAGTTGGACCGTGCTGTAAGACTGCCCTTCGGACACGGCGCCCACATTGCCCTCGGCGGCACCGCTGACAAACGAACGTTCGCGGTTGAGTGGTTGCTCGGGCCGGATTTCGCCGATGTTCGCCAGGGAGCGCACGACCTCCAACCGCGGGTCCTGTACCCGCGCAAGGCCGTCGCCAAATTGCAATTGGCCGGTCAGCTGCACCTCGTCGCCCGGCTGCACGACGGGGCTGGCCGCTTCCAGTTGGAATATCCGGAAGCCGGTTTCATCCAAAAAACCGAGCGAGTTGGAATTTGCGCCCACCACCACCCCGTGCAATTGGAGCTTCAGCACCCGCGGCAGACCGGGCTGGATTCCGGAAGCGGAGTCGGCCCGCATGACCGGCAATCGATCCCAGTTCACAAAATACCATTGCACCCAGCTCGCCCGGCCGGGGAGGACGGATGGATCCAGCCATTTTGTCTGCGGGTCGCTGTCAAACAGCTTGAGGATGGTTTCTGCCGGCGGATTCTCTCCCTGAGCCGACACCACCATAGAGTACTGGTGATGGTTTGCCTCGGCGCCATACTCGGGTTCGACCTCCGCAAGTTGAATGGATTCGGCGGTCTTCGGGTCAGCCACGCGGTTAAATTGAAGCCGGTACATAGCGCAAGCCGCCGGCTGAGCCACCGTAAAACGCCGTTTCTGAAACCGATGCTCGAACATCTCGTTGTGCCGCTCATCCAGCAGCACCCAAGACCCCCCGCCATCGTTGGAGCCTAGCAGACGCCAGTCACTGGGATTGCGCTCCGGAGCGTCGTCCGCCGAAGTCAGGCTATAGGCGATCAGGGTTCGCGCCAGCTTCCCCGGCGGGGGAATCCGAGTAGCCGTGCGACTGCTGTCCGTCACCCGGGCGAACTGATCCAAATTGATCAGTGGCAGACCCTCCACTTCCGGGACACGCTGCCATTGAATCCAGATCGGTTGGCCGGTGACCCAAATGAACGCCAGCCATTTGGACCGGGGATCACCGTCAAACGCCATCTCGGCTTTTTCCATGGGCGGATTTTCCGCCGAAGCCAGAATCGCCAACGAGAACCGCCGGTCTTTCTGCGTATCGGCATACAGGGGCTCAATTTCGGCCAGTTGGATCTCAGTGCTCGATGGTCTGGCCGTCATTTGCAGCCGGAAGGTTTCGTAATGCACGGACTGGCGCAACGTGAAAACCCGCCGGTGGTAACGCGAGGGGAAAATCTCATTCCGTCGGAGGTCCACAGAATCCCAGGTTTTCCCCCCGTCGTTTGATCCGAGCAATTGCCAGTCGCGAGGATCCCGCTCCGGATAATCGTTGCCCGAAGTCAAGGCATAACCCGTGAGAGTTCCCGAGGATTGGGCGGCCCGGGCGGTGAGATTGGATTGGATTTGCGAAGCTTTTTCCACCATCAAAGCGCGGGGACCCGCCAAATGGATCATCGCGCCCACCTGATTCACGTTGGTCATCAGAGCTTCCGATTGCCTGACATACTCGCATTGAATCCAGCATCGACCCGAGGCAAAAGGGGCAAAGTCGGTCCAAGAGGACTCCAAATCTCCGTCGAACGCATTCACTGCGGCGCCCGTCACGGTTTGCTCCTGCGACGACGTTACGTTGGCCTGCAAGTCCGCCTCACGTTCCACGCCGGTCACCGGCCCCAACAATTCGAATTCCGCCAGTCCCACCTCCCGGGTGGAGTGGGTTACATTGGCGTCGATCTGCAGGCGGTAAATCCGGTAGGCCGTCTCATTTCGGATGGAAAACACCCGCCGCATGCCTGCGTCCGATGCGGCTTGGTTGGTTTGGACGTCCAGCAGCGTCCAGGCCTTTCCGTTATTGGAAGCCAGAAGGCGCCAGGCGCTGGGATCGCGCTCGTACCAAAGTGCCAGAGGCGACGTCAGAGCATAGGCGGTAACCTGCCGCGCGGGCGGGGTGGAACCCGGCAACTGCGCTGCCACGGAACAGGCCCAAAGGCTACCGATGATGAAAACGGACAATCTTCTCATGTATCAATGATTAGAAGCCATCGTTACATCGGCGAATTGCGAAAAAAGTTGAGTTCAAATGGGACGCCAAATTGTAACATTCCCCAACTGGAAAGGTTCGGCGGACAGAAAGGGGCGTGAGGATCGTCCCACCCAGGGGCCGTTTACTGGCCGTGAGGGCGCCAGCTCGCCAAAAAAAAAGCGCCAAGCTTCAAGGCTTGGCGCGGTGAAAAAGGAAGAGCAATCTCAGGCGTTGCGGCGGCGCAGGAAGACGCACAGGCCCGTCGCTCCGGCGCCCAACAGGGCCAGGGAACCGGGTTCGGGAACCGCCGGAATCGAAAATTCGCTGGTATCAGACAGGCCGTTGCCAACACTGGATTGGTCAAAGATCACGTCCAAGCTGGCGGAGGAGCTAATGCCAGGATCCCAGGTGCCGCCGGTGTAAGTCCCGGTAGCGATAATTTCAATATTATGATCCGTCGTCGAATCCAACACCGAGACGGTGTTGCAAATGAAACTGCCAAAAGTGGGGCTTATAAAGTCGAAACTTGTGGGGCTGGACAGGCTAAGGCTCAGAGCCCCAAAATTCTGATCTGGCAGACCGGCAAAGGCACCTGTGACATCTCCACCGGACGTAAAATCGCCAATGGTAAAACTTGTGGCTGCGGCGACATTCGCGGGATCATTATCAGAAGGAACGCCATTGTCGTTGAAGCCAATCGTTCCGGTTTGGGCGTGGGCGAGAGTTGCCACCGCAGTGGCTATGATGGTTAAGGTAAATGTGCTTATTTTCACGGATGATTTGGTTGTTTAGATGAATGATTTTATTTCTGAACCGCCAGATTATTAGGAGAATATATTTCTGATGTCAACACGCAAAAAGATTATTGCAGCTAAAGTACGAGGTTGCGTTTTGGTTATATATCTGAAAGCATGGCGAAGGCCAGTCCCCTGAAGGCGTGCCGGCCGGGGACCCCGTCCATTGCGAATTGAAGTTGCCGCCGCCAGCCACCTCCGCGGGCAAAAAAGGCCAGCGGCGAACACCTGTTCGCCGCTGCTGAAGTCTTTTTACATTGGCGGGCCGAACTTCGGCCCGTCCGTGCTTGGTGGAAATGGCCGCGTGAATTATTGGCGGCGGCGCCAAACCAATCCGCCGACCACGCCCAGGCCGAGCAGCGCCAAGGTGGTGGGTTCAGGAACGGCCGTGAGGCTCACATCATCAAAATAGAAGTCTGCATTTGCATCCGCATTGATGTCCAAGAGATACACCCCCACCGAGCCGGTCCCTGCTGGCGCCGTTGCGGTGACGGTGGCAAACGTCCAAGTTCCCTGCGGAAGGGGGACTCCGCCGCCGCCGGTCGGCTGGCCCACGTTCACGCCAATCGCCGAACCAACGCCGGGGCCTCCGCCATAGTTATTGGGCGGAGTACCTGCGAAAAAGGAGAGCTGAAGAATCGCAAAGTCGTTGCCATTGACTGGCAGCACGTTGGGCGTATAGACCCAGCCAGAAAGTGTAAATGTCTCACCTGGCGTGGCCGCAAAGACCTGATACGCTCCGGGCACGCTGTATCCGCCACCATTATCGGGGGTGTAAAGAACCCAATTTCCTTCGTACGCCGCGGGCGTTTGAAGAAAGGTCGCCCCGTTAAAGGTTGCCCAACCGGGCACACCGGTTGGGTTCGGATTCGGGGCTATGATCTGATTCTCAAACCCGGGGTCGGTCAGGAGGTTTTGTGCTTGTGTGTTAAGGGTGAGCGCTGCAAGGATGCAGGCTCCAAATGCAAGTGTTTTTTTCATGAGATTTGTTGGGTTAGTGACACCGTTAACTGCAATCTTAGCCTTCCTTTACTGCGTAGGCGGTTTTATCACACATCACCCAACTTCTGCAAGATTTTATTTTGAGTTTTCTCTTGCAGTACCATGACATGGTGTACAGCAATGAGATGCGCGAGTCCCGGTCTCTTTCAAGAGCCACAATCCTTGCAATTGCAAGGGAAGAGCAATCCCATCAAAGAAATTGGCGGGCCGAACTTC
>Ga0182030_10028014_pt1 | contig 10098 bp, 14 predicted proteins | sample 812S3MmetaG_FD_121299 | JGI IMG/M metagenome (GOLD analysis project Ga0182030, IMG submission 121299) | Permafrost microbial communities from Stordalen Mire, Sweden - 812S3M metaG (Illumina Assembly) | ecosystem: Environmental > Terrestrial > Soil > Wetlands > Permafrost | place: Sweden... | reverse complement strand
TGCTTGTCGCCGTCGCGCATGGCATCGGTTACAGCTTCCACGAACTGCGGACGTGTCAGCGTGGCATTGTCGCTGCCCTTGTACGCTGTGAACTGGTTGTCGACGGCCTGCTTCACGGCGTAGTCACGCTGGTCCTGCCACTGCTGCACACGGCTTTCGATGCTGGAAGGAGTCGCAACGCCTTCCATATTCTTATCGAGCATGGCGGGGGTCTCTGTCAGCTGCAGTGCCAGCCGGCGAGCTTCGACGTTAGGCTGGTTCAGGACCCGTGCCATAGGCGATGTCCGGTTGAGCGACTGGCTGATGAACTGGCCGCCTTTGGCGATTGATTCATCCGAGGTCGCCACCTGCGCAGCGCCCGCCGTGGATTCTGTCGGCACGACAGGCCGGTTGACTTCCGCGCCGAGCCGGTCCGCCACCGAGGAGAATTCAGCTTTCGGTACCCTGGTCGCGATGCCGCCGAGCACACCGGCTAATAGAGCATTGGCGCCAATGCGCGGGATCATGTTGTCGGTGTAGTTCGTGGTCTCACTGTTCGCGGCCAGCGCCCCGGCCTGCACCTCACCAGCGCCGACGTTGACAGCGACCATCCGGCCGATCTGCGCAAGGCGCCCAACGCCGACCTCTTCGGCACCGGGGAGCATCATGGATGTCAGAGTAATGGGGTCGATAGCGCCAGCCGCGAGAGTCGAAGCAAGACCCCATCCACCAGCGCGCGCCAGCGTCTGCTTATCCGCGTTCTCAGAGTTAATGCGGTTCTTGATCGCCTGCGTCTCTGCGGGCGAAGCGCTGTCAGTGAATCGGTCGGCAAACTGTTCATATCCTTTGATCTCGGCGCCGCCGTTTGAATAGGGGTCGTAGTTGGGGACGGGGGCGTAGCCTCTGTTGCCGTTCTCGTTAAGCAGTCGGTCAGAGACAGACGATACGATGTTGCCCTGCCTGAAGGCAGCGGCCGCCACATCGAGCGCGCCAGGGCTCTGCTGTGCCTGCGGCGGTGTCGGTGCAACCGTCTGCGGGATGACTGGGGTAGATTCATCGGCGTCTTGATCCGTGATAATGGGCATGGTTGTTATTCCTTGTTCGGGATCGCGCTGGCGTTCGTGCGCAGGTAGTGATCGGCCAGTTGCTTCTCGCCGGGGATCTGATCAAGCGAGGTCTGTCGGTCGAAGTCACGCTGCTGGCGTGCCCGATCGAGCTTCTGGTCGATCAGCGCCTGGCGTGCCTGCGCGAAGTTCTGCGTCGACGGCATCGAGTACTGCAGCGGCCGGTTGTTGGGACCTAGCAGAATGTCCTGCGCACCATCCGGCGCGACGTGCGTAAGCGACCAGATACGGCCGCCTGATGCATCTGTGTTCGCGTTGGGAGTCAAATGGAGCTGCAAGGGGTCGCCGTCGTAGCCGGCAGCCTTCGCACTGGTCGCGATGTCAGCGCGCACCGTGGGAACCTGTGCGTCTGACACCGGGTACTTCTGCAGCTCCGGGGAGCCATTGACCGTCGACACGCCCCAAGTCTTCTGCACATCCGCACCGGCCAGGTCGCGAGCTTTGCCAATGTTGCCGGTTTGGTCGTAATACTGGCGAGTCAGTGAGTCGAACTCAGCCTGCATCGGGATCGGCGCAGGGGGCGAGTGCGCGAACATGCCCGGAGTCGCCTTGTCCAGCTGCTGCTGTAGCGCTGCGGAATTGGTGTTGTTCGTTGACTTCACCGCCGCGCCGTAGTTCTGGTCTCTGACCTTGCGCTCGCCCTCCGGAATATCCACGGCACGCAAAGCCATCGTGTAAGCCTGCGTCACGGGTAGACCGGCTTTGACGTTGTCGTTGATCAAGCCACTGATCGCGGCAAGCCTTGGGTTGGATACGAAGGAATCCGCGGTCGGGTTTACGCCCTGAATCTTCGCAGCAAGGCCTGCGGCGCTGGCCGCGCGGACTGGGTCGCCGCTCAAGAGTCCAATGCGGATACGAGACTGCACACTCGCCGGCAGGATGCCCGTCTGGCGGAACACCTCGGCGGCGCCAGCGGCGTACTGCTGATCGCCGATGCCCTGGCCGGACAGCGCAATGTGTTCCTGAAAGTACTTGTCGACTGCGGCCGCCTGCGTAGAGTCCTTCGGATCCAGCGGACCTTGGCGCACGCCGTGCACGACATCGTCGACCAGCTTCATGCTGGCTTGATCTTCGGCGTCCGCCTTCTGGTTGCGTAGGCTCTCAGCCAATCCGCTGAACAGTCCCTCTTCGGTCAGCGCACCCTGCTTGTACAAGCCGTGCAGCTGCCCCTCGACATCCGCCCCATAGCTACCCCCGGCAAGCTGCTGATGCACGCCTGCCAGGTCGTCTACGTGGGCCTGAGACTGCGATTTGACGTACTGCTCGCGTTCCTTTTCGAACTCTTGCACCCGGGTCGCGTTCTCTGCCGGCGCTAGGTTCGGGTCCGGAGTCACGATCAGCTTGTCTGCGGCCTCCACGTTGCTGCGCATGGTCTGCAGGATCGGCTGCAGTGACTTGTCGATTCTCGCACCGGTAAACTGATTGTCCGCGTCGGCTAGGAATTTCTGATGCAGCGTGTTCGCCTGCTCAGGCGTGATCACACGGGACGCCACCAGCGCGTTGAGCTTGTCTCTGTCGTCTTGGTAGAGCTTGCTGATTACTGCATCGCCCTGCGGACCGGGTAACGCAATGGCGGTGTGAATGGCGGCCGTCGTGAGATCAGGCGTAGCGCTCTGATACGTGGCGAGTGCCTGATTGCGAACGTCGGTCGCCTTCTGGTCGTTCTGCCGGTTCAAGCCGGCCTGAATGCGGGACTGTGCCCACAGCGACATCTCCGGCACGTAGGTCGGGTCCATCTGCTTAAGTGCGGCTTGCACTACGGCCGTTGACTGAGTTTGAAATCCGTCAGGGTTGCCGACGTTCTGCCCCTCGATATCCGACAGATGCTGCTCAAGCGACAGCTGGCTGTTCGTGATGTACGTCGAGTGAACGGCAGCGTTGTACGCACCGGCGTACGGTGTAATGCTGGCCAGTCCGCTGATCGGCGCGCCGGTGCCGGCTGCACCAGCAGCAGCGCCGGCCGCCTGACCTTTTTGGACCGCCAGCTTGTCGCCGATCGCGTTCGCATCGCCCTCGAACTGTTTGAAGGCGTCGCCAAGTTCCCTGGCTCTGCCTGCCGCCGCATCGCCGGCAGCCGACGCGGCCCGGTCGATCCCGCGTACATTCACCTCTGCAGGAGACTGGATCTGTCGGTAGTCTGGCGCGCGAACGCCACCGACATTTACCGAGCCGGTACCACCGTTATTGATCACGGGCGGAATGAAGTCTGCGTCTGCCATTATCGTTTACCCGGGATGAAGCTGTGCGTCGCCTGTGCGAGCGGGGCCGCTGGGGTCAAGTCGTACACCGGCGCTGCGGCCTTCTCGGCCGGCATGGTCACACCCTGCGCGGCGAAACGGGCTTCCGTGTTTGCGATGAACTCAGGCGTCAGAAGCCGACCCTCCAAGACCGCAGCACGTGACTGGATCAGGTTCTGCGCGACCGTTGTGCCTGCCATATTGGTGGAGTCGGTCAGCCGCTTGCCGTCCTTGCCGACTGCGCCCTGTGCACGGTCTAGCCACGCCAGCTGCTTACGCTGGTGCTCCGCGATCTGGGCGCCCGGTGCTTCCGCCTGCTTGCGCTCCTCGATCTGCACACCCAGCGCGAACACTTCACGCTGATACTTGCCATCGCGTTCATAGATCCGCTCGTTGGTGCGAGGGTCGCGGGCCGCCATCAGGATCGCGTGACGGTCCTGCATCTGCTTCAATGTTTCGTCGCTCATGTCTAGTTTCCCTTGTGAAGTGTGTTGTACTGGGCGCGGCGCGCAGCACGCGAATCAATCGACTGTTCGGTGTAGCGCCCGAAGTGTGGAATGCCGTTGTCATCGCAGTACCGGGTTGCTGCGAGGAGATGCTGTGCGCGCTTGAGCGGGTTGCGCCCAGCGGCCAGCAGATGCGCGTTGATCTGCCGATGGATGTCGGCCTTGTCGGTCATGCGGACATCCGCGCGATGATCTCGCCTGGTGACCACTGGCCCGAAGCAAGCATGGCCTGTACGAGCTCGCTCTCGAGCCGGTTGCACGCGACGCTTGCCGCCTGTAGCTGGTTCTCGTGGGCGCGGCCGGCGTGCGGGTTGCGAGCCTGGAAGTCTGCGACTGACTCCCCGACGCTGGGCTGCTGCACCCCCATCGCGCCGGATTGCAGCTGCGACACTCTCAGCTTAGCTTTCGCGAGCGCGGCCTTGATCTCCGGTACCCGGTGATTTTCAACGAGGGGCATGGTTATAGCCCCGGCAGCGGGCCACGGGCCGCGATGAATCGCCGAGCCTCGGGCGCACCGTCGAACTGCAGCGGCGGATCCGGCTGGCCGAAGATTGGCTTCGGGCACAGCCGCGAGATGATCTCGTTCTGTAGTCGCTGGCGCAGCTGCCGCTGTGACATACCACCACCAGTGTTATCCCGTCCGCTCTGCGCCGCACTGGCGGCAGCATCGGCCAGGTACTTGCTGCACAACTGTGCAAGCTTGTCGGCCGTTTTCGTCAGCTCTTTCGCTGTGTCTCGTAGACTCATTTGTCTAACCACTCCGTTGTGTCGAAGTCACGAAGACGATCTTCATAGCTTCGGATGATTGTGTGCTGACGCTTCACAGCGATAGGGTTGTGTTGGATCACGTTCAAATGCAGCCGCGCCTGCTCCAGCGCACCGACGATGTTCGCTCGCGTCTTTGCGCGTGCCACCGTGAGCGCTTGCGGCTTGTCCGCCGCTACACGCTCTTGCGCCGTTGGTGTGGAGACGAAGCCCATATCAGGCGCCGACGTATGACATCATCGACAAGATGCTGGCCGCTGTTCGCTGGCCGTTCGCCATCTCTTCGATAACAAGCTGGCGCTGCAACTGGTCGAGCACCTGGCCCGCTGCAGTGGCTGGCGCGGTAGAGCCGTACGCGGTAATCAGCGCGTTCTGTGCAGTGATCTTGGCGTAAAGCGCATTGCTCTTGTTCGCAACGGGCAGCGTCGAGATGATCAGCGCGGCCTGCAGCTTTCGCCAATCGAGAAGCGTGCTCACAAGTTCCGTCTGCGTCTGGTTCAGCAGCTGCTGACTCTGCGAGAAGTACGGCGCCGTTGACGGGATTGCGGATAGCGTCGTGATCTTCGAAGCAATTGCCGTTAGAGCCTCGTTTGCGTGCGAAGGCGGAATTACGACTGACATGTTTTGTTGAAGTCCTTTATGAACGCTGCGGCTTGGGGATCGAATCCAAGGCGACGCAGCATTGCGCCTCGGCTGTTTCGGAAAGCGACTACGTGCCGGAAGGCGGCGATCAGCGAGTCAGCAGCGGCTGGTTGCTCTTCGCAAAATTTTTGAATTTCTTCGGGTGTCATGCCTCTACCTTCTATTGCGTGCTTCGCACGCTCTGATGAACCAATCGGTTGAACCCCTGTCTTCGAAGCCTGAGCCCTCGGACTGCACATGGCGCGCGGCAAGCTCTGCGACGGTCGGCTGTCTGGACTTGAAACCGCCGCCAGCGGTTCTGCGAACCCACTGCGGTAACTGGCCGATGCTGTGACGCGGGTGTAGTTGTGCGGGTGTCGGTGCTGGCACTTCGATAAAGCCGCCTGGCCGGATGATGCCGCGGGAGTCCATCAGAGTCGGTCCGGGGACAAGGATTGTCTTAGGCGTGGCAGTCTTTGGCGCTGGCAACTCTTCGACCTCTACCTGCTGGCCATCGCGATTAGGCTTGACGTGCTTCACACAATCTTTGTATGCAGCGGCCAGCTCTGGGTCCGCCTTGATCTTCGCCATGTCGGCAGCGGCCCGCGCATCACGCTCGGCCCGCTCCTGCCGGTTCAGTGCGGCATCGAGCGCCGCGCCCTGCTTACTCGGCGGTAACGACATGATCTTGTCGACTACCGCAGCGCCCTTGTCATCTATGTCCCGCAGGATCTGGCCAAGGTCCAGCGCGGGTAGCACTGGCGCGGCATGGTCCTTGATCCAATACCGCCAGAATCCGCCCACCTTAGTTTCACGATCTGCGATCAGCTCCAGATCGCCTAGGCGCTTGCCGACTACCTTCTGTAGCAGCTTGCCGACCTTGGGGTTGTTGACCACGCGACCGACGCAACCGACGATCGCCTGCAACAGCTCGGAATGTCCCGGTTCCTTCAGTCTCAGGCCGGCTAGACGTGCGTTCACGCTCTTGGTTGTGATCTCCGTGGAGCCGAAGACCTTGTGGAGTGCCAGCAAGAACACGGTTTGGCGTTCAGAAATCTTTGCCATCTGGTGCCCCCTTCACAACGCGCGTGTCGGTGATCTTGCCGTCGACCAGATCAATGAAGCCCTGCCGCCGTAGCGTGTCTATCTCCGTGCCGGCTCGGCTGCCGCGTCGATCACGTGCGCCTGGCTCCGGCTCGGTCTTCGTCTCGATGATCGCGACCCGCGCCTCTTCCAAGTCGACGGGGCCGCCCTCGGCCACGATCAGCGCCTTAACCGTATCCAGCGCGGTACGCAGCAACGACCCATGCGCCGGCAGCTTCGCGCCCTTGGCCACTGGTGCATCGTCGACGTGGTCCACCACCAGCGACCCATATGGCTTGCCGGTCTTGCGCGATACACCCAGCTCAACGGGCAGCATCTTCACAGTGAATACCGCGCCGTCCTGTGCGTCTTTGAGCTTGGTAACGGTCGACTTGCCGTAATCGCCTTCACGCTCGTGAGTCACTTCAACGTCGACAGCAGCGAACTGCGACGAGGAGCCACGTACGCCTTTCGAGGGATCTTTTCCAACATGGCTTATAGCCGTGCAGAAGCATCCGACCTTGCGCGCAATGGCATCGATCGATCCGAAGATGATCGCGTTGTCCTTCGCCGAGTTTTCATCGGCACCCAAACTGCAACGCCATTTCGTATCCAGCGCCACATACGTCGCGCCCAGGATCTTCAGCTGCACGATCAGCTCCTTGATCTGGTTGGGATCGAACAGATTCGGTGCTGCGGGGATGATCGCCGGCAGCTCACTGAGGGGGCAGCCCAGATGCTTAGCAAGCGCCTGCATGCGCAGCGGATAGCCGTGTGTGCCTTCGGCCACCACAATCACTGACCGGCCTTTCTGCACGGGTCGCCCCCGGTACGGCGTGCCCCGGTTGATGCAGGTCGCCAGTTCCAGCACCTTGAAAGACTTCCACGTCTTCGACTCGCCGATATCCAGGCCGCTGCCTTGCTTCGGTACGAGCTCGTGCACCTGCCAATCCGGCTCGATGTACTCGCCGCCCGCGAACTCGGCAGCTTCGATGACTCGGAACGGTGACTCGGCGGGAGTCTCAAGCCACGCGTCATCATCGTTGGCAGCCGGCGCGGATCCCTGTGGTACCCAGACCTCAGCGTCGCGCCCAGCGCCCTTGCGCAGCTGCAGCGCCTGCTCGCCGTGGATGCCCAGCCCGACGGCCTGGAGACCACCATTGCTGTGTGTGATCTTTAGCGGTTCATCTACTGAGTAGCAGCGGGCAGCGTGGTCTGTGAAGTCATTCCACTCGTTATCAGCCACGCCAGCGGGCCGCTGCGCTTCAAGTGAGTCTTCCCACTCGTAGCGCTTGGTATCCGGCTGCCAAGCCTCAAGCCTGGCGAGCTGCTCGTCGCGTGTGAGCTGGCGCCCCAGGTCTTTGAAGGAGACCACTTGGCCGCCGTTCATCGGTACACCGGCGGACCGGGGAGCTTGCCGACGTTGCGCAGGGGTAGCGGCTTCTCAGGACTCCAGGCGCCACCAACGCGCGGCAGCATCCACCGTCGATCATGTAGGAAGGTCCACAGTGTGAAATACGCGTCACTGTTCAAATCGCCCGTGACCTTCAGGACATCGCCGTCTTCCAGCACAGTGCGGAACTCGGCAGCGCGCAACACAGGTACCCAGTCGTTAGGAGCCGGCGACCAAACAACGGTGCCTTTCTCGTTACGAGCGAACCGGCCCGTGGAGATGCAAAGCTCGGCGAACGCTTTGGCGGTGCCACGGTCGGCAGCATCACGTAGAGAGAAATTAAAATTCGAAGTCATACATCAGCCTTTGACGCCTCAGCGTCGATAGTTGGGAACTCGGGAATCAGTAGATGCGCAGCGGCTTAAGCGGCGCTGGCGGATTCGCGCGCAGCCATGCCTGCACCTCGGTGCGCTTGAACAGGATGTTGTGCGGGCCGATCTTCAGCGGCTGGGGAAACGCGCCACGGTCACGCAATCGCAGCACTGCGCGGCGCGACAAACCGGTGAGCGCAAGCACATCGTTCTGCGTGATCAGAATGTCGGACATAGAAAATCGCTCCACGGTGGGCGGGTTGGTTCGAACTGATTTGAAGTGCGCAGGCGCCAGGACTGGCGGTATCTGCTCGGCGAGACGCGTCCCAAGCGGGGCGTTGTCGGCCTTTTAAACGGCGCACGAGGCGGCGCCGTATGAACGTCAGCAGGTCAGGTCATCAACCAGTCGGCGCGGGGCGGGAGCTGGTTGAATTGGTGCACCGCTGTTACGGTGCGGAGGTTCGCGCTGTTGCGCGTGCACCTGTTCCGGGTGCCCTCATAGCATACTTCACAAGTTTCAGTTATTATCCCCCTAGCTATTTTGTACTAGGTTGAGTTTTAAAGGAATTAAAAACTAGCACCTCGCCGCTCACCCTGGTATGCTAACGCGCCGCGCGTTTTTCCTGTATCCCCATCCACTATGGCACGTCTATTGCAGTTGTCAAGGCTCTGTTCGGACGATAGGTCTACAGGCGCTGCGCAAAATCTCTAGTCCTCACCCAGTATGCGCACGTTTTTCGGGCTGTGTCAACGCAAATGAAGGTCAACAGCAGAGTATGACACGGTTTGCCTAGGATCCGCAACCCCTTCTCAAGACCAACGTACCACGGTTAAGCTTACCGTGTCCTTACATTGCCGTAATAAGCCTGCGGCGCCGTTAGGATAGTACTCGCAATCGAAAATGTCTACCCCTCAACCCACTATAACCCGTGGCGCCCCCTCAACGTCAAGCCCTGGCTGCGCAGGACGGCGCTGGCACCACGTTCGCCGGCTGGGGCGTATCCTCGGGCCGGCCAGAGCCGATCTGGCGTCACAGGGTGCGAGCGTATGCCGGATCCATTGTTACCAGCTGGTGCGCCTGAGATGCCGAAGGTACCCGCGCTCAGCCAAGCACTGCTGGTACTCGGCCAGCTGGAAAAGTTCGTAGCGGCGAACCCGTCATATCAGCAGCAGCCAGGACACGAGTGTCTTGCGGCTGTTATCAAGTACATGACTTGGGCGCGGGATAATCCGCACCTGATCCGTCAGACGTACTGATCGTGCGAAGGTGTGCAGGTACGCAGGGAATTAAATAGGTCGATAACTGACCGGTGCCACTGGACCAGACCAGTGCCCCCTCCTAGGGTTGGTGGCACGGCGTGGTCTTTGGGTCGGGACCATAAAAGACCATAAATGGCACGGCGTGGTCTCGTGGCACAACTGATTTAGTTGCCTAGGCAACCATTCGTTCGCTCACACAGCGAGCGCCGGCCCGCAAACCACGCGAAATACGTTAAATCGACACCACCGCGCACACCTCCACACTGTCACAGGCCAAACGCCTACATGGAGTGCGACAAAGCCTGTAGGCAGTCCCACGTTGGAAAACGTCAGCGCACTGTATGGGCCTGATCGCAATGGAATCAACGTGTTAACGTGAGCACGGTGTCGAGGTCAGCAGCCAGGCGCGGCCAGGTCGGTCACCATCCCCGGCCAGAAAATCGGGGGATCGCCGGCACGGACTTGCCATAAAACGGCTTTACCAAATCGGTTTCGCGTTCGGCCCCTACTCCAGAAGTAGATATAGGACCAAAAATTTTCAATGAATTAATATTGTTAAACCAGAAGTGCTTGCACGTTCAGCATCGTCGGCCTGCCCGCCACGGCGGTGAAGGAAAGCAAGGAGCGCGTGCGGGCGGCGCTGACCAACTCCGGATTCGAGTTTCCGGCCGGTCGCATTACCGTGAATCTCGCACCGGCCGATCTGCCGAAGGAGGGCGGCCGTTTCGATCTGCCCATCGCCCTGGGGATTCTCATGGC
>Ga0182030_10028013_pt1 | contig 10098 bp, 13 predicted proteins | sample 812S3MmetaG_FD_121299 | JGI IMG/M metagenome (GOLD analysis project Ga0182030, IMG submission 121299) | Permafrost microbial communities from Stordalen Mire, Sweden - 812S3M metaG (Illumina Assembly) | ecosystem: Environmental > Terrestrial > Soil > Wetlands > Permafrost | place: Sweden... | reverse complement strand
CAGGCTCACTTCCCGAGCGGAAACACCCGCCACGTTGGTGATCCGTATGCGATGTACGCGCATCATGTTGCACCCCCTTGGAGCCTAAAGAGAAGTGCCAGCGCGTCACCGGCCGCTTCTCGGTCCGCTCCCGCCGCCAGTTTTCCGCGCAACACCTCCAGGGCTTTGGCTCCGTACCCAGAGAGCCGAAGCTCACTGAAGTCGGCCTCGGACGGGACGACCGCCAGTTCCGTGCGCGAAGTGGACATCACGACGGCGGCGAATACATCTCCCCATCGATCCAGAAGGTGATCTAACGTCATTTTTTGGGTCATACCCAGCGTGCCAGTCAATCCGAGCTTCAACATGGTCTTGGGCTTATCCGGGATGCCTTCAATGGCGGACGCAAGGGCGTCCAGGTCCTGCTGGCTGTTGAGCACTTCTTCGTGGACGACAAACTTCCAAGTCCCGACCCGCTTGGGCGTGACCCGTACCCCGAGGTCATCCGCCTCGATCAGCAACACATTGCCATTGTCGGTCTCGACAAAATCGAAGGCTTCGGGTGTACCGCTGTACCAGATGCGGCCATCCGACTCCCCTGTGACATTCGTCGTCGAGTGCCGATCACCCAAGGCCAAAAAATGAAGCCGCTGTTCCCGGATGGCCTGCTGGGCCGCCTCAACGTTGATGATCGCAGGATTGTCGGGGTTGGGGGACAGGGTGCTGACCGCCCCATGTGCCACTAGCACCCGAAATCCATGAGGAAGCGGAGCGAGCAACTTCGTGGTTTCGGAAACAAGGTCCGCAGTGGGTCTCTTCGACAGCCACGGAGCGCCCACCACTTCTACCCCGGGCTTCACCTCCACGCACTCGCCCGGATTTGCTAGTACATGAACGTTCGGCGGCTTATGACGTCGCCATGCGTTCGACTCATAGACATTGGTGGGTTCCAGGCAATCGTGGTTCCCCGGAAGCAGGAAAATCGGTAATCGGCAGTTTTTCAGCGCCTCGATCGCCGTAAGAACCGTGGCGCGACTGACGTGGTTGGTCTCGAACACATCCCCTGCCACGACGATGAAGTCACAGTCCTCATCGGTCGCCAGCTTGCACAAAGCGGTGACGGCTTCATTTCGGGCAGCTGCCCAACGATCCTGGGGTCCTGGTGAGAGAAAATGCCGGGTGACGCCCAACTGCCAATCGCTTGTATGAAGAAACCTTACGGTCATTTCGGTAGTACCTTCCTAGTTCCAGTCTCTAACGACCCCCTACCTGTCCCCGCTCCCGCCAGCACTTCATCGACCGTCCGTTTCACTACATACCAGGCTGATCCGCAATGTCACGTGTCGACGGTCGATAAAGTACACCTGTTCGGCAAACACCGTGTGCCCTTCAGCAGTCGCTATAGCCCGATACAGATGCCGGTTGATGTGCTCATCGGGCCTTATTTTTAGATAAATTCAATTAATCGCAACCTCTTGATCGATTCGTAACGACCCCTCTCGCCTCGAAACGAACAGCCGATCGTTTGCGCACTCGGCGCGTTCGTTGCTGTCAGTATGAATGCGCGCGCCACGAGCCCCACAGGCCCTCACACAATACCGCAAGCGCATAACGTTGCAATTCAAAAACATTTCGCAACTTCTGCCATTTCTTCGTAATATCAACGCACTCGCTATGCTTATCCATATGCCTGCACCGTTTTTCGCGATCTGCTAACCGTTTTGAGTCTGCGCTGCTGTTAAAGAAACGTACGGCTTGGAGATAGTGATGGCTGATTCTCATCCGGCTAATGCACGTTCTGACATGAACATTGTGGATTTTGACGGAGCCATCTTACGCCTGCATCAGCGCGCTCGTAATGCTCGACGACGAATACTCATTGTGGGGCTCATATTACTCGTCGGCGTCGTGACGGTCGCCGGGATTAGTGTTTCCGAGGCCATTAGTCGCTCGCGAGAGAATATGATGCCGATTATAAGTTCGATGGTCACGGCGCAATTCGCAACACCGGAAGCCGAGCTGACTAAGAAGATCAAGCTACTGATTGAACAACAGATTGGCCCCACAACGCCAACGGATTCAAAGTTTGTCCCGTTGCCTAGGTCGGACTACGACTATTTGACTCAGGAAATCGATAGGACAATTAATCAGCTTGATCGGGTCCAGCACTCGGCCGCTGAAACGCGTGTCAATCAGAATGATATTGAGCGCTGGGAGCCAATCGTGAATTCATTTCTAATCGGTGCTGGGGCGATTTCGTTCGGAATACTGTTCATCCAGATTGCGTTAAATTTTATGCGTTACTATGCGCGCCTAGCTGAGTTGTATGATGCGCAAGCAGACGCACTACTTGCTTCGAGAGGGGATGCCGACAAGGCGTACGTTCTCCTGCAACAGTTCTCACCGAATGCCATCGAAATGGGAAAGACTCCGACTACGCTCTATGAGAAAGCACTCGAAGCGATTACGGAGGTGGCGAAGTCGAAATGGCGTGAATAGATATGAGTGGACAGTCGGACAAAAATGATACCCGGTTAACATCGAGCCGCTATCTTTACGGCAAGATCTTCGAGAAGACCTTAGAGTCCATTCATCTAAGGAAGGTCTGAAAACGTGCGTATGAAGGCAAAGATGGCATTGGGATTTCGTTCGGATCGGGCACCGGCGCGCATTTCCGCGCAAACGTTTCTACCTGCCACCTCGAAAACCCGAATTTGGCGGCCTTCGCCGCCACATTCCCTACGCATTCGGCAATCTCCTGCGCGACAAGAACAGATTCGCCAGCGCTGCGGTGACCTCCAGTCGGTGCAGGTTCTTCGCCAAGCCTCGGTAACAAACCTTCTGAAAGCCGAAGACCCGTTTGATCACCCCAAACATGTGCTCGACCTTGGCTCGCACGCTGAACTGGCGGCGGTTGGTGGCCTGGACCGACGCATCAATGCGTTTGCCCCATCGGTATCGTTGGTTGGTAAAGTTCTTCGCCCGCGGTGCCCCGACGCGGATCGCGGCCTTCTGTCCGCGGTATGTCACTGATTGGTACATTGGAGCCAGTGTCGGATCGGCATATTGGTACCACTTGAGGGGTAGTACGGGTATTTCGATGTAACCAAGGTCATGGATATCATGCAGTTTTTTGACTGTAGGAGGCACCATGAGCCGGCGGAGATTCGAGATGTTTCAGTATCGACAGGTCATTGTCCGGCTGCGCCAGGGCGACACCGACCGGGAGATCGCTCGATCCCGGCTGATGGGCCGGCGCAAGATCACCGCGCTGCGGCCGTTGGCCACCGAGTTTTGGCTGGTTGTCGCCGGATTCGCCGTTGCCGGACGATGCGACAATCGCGGCGGCGTTGTCCCCGGCACGGCGTGCCGCCAGCACGATTTCGACGGCGGAGCCATTCCGGGCGCAAGTCGAGCGGTGGGTCGCACAGGACGTCGGCGGCATCGCGATCCCGCGGCCCTGAAGTGCGAGCACGGATACACCGGCAGCTATTCCGCGGTACGGCGCATGGTCGCCGGGATTCGGGCGGCCTTTCCACGGAGACCACCGTCCTATTGAGCTGAGGGCTTTGAGCGACCGGCTGGGCGTTTCACATGCGTCCCGTTATGCGAACCTTGCGGTGCCGCATAACGCATTTCGATAAGCTAAGCCTTATCATGCGTGATGTCGCCATGACTAACTGTAGCTCTCGAAGCGTTATGCGAACTTCCCTTCTACCGACCCCGGCCCCGGTACTGACGAATCGTCGTCGGGACCATGTTTGTAGGTAACAAGTGAGCGAAACATATCCCTGTTTTTGACCCACTCCGGCGGCGTTTCGAGCGGAATATCTATACCATGCGCGCGTTTTAAAGTGTGAGATGCGAACTCGTTTGAGGTTAAGAAGGCTCCGTGAAAGAATCTTCTCATGAGGAACGCTTGCTCGATAAATGCAAGCAATCGCGCGTTCAACGTCTTCAAATCCTCGGTTGTTTTTACACCGTACCCGCCAGGGCAGTTAGACGATGAATGACGACATTGCGCTCGAGGACAAAGTTATCCAGATGGCCTTCGAACGTCGAGGCCAAAATCCAGTCCTCCTTGAAGTGAGCGACCAACTGCCCGAACGTCATTTTTTCTCGAGCGTTCCATAGCTCCTTCATGTTCTTGTGCTTGCGCTTTTGCCTATCCGTGAGTCCAAGGAGTATGGCCTGCGCAAAGTACGACTCAATTTCGTGAAGTACGTGGACCGCCATTCCTAAAGCAGCAAACGTGTTTTGTAACTCCGCGCGAGATGGTTTTCGCTTCATCGTACGATCGTCCAGGTGACCTCGATTCTTCCTGAGAGCACTAAATTATACTAAGTTTGCGGCGCGGGACTCAGATTCTCCTGCGGAACGACCGCCGTGCAGAGCGAACTCACTTGGCATTGTGCGAAGTTGCATCGCGGCGAGCGCGTCGACATGGGCGCTCTATAGGCACGGGTTGTGTCGTTCTATTTGTCGAGGATTTGTTGACGAGCCTCGATCAGATACGCTCGAGCTGCCAAATACGCGTTTTTCTTCTATGACCCGGATTAAGGCAGACATCGCCGAGTCGCCAATCGACCGCGATTACACAGAAATGGCACGAGAGAAGCGCGTCAAATGCATGGGCGTCAGCCATCTACCATCAGACCAGAAACTCCGGATGCCCCGACAGCGCATTAGCCGGCGCCCCACACAGCTCTTTCAAAAGTTTCAGCACTCGCACCACAGTGTTGTAGCCGCGGGCAGCCGCTTTGGCCTCCACGCGGCCTACCAGCGCAGGCTCCACATGCGTCGCGCGCTGCTCGAAATCGAACACCGTCATGCACACACCAGAGTCCGGATCGCGCATCATCGGCACAGGCTTCAGGAACGCCTTGGCAGCGGATTCGCCCAGGTTGTAGTGCACCAATGCATTCCTCAAGCCGAAGAGCACCTGAATATCGTCCATGAGTTCCGTGTTGGACCTAACATCGTGCAACCACTTCTTGCCGAAAACAATCACTAGCTTGCGCGCTACGGACCCCAGCCCTCGAGGTTCCCGACAAGCTTTCCTTCCTTTAAGGAAATCCGTCAGCTCACCCGCCGGCACCAGCTCCTCTCCCGCCTCGTTGGCCAACGCTTCCAAACAAAGCGCCGACAGAACCACAGCTAGCATCGCTTCGGCAAAATGCCCCTCACCGCGCGGCAACTCTAGTGCTCGGCTCACATGCGCTCGCGCCTCCCGAAGGTAGAATACAACCAGGGACACAGGTTGACAACGAACAGCCGGTGGTCCATCCAATTTCGCAGAAAAAATGACCGGCATGACTACCCTAACGTGATGGCCGGCGAAAACGTTCCCGACCGCTTGTCCTGATCATAGATGACAAGCGGCGGCCCGACCTTGGGCAGCACATGCCGACCCAACGAAATCGCAACCGGAGCAGGAACCGCGGGGAACACATGTAGTTGCGCAAGCCCGGGGTGAGCCACTCGGATAGCCTCAAGCGCATTCATATAGGCCACAACGAACCGTCCTAAGTCCTTCCGTGTGTTCAACACCAGCGGCGTCGGCGGCTGGCCCACCACACCAAGCTCGTACAACGTCAAGTCTCCTGCCACCGCGCCGATAGCTCCCAACGCAATCGTGCCCGAGACATTCACGACAAGGCCGATCCCAGCAGTACCCCCCTTCACGTTCCGAAAACCAAACCGCGTTTTGCCCGCACCCGCGTGCCAATTCCAGGATTCCGGATTGCGGTGCCGCTGATACAGATCCACTCGAATTTTGTCGCTCAGCCGGGAGCCCAAGTAGGCCAGCAGTGGTATCGCCGCCAGCGCGAACACAGAGACATGCAGGGAGCGATTCCCCCGCGGCTTAATATGAGTCAGCCTCTCCAAACCCGCGTCGATGATGCTCCGGCCGCTGGCCCAATAATGCGCGTCGGGCACATCCGGCAGCGGCGTGAGATCGATTTCAACCTTTTCGCGCAACCTCAAGTAGTTCGGAGCCGCCGCGCGCTGCATATCATCGTCCGAAATATCCATCGCCCGCCCGGCGATTAGCGCCTTCAGCACCAAGGGCACCGTGTCACGATCCTTGGCCAGCCCCGTAAGGCTGAAAATGCGTTCCTCGTGATCACGCTTGAACTTACGCAAAACCTCCACGCCGTATACGTCAGGCTCGTTGTCGATCTTGCTGTGACAGTTCTTGCAAAGAAGCATCAAATTGTCGATGTGATGGATTTTCCGCGGACGCCCACCTCCCCGCCCCCGAGGCCCCTGAACGCTGAATGCCCAGATATGCGCCCGTTCGGCATAATTCCCTGGTGTCCCCGTCGGCTCATGTTCCAGCAAGTACGCGTTGCAGTTGTCGAATTCGCAGCGCCCACCCGCCCGTACATGCAGAAACAACGTAGTCTTCGCACCGATCGCGCGGCTGGGTTTGACCACCGGCGACGGAACAGGGACTGGAGGAGCCCTTCCCGGCGCCGCCAATCTCCGACCAGTTTTCTTTCTACTCGAACTCATGTCTTCACCCCCAACTTCCCGACGCGCAACGCTCTGTTCATATCCTCGAAAACCTTGCGCGGCGCGAGCTGCCTGATCTCCGCAATCCGATCACGAAACTTGCACTGACCAAGACGCTTCCCACACCCGCAAGGGCAACGGTGTCGCACAGCCGCGCGCGGCGTGGTGGCAAGAACCCGTAGCGCCGAGCGAACGGCCTCATCACCAGTCACGCCAAATAGATCCTGATAGTCCTCGTATAGTCCCGCATACCCATGAGACAGCTCACCCAGCACAAAGCGCCCTTCAGTCTTCCGCCGCGTGGCGGCATACAGAAAGGGCACAATGCACTCATCCGCAAAGCTGAGCAGGTCTAGCCTCGGACCGATTTTCTGCCGAAGCCTCAGTTCCGATCCCAAGCAAAGCCGCCCGCTTTCCGCGAACACATGCTCATCTGCCTCTCGTTTAATGCGGCCGCCGGTCTCAAACACTCGGGGCATGGTCTGCGGATATGAGGCCACTTCAATTCGGAGTTCATAAGCGTCTTTCACGTCCACGCCACCCCAGGCCGCTTCGAACGCAAACGTACCCCGCAAAACGGCCGGTCCGCCCGTAGCCGGATCCACCGACATTCCAGGGTAAGCCCTCACAAACGCTTGCAGGTCATCGCTCGAAATACACACTAGAACCTGTCGCCCGCCCATGGCTTTGGTGGCGACTGGATCTGCACCCGTCGCGGCGCTGCTGAAGTGAGGTAGCCCGCGCCGGCGCCCAACGCGTCAGCCACCTTCTGCTCATTCAGCCGCACTTTCCACCCCGATTGCGCCCGCTTCACCAACTCCCGAGGATCGTTCTGATCCAACACAGACTGGAAGTCCGCTGTCACCTGCACAATCCAGCGATGAAAGTTCTCCTTCAGCTGATGCCTGCGACCCTCCGCCGTCTTCCAGCGATCCGCGAAGTTCTCAGCCGGATTGACCGGATTCAACACCACATCCGAATTGGAGCGCCGGAAATCATCGAATGCTCGCAGCACCCTGGCCATCGTCTCCATCAGAGATTCCCCCGCTACATGCGCCTGCGCCGCCAGAGTCGTCACAATCACCGAAATTGGCCTGTACTCGCAGGCATGCTCGAACATGGTGTCGCGATGTCCTTTGAGCAATTGGATCGCCTGCTGGAGCGCGCTCTTCCGCCGGTACACCGGCACATCATCCACCTGTGCCTCCATTTTCAGCGCGCGGCGCGTGCCCTCCATGCGCGACACAAACCAGCGCACATACCCCTCAGGATTGCTGGAAAGCCAATCCAAGTGGATGGAGTCAAAATGCGGACTTCGGTCATCCGTGATCCACATCGCATCCGCGGCAATGTCCTCGGCCAAGCGACGATCCACGCCGCGCTGCTCCAGCAGCAGTGCCAGCTCGGAACGTCGCGTTGGGTTTGACAGAATCCCCGGCACCACATCCATGTGAAACGCCAGCCCGTCCTGATAATTCAGACGCCAGCAGCGATGCTTGGGCTCCAGAGGCTCTTTGATATTTCGGTAAGCCCGGTAAGACTCCAGTTCGCGCCCTACCATATCCCTGATCTGACGCTGCGTATGGCTGGTTCGATGCACACCCCGCCGTAACTTGCAGGACAAATCCAAGTCGTACTCCTGCCCCTCCTCCACCGGACGGATCGCCGTCCCGAGGGCAAATGAGCCTTGGACAAAGATGTGCGGGTCTAGCCCATCCAGCGTGCAACCATCGCGATTCATCCACACCCCGAGGTCACCATAGCGGCGCTTAGCGGCCTCATACGCGTGCTCCGGCAGCTCGATCTCCTTGAGCAGAAGCGCCAATTTGTCGTTCGAGTTATTGCTCACCGTAATACCTCCGCTATGTACATCCAGCGCAAATCCGTATAATTCACCCTTATAGACGCGCGCGGAGCCCAACCGGCCCTCGCCGCAACAGATACGCCGAAGCGTGATCACCTAAGGAATCACGCTTCGGCGTACTTCTCTAAGGAAGGAGATTGCGACCCCTTGGCGCACACAGGAAGTCAGGAGTCTGATGGGACACTGTTGTACTACATGTCCTGTCGAGGCAGTCCTGCCGATATCAAGCTCTCGGATGCCGCGGCCCGAGAATTTCACCGTCGGCATATGAGGGCGCTTTTCGCCCGCTGTGCCCGTATTTGTCGCAACGCCGGAGCTGCCCATGGCATTGACACCGACCTAGCCCAGATGACTTTGGCCAAAGCTGTTCAGCGCGCCGACACTTTCAAAGACCCTCCCGGGCTCACCCCCAGCGATCAGGCGCGCCACACACAAGCCTGGCTGGGATCCATCGCCCACAACCTGCTCATCGACAGCATTCGCAATCCGAACAGACCCGGCCCACTCACCGGAGCCAAAGACGAACTGCCCGCCGAGGACTATTCCGACGCAGAACTCGCCGCACTGCTCTGCGACGGCCACTCGCTGCCGCGCGACAACGAGACCATCCGCCTGGTGCGCGAAGGACTCCCCACACTGCCGCAGCGAACGCAAGCCGTGTTGATACAAACCGTCCTGCAACGAAAGCGCTCTCCGCACGAAACCTACATGTATCGAGGTTCCGCCGCGGCATTAGCCGCGAATCTTGGCACCACACCGGAAAATGTGCGCCGCATTCGCATGATCGGTTTAAAAGCACTCGCCAGTTACGTCCAATCGCATTCTGGAGGGACCCCGAAATGAGTGAGACGCCGAAAAAGACCCCCAAAAAGCCGGCTGCGTCCGCAGAGGCCGCCTTCCAAACCTTAGCCGCCGCCATAGAACAGGAGTGGACTACACCGGCACTAGTCGACGAAGACCCGTTGCCCAACGTCTTACGAGACCCCGCCGTCTGCTTGGACCGCGGTAGACACCTCTTGATCGCCGGCCTTCATTTCCAATTCGCCGGGCAACACGCAGACGCAGGCGCCGACGACGAGGAATACCGCAGAGCTGCCCGTAATGGCAGCGCAATTCCTCAAGCGGTTATGGACCGCATGCACGCCGAACGCCACGCCGCCGAGCATCAGCTCCCCCTAGGTCTCGATGTCAAGGAATGACGAAATCGAAGAACTCGCCGAGTTCGTCGCCGGCGAACATTGGCACGGCAGCCAGGTCGACCCTTGCCACGTCGCCTCAGGGTCAGGTCTCACCTTCAGTTTCGGCCACTACGAAGACTACTTCGACGGCCTGTTGGAATGTCGCGCGCATCGCTTTCACGTCTATCTCAACATCGATCGACATGGCTCCGATTGCTCCGCCAGAATGCGATTCAGCTTCGCTCACGAACTCGGCCACTTTTTCCTTGACTGGCACCGGCACGCGCTCGAGCACGGCATTCCCGCGCATGGCTCGTCCGCCGATTTTCAATCTTCATTAGCCATCGAACACGAAGCTGACCTCTTCGCCGCTAACCTGCTGCTCCCAAAAGATAAACTCAAAGCCGCTGCGCACCGCCACATCGACGCAGCCGAGATCCAACGCCTCGCCGTCCTGTTTGGCACCTCACTCAGCGCCACCGCCATTCGCTGCGCCCTATTGGACTTAAGCTCTCTCATTGTTATGGGCTGGACCGCCCAAGGCCGCCGCTGGTGCTG
>Ga0182030_10028011_pt1 | contig 10099 bp, 8 predicted proteins | sample 812S3MmetaG_FD_121299 | JGI IMG/M metagenome (GOLD analysis project Ga0182030, IMG submission 121299) | Permafrost microbial communities from Stordalen Mire, Sweden - 812S3M metaG (Illumina Assembly) | ecosystem: Environmental > Terrestrial > Soil > Wetlands > Permafrost | place: Sweden... | reverse complement strand
CCGATACGAAGCGATGGTGTGGCTCGGAGCGGTCCTCGGCCTCCGCTGGGCCGAGGTCGCCGGTCTGACTGTCGGTTCCGTCGACTTGCTTCGCAATACCGTGACCGTTAGTCAGCAGCTCGGCCGGGACCGCACGCTCGGCGAACCCAAATCGGACGCCGGTCGGCGCCAGTTCTCCATCCCCGAGGAGCTCTCAGCGGGCTTGGCCGCCCATATGGCCGGCCATCAGCTGACCGGCGCTGAACCCGACCGTCTCGTCTTCACTACCCGAAACGGCGCTCCGGTGGATTACTCGCATTGGCGGGCCCGGGTCTGGCTGCCCGCGGTCGCCAAGGCTCGCTTGCCCAGGGTCACCTTTCACGACCTGAGAAGGGTCAACGCTTCGACCCTGGTGGCCGAGGGCGTCGATGTCAAGACCGCTCAGACCCGCCTCGGACACTCCGACCCCCGGGTGACGCTCGCCGTCTACGCCCAGGCCGTACCCGAGGCGGACAGGGCTGCGGCCCTGGCGCTCGGCCGGACCTTCTTCCAAAGATCGCGCACGAATCGCGCACCGGAGGCATAGACGCGACGAGGCCCCATCCGAAGATGGGGCCTGACCAGCACTTATTGGTCGGGAAGGGGGGATTCGAACCCCCGGCCTCAGCGTCCCGAACGCTGCGCGCTAACCAAGCTGCGCTACTTCCCGGTAGGGCGACGATGCTACCCGACGGCCACCTGGGCGGCAGTTCGAGTTGGGCGACCTACAGTCCAGGTGGCTCGGGGACGTCTTCGGGCGCGTCGTCGCGGCCCGCCGCGTTTTCTGCCCGGATCACGTGCATGACGGCGTTGACCAGCGCCAGGTGGGTGAACGCCTGGGGGAAGTTGCCCAAGTGGCGCCCCGTGCGCGGGTCGAGCTCCTCGGCGTAGAGCTCGAGCGGGCTGGCGTGCGACAGGAGCCGCTCGCACAGCTTTCGGGCCCGGTCCGTCTCACCGATCTCCACCAGGGCGGCGACCAGCCAGAACGAGCAGATAGTGAAGGTCCCCTCCTCCCCCACGAGCCCGTCGTCGGTCTCCTCCACCCGGTAACGCAGAACCAGTCCTGACTCGGTTAACTCGTCGGCGATGGCCAGCACGGTGGCACGAATGCGGGGATCGTCCGCCGGCAGGAACCGCATCAGGGGCATCAGCAGCAGGGACGCATCCAAGGCCTCGGAGCCGTAACGCTGGACGAAGACGCCGCGCTCGTCGAGGCCCCGCTCGCAGATATCTGCGTGGATCTGGTTGGCCAGGACTCGCCATTTCTCCGCGTACTGCGGTTCTCCGTACAGGCGGGCGAGCCGTGATCCGCGATCGAGGGCCACCCAGCACATCAACTTGCTGGAGGTGAAGTGCTGAGGTTCCCCCCGCACCTCCCAGATCCCCCGATCCGGTTCCTCCCAGTGCTGCGCCGCACATTCGACCTGCTGCTGCAGGATGGGCCACAACGACTGCTGGAGCTGGGAGCGGGACCGGGTGTGGAGGAGCACCGAATCGAGGACCGCTCCCCACACGTCGTGTTGCTGCTGGTTGTAGGCCCCGTTGCCGATGCGCACGGGCCAGGCCCCGTCGTAGCCACTCAGGTGGGTCAGGGTCTCTTCTTCGAGCTCGCGCTCGCCTCCCACGCCGTACATGACCTGGAGGTCTTGGCCGCCCCGGCAGGCGTCCGCGATGAAGTAGAAGAAATCGTCGGCCTCGCGGTCGAAGCCCAACGTGTAGAGACCCCACAGGGCGAACGTGGAGTCGCGAACCCAGGCGTAGCGGTAGTCCCAGTTGCGTTCGCCGTGCGGTGTCTCAGGCAGGCTGGTGGTGGCCGCGGCCAGCAAAGCTCCCGTGGGGGCGAAGGTCAGCCCTTTGAGGGTGAGGGCGCTGCGTTGCAGGTAGCTGCGCCACCGGTGGTCGGGAAAGTTGCCCTGCGTGATCCACTGGCGCCAGTACTCCGACGTGCGCCACATCCGCTCCGCCGCTTCTTCCCAGTTCTCAGGCGGGGACAGGGGTGACCACGACAGCGCCACGAACGCGTTTTGGCCCTCGCTGAGGCGGGTCCGGGCGAACAGGCCGCGCCGTTCGACACCGGGGCGCAGATCGGTCGTGATGCGCAGGGCCAGATCCGCCCCCTCGACCGAGGCCACGACATCGCCGTACCCCGAGCTCTGGTACGTCCAGGTGGGCTCGATCCGGCCGTAGTCGAACACCGGATCGCAGCTCATGGCCAAGTCGACTGATCCGCTCACGCACTTGACGGTGCGGAGCAGGCAGTGTTCGGCGTCGAAATCGGTCGGCGAGCGGCGATGAGTCTTGGAGCGGTGCTCCACGTTGTGCCACGGACCCATGCACAAGGCGTCGCGTACGATCATCCAGCCTGTCCGCGTCTGCCAGGTCGTCTCCACCATCAGGCTTCCGGGCAAGTAGCGCCGGGCGGCGGGCACCATCTCGTCGTAGGGACCGATGCGGAAGCTGCCGGCGCTGCGGTCCAGCAGTGCGCTGAACACGCTCGGCGAATCCGGTCGGGGGAGGCACATCCACTCCACCGCCCCGCTCGGAGCGATCAGGCACATGGCCTCGCAGTCCGACAAAAAGGCGTAGTCGGCGATCGGGGGAAAAGCGCTTCCTCCCGCCGGCGAGCTTTGATCGTCACCCTCGAAGGCCCCGGTGCTGGTGTTAGTGCGCGGAGTGGGGACACCGTCCATCACGTGATGTTGACATACCCGGGCGGTGGTGACCCGACTAACGCAACGAAGAGGGCTCCGTACTCACCGGGACGGCCACCGGCGTCGGCAGATACGCGGTGTCGAAGTACGTCCCACCCCCCAACAACGCGGTGGTGGCCCGCCGCAGTCGGATGGGGTCGAGCGGCTTGAGCAGCCAACCGGTGACGCCGCTGCGCCGAGCCAGGAACACGTCGGGCCGACGGTCGAGGAGGAGCAGGGTGGGGAAAGGTTCAAGGCGGCCTGCATCGATCTCCAGGCGGATGTCGAAGTGGACTCCGATCCCTCCCATGGTGCCGATCTGCATATCCAGAATTGCCAGGTCAGGAGGCTGCCGGTTGGCGGCTTGGCGCACGTCGTGGCCCGAGCGGACCCAGCGGACCTGCGTCCCTGGCCCTCCCAGCACCGACCGCAACTCGTCGAAGAGCCGGGGGGAGTCCGTGGCGATGAGGAAGTCGGTCACAACGCGAGGGTATCCGCAGGCCGCCGCTGGGTACCATCCTGGCTACGTCGCCAATATGGCCAGTCAGGAGGCGGTGTGCTCGACATCCAGCAGGACCAGACGCCGGAGGGACTGACCATCTGCCGCCCCGTGGGTGAACTGGACGCGTTCACGGTGAGCCAGTTCCGCCAGGCCCTGGCCGAGCTCGCCTCCAGGCCACGACTGGTCATTGACATGTCCGGGGTACCGTTCGTCGACTCCGCCGGTCTTGGAGCGCTGATCGGCGGTATCCGCCGTACCCGCGAGCTGGGCGGAGACGTCGCGGTGGCTTGCAACCGGCCGACCCTGCTGCGCCTCCTGCGTACCACTGGTTTCGATCGGATCGTCACGGTCGCGGATTCCGTGGACGAGGCCAGCGCCGCGCTGTCCGAACGGGCGGAGAGCGAAGAGGCGTAGGGCGCCGGCAACCTCAAGGCTCAGGGCCGAAGAGCGCTTCGGCTACCTCGGCCAGCCCCTTGAGGTCGTGCACGTCGGTGTCGAGGTAGGGCACCCGGGCCACCGGGGCCGGAACCCGGGCGGTGAGGCGGGCCACCGCTGCTTCTTCGCCGCCGGCTACTCGGGAAAGGTCCTGGAGGTTCTCCACGAGCAACGCAAGCTGTGGACCGATTGCGGCGTCGGGCGCGGAGCTGAGAGGGGCGAAGGCCGGATACGTGCGGTTCACCACGATGGCGTCCACGTCGATTGTTGACTCTTCGAGTTGCTCCGCGAAGTAGAGGGCCTCGGCTACGGCGGCAGGCCGCGGTGTGGTGACGAGCACCCAGGCCGTGACGGGATCGCCCAAAAGTGCCAGTACTTCCTGGGCGCGGTCGCGAAAGCCCTGCTCCATGCCCTCGAACGCCTCGAAGAAGCCGACCGCGTCACCTACCACGTCGCTGCCTACGACTTTCGAGATGGTGCGCAGGAACAGCTGGGTCGCCATGTTCACGGCTCGCAGTCCGACACGCGTCGGTCGCATCAGCAGACGGAAGATGCGGTTGTCGAGCAGCCGCGTCAGGCGGCCGGGGGCGTGCAGGAAGTCGAGGGCGTGGCGGGTCGGTGGGGTGTCGACCACGATCAGGTCGAAGCGGGATTCGCCGTACAGCTGATGCAGCTTCTCCATGGCCATGTACTCCTGGGTGCCCGACAGCACGGCCGAGATGTTGCGGTAGAAGCGGTTGGCGTAGATGGCTTGCGCCTGAGCGGGCGACGATGCGTTCGCGGCGACGACGTGATCGAACGTGGTCTTGGTGTCGAGCATGAGGGCCCACAGTTCTCCCGGCCACGGCCCGTCCACTCGGCGGGGGTCGTTGGTCAACTCGGCGATGCCCAGGGCGTCGCCCAATCGCCGGGCCGGGTCGATAGTGACCACACAGGCGCGCCGCCCCCGCGCCGCGGCGCCGAGGGCGATTGCCGCGGCGGTCGTCGTTTTCCCCACCCCTCCCGAACCCGTGCACACGATGATGCGAGATCGCGCGACGAGCTCCGCCAGGTTTGGCGGGGGGCCGGTCACGGCAGGTCCCTGATCTCGGCGGCCAGCGCATCGGCCAGCGTGGCGATCTCGGGGGGCCCGATCTCGGTGGTGAAAAGGAAGGGCAGGCGCATCCGGGGCAGGGGGAGCAGCTCGGCCAAGCGCTCGAGCTGCGCCGCCTGCAGCTCTTGGCGCCGGCGACGGAACGCGGCGGCCGCGGCCAATGTCGCCAGGTCGGCGCCGGGCAGCTGACCTGCGCCCACTGTCAGGGCGTCCGCCAACTCGAGGGGAGGGAACACGGCGTTGACGATCACCGGTGTCAGCTGCACCCCGGCCCGGTCCTCTAGGTGGAACGCCGTTTCGGTCACTTCATTGACCGGCGTCTCCTCGGGCAGGGTGACCAGAATGACCTGGCATCGAGCGGGGTCACGGAGCAGTTCCACCACATCGACTGCCTGGGAACGGATCGGTCCGACAGCCACCGCGTCGAGCAGGCCGCTGGCGCTGGCCAGGAACTGCACGGCGTGCCCGGCGGCGGGGGCGTCGACCACGATCAGGTCGGGTGCCCCGTCCACCCCGGCGGCCGCGGCGCGCTCGAGCTGCTTCACCTTGCCCAGCACCAAGATGTCCTTGATCCCGGGCACCGCGGTGGCCACGACGTCGAGGGTGCCTGTGGCGACGAGCCGTTTCGAGATTCGCCGCATGCCGTGGTCGTGGAGGTATTCGATCAGCGCGTCGTCAGGCGTCAGGGTCCGGGCCCGGACCTCTCCGCCGTCCTTGCCTTCGCCCAGCACGACTTCCCGGTACGTCAGCACGTCGGTGGTGCCGAACATCGGGCCGAGGCTGTTGGTGCCTTCCACCTCGACGATCAGGGCGCGCAGGCCAGCGCTGGCCGCCATCTGAGCGAGGGCGGCAGCAACGGTGGACTTACCTACTCCGCCTTTGCCTGCCACGACAAGCACCTTGGCCTGGGTGCAGAACGCTTTCGGTTCCAATCGGCTCCCTGGTCGGACGTACTGCCGCTCGCCCAACCTAGTCATCCCAGCCCCAAACTCCTCGATCATCTCACCGTGGTAGGTGTCTCGTGTCGGGGGGTCGGGCACCCTTCGTCGAGGTCTTGGTAAAGTCGCTGCTCAAGGGGTCAGGCGCCGACGAATTTCGATCTTGTCGGGGCGAGTCGGACGGAGTACCGTTCCTATCGAGACAAAGGGGGGTTCGATGAGCGCGCAGCACATCGACGATGTTTGGCAGGCGAAGGCCGCGTGTCGGGGGCCCCAGGCGACGATGTTTTTCCCGCCCTCGCACTTCGAGCGTAAAGACGACAAGGAAGCCCGCGAACGGCAGGCGAAGTCCATCTGTGCTTCCTGTTCGGTCCGTCGGGACTGCCTCGATTACGCGTTGCGGATACGGGAACCACACGGCATCTGGGGTGGGCTCAACGAGTTCGAACGGCGGGCCATCCTGGCCCGTTGAGGTTGCTAGCTCGGCAGGCCGGTTCCGAAGGACGAGGTGGCCGGCGTCTCGGTTTGGCGGATGGCGGCCAGCAACTCGTCGCCGCTGATCACCTCACGCTCGATGAGCAACTCGATCACCCGGTCGAGCGCGCTGCGGTGCGTGGTGAGCAGATCGGTGGCACGAGCCTCGGCTTCGCGCAGCAGGCGCGACACCTCTTCGTCGATGGTGCGCTGCGTGTCTTCCGCGTACGGGCGGCTGGTGAATCCTGCTTCGCCCAGGTAGGCGGGACCGTCGCTGCTGAACCCGATCGGCCCTAACCGGGGAGATAGACCCCATTCGCGAACCATCCGGGTGGCCAGTTGCGTGGCACCGGCCAGGTCATTCGACGCGCCCGTGGAAGCTTCGCCGAGTACCAGCAGCTCGGCCGCCCTTCCCCCCAGGCGCACGGCCAGGCTGTCGGTCAGGTAGCTCTCGGGGTAGAGGTGGCGCTCCACTTCCGGCAGCTGTTCGGTGACCCCGAGCGCCTGGCCGGCGGGCAGGATCGTCACCTTGGCCACCGGATCGGCGCGCGGGGAGAGGGCGGCCACCAGGGCGTGGCCCGACTCGTGCACCGCGACGCTGTGGCGCTCCTCCGGCAGCAGGGCGTTAGAACTGTCCCGACGCCCGAGGAGGATGCGGTCCCGAGCGGCATCGAAGTCGTGGTTGGTCAACACCGAACGGTTGTCGCGTACCGCCACGATCGCCGCCTCGTTGACCAGGTTGGCCAGGTCGGCGCCGGAGAAGCCGGGGGTACCCCGGCTGACCGCGCCGAGGTTGATGTCGGGAGCGAGGTGCTTGTCCGTCGTGTGGACCTCCAAGATGGCCCGGCGCTCGGCCTGGTTGGGCAGCCCGATCTCCACGTTGCGGTCGAAGCGGCCCGGGCGCAGCAGCGCTGGGTCGAGGGTCTCGGGGCGGTTGGTGGCGGCGATGACCACGACGCCGGTCGCCGGGTCGAACCCGTCCATCTCGGCCAGCATCTGGTTGAGGGTCTGCTCGCGTTCGTCGTTCCCGCCGAAGTGTCCGCTGCCCCGCCGCCCGCCGATCGCGTCGATCTCGTCGATGAAGATGATCGCCGGCGCCCGTTTGCGGGCGTCCGCGAACAGGTCACGGACCCGGGAAGCGCCCACGCCCACGAACATTTCCACGAAACTGGAGCCCGTGAGGGCCAGGAAGGGGACCTCGGCTTCGCCCGCCACGGCCCGGGCCATGAGCGTTTTGCCGGTCCCGGGTGGCCCCACCATCAACACACCCTTGGGTCCGACGGCACCGGCCGCCTTGTAGCGACCCGGGTTCTTGAGGAAGTCCACCACCTCCGAGACTTCCGCTTTCGCGCCCTCGTAGCCGGCGACATCGGCGAAACGGGTGGTAGGCCGGTCCTCGTCGTACACCTTGGCTTTGGAGCGGCCGATCCCCATGATCCCGCCGCCTCCCAGTCCTCCGAGGGCTTTGGCCGACCGGCGTCCCATCCAGATGAAAAACCCGATGAACAGGACCAGCGGCAGGAGATCGATGACGATCGCGGCGATCGAAACGCCGCTGCTCGGGGCCTTCGCAGTGATCGTCACCTTGTTGTCGGCCAGGACGCCGAGCAGGGGGGTGTTGTCGATGCCGACGGGCGACTGGCTGGTGTAGCTGGTGCCGGCCTTCAGCTTCCCGCTCAGGGCGTTGGTGGCCGAGATGGTCACCGTGGAGACCTTGCCTGCGGTTACGTCGTTGACGAACTCGGTGTAGTTGAGCTTGGTGGGAGCCGTCGTCGAACTCATGGTGGGTCGCAGCAGCAGGAAGGCCGTGATCACGATGCCCGCGATCAACAGCCAGGAACGCCATTTGGGGGGCGGGGGCCCTGCAGGAGGCCGGCCTGGCTCTTTGGGGGGACCCGACTTGGCGGGGCTGGACTGGTGTCGTAACGGGCGAGCCACTTAGGGCAACCTCACAATGAATGTCCACCTGGCCAACGAAGAGGCCAAACTGGCGTAATGGCATGGTACGCCGTGTGTCGACGAAGCGACATCCCCCTCGGACGCGGGTGGCCGGTGCGGGTACACGGCCATCCCATCGCCGTGTTCGCCGAGGGGGATCACCTTTATGCCCTGGACAACGCCTGCCGCCACAACGGCGCCCCCCTCGACGACGGGTTCATCGAAGACGCCTGCGTGGTCTGCCCGTGGCACGGCTGGACCTACGAGTTGGCCACCGGACGTCAAAGGACGCTGTTCGGCTCCCGTCCCGCGCTGCGCACCTACTCCGTTCGGCTCGACGGGGACGAGGTGTCGGTCCTCTTCGACGACTGAACACTGACCTCGGTGGTCCGGTCCGGTCACAGGCCTGCGCGAAGCTGCAACAGGTATGAGGTTGGTGGGCCGGATACTGCACAGGATCGTCGCGGCGATCGCGTTGCTCGTGGTGACGGTGGCCGGTGCACCGCTGCTGGCGGGCGCCACCGTGTTGGCCGCCCTCATCTTCCTGCCTCTACCGGCGACTATCCCGGTGGCCAAAGCGGCGCCTCCCACTGTCTCGCCCACTGTTATCTACGACCAGTTCGGGCACCCCATTGCCACCCTGCAGGCCTACGACCAGAACGTCGCGGTGACCCCTGCCCAGATCCCTTTGGTGGTCGACGCGGCCGTCATCGCCGACGAGGACCGCAACTTTTTCAGTGAAGCAGGCATCGATCCCAAAGCGGTGATCCGGGCGGGCTTGGCCAACCTGCACGCCAACGCGGTGGTCCAGGGCGGTTCCACCATCACCGAGCAGTACGTGAAGCTGGCCTACGGCGACGCCGACCGGTCACTGGCCAACAAACTCAAAGAAGCCATCCTGGCCAGCCAGATCGACCGGGTGACCACCAAGGACGACATCCTGTTCCACTACCTGACCTTGGTGTATTACGGGGACGGCAGCTACGGGATCGGTGCCGCCGCGGAGGACTATTTCCGGGTCCCCGTGCAGCAGCTCACCCTGTCGGAGGCGGCGACGTTGGCCGGCCTCATCCCCGCACCTACGGCGCGCGCCCCCCGGGAAAACTTGGCCGGGGCAGAAGCAGCCCGGGAACTGGTGTTGGGCAAGTTGCTGCAGCAGCGCTACGTCACCGCCGGCGAATACCGCAGCGCCATGGCGCAACGCCTGGCGCTGGCGGGGCCGACGGCCCCCGCCGGGGCCACGCTGATCTACCCCCCCAATGTGAGCCCGTCGAAGTACCCGGCGTTCGTGGACTACGTGGAGCGGTGGCTCCTGGCCCGTTACCCCGAGTCGGAGGTGTTCGGCGGAGGTCTTCAGGTGCAGACCACCCTGGACCCGGCCATCGAAAACGACGCCCTCGCCGCGGTGAGCAGCGCGCTGGTCGGTACGGTGGCGCCCCTCGACATGGCGTTGGCCGCCGTGCAGCCCACCACAGGGTTTGTGGAGGCCATCGTGGGAGGCCGTTCGTTCAACGAACCGCTCAACCAGGTCAACCTGGCGTTGGGGGGATGCGATTACGCAGGGACGAGCGCGACCGACTTGGCGGTGCGCCGGGGCGCCACCGTGGGCTCGACGTGCTGGACGCAGACGTCGGTCACCGGGGGTGGCAGCGGCCGTCAGCCCGGGTCCTCCTGGAAGCCTTTTGTGCTGGCCACCGCGCTCGAGCAGGGAATCTCGCCCGACGCGGTGTACCCCGCCCCCCAAGTTCTGCCGATCGCCGGGTGCAAACCGACGCCCCAGCAGGACTGCGCCATCCACAACGACGAGGGCCAAGGCGGTGGGCCCACCACCCTGCGCAATGCCATGGCCGCCTCCATCAACACGGTCTACGCCCAACTGGTGACCCAAGTCGGTTGCCCGGCGGTGGCCGAGACGGCTCGGGCGCTCGGGATCACCAGCGCGTTCTACAGTCCCCAGGTGCAGCCCTTCTGCGCCACCTATGCCCTGGGTGAAGTGGACGTGTCGCCGCTT
>Ga0182030_10028010_pt1 | contig 10099 bp, 8 predicted proteins | sample 812S3MmetaG_FD_121299 | JGI IMG/M metagenome (GOLD analysis project Ga0182030, IMG submission 121299) | Permafrost microbial communities from Stordalen Mire, Sweden - 812S3M metaG (Illumina Assembly) | ecosystem: Environmental > Terrestrial > Soil > Wetlands > Permafrost | place: Sweden... | reverse complement strand
CGGATGCGGATGCGGATGCGGATGCGGCGGTGGTGGATCGGCAGCCCCGGCAGCCCAACCCGGGTCCACGGCCACCCAGACCGGTGCCGGCACGACGACGACCCCGACCACCGCGACGGGCTCGAGCTCGTCGAGCTCCTCGGAAGGCGGCCTCGGCGGCATGGTCAACGGCCTCCTGGGAGCGGTGACCGGTGGCGCGGGCAACGTGATCGGCGACATCGGCTCGTTCCTCGGATTGTGAGCGGACGACCATGACGACGACCGGCACCACCCCCACGACCGCCGCGCCGACTGCGAGTGCGACGGCCACCTCGTCCGCTTCGCCCGCGGAGACCGAACGCGAGATCGCCTTCGAGCATCTCGTGGCCGGTCGACTCACACTCCAGGTGCTCCGGAACCAGCTCGATACCCAGATCGCCGGGCTGCACGCCCAGCTTCTCGTGGCCGAGTCACAGCTCCGGCAGACCGAGGACATGCTCGAGCGGGCGGAGGCGAAATTGGCCCGGCAGCACCCTGACAAGGTGGCGCCCCGCGACGCCGCCGCCCCGCCCCGGGCCCGAAGCCGGGCGCGCGCCGTCGAGCCCGAATCCAAGCGGACGAGGTCGCGGGCGAGACGCTGACCCCGCGCCCGAAGGCGAGGCCGAGGAACGCTCGGTGGTGCGTCCGCGCTGGCCGTCGCCGGACTGGTCCACAGCCATGCTGCTCTTCGTGGCGTCGGGGGAGTGCGAACTCGAACGTCCGCGGTGTCACACCGCCTTCAGTCGAGAGGTCGCAGCAGGTCGCCCGGCTTCGATCGCGTCGCCACGAGGGCCGGAGCGATGGCGATGACGTTGGCACCCACGAGGACGCCCACCGTGATCGCCGCGGTCAGCAGGAACGGCACGACGACCACCGGAACCGCCCCCAGGTTGTTGGCGAAGGTGTTCCACACCGTCCTCCCGACGATCAACCCGAGCGGGACACCGATGACGACGCCGACCAGGGCCAAGGTGGTGGCCTGCCAGGAGACCGTCGAGACGACCTGGCGGTTGGCGAACCCCAGGACCTTCAGCAGCCCGACCTCCCGACGGCGGCGCGACACGCTCACCACGAGGAGGTGCGCCAGCGTCGCCGCCCCGAACACGGCCAGCATCGCCCCGAAGATCAGCGGGAAGTCGACCGCCTCGCCGAAGTTGACCAGGGAGGTCGGAGCAAGGGGCTCTGAGGTGATCGATGGGTACGCCGCCAGGTAGTGGTCCATGGCAGCCTTCCCGCTCGGACCCGGCGCGAAGCTGACCCTGACCCCGCCGCCACCGATGTTGGCCACCTTCTGCCGGCACAGGGCGAGCTGAGGACCCGGGAGGCAGCCGACGCGGACGAGGCCGGCCGTCGTCGTCAGGATCCCGCTGCCGAGGCTCACGAACCCCCCGAACTGCGGGAAGGAGATCTGGGAGACGACCCGGTACGGCTCGGTGCGGGGGACACCCGAATGCGTGGTGAACGTGATGTCCACCACCGAGCCGATGTGTGCCCCCACCTGGCGCATGGTCGAGACGCCGAGCCCCACCTGGTCGTCGGTGACCGGAAGGGTCCCCGTCACCGCCGAGAAGAGCAGAGGCCCCTTGACCGATGTCCCGGCGATGCCGCCCACGAGCTTCCCGTTGACCCTGACGTCCCCCGCGCCGACACCCTCGGTGATGGCGGTGACGGCCGGGTTGTGCTGCAGGCTAGTGAGCAGGGCGGTGGACGCAGGGTTGAAGCCGAGCTGCTCGGGGTCTCCATAGAGGCGGGGCGTCGCCGTCAAGTGGGTCAGGCTGGCGCCGAAGACCCCCGTCGCGCACAAGGCGATGACCGCCAGCACCATGCCGAGGAGCGCCGAGCCCAGCGGAACGGCGGACCCACCGGAGCGGCGCTCCAGGGCGTTGCGGACGCCGATCACCGCCGTGGGAGGCGCGCCCAGGGTGACCAGATTCCTCACCACCGCCGACGAGCGGGAAGGCCCGGCCGGCTCGTCCATCCGCCGGGGGCGCGCTGCCCGCAGGGCCGGCCAGACGCCGAGCGCGAGGACGACCACCACGGTGGCGAACGCTCCGAGCAGGAGTACGAGCGAGTCGAACGTGACTCCGGTGGAGCCCTCGGCCAGTCGGGCCTCGCCGAGGGGCGCGATGGGGGACAACAAAGTGGCGAGCACGACTGCGCCCACGGCGCCGGCCAGGCCCACCACCAGGTTCCGTGCCATGTCGAGGGCGAAGAGCTCCCGGCCGGACATGCCGACGGCGACCAGAGTCGGATGGTCCTCGCTCTCGACGGCACCCTGCCGCGCCAGGGCCTGGCCCACGACCGCCAGCCCGACGAGGGCGGCGAGGGCGGCGAGGATCCACCACCCGACGGCCTGCGGATGGATGGACCCCTGGATCGTGGCGGCGGTTCCATCCTCGCTCGAGGCGCCGACAGAGCCAATGCCGAGGTTCAGTTCGTCGACGTGTTGGTCGAACTGGGGGATGCCGGCCGCACCGTGGCGCAGGCGGACGTCGTACTCGTACTGTGTGGCCGTGTGCGGCAGCACCGCCCGTGCGAACCCGGGGCCGGCATAGAGGAAGTAGACGGGGGTGCCCCCCGAAGGGAACTCGATCTCGGTCGCTTCGATCCCGACCACCTGCAGAGCGAGGCGCGGACCGTGCGGCTCGACGTACCCCGTATCAGGGTTGTTGTAGTCGGCGGCCTGGGAGGGTGCTTCGAACGCGACGTGGATCACGCTGCCGACGTGCACGCCGTCGTCCTGTTGCAACGTGGACGATGCCAGCACCTGGTCGGGCTTCGACGGATCTGGCAGCTGGCCGGAGACGAGCGTGAAGGGCGCCGCGCCCCGGCCCGACACGACGGCCACGCCGAAGTCGTTGCCGTTGATCGGGTGGGCGCAGTCGCAGGTCGGATTCCCCGCGTCGGGGAGGACCAGGTCGGTGACCGAGGCGACCCCGGGCAGATGGGCCACCGGCACCGGTCTGGTGGCGTAGACGATGGAGTCGAACCCGTGGGCTGCCACGAAACGCGGGAAGGCATTCTCGGTCCGGCGGCCCGCGGCCGCCGCGGCCAGCACGAGGCCGCCGACGACACTGATCAGCAGGGCGATGGCCAGCCAGGACCGCCAGCGGCGGCGTAACCCGGCGTGGAACACCAGCCTGACTGCTCCCACGGCACGCTCCTTCCGTGACGTCAGTCTGCCGTTCCCTATGGGGGTGCCCAAGGTGGCCACCCTGTGAAGCTCGTTCGTGGTGGCACCACCGGCGCGAGGTCCCGCCGGCGTGCACCCACGTAGTCCTCGAGGGGCAGCCATCCAGACCCAGGGCGCTACGGGAGAACGGTCGGTTGGAGCCGGCAATCCATTGGTATCCTGAGGATCAGTCATTGAGGGGCAGTCGCGCGGAGGGGCCTTCGGGCCCCTTCGGCGCGGTCGGGCTCCCGGGGACCGAGGGGCCCACCCCGGCCCGCACCGCCCTGACCACGTCAATTAGGACGGCGCGGCCACGCCTCGTAGCATCGCTGACATGGCAGAACTCATCCGCATGGGCGACGACGGCACCCTCCAAGTCCCCGACGAGCCCATCATCCCCTTCATCGAGGGCGACGGCACCGGCGTCGACATCTGGCCGGCCGCCAAGCTCGTCCTCGATGCGGCCGCCGCCAAGCACGGGCGCACCGTCGCCTGGAAGGAGGTCCTGGCCGGCCAGAAGGCGTTCGACGAGACCGGCAACTGGCTACCCGACGAGACCGTCGACACCTTCCGTAGCCATCTGATCGGGATCAAGGGCCCGCTCACCACGCCGATCGGCGGCGGGATCCGCTCCCTCAACGTCGCCCTGCGCCAGATCCTCGACCTCTACGTGTGCCTGCGCCCCGTGCGCTGGTTCACCGGGGTGCCCTCGCCCGTGCTGCACCCCGAGCTGGTGGACATGGTCATCTTCCGGGAGAACACCGAGGACGTCTACGCCGGCTACGAGGTGAAGGAGGGGACCCCCGAGGCCCTCAAGCTCATCACCTACCTGCGCGACGAAATGGGCTGGCCCATCCGGGACGGCTCGGGCATCGGGATCAAGCCGATCTCGGAAATGGGGTCCAAGCGCCTCATCCGCGGCGCCATCAACTACGCCCTCGACCGCAAGCGCCGCTCGGTGACGCTGGTGCACAAGGGCAACATCATGAAGTTCACCGAGGGCGCCTTCCTCGACTGGGGCTACGAGCTCGTGCGCGAGGAGTTCTCCGACGTCGCCGTCGGTTGGGAGGACTGCGGCGGCGACCCCGGCGACAAGCTGCTGGTCAAGGACACCATCGCCGACATCACCCTGCAGCAGGTGCTGACCCGGCCGTCGGACTTCGACGTCATCGCCACGACGAACCTCAACGGTGACTACCTCTCCGATGCCCTGGCCGCCCAGGTCGGTGGCATCGGGATCGCCCCGGGGGCCAACATCAACTACGTGACCGGCCACGGCATCTTCGAGGCCACGCACGGCACCGCGCCCAAGTACGCCGGCCAGGACAAGGTGAACCCCGGCTCGGTGCTGCTCTCGGGCGTGCTCATGTTCGAGCACATCGGCTGGAACGACGCCGCCTCCGACATCGTGCACGCGCTGGAGGCGACGATCGCGGACAAGGTCGTCACCTACGACTTCGCCCGCCTCATGGAGGGCGCCACCGAGGTCAAGTGCTCGGAGTTCGCCTCGGCCATCGTCGACCGCCTCTGACCAACCACCGCGACGGCCCGTCGCGGACCCGCACCAACCACCCGTCGGAAAGGACCACCCGCCCCATGGCTAAGCCCCCCGTCCATGTGACCGTCACCGGCGCCGGCGGCCAAATCGGCTACTCCATCCTGTTCCGCATCGCGTCCGGCCAGCTCCTCGGTGAGGACCAGCCGATCGTGCTGCGCCTGCTCGAGATTGAGCCCGCCATGCGCGTGCTCGAGGGCGTCGTCATGGAGATCGACGACTGCGCCTTCCCCCTCGTGCACGACATCGTCGCCACCTCGGACCTCAAGACGGCCTTCGACGGCACGTCGTGGGCGCTCCTCGTCGGCTCCATCCCCCGCAAGGCGGGTATGGAGCGCGGCGACCTCCTGAGCGTCAACGGTGGCATCTTCAAGCCGCAGGGGCGGGCCATCGCCGAGAACGCCGCCTCCGACGTGCGCATCCTGGTGGTCGGCAACCCCTGCAACACGAACTGCCTGATCGCCCGCTCCAACGCGCCCGAGGTCCCCGACGACCGCTGGTTCGCCATGACCCGCCTCGACGAGAACCGGGCCAAGGCGCAGCTGTCCGCCAAGGCGGGTGTGCCCGTGGCCGACGTCACCAACGTCGCCATCTGGGGCAACCACTCGGCCACCCAGTTCCCGGACTTCGCCAACGCCCGCATCGGCGGGAAGCCGGCCGCCGACGTCATCACCGACGGCGACTGGCTGCGGGGCGACTTCATCACCACGGTGCAGAAGCGCGGCGCCGCCATCATCGACGCCCGGGGCTCGTCCTCGGCCGCCTCGGCCGCCGCCGCGGCGATCGACACCGTGGTGAGCCTGCGCACGGCCACGCCCGCCGGCGACAGCTTCTCGGTGGCGGTGGCCAGCACCGGCCAGTACGGGGCCCCCGAGGGCCTGCAGTTCGGCTTCCCCGTGGTGGCCGACGGGAAGGGCGGCTGGTCCGTGGCCGAGGGGTTCGGCCACGACGACTTCGCCCAGGAGCGCATTCAGGTCACGACCGACGAATTGCTGGCCGAGCGCAACGACGTCAAGGAGCTGGGCCTCATTGGGTAGCACCGCCGGTACGCTGGAGGCTTGATCTCCCTGTCGCGGCCTGCCGCGTGCCCGTGCGCCCACCTCCCCGTCACGGGCTGTTTTCAGCCGTGAAATCACGCGGAAACACATGCCTGGCACCCTGAGACCCGTGGGAGACCTCTTCGACGGCTACGGCGCGTCCGCCAGCGGCCTCACCGCGGCCGCCTTCGACGAGATGGTCGGTCGGGACGGCTCGGCCCGGGCGCCCTACGCGGCGGTCGCCTCCTCTCTCGCCCAGATGGGCCCCGACGACGTCTCGGCCCGGGCCTCCCGGTTGGCCCGGGCCTTCATGGACCAGGGCGTCACCTTCGACCTCGACGGGGAGGAGCGACCGTTCCCCCTCGACGTGGTGCCGCGCATCTTCACCTCCGGCGAGTGGTCGCGGGTCGCCGCCGGGGTGGCCCAGCGGGTGCGCGCCCTCGAGCTCTTCCTGGACGACGTGTACGGCGCGGCCCGCATCGTCAGCGACGGGCTCATCCCCCACGAGGTGGTCACCAGCTCACCGGGCTTCGTGCGTGCCGCCTACGGGTACACGCCGCCCAATGGCGTGCGCATCCACGTCGCCGGCATCGACGTGATCCGGGACGAGGACGGTGAGTTCCGGGTGCTCGAGGACAACCTGCGTAGCCCGTCGGGTGTGAGCTACGTACTGGCCAACCGGGCGGCCATGGCCCGGGTGCTGCCGGAGCTCTTCTGGGGCCAGCCGATACAGATGGTGACCGACTACCCGGCCCACCTGATCAGTGCGCTGCGCCGCTCGGCCCCCGCATCGGTGCAGGAGCCCACCGTCGTGGTCCTCACACCCGGGGTGCACAATTCGGCCTTCTACGAGCACGCGCTGCTGGCCCGCCTCATGGGCGTCCACCTCGTCGAGGGCCGCGACCTCGTGTGCCACGGCACCGACGTGTTCCTGCGGACCACCGAGGGCGAGGTGCCGGTGCACGTGATCTACCGGCGCATCGACGACGAGTACCTCGACCCGCTGCAGTTCCGCCCCGAGTCGCTGGTGGGCTGCCCGGGCATCGTCAACGCGGCGCGGGCGGGCCGGGTGACCATCGCCAACGGCGTCGGGAACGGCGTGGCCGACGACAAGCTGGTCTACACGTACGTGCCGTCCATGATCCGCTACTACCTCGGCGAGGACCCGATCCTCCAGAACGTCGAGACGATGCACCTGGTGGACAACGCGGTGCGCAAGGACGCGCTGACGCGCCGTGACGAGCTGGTCTTCAAGCGGGTGGACGGCTCGGGGGGCAAGGGCCTGGTGATCGGCCCCGCCGCGACCGGGGCGGAGCTCGACGAGCTGGCCCTCGAGGTGGAGGCCGACCCCCGCCACTGGATCGCCCAGCGGGTCGTCGCCCTCTCCACGTCGCCCACCTGGGTCGACCAGTCCATGGTCCGGCGCCACGTCGACCTGCGCCCCTTCGCGGTGAACGACGGGGAGGACATCTGGGTCCTGCCGGGAGGCCTGACCCGGGTGGCGCTGCAGGAGGGCGGACTGGTGGTCAACTCCAGCCAGGGTGGCGGCTCCAAGGACACCTGGGTGGTCGGTGGCGGGCTCTCCATGCCCGTGCTCCCGCCGCGCCAGGCGTCGCCGCTCATGGCCGGGCCGCCGATGGACGCCGGGCCGCGGGCGGAGAGCGAGAACGGCGTGCAGCAGCAACAACAACAGCAGCAGTCCCAATCTGCGGGACAGTCCCAGTCCCAGAGCCAGTCACCCTCGGTCGCGCCATGGTGACGCGCGCCCTGTTGAGCCGGGTCGCCGAGTCGATCTTCTGGGTCGGTCGCTACGTGGAGCGGGCCGAGGGGACGGCGCGCATCCTCGACGTGTCGGTGTACCAGGCCCTCGAGCAGAGTGACGTCGAGGGCTCCCACGCCGCCCGCCGGCTCCTGGCCGTCATGGGCCTGCCCGACTCGGGTACCGAGACGCTGTGGCAGGCGACGGAGCGTCTGGCCACCGATCCCGAGAGCCGGTCGTCCATCGCCGGTGCGCTGGCGGCCGCACGCGAGAACACCCGCGCCGTGCGCCACGTGGTGCCGGTGGAGTTCTGGGAGCACATCAACGCCACCTGGGCCGAGCTGCCCGCGCAGTGGGAGGCGGGCCGCCGGGCCAGCCCGGCCTTCTACCTCTCCTTCGTCAAGACGCAGTGCGCCGGCATGATGGGCCTGGCCGACACGATGATGAGCCGGGACCAGACCTGGCTCTTCTTCACCCTCGGCCGCTGCCTGGAGCGCACCGACGTGGTGGCCCGGCAGCTGGCCACGGTGGCCTTCGACGAGGTGTTCGACAGCGGCCTCGTCATGCTGCTGCGCTCGTGCGGCGGCTACGAGCCCTACCTGCGCCTGTCCCAGGGTGTCGTGGAGCCGGGCCGGGTCCTCGACTTCCTCCTGCGCGACCGGCTCTTCCCGCGCTCGGCCTTCGCCTCGCTGACGCTGGCCGAGGACTGCCTGGACCAGATCAACGCCGGGCGCGAGGGGACCTGGGACGACGCCCGTGGGTTGGTGGGCCTGGCCCGGGCCGAGCTCGAGTACTCGGCCCCGGCCACCCTCTCCCGCGGCCTCGAGACGCGGCTCGAGCGCCTGCAGGCGTCGATCTCCTCGGTGAGCGATGCCGTGACGCGCCGCTACTTCGCGCAGGACCTGCCGACGCAATGGCGCCAGGGGGGTGCGGGCGGGTGAGCCGGGCCGACGGCTGGCGGCTCCGCGTCTCCCACGAGACCCGCTTCGACTACGACGGCCCGGCGCGGGCCTCCTACAACGAGCTGCGCCTGACCCCCCGAACCGAGTTCCGCCAGACCGCGCTCGAGACGCGGGTGGTCACCCTGCCGCCGGCGCCCCAGTACTCCTACATCGACTACTGGGGGACCCACGTGGTGGCCTTCAACGTCGACCGGGGTCACGAGCTGCTCTCCATCACGGGCAACTCCCTCGTCGACACCCAGCAGGCCGACGAGCCCGACGACTGCACGTGGGAGGACGTCGGCGACGCCTCGCTCACCATGGCCGACCACGTCTCGCACAACCTGTACACGACACCCGGGCACGAGCTGTCGGAGATCGCGTCGAACCTGCGCGCCCCGCGCCCGCTCGAGACGGCCCGCCGCATCATCGCCACCTCGCACGAGTCGCTGCGGTACATGCGCGGCGTCACCTCGGTGCACACCTCGGCCAACGAGGCGTACGCGGACGGGGCCGGCGTGTGCCAGGACTTCGCGCACCTGGCCCTGGCGCTGGCCAAGGCGGTCGGCCTGCCGGCCCGCTACGTCTCGGGCTACTTCCATCCCGAGGAGGACGCCACCATCGGCGAGGAGATCACCGGGGAGAGCCACGCCTGGGTGGAGATGTGGACGGGGCGTTGGTGGGGCTACGACGTGACCAACGACTGCCCGGTGGGGGAGCGCCACGTGGCCGTCGGCCGGGGCCGTGACTACGCCGACGTGCCACCGGTCAAGGGTGTCTACGCCGGCAACGCCGAGAACACCATGCGGGTGGCCGTGCGGATGACCAGGACCCACTGAGCGGGCCCGGGTGCTGCTGACCCGCATGCGGATCTGGCTGCCCGATGCCCCCGGGGTCCTCGGCGCCGTGGCGGCCGAGATCGGTGCCGTCAAGGGCAACGTGGTCGGCCTGGAGGTGCTCGAACGCGAGGCCGGCGTGGCCATCGACGAGCTGGTGGTGGAGCTGCCCGACGAGCCCGGCGCCGTCGACGCGGTGTGCCGCGGTGTCCGCAACGTCCCGGGCGCCGGCGTCGAGGAGGTCACCGAGCTCTCGACGGAGGCGCCCGACCGCGAGGACACGGTCCTGGCCGCCGCCGCCGCCGTCCTGCAGGCCGCCACCCCCACGGCGGCCATGAACGCGCTGACCAGCCAGCTCATGTCGCTGTTCGGCCTGACCTGGCTGGCGCTGGCCGACGACGAGCTCGAGGGATTCGCGGAGGTGCACGGGGACGTGCCCCCGGTCCAGTGGGTGGCCGCCTTCGCCGAGGGCTCGCGGAGCGGCGCGGACCCGGCCAACGACACCACGGGCTCCGGCGTCTTCGTCGAGCCCGTGCCCGACACGGGGTTCACTCTGTGCGGGGGCCGTCCGGTCCCCATCAGGCGCCGGGAACGCCACGAGATCGCCATGCTGGTCATGGTGGCGGCGCGCTTCATCGACGCGCTGGGCGGTCACGAGCGCGCCGGCTGAGGAACTGACGCCCCGCGGCGGGCCGCCTAGTCTCCCGGGGATGTTGCGCATCGGGTTCGTCGGGTCCGGGCTCATCGCGTGGGCGCACGGGCTCGGCCTCAAGGCGATGAT
>Ga0182030_10028009_pt1 | contig 10099 bp, 4 predicted proteins | sample 812S3MmetaG_FD_121299 | JGI IMG/M metagenome (GOLD analysis project Ga0182030, IMG submission 121299) | Permafrost microbial communities from Stordalen Mire, Sweden - 812S3M metaG (Illumina Assembly) | ecosystem: Environmental > Terrestrial > Soil > Wetlands > Permafrost | place: Sweden... | reverse complement strand
TTGATGCTGGCTTCGCCAGTGAGCGGGATGACGCTGGTAATGGCTGCGGATTGAACGCCGGGGAGGGCGCCGATCGCGTCGATGGCGCGGTCGATAAACTGATCGCGCGCGTGGCTGCCGGGGTCGGCTCCGGGGTCGTCCGGCATGTCGTCGCCGCTGGAGTAACGGGGTGCGTCGAGCTCCGCTTTGACTACAGTTACCCGGTCCGTGCTGAAGAGACGGTCCTGAGTGAGGAGGCGCGAGAAGCTGCGGGTGAACAAGGCCGTCACAATGAGCAGGGTGATGCTTAGGGCGACCTCAACGGTGACCAGGATTCTACGAGACCGGCTTGCCTGGCGATTGCCGGAAAGGCGCGTGGCGCTGGACTGGAGGGCCTGCTGGGGCATCACGCGAAGGGCGCGAAGGGCCGGCCCAATGCCAAATCCGACTGAAGTGGCAAGCGAAAGCCCGAGCGCGAGAGCAAGCATCGGCAGGCTCAGATGGACTTCGTTCAAGCGGGGCAGCGTGGCGGCGACGTGCAGCAGGATTTTTTGCGCCGCAAAGGTGATGGCAATGGCCATTCCGCCACCTGCTGCGCCCAGAATCAGATTTTCGATCAACGCGCCTCGCACCAAGCGGCTGCGGCTGGCTCCGAGGGCGGAGCGCAGGGCAATCTCCGGTTCTCGCGCCACTCCGCGAGCAATTTGCAGGTTGGCGAGATTGACGCAGGCCATGAGCAGGACCCCGGCGACAGCGGCAAAAAGCAGCCAGAGGGGCTTGCGGTAGTCGCCGGTGATCTCCTGCGCGAAGGGTTCAACGAAAACGCCGAGATGAACAGCAAGATGGTCGGCGGCCGCGGTGGATTTTTCGATCCCGTCGAGTTCGGACTGTGCCTGCTGAATGCCGACGTTGGGCCGGAGGCGGGCGATGACCAGGTAGTTGAATTCTCCGTCGTTGGCTGTTTGCTGCTCCTGGTTGGCGGCGAGCGGGACGAAGATTTCATACCGGTCCGTGGAGCCGTGGGTCGCCTCCCCCGGCATCATCGATACCACCGGAAAACGGAAGGAAGGCGGCAAGACGCCGACCAGGGTTTCAGGGACGCCGCCTACGCGGAGAGTCTTGCCCAGAGCCGAAGGATCGCCTCCGAAATAACGCTGCCAGCCGTTCCAAGTGAGGATAATCTCGTGGTCTCGGCCGAGTTGGGCCTCTTCGGCGGTGAACGAACGTCCAAGAGCCGGAGTGACGCCGAGAACAGAGAAGAAATTCGGCGCGATCGCCAGACCCTCGGTCTCGCGAGGATGACCGTCAGCGCTTGAAACGCTGAAACCTGAATTCTGCAGGATGGCCGCGTCTTCGATCGAGTGGGCGCGCGACTTCAGGTTCATATAGTGCCGGTAGTTGTCAGGCAAAACCGGGGAAGAGGTCTGCACCTCCTGGATGGTTTCGCGCCAGACGACGAGTTGGCCGGGCTTGCTGAAGCCGTATGGTGCAAGCAGCACGGTATAGGCCACGCTGAAGACGGCAGCGACCGAGCCTGCTCCAAGCGCGAGGGTGAGGATGACGGTAGCGGCAAAGCCGGGAGACTTGCGCAACTGGCGCAGCGCGTAGCGGATGTCGCGGGTGAGCGATTCAAGCATCGGGAGTCCTCTCTGTTCGCGGTAAGCTTCTCTTGCCTGGGTCACGCCGCCGAAGCTGCGCAGGGCAGCGGTGCGAGCCTGCCTGCGGCTCATACCGCGCGCAATGTTTTCGTCGATAGCCAGATCGATATGGGAGCGCAGTTCTTCTTCGAGCGCCGCATCGAGCTTCCGGCTGCGGAAGAGGGTAGCGCAACGGATCAAGAAGATGCGGAAGTGGTTCATGGCAGATTCCTGTTCTCTGAAGAGTCGTTTTGTGCCGGATTATTCGCTTCTCAGGGCGCGCATAGGGTCGATTTGGGAGGCGCGGCGTGCTGGACACCAGCTGACGAGCAAGGTGATGGCCAGAATTCCGAAGGTGATGGAGAGGAAGATAGCCGGGTCGTTGGGCTGGACGCCGAAAAGCAGGTTGGCGCTGAGGTTTGCCAGACCGGCGGCGAGTATGGTTCCTGCGGCGACACCGATGCCAGAGAGCAGTCCAGCACGGCGCAGGACCATGCGCAACATGTCGCTCGGTTGCGCTCCCATGGCGATGCGCACACCTATTTCGCGGTGCCGCTCGGCGACCAGATTGGCCATGACGCCGAAGATGCCGATGGCGGCCAGCAGCAGGCCTACTGCGGCGTCGAAGGTGAGGGTGGCGGCGACGTACATGAGGCCGGCGAGGTTGTGGTCCAGATATTTTCGGTAAGTCTGGACCTGTTCGAGGGGTACGGTGCGGTCGAGGTTGGCGAGGGCGCGCCGGACGGCAGGCGCGAGCGCCAGTGGATTGCCATCGGTCACGACGACGTAGGTCGCGCCGGAGGGCGGCATCTGGGCGGCGTTCAGGTAGACGGCGGGAGGAATGTTGCGCTCGATCCAGAGGTAGTTTATGTCCTCGACGACGCCGACGATCCGCAGCCATGCCTGGGCGGATGGCTGGGCGCGAAGCTGCGCCTGACTCGGGTTGGCGGATTGGGCGTCGCCGCCGACCTGGCCCATGTTGACCTGGCCCATCTGGATGCGCCGCCCAATTGGGTTTTCGCCTGGGAAGTAGCGTTCCACGAACTTCCTGCTGACGACGGCCACCGGCTGGGTATCGAGGGTGTCGGCGCTGGAGAAGGAGCGGCCGGCGATGCGGGCGATATGGAGTGCATCGAAGTAGCCGCCGCTTACGGCGAGGTGGGTAGCGCTTTGGAATTTGCCGGACGGCGAGGGGCGGTTTTCGATGCGGATGTCGTCCGTCCAACCGTCTCCGCCATCGGGCAGAGCTGTGGCCAACTCTGCGTGGGTGACTCCGGGAAGGGCACGCAGGCGATTCAGGCTGGAGTTGTACCAGGCGGCGCGTTTGGCGTCGTTGCCATACTGGCCGGGAGGGAGATCGACGCCGAAGGTCAGCACCTGATTTGGCCGGTGGGTATCGGCCATGTGCAGCATGGACCACATTCCTTTGCACATCAGCGCGGCGCCGATGACCAGCAGGACGGAGAGCGCGACCTGGGAGGCGGCGAAGAGGTCGCGCAGGCGGTGGGTTTGTCGCGAGCCGCTGGTGGTGCGCGACCCGGCCTTGAGTTGGGTGACCAGATCGACACGCAGAGCGCGGAGAGCGGGAACCAGCCCGGAGGCTACGCCAGCGACGAGGGCCAGCAGCAGCGAGAAGGCGAGTGCGCGACCGTTCAGAGCAATACTCGACCAGCCAGCGACGTAGCGGGCAACCTCGGGCGGCATGGAGGTGATGCAGATATGGAGCCAGAGCACGGCCAGGCCCAGCCCAGCGACCATGCCAAGGCCGCCCAGAAGGAGATTTTCGGTGAAGAGCTGGCGCAGGAGGCGCAAGCGACCAGCCCCGAGGGCGACGCGAACGGCGATCTCCGGCTGGCGCGCAAGGCCGCGTACGAACTGGAGGTTGGCGATATTGGCGCAGACCACAAGCAGAACAAATGCCGTGGCGACAAGGATGAGGCGGAAGAAGAGCGGGGTCAGGTCGCCGCTGATGGTCTCGAGGAGCGGCTGTACGCGGATCGACCAGCCAAAATTGGAAGCCGGATAGGACGCGGCGAGGCGCTCGGCGACCAAGCTCAGCTCGGCCTGTGCCTGGGCCAAGCTAACGCCGGGACGCAGCCGTCCCAGGACTTGATAGTCGTGCGCAGTGCGATCGCTTTCCTGCTGCGGCGAGGCGGCGAGCGGCAAAAAGAGATCCGACGAGGAGGGGTATTGCACTGCCTTAGGCATGACGCCGATGACGGTGTAGGCGCGGTCGCCAAGATGGATGGTGCGGCCCACGGCGGCAGGATCGGCAGCGAAATAGGATTTCCAGAAGGGGTAGCTGAGGACGGCGACGTTGTCCCGCCCTGGACGGCACTCGCTGGACTGGTAGACACGTCCAAGCATGGGCTGGGTTTCGAGTACGGCAAAAAAATCGGCGGAAGTGACGGCCGCCTCAACGTGAGCAGCTTCGCCGAAGCCAGCCGTTCCGGCGGTTCCCAGTTGGCCGCTGCCGGTAAGGTTCATCGATTGGGAGCTTCTGACCGCGAGACTCGCAAATGAATGGCTCTGCTGCTTCCAGCTCTCGTAGTTGGCGAGGGCAACTTGTTTGGATTCGCCGCGCCCCTGCTGCTCGGCGACGGTAACGACGCGGTTGAGCGCGGGGACGGCGATGGGGTGGAGCACGACCGCATCCATCATGCTGAAGACGGCGGTGTTGGCACCGATGCCGATGGCCAGCGTGAGCACGGTCGTCACGGTAAAGCCCGGGGTCTTCCACAACTGGCGGCAGGCGAAACTGAGATCGCGGGAGAGCACTTCGAGCATCGGGAGTCCTCGTTGATTGCGGTAAGCTTCCCTGGCCTGCGTGACGCCGCCAAAGCTGCGCAGCGCCGCAGTTCGAGCCTGCGCCTGGGTCATGCCGCGCCCGATATATTCCTCGGTGGCCAAGTCAATGTGGCAGCGCAATTCATCATCGAGCGCTGCATCGAGTTTGCGGCTGCGGAAGAGGGTCGCGAGGCGGCTTAAGAGGGTACGAAACGCGTCCATGAAGGACTCCTGGTCTGGCTCCGGGCTGAGGGTGAAAGAGCGGTCTACATTGATCCAGTCGAAAGCAGGTCCTTCGCTGCGCTCAGGATGACAAATCGCTTTTCGCGGGGCGGTGAGATTATTCCGAGGTGGCCGGGGCCAGGAAGCGGGCCATGGTAGCCGCGACGCGCTCCCAGTTCTCGGTTGCCTCTTCGATCTGCTTGCGGCCCAGGCGGCTCAGGGAATAAAACTTGGCCCGGCGATTGGCCTCCGAGGTGCCCCATTCCGAGCTGATCCATCCGCGCTGTTCCAGCCGGAGCAGCGCCGGGTAAATGGTGCCCTGGTTGAGGATCAGAGAGTTGTCCGAGACCTGCTCGATGCGGCGCGCAATGCCGTAGCCGTGCAACGGTCCCATGGATTCAAGAGTCTTCAGCACCATCAGGTCAAGCGTGCCTTGCAGCACATCGGATTTCGCGTCACCCATTTTTGAGGAACTCCTGTTGTTATTCTGACTATCAGAGTGCGCTTCGATAGTCAGATTGTCAACAGGGAAATTTGCGCGACGTCTTGAGAGTCGCTCACGCCCCCAGTCGCGGATAAAGGCTAGAATTCTTGTATGACTGACCGCAACCGCAACGCATTTGCCCTTCCGCTCGCCCAGGTTGATCCTGAGGTGGCAGCCGCCATTGAACATGAAGTTGTGCGCCAGCATGAGGGCCTTGAGATGATCGCCAGCGAGAACTTCGTCTCGGAAGCGGTCTTGGAAGCAGCCGGTTCGGTCTTTACCAACAAATATGCCGAGGGCTACCCTGGCAAGCGCTACTACGGCGGCTGCGAATACGCCGATGTGGTCGAAAACCTGGCACGGGACCGCGCCAAGCAGCTCTTCGCCCTGCCCGGAGTGGCAATTCACGCCAATGTGCAGCCACACTCCGGCTCGCAGGCCAATGCAGCGGCGTACATGGCGGTGCTGGAGCACGGAGACACGATCCTCGGCCTCGATCTGGCCCACGGCGGCCATCTGACCCATGGCCACAAACTCAGCTTCAGCGGCAAGCAGTTCCGCCCCACCTTCTACACCGTGCGCAAGGATACCGAGACCATCGACTACGACGAACTGGAGTCGATTGCACTACGCGAGCAACCGAAGGTCATCATCGGCGGCGCCAGCGCTTACTCCCGCATCTGGGATTTCGCGCGTATGCGGCAGATCGCCGATAAGGTAGGCGCAAAGCTCATTATCGACATGGCGCACATCGCCGGCCTCGTAGCAGGCGGAGCGCATCCCACGCCCGTGGGCCACGCGCAGATCGTAACCACCACTACCCACAAGACCCTGCGCGGGCCCCGCTCCGGGCTGATCCTCTGCGACCCCGAACTGGCTGCGGCAATCGACCGGGCAGTCTTCCCAGGCCAGCAGGGCGGCCCCCTCGTGCATATCATCGCGGCCAAGGCAGTCGCCTTCCGCGAAGCCTTGCAGCCCGACTTCGCCGAGTACGCGCGGCAGGTGGTCTCAAACGCGCAAGCGCTTGCCACGGCGCTGGCTGAAGGCGGATGGCGCATCATCTCTGGCGGCACCGACAACCACGTCATGCTGGTCGATGTCTTCTCCAAAGGCATTCTGGGTTCTGAGGCCGAACTGGCTCTCGGCAAGGCTGGCATCACGGTGAACAAGAACGCCATCCCTTACGACACGAATCCGCCGTTGAAGCCCTCGGGAATCCGCATCGGAACCCCCGCCCTGACCACGCGCGGAATGGCGGAGCCGGAGATGCGACAAATTGCGCTATGGATTACCAGTGCGCTCGAAAACCGCGGAGACGATGCCACACTGGCGCGCATTCGCGGCGAAGTAGCCGAGCTGGCCAACCGCTTCCCCCTCTATGCATGGCGGCGTGAGGTCGTGCTGGTCTAGCCGGCTAGCGTCTAGATATGGGGCACGCTCGGTCTTCAGGCATTCCAAGCCAGTCCACGATGAGGATCGAGCGCGTCTTCGTTCAACAGTTTTTGTTCAATCATTAAAGAATCCTTAACATTCCCTCCATAGATTCGAGAGAGTTTATCCAAGGCACGGTATTTCCACAAGTGCTTTTGTTTCGAATTTCGTTTGGAGGCAGTTCTTGAACCGCAATCTTAGAATCCAGTGGCCTATGGTCACTACAGTATTTTTGTGCCTGTTTTTCGCGATCACAGATGTTAGCCGTCTCAATGCGCAAGGCAGTGCAGGCTCCGCCAGTACAGGCTCCATCCATGGGACCGTCGTAGAGCAGAGCGGCCATGTGATCCAGGGCGCGAACGTTGCCCTCATCTCCGTGTCCCGCGACGTACGCCATGTCCTCTCGGGCGCGGACGGCAAGTTCGATCTTACCGGCGTACCGGCTGGCTCCTACACCGTGGAGATCTCGGCCCCCGGATTCGCTACGATCCAGGGAGCCATCACCATTGCCGCAGGCGCAGATCAAACTCTTCCGGTTAAGCTGTCGATCGCTTCGGTCTCTGAGGAAGTCACCGTCGAGGCTGAAGGCGACAACTCGATTGCCGCGCAGCTTGCGCCGGTGCGATCGGTGCTCGACGCCGGATCGGCCCGCACCGAGATCACCAGCAACTACGTGTCTGAGTACACCTCGCCGGTTACCGACTTTGCGGACATCATTCAGGCTGCACCCGGCACCGTCAGCTACAACACCAACGGTATCGGCAACGGCCAGGCCAAAATCTACTTCCGCGGCTTCGTCGACGACGACTACACCATGACGTGGGACGGCGTGCCCTTCAACGACTCGAACGACCCCAGCCACCACTCCTGGGCGTATGTTCCCGCCGCGGCAATCGGCTATGTGGACTTCGACCGCAGCCCCGGCACAGCATCCGATATCGGCCCCTCCAACTTCGGCGGATCGATCCACTTTTTCTCGCCGAAGCTGAGCGATGAGGCTCACATCCGCGGCGAAGTGACCTATGGCTCGTGGAATACGTACCAGGTCCTCGGCGATATCAACTCCGGCAGCTTCTGGAAGAATAAGGCCCACTTCTGGCTGAATGGCGACTACCAGAGCTCAGACGGCTACCAGACCTACTCACCCAAGCAGGACGAGGCTGGGACGGCCAAGTTTACCTACAAGTTCAGCGACCGTACGGACTTGTCTGTAATCGGCACCAACATCATCCTGGATGCCAACACCAACAACGACCCGACGCGCCGCCAGCTTTACCACCACGGCGACAACTACCTTTACGAAAAAAACGAGCTGAACCCGAGCGGCATCTTTCCGAGCAACCTCTACCCGTACCTCCCCTCCACGACCCCCACTTATAACGCGCAGGACTACCGCTATTCGGTCTACCACGTTCCGACCTTCTTCGACGTCATCACATTGAACCACGACTTCGGCAAGGGCTGGAGGCTCGATACCAAGTCCTACACCTATGGCTACTCCAACCACCAGCACTACCAGAACTCCACCGACCAGGATCTCGTAACCGACTCGGTGCTGACGCAGACGGTCGTTGAGCCGGTATGCGGCGACGATGCCGCATCCCCCGTCCCCTGCTCCTTATTCAAATCGGCGAAAGGTAAAACCCCTAAGCCGACGGGCATCGATAAGCTCAACCAGTACGCCCGCGGCGGCGAGATCGCGACCCTCAGCTATGCCAGTAAGTGGGGCGTCTTCCGCACCGGCGGCTGGTACGAGTACACCGACACGCTCCGCTATCAGGTTTACACTGACCCGATTACCTGGGTCGATTCGGATCTCATCAGTAACCGCAAGTTCAACGAGCACTTCCTCACCACGGCCATCCAGCCCTTTGCGGAATTCCAATTGGTCGCCATCCCGCGCTGGACTATCACGGCCGGCCTCAAGGATGCCTACTACTACATGACCCTTTCGCAGGCCGCGGATGGCAAAACGGTCGGGCAACTCACCTGCTCCTCGACCGCAACGGTGGCAAACTGCAATGCCACCGTCGGACACTCTCAGGATTACAACTCCGTCCTGCCCTCCGTTGAGGCCAACTACCGCATCAACAACAACTGGTCCGCCTACGGCCAATACGGCCGCGGCAGTATTGCTCCTTTCAGCAGCGTCTTCGACACCACCGGCGCTCAGGTTGCGGTAACGCCTCCGCCCACCATCGCTTCCACCTACCAGGGCGGTACGGTGGTCAAGATGAACCGTTTCACCTTCGATGCGGATGGTTATCACATCCACTTCACCAATACGTACTCGAGCAACACCCCGACCAGCGGCCCCGACGAGGGTTTCACCTACTACTACGCCAACCCCGACTCCAACACCAACGGGTTTGAAGCCGAAGGCAACTACGCTATCACCGACAGCCTGAGCTTCAACGCCAACGGCACCTTCGACAGCGCCAAGTACGAAGCAGCCGCTGCCAAGGCTGCCGTCACTGATGCGAACGGCAACATCATTAACCCAGCCACGCCCGCCACTCCGGTGGCTTGGGTTGCGTTGACTCCGCACGATACCGAAGCGCTCGGTCTGACCTATCGTCAGAAGGGGGTCGACTTCGGCGTCTTCGGCAAGCGTATCGGCAGTCGTTGGAACGACATCAGCAACTATCATCAGACCGTTCCCCTGGACCCATTCTGGATGAGCAACCTCTTCGTCAACTACAACTTCAAGAGCGACTCAATCTTCGCCGGCTCCAAGATCAAGCTGAGCGTCAACAACCTCTTCGACAGCCACGATGTCGTCCTGATCGGGGCCGCAAACGACGGCACCACGCTGGCTTCACCTAACACCAGCAGCACTTCTCTGGAGGTCACACAGGACCTGCAAGCCTACACCCCAAGCTGGGCAGACACTCTCGAAAAGGCGGCTGGCCGTTCGGTCATGATTACCTTCCAGCTCGGCCTCACTCGCCACCAGCGCTAATCAGGCCAGTAACGCAATCGCGCCCCATACCAAAGGCCCTCCAGCGATCACTCGCTGGAGGGCCTTTGCCTTTCGACTGTCGTTCCAGGAGCAGAAGACCGAAGCGTGGTACTCTGGTCTACGTTGCGAGGACCAAGCAACTTATATGGTCCGAACGGGTTCCAATGGTGCGAGAGGATTCAACCAGAGGGACCGGAAAGCGGGCTGAAGATCCCCCGGAGTTAGAACCTGTAAGGAGGAAATTATGAGACTATTTACTGGCGTATTGGCTCTCGCATTGACGGCAACTTTACCCGCCCTCGCACAACATCCCGGCGGACATCCTGCGGCTCCCCCGGCGCACGGGCCAACCGAATACCACGGCACGCCGCACCCGGCGCCGGAGAATCGCAATTACAGCGACAAGAGTGGGCATCCAAACGCGCCGCATGTGGACAACGGCAACAAATGGGTAGGCCATGAGACGGGCAGGGACGACGCCCATTATCACTTGGACCGTCCTTTTGAGCATGGCCACTTCACCGGCGGATTCGGCCCAAACCATCGCTGGAGACTGGGCGGCGGCGGCCCAGGACGCTTCTGGTTTGGCGGCTTCTA
>Ga0182030_10028006_pt1 | contig 10099 bp, 10 predicted proteins | sample 812S3MmetaG_FD_121299 | JGI IMG/M metagenome (GOLD analysis project Ga0182030, IMG submission 121299) | Permafrost microbial communities from Stordalen Mire, Sweden - 812S3M metaG (Illumina Assembly) | ecosystem: Environmental > Terrestrial > Soil > Wetlands > Permafrost | place: Sweden... | reverse complement strand
CGGCCTCATCGCCACGTTCGACTGGTCGTTCTCCACCGGGCGGGACTGGGGGAGCCCGGCCATCCCCGACCACATCGGCCTGAAGGCGGCGGCGCAGTTCGGCCACGAGGTGCTCCTCCGGCCACAGTGGCTGCGCGAGTTCGCCCGCACCCTCTCCCTGCCCGACCTCACCGTGCCCAATCTGGGCCGGCCCGGCGAGGATCTGCCCGCGTTCTTCGAGGCCTACGGCAGGTGGATGCAGACCCCGCCGCCGTCGTGGGACGACGTCGACTGGCTCCGCCGGCAGTGGGGCGGCCCGTTCATGCTGAAAGGCGTGGTGCGGGTCGACGACGCCAAGCGGGCGGTCGACATCGGGGTGGACGCCATCTCGGTCTCCAACCACGGTGGCAACAACCTCGACGGCACCCCGGCAACCGTCCGGGCCCTCCCGGTCATCGTCGACGCCGTCGGTGACCAGATCGAGGTCCTCTTGGACGGGGGGGTCCGCAGGGGCAGCGATGTGGCGAAAGCCCTGGCCCTCGGGGCCAGGGCGGTGATGATCGGCCGGGCGTACCTGTGGGGGCTGGCCGCCAACGGCCAGTCCGGCGTGGAGAACGTCCTCGACATCCTGAGGAGCGGGCTCGACTCGACGGTCCTCGGGCTCGGGCACTCGTCGGTGGACGGGCTGTCACGTGCCGATCTGGTCATCCCGCCCGGCTTCACCCGTACGATGGGGGCAGCGGGGTAGAGGGGTAGATCGGGCACAGTAAGGGCCGACGGGACCGGCTCCGGCCCGCCGACGAACCGAACCGGACCGGACCGGACCGAACAGGGAGGACCACCATGACTGTCGACACCTTCTTCGCCTACTCCGGCGTCTACTCCGACGTGAAGGATGCGTTGGCCGACTACGACGCCGTCCACGCGCTCCACAGCAAGATCGGTCTGATCGACGCCTACGATGCCGCCGTCGTCGAACGGAAGCCCGACGGCAAGGTGAAGATCGTGAAGAAGCACGAGACCCCGACCAGGGTGGGCGGCGTGCTCGGCGGCGGTGTCGGATTGGCCACCGGACTCGTCATCGCCCTGTTCCCCGCCGCCGCCATCGGCGGCGGCCTGCTGATCGCCACCGGGGGCGGGGGCGCGGTCCTCGGTGCCCTGGCCGGTCACGCCGCCGCCGGAATGAGCCGGAGCGATCTGAAGGAGTTGGGCGAGGGTCTGGACGACGGTCAGGCCGGCCTCGTGGTCGTCGCCATCGCCGACGTGCAGGCCAAGGTGGAGGCGGCCATGCAGCGGGCGCAGAAGATCCAGGCGAAGGAGTTGAAGGCCGACCAGAAGGCCATCGAAGCCGACGCCGAGGCCGGGTCCAACTAGGCGGAGGCGCCGGCCATGCCCCTCCTGCCGGCGCTCCAGGCGGAGGGCCCACCGACTGACGGTGGAGCGACCGACCGGATGCTCAGCGCGGCAAGCTCGTCGGAGCGGTGTGCTCGGTTCACGACGAGCCGACCCATCCGGGCGGCACCGGGCCGTGGGCCGGCGGGGGCGGCCTCCTGTCCGGGGCGATCGGGAGCGCCAGGATGACGAGGAGCGCGGCCAGCGGCAGGACGAACGGGCCGATGGTGAGCATGCCGAGGAGGGCGATCGAACCGGCGATCGCTCCCGCGGTCATCCCGGCGGCACCGACCCGGGTCGAACGACGCGCCACCCTCCACCAGACACTCGCGGTCGAGACCACGAGCGCCCCGCCCAGCAGGGCGAGGATGATCCGCACCGGACCCGGGTCCATCTGGTAGACGGTGGACGTCGACCGGGTGACCCGGGCGGCGTGGCCCTCGACCAACGACACACTCTCCGAGGAGTACGAGGAGAGCGCCACGAGCACCAGGGCCAGGGCTGCCCAGGCCACATAGGCCCCGGCCAGGAGGACGAGTCGCAACGCGACCTGCCTCGTGCGGCGGTCCCAGCGGTGCGGGGCTGCGTCCGGGCCATCCGGTCCCCGCGGTCCACCGTCGCCGGTGGTGGCGCGCCGGCGCTCGGCGTTCACGACCCGACCCCCGTCACTGACGGGTCCGGAACTCCGCCGGTCCCGAACCCGGCGAAGAGCCGCACCAGTCCCTCCGCCCTGGCGAAGAGGGCATCGGCCGGTGCCCGATCCCCGTCGAGCTGGGTGAGCATCTCCATCCCCAGGTACAGGGCGACGACGGCGAAGGCCAGCTCGTCCGCCGGCACGACGGTGCCGAGGGGTGAGTCTCCCAATGCCCCCGAGATCGCATCCCGTGCGAACGCCGTCCACGGTTCGATGCGCCGTGCCACCTCCTCGCCCAGACCGGGCGTCGAGGACGCTCCGGCGATCATGGCGACCAGGACGGCGACGTGCCCGGCGTCGAGGTCCTCGCGGAAGATGGACGACGCCACGTCGACGAGGTCGGCGGGCGAGGCGACCCCGGCCACCGCTTGCCCGTAGCGGGCCGAGCGGGCAGCACTCACGGCGTCGAGCGCGGCCAGCAGGAGGTCGATCACCGAGCCGAAGTGGTAGAACACGAGTCCCTGGTTGACCCCCGCCCGGTCGGCGATCACCCGGGCACTGGCACCCGCGAACCCGCGCTCCTTGAGCGTCTCGACTGCCGCGTCGATGAGCTGCCGGCGGGTCTCGTCACCGCGCCTCGGCGCACCGGCCGACTTGTTGCCCGCACTGGCCGCCTTCGGGACCGCGCCGGCCACCCTCTCGCCCGCACCCTCTGCCCTCTTGCCCGCACCCACTGCCTCGGCCATCCCTGCGCCTCCGATTTGAGCGACTGCTCAAGTATACGCACACGAGGACCGTGGCCGGTGCGGGCGGTATTTGGGAGGGAGCTGGCGCCTGTGGCTCCCGTCAGTCATCGGTGGCGTGGCCGTCGAACAGCTGAGTGAGGAGCCGTTGAGCTGTTCGCGTTCCCGGCTGTCCAACGGACCGAGGAAGTCGCCGCGCCAGGTCGTGACGTCGGCGGGGGCGGTCCCCCCGTTCGGTGGGGGGCCGGGCCGGCTCCGGCCACCCGGGGCCGGACCGACAGGGCGATTTCTGCGCCGCTCCTGTCCCTTTCGGGTCTCGCCGATCGTCTTTACAGTGGATGACGGCGAACGGCGCCGGTCCAGAGAACCGAGGAGTTGGAATGCCCACCTACGCTGCCTTGATCTACAGCAAGGACGTCGACTGGACCCTGGCCGAGCACGGCGACGAGATGAAGGAGTACGCCGCCTTCGGTGAGGCCGCCGCCGCGGTCATCCGCGGCGGGAACGCCCTCTACCCGACGAGCACCGCCACCACCGTGCGGGTGAAGGGTGGCAAGGGTGGGGATGTCGTCACCAGCGACGGACCCTATGCCGAGACCAAGGAGGCTCTCACCGGGTTCTACCTCTTGGAGTGCGCCGACCTCGACGAGGCGGTGGCGACCGCAGCCAAGCTCCCGGCGGCCTGGGACGGTGCGGTCGAGGTCCGGCCGGTGATCGACCTCTGACGACGGGAGTCCGGTGGTAGCTGCCGGTGACGCGCTGGCGCGGCTCGTCCGCGAGGAAAGGACCGGGGTCCTGGCCACCCTGGTCCGCGTCACCGGCAGCGTGGACCGGGCCGAGGACGCAGTCCAGGACGCGGTCGCCCGGGCCCTCGAGACCTGGCCCCGTGACGGCGTGCCGGCCAATCCGAGGGCCTGGCTGCTCGTGGTGGCCAGGCGGCGGGCCATCGACCACGTGCGCCGCGAGTCCGGCCGGTCCGGCAAGGAGAGGGAGGCGGAGGCGATGATGGATATCGACCCCACCCCGGAGACGACCGAGACGGTCCGCGACGACCTGCTCCGACTGGTGTTCATCTGCTGCCATCCCTCCCTGGCCGCAGAGGCCCAGGTGGCCCTCGCCCTGCGGACCCTCGGCGGCCTGTCCACCGCCGAGGTCGCCCGGGCCCTGTTGGTGCCCGAGGCCACGATCTCCAAGCGGCTCACCAGGGCCAAGCAGAAGATCGCCCGGGCCCGGATCCCCTACCGGGTGCCCACCGCCGCCGAGCTACCGTCCCGGCTGGCGGCGGTCGCCGCCACCATCTACCTCATCTTCAACGAGGGGTACGCCGCCGGTACCGGCTCACATCTGGTCCGGGCCCCCATGGCCGACGAGGCCATCCGGCTGGCCCGTCTGCTCGTCGACCTGATGCCCGACGAACCCACCACGTTGGGACTGTTGGCCCTCCTCCTGCTCCATGACGCCAGGCGGCTCACCCGCACCGACGACGAGGGTGACGCCGTCCTCCTGATCGACCAGGACCGGACCCGCTGGGACGTGTCGAACATCAAAGAAGGGGTCGAACTGGTGGGCGCCGCGTTCCGCGTGAGCCCCGACCGGCCCGACCGCTACGCGGCCCAGGCGGCCGTCGCCGCCTGCCACGCGCTGGCGCCCAGTTACGCCGAGACCGACTGGGGCGCCATCGTCTCGTGGTACGACGTACTGCTCACCGTGCAGGACACTCCGGTGGTGCGCCTCAACCGGGCCGTCGCCGTGGCCGAGCGGGACGGTCCCCATGCCGGTCTCGCGCTGGTGGACGGGATCGACGGGCTCGACGGCTACCCCTGGTGGCATGCCACCCGGGCCGAGCTTCTCTCCCGGTCCGGGGACGACAGCGGCGCCCGGGACGCCTTCGCGCGCGCCCTCGCGCTCGGGACGAGCGAGCCCCTGGCCGCCCAGCTCCGGCGTAGGCTGGCCACCCTGGGCTGATCCCCACAGGAGCGGCATTCCGGAACCGACGGCATCCCGGCCTCCCGGCGGCGAGGGGAAGTGCCGAGTTGGGCCTCCGGCCACCATAGTGAGGCGGATCTTGCCGCTGAGCCGACAGGGGACACGCGAGAGCCAGTGGGGTTCTGTCGAGCCTGCCAGCGCCACCTCGACCGAGTTCGCGGTCGTCTCGGGAGGCGTTGCCTGTGTCGCCGAGTCACACGGCCTGCCCCCCGGTTGCCGCCGATTCGACGTCACGACACATCGCCATCGGGAGCACGCTGACGGATGACCGATGAGCGGACTGAGCCGACGGGGCGTTCGACGAGCGGAGGGAGGGAGCCGGTGGCGTGAGCCGGCTCCCGGACGGAGAATGGGCCGGTGCCATCGAGGATGGAGCGTCTGGAGCAGATCGTCGACCGGCTGCCGGAGGCGGTCCGGGTGGACATCGAAGCGTGGGGTGGCGAGCCGACGTTCCGGGTCGGTGGCAAGAACTTCGTCTTCGCCAGCCCCGACGCCACGTCCATCAGCGTGAAGCTCCCCGCCGACGAGGCCGCCGCCATGGTCGCCACCGATCCTCGGGCCGTCCCGACCCGCTACGGGCTCGGCCGGCACGGCTGGGTCACGATCTCGCTCACCGGACGCCTCGGCCCGGGTCGCTGGAGCGAGATCGACGAGCTCGTCCGCACGTCCTACACGATGATCGCCCCCCGACGACTGGCCCGGCAGGTGATCGCCGAGGGCACGTCGACGCCGGACGGGCGGTGATCACAACGCTGCCCGGTAGGCCTCGAGGCGCCGGACGAGCTCCTCGGGTCGGGCGAGGGCCGGGAGGTGGCCGCTGCTGATCTCGTCGGGGACGATCCCCAGCCGTTCTCGGACGACCCGCCGCTGGAAGTCTGCGGGGAAGAAGCGGTCGTCTCGGCACAAGAGGAACCTGGTCGGGACCGAAGGCCAGGCGTCGAGGGGCCACGGCTTCTCGAACGGTGTGTCGGACTGCCGGCGAATGTGCGCCAGTGACCCGGCGGCCACGTCCGGTGGCAGATCGTGGGCGAACACGATCTCCGGGTCGAACGGATCGGGGAAGTGGTGACCGGTGTCGGACCACCACTCGCCAGGTGATTCCCCCGGTCGCGGGGTCATGGCGGCCACCAGCACGAGCAAGGTCACCGGGAGACGGTCACAGACCAGGGGCGCGGTGAACCCGGCCAACGACTGGGCGACCAGGATCACGTCGTGGCGGTCCCCGACGGCGTCGACCACGATGTCGGCGTACTCGGCCAGGCCGGCGGTGTCGTCGTCACAGGGCAGGTCGGGGGCCACGACGTCGTGGCCGAGCGCCCGCAGTCGTGGGGCGACGAGATGCCAGTACCAGGAGTCCGACCCGGCGCCGTGGACGAGGACGTAACTGGCCATCACCCGGTAGACGGTTCCGGGGACCACGACTCATCGCCGGCCGCCGCCACCGCACCGGGGGCAGACGTACCTACCCGTGGTCGGTGCCGAGGTCGTCGGAACGCCCGGCCTCGAGTCGAGACCACGGGGGAATTGGGCGTCCGCCCGGCCACGCCGACACCGGTGCTCAGCCCGGAGGCGAGTCCTCCCACGTCTCCTGGCGTCCGTGAAGAGTGAGGTCCATGAGCGCGTCGCTGTAGTCCGTCGCCTCCACACTGCGGATGGTGGTCCACTAGGTGTGATTCCCGTGAAGGTTGTTGACAATAGGAGCCCTCACCTGATCGTTTGAGGTTCGACCAAGAACACCAAACAATCAAGGAGGGCCCGTGGCGCACGTTAGGGCAAAGCTCACGCCTCTGGGAAGGCAACTTCTCGTGGATCGGGTGGAAATCGAAGGCTGGAAACCAGTCGACGCAGCCAAGGCGATGGGGGTTTCGCGCCAAACGCCTTACAAGTGGCTGCGCCGCTTCCGGGAGGAGGGCCCAGAGGGCCTGGCCGACCGTTCGTCGGCCCCGCGGTACTGCCCGCACCGGCTGGGGTCGGAGGAAGTGCAGCGGATCGTGACCACCCGGCTCGAGACCATGACCGGGCCGCACCGGTTGTCCTATGTGCTGGGTCGCCACCGTTCCACGATCTATGAGGTACTACGCCGAGAGGGGCTGTCTCGTCTCGACTACATCGACCGTCCGACCCGGACGGTGGTCCGCTACGAGCGGGCCGCCCCCGGAGAACTCCTCCACGTCGACGTCAAGAAACTGGGCCGGATCAGGGAGGGTGGCGGCTGGAAGGTGCACGGGCGGGAGATGGGAAGGACCGCGGAGATGCGGAGGGTCAAGGTCGGCTTCGACTACATCCACGTGGCCGTTGACGATCACTCCCGAGTGGCCTTCGTCCGTTCCCTGCCTGACGAAAAGGGACCGACCTGCGCCCAGTTCGTGGCTGACGCCGCCCAGTTCTTCGCCGAGCACGGGGTGACCATCGAGCGGGTCATGACCGACAACGCCATGAACTACGGGAGATCGAAGGACTTCAGGGAGACCCTCGATCGCCTGGGCATCACCCACAAACGGACCAGGGCTTATCGACCTCAGACCAATGGAAAGGCAGAGCGTTTCAACCGGACGCTCCTCGAGGAGTTCGCCTACAAGGAGCTCTTCGTCACCAACGAGGCCCGCTCAGCGGCCCTCGAGCCCTGGGTCCACTCCTACAATGCTCACAGACCTCATACCGCCATTGGAGGGCTGAGCCCGCTTCAGCGCATTGTCAACAAGGCTGACGGGAATCACAGCTAGGCGTTCCTGCGTCCCCGCCGCCGGGCGGGAGGGTCGGGTTTCGCCGCCCGACCCCGGCGCATCGACAACGGCGGCAGCACCGTCACCGCCGGCACTGTCCGCCGGGGATGTCCAGGGGTCCGGGGTACTCAGGGCGCCCGGTCGAGCGTGCCGAAGGAGACGCCGGTCAGTTCCTCGGACACCTCCCACAGCCGGCGTGCCGTCGCCGGATCCCGGGCGGCCCTCAGGAACGGGACCGCCTTCGGGTTGCCGCGAGCCCCGAACAACCGGTCGGGGCCGAAGAACTGGCCACCGCCCACACCGGGGGCCGTCGCCGCGTACAGGCTCGGAAGGGCCCCGGCCGCCGCACTCTGGGCGAACGCCGAATTGGCCAGCCGGTTCAGCTCCTCCATCAGGGCGGAGCCGCTCATCTGGGGTGCGACCATCTGCAGGTTGGTGGCGGCATAGCCGGGGTGTGCCGCCACGCTGACGAGGTCGATGTCCCGATCGCGCACCCGGCGGTCCAGCTCGACGGCGAACAGCTGGTTGGCCAGCTTCGCCTGGCCGTAGGCGGACCACTTGCCGTAGCGGCGGGAACCCTGGAGGTCGTCGAAGCGGATCCGGCCCACCCGGGCGGCCATGCTGGTCACGGTCACCACCCGGGCGCCGGGTGTGGCGGACAGGCGGTCCCACAGCAGCCCGGTCAGGGCGAAGTGACCCAGGTGGTTGGTGCCGAACTGCATCTCGAACCCGTCGGCGGTCTCCCGGCGGGGGATGGCCATCACCCCGGCGTTGTTCACGAGCATGTCCAACGTGCCGTGCCTGGACGAGAAATCGCCGGCGAACTCCCGCACGGACACGAGGTCGGCGAGATCGAGCCGGCCCAGCTCGATCTGGGCATCGGGGGCCGAACCCCGGAGCCGGTCGAGGGCGTCCGTTCCCCTGGTCTGGTCCCGGCAGGCCAGCACGACCAGGGCGCCGGCGCCGGCCAGGGCCAGCGCCGTCTCGTAGCCGAGCCCACTGTTGGCCCCCGTCACCACGGCCACCCGACCGGTGAGCGCGGGGATGTCCTCGGTGGTCCATGGCGCCATGACGGCGACCATACGCACATCCGTGGTGGTTGGCCAGGTCGTCCGCCCACGGTTCGGCGCTCCGCAGGGGCCCGGACCCGGGTGCCGGGACCTGCCCACCTCCCGCCGATGCCACACTGGGCCCGACCGGAGGTGACCACTGTGCGGGTTCTCATCACGAACGACGACGGCATCGAGGGCCCGGGTCTGCGGGCCCTGGCCGACATGGCGAGGGATCGTGGGCACGACGTGCTGGTGGCGGCGCCGTGCTGGGACAGCAGCGGAGCCAGCTCGTCGGTGACCGGGGTGAGCAGCGTCGGCGAAGTCGTGACCGAGCCTCGCAGCTGGACCGGCTGGCCGGACGGGTCGGTGGTGGCGGTCGACGCCACCCCGGCACTGATCTCGCTCATCGCCCTCCACGGCAGATGGGGCGAGCGCCCCGACCTGGTGCTGTCCGGTATCAACCGGGGGGCCAACACCGGCCGGGCGATCCTCCACTCCGGAACGGTCGGTGCCGCCTTCACCGCCTATCAGCACGAGTGCCCGGCGCTCGCCGTCTCCCTCCACGTGGTGGACCCGGGGGCCGCCCAGCTGCACTGGTCGACGGCCGCCGCCGTCGCCGGTCGGTTGTTCGACTGGATGATCGGCGACCCCCGCAGGGTGGTCATCAACTGCAACGTCCCCGACGTGCCCCTCGGCGAGCTGCTCGGGGTGCGCAGCGGCCGGCTGGACCTGATCGGAACCTTCCAGACCTCGATGACCGAGCAGTCCGGGCAGACGGTGCCGATGACGGTCGCCGAGGGGGACGGCACGGACAGCGAGACCGACACCGACCTCGTCAACCGGGGGTTCGCCTCGGTGACCGCGCTGATCCCGGTCGTCGAGGACTCGGGGGTCGACCTCCGACCCGTGCTCGACTGACCGGACCGGGCCCGACCGTGCCGCCCGCATCCCGCCCGGCGGGCCCGACGCCGGACGGCGCTCGTCACCGACGTGGCCGGCCGTCCCCCAGGATCGGTTGCTCGGTGATCCCCTTCGCATAGTGTTCGGTCCCGGATCGCCCGGCCTGCCGGGCTCGGGATCGTCAGCGGCAACGCATGGACCGGTTGCCGGGGTCGAACGACGCAAGGAGAGGCTGTCGATGACGTTTTCCCCGTATGACCGGCCGGTGCGGGCCGCCTTCGTTGGACTCGGCCGCATCTATGACCTGAACATGCGGGCCTATGTCGACAATCCCGACGTCGAGGTGGTGGCCCTCGTCGATCCGAGCGAGGAGCGCCGGGCCGAGCGCCAGTCGGACTGGCCGGCCGCCCGCACGTTCGCCAGCGTCGCCGAGCTGGCTTCGAGCGGCCTCGAGGTCGATACCGTCGAGGCACTGCTGCCCATCCCGCTGCACGTCGACGGCGTCATCGAGCTCTTCGGCAACGGCTGGCACGTCAACCTGCAGAAGCCGCTGTGCAACGACCTCGCCAGCGCCAGACGGATGCTCGACGCCGCCCGGGCCAACGACCGCCAGTTCCGGGTCATGGAGAACTACGTGTTCTACGAGCCGCTGGTGAAGCTGAAGGAGGTGGTGGAGTCCGGCGAGATCGG
>Ga0182030_10028005_pt1 | contig 10099 bp, 5 predicted proteins | sample 812S3MmetaG_FD_121299 | JGI IMG/M metagenome (GOLD analysis project Ga0182030, IMG submission 121299) | Permafrost microbial communities from Stordalen Mire, Sweden - 812S3M metaG (Illumina Assembly) | ecosystem: Environmental > Terrestrial > Soil > Wetlands > Permafrost | place: Sweden... | reverse complement strand
GCAGGCGCGCGCTTCGGCTCCAGGCTGGGCCACATACACGCGATTCCGTCCAGCCTTTTTTGCCGCATAGAGCGCCTGATCCGCGGCAGCAAGCAGAGTTTCCGGGGTGAACCATCGTTCCTGCGTTGCTGTTGCCACACCGATACTCACGGTCACAAATGGGGCAACCGGCGAAGCGGGATGCGGCAATTTAAGAGCGGCGATTGCCAGGCACAGGGACTGTGCAAATTGTTCGGCAACGGTGGCGCCTGTATCGGGAAGAATGATCCCGAACTCCTCACCCCCACAGCGCGCAGCCAGGTCCGTCTGACGTTTGCAGAGACTGGTGAATTCGACGCCGAGCGACACCAGACAATCGTCGCCACATTGGTGGCCCAGGGAATCGTTCAGCATCTTGAAATGGTCGGCGTCGATGGCCAGCAGCGAAACCGCGGAATCATTCCTCTGTACCCGTGCGCATTCCTTCGAAAGAGTCTGGTCAAACACGCGACGGTTTGCCAGCCCAGTGAGCGGATCGGTAAAAGAAAGGCGGGACAGTTCCAGGTTGGCCCGCTGCAGGTCCGCGGTTTTCTGTTCAACCAGCAACACGAGCCTGGCCTCCCTTCGTTGCGCGCCGAGAAAGCGCAGCCGCAGAACTCCCGCCATCACCGACAACGGGACCAAAACGCACAGCGCGGCAAACCACCAGGAAAGATACCACGGGGTCAGGATGCTGAATGGGAATCGCGCCGTATGAGGGTTCCACTCGCCATCCTGTTCCCGGGCGTCGATTTCCAGCCGGTAGTCTCCCGGGGCCAGGTTGGCGAAATGCAATTCGCGTTGCGCCGTCTCTGTCCAGGTCGAATTCGCTTCTCCCAACCGATACCGGAAGATGACGCCGTTTTGCCGTGGAGCGTTCAGCGCGGAATAGCGTGCGATGAGCGAGTTGTCATGCGCGCCAAAAGATGGATTGTACCTTCCGGAAACATCCGTGTTTCCCATCTCCAGGCGGGTGAAAACCACCTGCAGAGGGGCATCGGGCTTTTCGTGTGGGAGAGGTTTGAAGCGCGAAAGTCCTCCGCTGGTTCCAATCCAGACGGTGCCATCCGGCTCTTCGGCGAATGCATTCAGGTCGCAGTCGTCCCAGGCCAGGCCATCGTCCGTATCGTAGTGGCTCCAGTGAGCGCCATCCCACATGTCTACGCCCCGCTCGGTGCCCGCCCACAACCGTCCTTTGGCGTCGTAGTCAAGAAAGTAAACGAGCCCATCGTCGCCGCTTCGTTGCACGCCTTTCTCAATGGTGACGCCGCCGGCTTGCGGATGGACGCGGTCGATGCCGCCTCCATACCTGTAGCCGACCCACATGACTCCATTCAGACCCGCCCCCAGGGAGAGCACTTCAGTGTTGCTGAGGCCGTCTTTCGCGGTGAAGTGCTTCCACTGGTCGGCTGCGAATTCGTAGAGTCCGCCAACGCCTCCGGCCCACACAGTGCCGTCGGTGCCTTCGGCAACCGCCCACACCCGTCCGGGCGGCAATACGTTGATTCGCAAGAACCTGCGGTAGGGAGCCGGGGCCATAAAAAGCCCTTCTTCGGTAGCTGCCCAAAGCCGCTGTTGGCGATCGAAGCGCAACGTGTAAGCTGCCTTGCCGACAAGACCCTGCGCCTCACCAAACCACTCCACCTTGCCGGTTCGCGCATCCAGGCGGGCCGCGCCTCGCGTTTCAGTTCCAATCCAAAGGTCCCCACTGGGCGACCTGCGAACGCTGTGAACGACAAAACCAGCCGCCCCTGGAACGCTCTTGAACGACATGCCGAAGGCCTGACGCGTTCCACGAAACAGACCCGCTTCAGTGCCCATGAGGAGCGACCCGTCGTCCTGGGGCAGGATTTCGTACACCAAGTCGCTGGTAAGCCCGCTCTCAGTGGAATAGCTCTCCCATTCCCGATACCCGCGCCACTGCGAGAGCCCCTGGCCGGCGGTGCCAATCCAGAGGGAGTGCTCCCGGTCTTCGAAGGCGGAGTAGACAGTTCCGCGAAGGCCGACGGAGCGGTCGATCTTTTGCCATCCGTCGTTACCGCCGATGAGCAACCCTTCGGGAGAGGTAAGCAGGATGCGTCCACCGCCGTCCATGGTGGGCACTCCACCAATGTTTTCCGGCGAATCGAGCAAGTTCGGCCGCTTGAATCTGGTTTCGCTTGCGAGCTTCACGAAAATTCCCGCATTGCGCGCGCGAATCCAAAGATTTCCGGCGCCATCTTTGAGGATGACCTGCAGTTCGCGGTCCGGCAGGCCGCTCTCTTGTCCGAAGACCTGGGTGCCATGGGAGTCCATGCGGCACAACTCACGACCGCAGCCGTACCAGAGCATATCGCCGTCCACCGAGACGCCATGGGCACCGGGTCCGGATGTCCCCTGGGGCTGGGGAATAATGCGCATTGCGAATTGCTTCTGACCTGGCATCGAGGACATTTCAACGAGGCCGGCATCGGTGCCAAGAAAGGTGTGACCTTTCCCATCCGATTCAATGCCCTGGGTCCACTCGATTGTCTTGAAAGGGATTGTGAGCTGTTCAAAGCGGTTGCCGACAAGCTGGTAGAGCCCAAAGTTTCCACCGGCAAGAAGCGACCCGTCGGGCGCGTCGCCAAACGCCGCTCCCGAATTGGACGGAACTCCCTGAGGCGTTCCAAATAGCTCAAAGCGGTCGCCGTCGTAGCGGTAGATGCCATTTTCAGTGCTTAGCCAGAGGAAGCCGGAGCGGTCCTGGTAGATTCTGCGGATGGCGAGGTTGTTGAGGCCTTCCGAAACTCCAAAAGCGCGAAAGCTGTATTCCCGGGCACAAAGGGTCCCGGCTGCCAGCGTCAGCAGGAAGAGCGCGAGCGAGATTGCTCTACGAAGCATTACGGGTAACAATCGGCATATTCGGCCTGCTAGTTCAACAGTTGCGTTGCCCTGAAACTCGATTTTGCAACTGAACAATGCGACAGTTTGATGCGTCGGGGTCGGACAGGAGTTGCCAGTATGGGCTGACGGCGGGTTCGGATTGCGGTTGGCGGACTAGCAATTCTTCGGTATCCTGACTGGCATGAGAAACCGTTCTGTCCCCAGCGACAGCGTAGTTCCACACATTGTCTATCGTGATCCGGTTGAAGCTTGCGAATGGGTGAGCCGGGTGTTTGGCTTTCGCGAGAACTTCCGTTATGGCGATCCGGTGAGCGGGGTGCAGGTTCTGTTTGGGCAGGTATGCGTGATGCTGCACCGCGCTAACCCAGGAAGCCTGAGCCCAGCGCAGCTTGGCTACGGGACTCAATCTCTGACACTGATTGTGGAAGACGTGGACGCGCACTACGCGAAGACGATCGCCGAAAGGGCCACGATTGTGGAGGAACTGCACGAGACCATCTATGGCGAACGGCAATATGGCGTGGAGGATCTGGCAGGGCACCGGTGGATCTTCTCGCAGCACGCGCGGGATGAGGACCCGGCGGGTTGGGGTGCTACGGTCAACCAGCAGCAATGAAGAAACAACTTGCGGGATGAGGTGCGTGTGTTCGGTTGGATGAGCCGGCTTTTCCCGTTTGCTGTGTGCGCACTGGTGGCTTGCGGGCACGCGCGGCCAGCGCAGGATGCGCCCGTTGCCTCCACGAACGAATTCCAGAATCCGCAGCGGGTGACGATTGAAGGCTACGATGGCGACGCAATGGAGCCGTTCGTCAGCCGGGATGGGAAGTACCTTTTCTTCAACAATCTGAATGAGCCCAAGGTGAATACGAATCTGCATTGGGCGGAGCGGATTGACGATCTGCACTTCAGATATCGCGGAGAAATGCAGGGCGTGAACACGTCGGCGCTGGAGGGCGTTGCGTCAATGGACCGCGATGGGAATTTCTATTTTGTGTCGAACCGGAGTTACGACCGGACGGCTTCAACGTTGTATCAGGGGAAGTTTGCGGAGGGCGCGCTGAGCGGGGTGGAACTTGTGCCGGGGGTGTCGCTGGCCAAGCCGGGCATTGTGAACTTCGACGCGGAGATCAGCGCGGATGGAAACACGCTTTACTTTGTGGAGAGCGAGTTCAGCTTGTTGGGACAGCCGAAGAATGCGCGGATCTTGTATGCGCGGCGGAATGGGAATACGTTTGTGCGCGATGCAAACAGCGCTGCGATTCTGAAGACGATTAACACGGATGCGTTGAATTATGCGCCGGCGACTTCGGCTTCAGAGTTGGAGATTTTCTTTACGCGCGTGGGGAAGCAGGGGCCGGCGATTTATGTTGCGAAGCGGGCGGGGAAGACGTTGCCGTTTGGAGAGCCGCTGCGGCTTTCCGCGATCGACGGATTTGTAGAAGGGCCGACACTGTCGCCGGATGAGTTGTCACTCTACTATCACAAGAAGGAAAATGGGCGGTTTGTGATTTATCGGGTTACACGTAAGTAGGATGGAATTGATTTCTCCGCCGGGGACTGCCTGCATTGTCGCGAGCAAGATTTTGCCAACGGCCGGGATTCATTTCCAGCAGTCACCGCAGGGCCTCTCGTATCCATTAACCGGCTCAAAACCTGCCAGTTCCAGCCGAGATCCAAGATTCCTCAAGGTCGAATCGTTGCGAGCGTAGAAGGTCGTGTACTCATCGTGGTCGGCATAGATGGCGAAGAATTCCGGGGTAGGAACGAACGCGAAATCGATCCAGCAGGCGAGAGTGGCCTCAAGCATCTCTGCGATGCTTTGCTGCCCAACTGCTCGGAGAATGAACTTCCACCGATTTTCAACGTGGATCGAGTTGCTCGTCATTAGTTCGAGCAGCGTGTCGGGCTCGAACACTATCTCGTAGGTGGTCAGAGCTCCGGCTTCCAGCGTGAACTGGCTAAGAGCAGTCGCGACAAAATTCTTTAGATCTTTAAGCGGGGTCCTAAATGTCCGCTGGAATTCCCACGGGTTGGCGCGGAATCGTTCAATCTCTCCCGGCGGTTCTGAGAGCGTGGCAATCATGAAGCATTGTTCCTCTTTCTGGTGGAAGATGGTGAAACGCGGTGGCTTTTTGAATCCTCAATGCTGTGGATTAGTCGACAGGGCGGGTTTGACAATGGGAACGGGCCTGTTTGGAGCTGGCTGTGGGGTCAGCGCGGGTTTGACTTGGGGTTGCTTTGGTGCGGCTGCGGCAGGCGTGGAAGAGGCAGACGGCGCTTTGACCGCTGGCTTGGGAGATGGCTTTGCGGCAGTTGCGAGCGGTGCCGGAGTGACGGCTGGCTTGAGGAGGGCGCCGGTTTTTACAAGCTTGGCAGAGGATGAGTTGGCCGACGCTGGTGCCGGTTTTGCGGGCGGCGCGGCGGCGGCTTTTTCGAGAGTTGGGGCAGGCTGGTCGTCGCCGAGGAACTGCTCATCGTCTTTGCCGACGATGGCTTGCTTCATCACGGTCATCCAGATGGGGAGGGCGGCTTTTGCGCCGGTTTCCTTGTCACCGAGAGATTCCCGGCTGTCATATCCTACCCAGACCCCACATGTGACGGATGGCGAGAAGCCGAGGAACCATGCGTCGGTGTAATCGCTGGTGGTGCCGGTTTTTCCGCCGAAGGGGTGGTTGAGCTTGGACGCTTCCGCGCCGGTTCCATGAGCGGTGACAGAGCGGAGAAAGATCATCATGGTGCGCGCGGTTTCCTGCGAGATGACTTCGGTGACGGTGGGCGGCTCTTCCCAGAGGGTGATGCCGTCGGCGTTCGAGACCCGGCGAACCAGGCGCGGCGTGACGCGGATGCCATCGTTGGGAAAGACGGCGTAGGAGGCCACCTGCTCTTCGAGGCTGATTTCGACGGCGCCGATGGCGATGGGGAGGTAGGGGGGGATGTTTGAGGTGACGCCGAAGCGGTGGGTCACGTCGATGACGTTGTGGATGCCGACGCGGGCGGCGAGCTTGAGAGCGGGAATGTTGCGCGACTCGGCGAAGGCGTTCACCAGGGTCATGGCGCCTTTGTAGTCGTTCTCGTAATTGTGGGGGGTATAGCTGCCAAAGCTGACCGGTCCGTCGACAATCATATCGGTGGGCTTGGCTCCGGCTTCGACAGCGGCGGTGTAGACGTAGGGCTTGAAGCTGGAGCCGGTCTGGCGCTCGGACTGGGTGGCGCGGTTGAAGACGGAGACGGCGTAGTCGCGGCCGCCGACCATGGCGAGGACGTCGCCGGTGGTATTGTCGATGGCCATGAGCGCACCCTGTGCGCCGGAATCCTGCTGCAGGGTGGCGCGGCGGGCGGAGCCTTCCATGGACGGGGAGAGCTGCACGTAGATGACGTCGCCGGGCTTGACGAGGGCGTCGCCGTAGCGCTGAGCCGTCCACTGCCAGTCTTCGGGCAGGATGACAATTTCGGTATTCGCCTGGCCGGGAGGGCCGATGCGGGCGCGGATTTCAAGTGGCAGGACGCGGGTAACGAGGGCGTGGACGTAGCCGCCGGGGGGAGTCTTCAGGGCCCAGTCGGGGTGCCTGTAATCCTCCAGCGCGACTCCGGCGGTGAGGACATTTTCCTGTTTGTTCTTCCAGCCATGGCGGCGCTCGTAGGCGGCCAGGCCGTCAGTGACGGCGCGATTGGCGGTTTGCTGCAGATCCAGGTCGAGGGTGGTTTCCACTTTCAGGCCGGCCTCGTGGACCTGCTCGGAGCCAAAGCGCTTTTCCAGTTCGCGGCGGACTTCTTCCTGAAACCAGGGAGCTACAGACATCTCCGGCTGGTTGATTTTGAGGCCGAGTGGGGCCAGGCGCGCCTGTTCCGCCTGCTGGTGGGTGATGATACCGTCGGATTCCATTTCAGAAAGGACGAGGTTGCGGCGGCGCAGGGCTTTCTCCGGATTGAGCAGGGGCGAATAAGCGGCGGGACCCTTGGGCAGGCCGGCGAGGAGAGCGGCTTCAGTCAGGTTGAGGTCTTTGGCGTGCTTGGAGAAAAAATACTGCGAGGCGGCCTCGAAGCCATACATGCCGCTGCCGAGGTAAATCTGGTTGCCGTAGAGGGTGAAGATCTGCTCCTTGGTGAAGGCGCGCTCAATCTGGATGGCGAGGTAGGCTTCCTGGACCTTGCGGCCGGCGGTGCGCTCGGAAGAGAGAAAGAGGTTGCGGGCCAACTGCATGGTGAGCGTGGATGCGCCCTGGGCGCGGCCGTGGGAGCGGATGTCGTGCCAGGCGGAACCGGCGACTCGAAAGACATTGATGCCCCAGTGCGACTCGAAAGACTTGTCTTCAATGGAGAGGACAGCTTCACGCAGGATGGGGGCAAAGTCATTGTATCCAACGATTTCGCGGCGCTGCAGGGCGAAGGAGCCGATGACCTTGCCGTTGCGGTCGTAGAGGTCGGTGGTGGTGGAGGGGCGATAGCGCTCGAGATCATTGATCTGGGGCAGATCGACGGAATAGACGAGGGTGAGGCCGGCCAGGGAACCGGTGATGACAGCCAGCGTCAGCAGGATGGCGAGGGTGAACTGTCCAGCGAGCTTGCGGCGGCTACTGGCGGGAATAGCGGGGATCTGTTGCCTGCGCGGGCGGGCAAGGGGTGGTGCTTCTGGAGGCTGAATGGGGGCAGCCAAGCGATTCGGGCCTCGTCTGCATGACTCCGATGGCACGGGGAGGATGCTTCAGCCTAAGGCTAGCATTTTTCAGATGGCAGCGGTTGTGCGGCGGGGCACAGGGGAATCTTGGGGGGCAAGGGCGAAGAGCAGGGAACAGGGAATAGGGAACAGGGAGTAGGCTCAAGTGGAGGGTTGCTTGGAAAATTAGCGCTCTTTCTTGCGAAATTCGCTGCACGATTTCTTACTTAACTTATTGATAATGATTTGTTTATGGCAATTTACGATTCTCAACAAATGCACAAATACGTGGGTTTGCAGGACGACAAAAACCCGGCGCACTGTCAGGCTGGAACCCGACAAACGGCGAAAGTGCGGCTGGTGGCGGGAAAATGCCGGGTTGTGCGGGGACATCTGGATGCAGAATGTCCTATTTGAAAGGGTCCATTACTCTGCAAAACGGTCATTTTTCGACGTGTTTTCAACGCTTTTCGCGCTGATTTTGGCATGTTTGACGCGCATTGAGACCCATTTGGCGGCGGGGAAATCGGAGAGGCAGTTCCCGGTTTCAAGCTGTCGGCTATCGCGTGGCCGGCGATCCCACTCATCACGATACGGCCGTGATGCATGGGGCACAGTCCCTGCTAGCGGGGTGGGTGGGCCGCCTGCCAGAAGGAAAGGGAAAAGGGAATAGGGAGTAGGGAATAGACCTCCACAGGACCCTTCCCTGAGATTCTTTAAGCCAAGAAAAAGGCCCGCGCTTGGCGGGCCTTTCTTTTGCGCGGATTTATCGCTAGGCGGCTTTGGCTTTCAGGAGCTGGAGGGCTTTGTCGAGGGGCTCGTCGCCCTTGGAGGGGGCGGCTTCGTCGTCTTCCTCTTCGATGGGATGGCCGATGGCTACCGTGGGGGTGACGGCTTCGTCCTGAATCTTCTTGCCTGCAGGGCCTTCGTACTTGGCAACCGTCAGCAGGATAGCCGCGCCGTCGGGCAGCTCGATGGTCTTTTGCACGGAGCCTTCGCCGAAGGTGCGTTCGCCCACCACGTCGCCGCGTTTGGCGTCTTCAATGGCGGCGGCGGTGATTTCAGCCGCGCCGTAGGTGCCGCGGTTGACGAGGACGGCGACCGGGGCATCCGTGAGGAAGAGGGCCGGATCGGCGGTGAAGGTCTGGGTGGGGAACTTCTGGCCCTGCAGGGTGGCGATGGTTCCCTGCTTGAGGAAGAAGTTGGCCAGGCGCACGCCCTGCTGGGCGTCGTCACCGGTGGAGTCGCGCAGGTCGAGAAGAACCTTGCGGGTCTTGCCGGCGGCCTTGAGCTTGGCGGCAATCTCGTCGACGCGCGCCGCGGTGAGGGAGCCGGGCTTGAGATAGAGGATGGTGGAGTTCTCGTATTGCTGCTCGGCAAGGGGCGGCGCTGCGGTGATGGCGCGAGTGAGGGTGAGCTTGTCCGGATCGGCCTTGCGGGGGCGGACCACGGAAAGGGTGACGGTGGTTCCGGGCTTGCCTTCGAGCATGAGGCGGATGACGGCGAGGGACAGCTCGCGGGTGGACTGGTCGCCGATGGACTCGATGACGTCGCCGTCCGACAGGTGCTCGTGGTCGGCGGGGGAGCCGGGCAGGACGCTGACGATGGTGGCGTAGCCAAAGCGCTTGGAGGCGACGATGCCAACCTGGGCGACGTTGGTGGTGGGGCGGTCCTTATAGATTTTGTACTCGGTGGCGGTAAGGTAGCTGGAATCGGAGTCGAGGGATTCAAGCAGGCCGTGGAGGGCGCCGGTGGTGACGTCATTGATGTTAGGCGCGGTGACGTAGTCGGTCTGGACCTTTTTCAGGACCTCGGCGTAGACGCGCATCTGGCGATAGGCACCATCGGAGTCGGCGCCGGCGTGCACGCCGAACATGCCGAATTCGCCCAGGACGAAACCCAGGCCGAGGCAGGCGAAAATGGCTACGGACAGAACGAAGACGAAACGCTGGAAGAATCGAGACACGCACACCACCGGGGGGCGGCCAGTTGAGGGAAAAGGCCACACAGTCTATAGACGCAATGATAACGCAAACGACAGATGACAGGTTAAAGGTGACACATTACAGGTGACAGTTGCTCCGTCGCTCCTTGACCGCATGGACATACTGTGACCCAGCCAAAGCCAGCCAGCCCGTCTCGACCATCCACCGTGCTGGGGCAGCCCCGCGTGGCCCGACTGGGCCCAATGCCTACCCGCGGACGGACCCGCCGCAGCCGGGAAGCGGATTACATCCGGTTTGGCGGTGATTCGCCCGGAGCGCACCAAGATCAAATCGGGATCTTACAATTTCGGCTCAACTAACAACGTGGAAAGTGCGTTTCCAGCGCGTGTCTGGGAAGAAATGCACCAGAACGTGGCCGATCCACGCGAGCTTGTGACCGAATCCTGTTTGTTCAAGTTGCCCGTCCGCGGCCTTGAACGACCAATAGTTGAACAGCGGACGGCCAAGTATGTTAGCGCGCGGCACGAAGCCCCAGTAGCGCGAGTCCAGGCTGTTGTGCCGGTTGTCGCCCATCATGAAATACATGCCGGGTGGAACCACCAGGTCGCCGTCCTGG
>Ga0182030_10028004_pt1 | contig 10099 bp, 9 predicted proteins | sample 812S3MmetaG_FD_121299 | JGI IMG/M metagenome (GOLD analysis project Ga0182030, IMG submission 121299) | Permafrost microbial communities from Stordalen Mire, Sweden - 812S3M metaG (Illumina Assembly) | ecosystem: Environmental > Terrestrial > Soil > Wetlands > Permafrost | place: Sweden... | reverse complement strand
GCATACGGCTGGCGATGGCGTTCCTGCACGAGCCGGCCGTGCTGCTGTTGGACGAGCCACGCAACTCCCTCGACGACGACGGCTACCACGTGCTCGGCGAGCAGATCGAGCGTGCGGCGGCGCGAGGCGCCGCGGTCCTCTGGTGCTCGCCACGAGGAGAGGATCGCGTGCTCGCGTGCGACGCCGGCTTCACGCTCGAAGACGGCCACTTGGAGCGAGTCGAATGAGGCTGTGGTGGGATGCCATGTGGGGGATCATGCGCCGCGACGCGATCCTGTTCGTCAGCTACCGAACGCAGCTCGTCTCGCAGTTTCTCAGCCCGCTGTTCACGATCGCTCTCTTCTACTACATAAGCCGCCTGCTCACCGCCAAGACCTTTCACTCCCCAGGCGGCTACTTCGGCTTCGTGATCGTGGGACTGGTGATCGTTGAGATCCTCACGCTCTCCGTGGGCATCATGCCTGGGAGTGTGCGCCAGGAACTCGTCTCCGGCACGATCGAGCGCTTCCTCGTCAGCGCCCACGGACCGATCAACGGCATCCTCGGCACGATGTTGTTCCCGCTGCTCAACGCGCTCCTCAGCGGGATCCTCACCCTGGCTCTGGCGGCGGCGATCTTTGGCCTGCCGCTCGCAGCCAGCTCATTCCTCGCGATCCCCGTGGCTCTGCTGGGGGTGGTCGCGTTCATGCCGTTTGCGCTCTTCCTCGTGGCGCTCGTGATGGCGTTCAAGCAGGCTGCGAGCGCCACTCAATTCATCGTGGCCGGGATATCGCTCGTGGGTGGGCTCTACTTCCCGGTCTCCGTGCTGCCCGGCTGGATCCGTTGGATGTCCGAAGTTCAGCCTTTCACACCGGCCACGGACCTGATGCGCCACCTGCTTGTAGATTCGCCACTGGTGCATCCCGCAGGTGTGGAGCTGCTCAAGCTCGTCGGTTTCTCGCTGCTTCTACTGCCGATCGGCTTCATGGTTCTGAACAAGTCGATCCGCTACGGTCAGCGCATCGGAACCGTCGCTGAGTACTGACAAAACATCGATCCAGGAGTTCATCCGTCTATGTCCCCTCACTCCACCAGCGAACTTCTCGCCGCGCGCGTGCGCCTGCCTCAGCACGTGGTGCACCGCAGCTTCGTCGCGGAGACAGTGGTGCTGAACCTGCGCACCGGTCAGTACCACGGGCTCAACCCGACGGCCGGCCGGATGCTGGAGGCGCTCGCCGACGCGCCGACGGCCGGGGCGATCGTGCCGGAGTTGGCGCTGGAGTACGGGGTGGAGCCCGCCAAGATCGAAAGCGATCTGCTCGCGCTCTGCCAGGGCCTGCTGGAGCGCGGGCTGATCGAGATCGCGGATGCAGACTCAGCCTGAGGCACCCTGCGGCCGTGCCCTGCAGCCAGCCGCGAGACGCACAGCGTTCGGCCTGTCGATCGAGGTGGAGCCGGGGATCGACGTTCCCGGGATCGCGAACACCTCCACCCTCGTCTCTGGGCTAACGACACATGTGAGACTGGACCCGGCTGAACTGGAGCGGCGCTGGAGCGCCGCCGCCCACAATGCCGAGCGCGTGCGCGAACTGGGCGACGGGGAATCGGTGCTGCTCACCGTAGACCTCGCCGCACCGGCCGGGTACCTGCTGCGCGCGCCTGGCTTCGCGCGCATCCTGATCGCACTGGACGGAACCGAGGTGCTCTGCGACCCGGAGCAGGGAAGCTTGGAGTGGGGCACGCTCCTGCCCGCCCAGGCCCTACCGCTGGCGGCAACCCTGAAAGGACTGGAGGTGCTGCACGCCTCGGGAGTGCTGCTGGACGGGAGAGCGCTGCTGTTCACGGGCCCGGCCGGTGCCGGCAAGTCCTCCCTGGCCGCCGCCATGCTGCGGCGGGGAGCCGCGCTGCTCAGCGACGACACGGTCGCACTGGAGATACGCGAGGGAGCGTTGATCGCCCATCCCGGCGCCGGCGTACTGCACCTGCGCGCCGACGAGCACGATCGCCTCTCGACGGACGAGCGCGCTGCACTCGGCTCCCCAAGCACGTTCCTCGACAAGCAGCGCTACAACCCCACCGTCACCGCCTCACCGACGCCGTTCGGGGAGCTGTTCCTGCTCGAGCGCACCTCGCATGCCCCCCCGATCGAGCGCATCGAGACAGTCGACCCGTTTGAGCTGCTGGCAGGCACCTTCAATCTATCCGTGCGCACCCCGGAGCGTCTCGTCCGCCATCTCGACATGGCAGTCGCGCTGAGCGAGACGCGCCGCATATATCGCCTGCGCATCCAGCCAGACATGGACGCCACACAGCTGGCGGACACTGTGCACCGATTCCTGATGGAACGCTGAGATTGATGTTCTCCGTGGCGTGGGGCGAGCGAGCAACGCAGTTGCTCGAGTCTGCCGCAGCGCTGGCCGGCGAGACACCCGAACGTTCCGGCGATCTGGCTGTGATGGGCGCTGATGGTGCAGCCTGCGGGAACTGGCACTGCTGGATCTCAGGTCGTCTGACCAACACAGGGGAGCTGCGCGAGCGCTTTGGCCTGGCTGCGGCCACGGAGCCGTCCGCGGCGATCGCTCATGCATACGCGCAGATCGGCGCCGATGCATGCAATCTCCTACGCGGAACGTTCGTCGTGGTGGCCGCGGATCGTGAGCGCAACACCGCGACGGTTCTCCGCGATCACCGCGGAGGCCGGCCGCTCGTGCACATCCGCATCGGCGACGGAGCGCTGTTCTCAGAACACGAGCGCGGGATCCTGGATCTGCTGCCCAGCACCCCCGCGCCCGACCGCCTGGCGTTGGCACAGTGGATCGAGCGCGGCAGCTTTCCCTCCGGCCACACGCTGTTCGAAGGCATTCGACTCATCCCCCCTGCGCACAGGGCGCTGCTGTCCACCGCCGGCGTCGCGATCGAGCCCTATTGGCAGCCGCGCTACGAGGGCGTCGTCCCCGAATCCCGAGACGCAGTGGCCGCGCGACTGCGCGGCGAGGCATTTGCGGCTGTCCAGCGCGCCGCGCAAGGCGCCCGCAGGCCCGCGGTGAGCCTCAGCGGCGGACTCGACTCGGCCTGCGTGTCAGCGGGACTCGCGGCGCGCAAGCCGCCTGCAAGCAGAGCGCTGGCCTTCGCCGGTGTCTTCCCCACGCACCCCGAGGCGGACGAGCGCGAACTGATCGAGGCGACGGCCCAGTACACAGGCATGACGGTCGAGCTGTTCCCCTTCGATGAGAGCGCATCGATCCTCGCGCCCGCGCTCGAGCACATCGACCGCTGGAGCCTGCCGCCGGTCACTCCCAACCTGTTCCTGTGGAAGCCGATGATGGCGCGTGCGCGCGAGCTTGGTGTGGATGCGATGCTCGACGGTGAGGGAGGCGACGAGCTGTTCGCGTGCGCGCCTGAGTTGATCGCCGACATGCTGAGCCGCGGCAGAATACTCGCAGCGTGGCGGCTGACCGGACGCATCCCGGAAGTCGGGCACGAAGCAGACACTCGCATGCGCCTACGGGCGCTGCGCGTGTTTGGGATCAGGCCGATCGTACCGCCGCAGCTGAAACGCCAAAGCCCGGCTGTGGCGAGTTCGCAGGAGGCGCTGCTCAGGCCTGCCGACGCCATTGCGCTCACGGCGCTTGCCGAGGATGCCCCGCAAGAACTCGACGGGCCGCGATGGTGGCGCACGATGGCGGAAGGGCTGACACAGGACGGGGAGGGACTTGGCGCATCGGGCCATTTCCGCCGCGGGGAGATCGACGACGGGATCGACCAGCGCCATCCCTTTCTCTTCGATGTCGACCTGCTGCGCACCGTGCTGGCGAACCCGCCGGAGATGCAATTCGACCCAATACGCAACCGCGCGCTGCTGCGCGACTCGCTGGCCGGCTACATCCCCGAGACGGTGCGTACCCGCCACGCGAAGAGCCACTTCACGAACCTGCTGGCCGCGGGACTCGCCACCGACGGTGCGTATCTCTGCGAAGGCGCGGCCCAACGCGATGCCCCGGTGCGCGCGTTCGTGCGCACTGAGCCGCTGGATCTACTCCTACAGGAAAGCTCGAATCCTCGCAACAGTCGAAACGCCAGTCGGCTGTGGCGGGTGGGGCTGGCGGACGTATGGTTGCGGGCGCTGGAGCGCCAGCACTACCCGCAAGAGCTGCTGGAGCAGATCAGCCTCCGTGCGTAGGCCGGCATGCAGGGCGGTACTTTTTCAGGTCTTGTGCTCCGTGCTCCCAGCCATATGATTACCGTCGTAGATTCGCATATTCACACTTCCATGTTGGAAAGGACGCTCATGGAGAACGACACCAAGTACGAGACCCCGAAGATCGAGGATCACGGGAGCCTTGAGGAGCTGACCGCAGGTCAGAAGACGGGGGAATCGACCGACAAGGCATTCCCCCAGCACACTCCCAAATCACAGCTCACCTTCTCAACGCCGTAAGCTACGGCAGATCAGGTGGTTCCATATGCCGGTCTCCCTTGTGCGAGACCGGCATATGGCGTTTAATGGCCGTGTAGATGGAGCAACGGTCCGCTAACTCGCAGGTGCGCGGATCCCCCGACTACGCGGTCTGCCTGCTCGAAGACGACGCCTCACTCTGGCCAGAGGTGCACGCGCTCCTACCAGACAGGGCAGCAGTCGAACGTGCCGACTGCGACGCAAACGCGATTGGGCTGCTCGGCTGGATGAGCGCCAGCAAAGACGAGACCGCTCGCCTGCCTGCGCTCCGTGCCCAGCACCCCGGGCCGCTCGTGGCGGTGGTGCGGGAGATGCCCAGCGCGCTTGGCGCGAGGATGATCGCCGCTCGCCTGGAGGGGATGGTCCTCGCCGGCGAGATCGAGCACACGCTGCTGCCCACGCTGGCAGCGGTCGCCGCCGGCCAATGCGTGGTACCGCGAGCAATCCGGCAGATCGTCGATAGGCCCCCCCTGTCTCCGCGCGAGCGCCAGATCTTGGCGATGATCGTCCTTGACTTCTCCAACGCAGAGATCGCAACCAAGCTGTTTGTGAGCGAAAGCAACGTCAAGAATCACCTCTCCTCCGCCTTCCAAAAGCTCGGCGTCAAGTCTCGCAGCGCGGCCGCCGAGCTGATCCTCGACCGCGAAAGCGGCCTCGGGCCCGGCATCCTGCGCATATCCCCCGAGGAGTCGCTGCCGGGGGCCGGCTGACCGGGTCACATGGCAGCGTGAGACTGGTGGTGGCCCGCACTCAAGCGCGAGCCACCACCCCACTACGGCCCGTCGGTCTTCTCAGTAGTCCTCTCCGAATTCGGTTGCCAACGTGAGACTTTTGCCTCCGAGGATCGCCGAGTAGTTCCCGCTCGCGACGTTTTTCTCGCCGCCGAGCACGGAAGCGGACACGCCGTGTGCGGAGTTCGTGGTTCCACCGCTCACCGATGCCCATTCGCCGCTGGCTTTGTTCGAGCTTCCACCACTCACCGAGGCCCCAAAACCGCTGGCCGTGTTGAGAAGTCCACCGCTTACCACGGAGAAGTCTTCGCTCGCGATGTTTTCGGCGCCGCCGCTGATCCAGCTGGCTGTACCGGAAGCTTCGTTGTAGAGGCCACCGCTCACCGAAGCCTCAAGGCCGCTGGCTTTACTGAGCTCTCCACCGCTCACAGAGGTCCCTTTGTTGCTGGCAGTGTTCGCATAGCCGCCGCCCACCGCGGATAGCGGCCCGCTTGCGGTGTTGTATTCGCCGCCGCCAACCGAGGCGCTCGGGGCACTCACCGTGTTGTGTTCCCCTGCAAGGAATCCACCGTAGCTCGTGAAGGCCTGCTTGACCGTTCCCATGAGTAGATTGCCCGATCCCGTCTGCGCACCGGGTTCTTCATCGTTACCAATGACAAGGTTGCCCAGCCCGTTGATTTCGGTCTCTTTGGCAGCCCCCGACACGACCTGCACATTGGCGCCGGAGAACCGAATCGTCGGCTTTTTGCCAACGCCTTCTTTCACGAATTTAATGTAGGGAAGCACCGCGAGCAGAGTTTCCTTATCTGCGGTGGTCAGCCCGGCGAAGGTGCCTTCTTTGCCTTCTTTGCCTTCTTTGCCTTCTTTGCCTTCTTTGCCGGCTGGCCCTTCTTTGCCCGCTTTTCCTTCTTTTCCTTCAGCCCCGAGTTCGACGAGTTTGTATTTCGCGGCGCATGCGCCTTTCGTGGGTGTAACCGTGGCGGCCCCTTCTGCTTCGGGGATACACAGGCTCACACCGCCCGCGGCAAACGCTCCACTGGCGCTAACAAGCAAGAAACCTGCAGCCATGAAGACTGCCAATGCCACGCCCCCAAGAATCCTGAACGATTTCATCAAGCCACCTCCGTGTATGAGTGAGCGAGCAAACAGGTGAGTCGCCCGCGATGCGCGCCCATCGTGGCACACTCCCTGACGCCGCGCGCCGGCCCTCGCCGCCGGTTGAGCACGGCTCGTCACATCTACCGACCGGCGCCATTGGAGACTTGCGGTAAGTTCGATTAGTAGAACGAAAAACACGGATGACACCAACGTCAACTGCCTCGTCGGCGCAGCCGGCGTCGCCCGGTTCGTGATCCCAGCGACACCCGCACGAGCCCCCTCTGCGGGGCATGGCGAAGTCCCCAGACATGCTCGCGGCTTGCGCGATGCGATCTGGCGGAATCCGGGGCTCGCAAGTCTGATTGCCGCTCCGTCGTTACTTGGTTGTGTCCAGCACCGCCATCGCGACCAGGGGAGCCCCAGCGGCAAGGGGGACGTGCGTCCGCGCAGCCCTGATAGCTTCCGCTGGGAGCGACGAGCGGATCCTGGAGTGTCTGCGAGCGCACGCTTTCGACATCGCCGTGTTCGACAGCCTCGACGAACTGTCCGGCGAGACCGACCAGCAGGATTTCTCGGTGGTAGTCCTTTGGGTGCAGGACACGGTCTCTGCCCCGGTCACGCTGGTCGGGCCGCTGGCCCAACGCTTTGAGCAGACGCCGATCGTGATCGTCTGCGCCGAGATCGAGCGATGGGCTGTGCGCGGCGCCCTGGCCGCTGGGGCGGCGGGCGTGGTGCTGATCGACGACCTCGATGTCACGCTGTGGCCGTGCCTGCAGGCGGTGCTGAGCGGCCAGACGTGCGTGCCACGCGGCCACTGGCGCCAGATCGAACCACCGGCACTCTCCTCGCGCGAGAAGCAGATCCTTGGATTGGTCGTGATGGGCTACATGAACAGCCAGATAGCGGCGCAGCTGTTCCTCGCGGAGAGCACCGTCAAGAGCCACCTCTCCTCAGCATTCGGCAAGCTCGGCGTGCGCTCGCGCAATGAGGCAGCGAGCCTGATCCTCGACCCGGATCGGGGGCTCGGGATGGGCATTTTGGGGCTCGGTGGCGAGCCCGTGGAGCCGGCGCGAACCGCAACTCGATGAGGGCAGTCAGAAAGGGTGGCGGTGATTCAAATCTTGGAATCTGAAAGAATGTACGCACCGGTAGCTTCAGAGGTGTGTGCGAACAGTCTGGACATGCTCGAGCCGCTCGACACGCCCGCTGCGCTGGATACTGTCTCGCAGCGTGCCATTGGCGATCGGCCCTCGACCTCTAATACCTTGACAACCGGAACCCCCAGCGACGATGCGGATCGTCCCCTGCGACGAATGCATCTCATGGGGGCGCCCATGGGCGTCGTGACGGAAGCGGATGCGGTGCAAGCCATCGTCGATGCGGCTGTGGCGGGCCGCGGGCACTGGACGATCACGGCAAACCTCGATCACATCCGGCGCTACCGTCGCGATGCTTCCCAGAGGGCCCTGATCGATGAAGCCGACCTCGTGGTCGCCGATGGAATGCCGCTGATCTGGGCCAGCCATCTTGCAGGCGAGCCTCTGCCTGAGCGAGTCTCGGGTTCGAGCATGGTGTGGTCCATCTGCGAGGCTGCAAGGGCCCGTGGGCAGAGCGTGTACCTGCTCGGCGGCGACCCCGGTATCGCCGAGCGTGCAGCGCGGATCTTTCGAGAGCGCTATCCGGGTCTCGAAATAGCCGGCACAGATTGTCCCCCGGTCGGCTTCGAGAGCGATGAGCAGGAACTCGCCCGCATCGAGCGTCAGGTCATCGAGGCGGCGCCGCCGATCGTGTTCGTGGCGCTGGGGTTTCCCAAGCAGGACCTCCTCATCCGTACTCTGCGCAGTTCCCTGCCCCGCTCGTCGTTCCTGGGGGTGGGCATCAGCCTGAGCTACGCAACGGGTGACGTGTCACGAGCTCCCGGTTGGATCTGCGGCCTTGGGCTGGAGTGGGCCTACCGCCTCTCGCAGGAACCGACGCGCCGACTGGCTCGACGCTACCTCGTGGATGGCCTGCCATTTGGCATGCGAATGATGATGTCCGCCGCATGGCATCGCGTGCGCCATGGGGATCTGGGAGCTTTTTGGGGCTGAGATGACCAAACCTGGAGCGGTACTCGGTTACCATCACTAGACATGACGAGTGACATGGATGTTTCTCGCGGTGGGCTGCGCAGTTCGGCGGCCCCGTCTGTCGACACCGGCAAGCGCTTGCACGCCCGATGGTGGTCGTACGCTCGGGCTTCGATCCTCGCGACCGTCGTTGTCTTCGCGACTCTCGCGGCACTCGCGGCGGCGAGCGTTGAGGCTGCCGAAGACCCGGTGTTGAGCGGCGCAGTGAGCGATTCGGAACCGCTGTCGGGTGCAGTTGCAGTGGCAGTTGCGGGTCATTACGCGTACGTGCCCGGCTATTACGCTGGCGAGCTGACCGCGATCGACATCTCGAATCCTGCGGTGCCGGTGGTGACGGGCTCGAGCGAAGCGAGTAACGAACTGCTGAACGCCACCACGATCAACATCGCCGGAGGCTACGCATATGTCGTTTCGAAGAACCGCAATGGCACGGAAGGGTCCGGCAGCAACGACGATGGCACGGGCAACAGTCTCACAATCCTGGACATCCACTCCAATCCAGCGTTGCCGACGATCGTCGGCTCGATCCGAGAACCCAGCACTCTGTTTGGAGCGTACGGGGTGGCGATCTCCGGCACACACGCGTATGTCGCGTCGCAGGGCTGTCTCAGTGGTCAGCCGTGTCCAACTGCCTCGGTAGGGAACTCGTTCGCGGTGATCGACATCAGCGATCCGGCTTTGCCCTCGATTGTGGCAAGCATCCACAACTCATCGCTGCCGTCGCCATGGGAAGGAACGGGTGCGTTTCAGCATGCGACAGCCGTGGCGGTCTCGGGAACCTACGCATACGTGACCGCGGCCTACTCTGATCGCCTGACGGTGGTGGACATCGCCAATCCCCTCAGTCCCACGATCGTCGCAACGCTCAAGGACTCCACGAACCTGAACTTTCCGGTGGACGTGGCGCTCAGCGGCGAATACGCGTACGTCGCCGACCAGGTCTCCCCCGGCCGCCTGACGGTCGTGAATGTGAGCAACCCGGCCGATCCGCAGGTGGTCGCGTCGTTGGCCAACGCGGCATTGAACGGTGCCTACCGGATTCGAGTGCGCGGGGACTTCGCATATGTGTCGGCGTCCACCGCGGATGACGTGGCAGTCGTTGACATCTCCGATCCGCTGAGCCCGCGGCTTGTGGCGAGCGTGGGCAGTGGCACCGATCTCAACAAGACCACCGGGCTGGATCTAGATTCCTCGGGGGCCTACCTGGTGGCCAGTTCCCCGTTCCTCTCAAGCCAAAAACAGCCGATCTATCCTCCCTTCGCCCTGCAAACGGGGGGACCGACGTTGACCGGCACACTGTCTGCCATCACGCTCGATCCGGAACCGATCGAAGCGACGATCGGCGCTGAATCCGAGCCGGCCAACCCGACCGCCCAGACATCGGCCAGCTTCGGCTTCTCCGTCAACGACGCCATCTCCGCCGTCCAATGCCGGCTCGATAGCGGTGCTTGGACGCCGTGCACCACTCCAACGAGCCAGTCCTACACGCAGCTAAGCACCGGCTCGCACACCTTCGAAATCCAGGCAACCGACTCTGCCGAAAACACCAACACCGCCACCTACAGCTGGACGATCACAGCGCCTCCCGCGAACAAAACACCGCCGGACATCGCCGGAACCGCAGCCGTGGGGCAACAGCTGTCCGCCTCGACAGGAACCTGGAGCGGCTACCCCACGCCCACATACAGCTACCAATGGAAGAGGTG
>Ga0182030_10028003_pt1 | contig 10099 bp, 10 predicted proteins | sample 812S3MmetaG_FD_121299 | JGI IMG/M metagenome (GOLD analysis project Ga0182030, IMG submission 121299) | Permafrost microbial communities from Stordalen Mire, Sweden - 812S3M metaG (Illumina Assembly) | ecosystem: Environmental > Terrestrial > Soil > Wetlands > Permafrost | place: Sweden... | reverse complement strand
TTCACGTAACAATTCCAGAGCTCGCAATCCGTTAGGTTCCGACTGGATTTTGTAGCTTTCTGACGACAAAAAATCATGTATGGATGTTGCAAGTTCTTTCTGCGGCTCACAAAGGAGAATCCTGGGCATGGTTGGTTATCCCTCCAGGCCTTGAATCAATCCCCGTGGCTGGCGACCTCGGTGCGTGACGAGGCAAAAACAGCATTGCACCTCATTGCCCGAAGCGAAAGAATCTTTTAGTCTTAAACCGAACATCGTTCACCTTCACTGCCCATAGTGGCACCCCAGATGAGGAGAAGAAGGAAACGACAGAGTTGTTAACTGTGTATTGTTACGTCCGGCCGTTGAAAATCAGCCCAATCTAATTACATTCTAGCAGCTATTTCAAGCTCCAAACCGCAATCAATGTCTGTCACGCTGTAGACAAGTACCTAAACTCCGCCTTGCCGCTTCATTAATTCTGCAGGGCTGAACGTTTTGGCATATTCGCGCTAACGATGAAGATTGCACCATGCGACGGGTGGCACCATTATTAGTACCATAGCCATTGGTCAGCGTTCACTTTGAGCCCGTGTTCAGCGCCCTGCTATGCCTGTTGTCTCGTTTGAGTGAAGGCGGCCTTATTATCGTTCGCAATTGAAGTTTCGTGAAGAAGGAAACTTGATATTTTTATTGTCCCAGCCAAGGTAATGCGAAAATGGCGTGAAAACTTCGGACGAATTGTTCGTAGTTCGCGAGAAGCACACCTCTGAACTCTATTAAATTCGTGCCTTTGCGAGGATCACTCTGTTAGCCATATAAGCGGTGTGGTTTGGCAACAGCATTTGTACGTTATGATGCTATGTATAGATGGAACAAAAGCAAATCTATGAAAACGACTTTAGAGGCCAATCAATGAGCCAGTACATCCATCGACACTTTCCTTTCTTGCAACTCCTCTCCACCAGTCACGACGCGGGGGCGATGATAGCCAAGCCCAAAGTCAGAACATTTGTTGCACCAGAAATCGATAGGTCTCGCCTGCCGGAATTTAGCAGCCTAGTTCCGAGAAATAGCCACGCACAAGATCGAATGTCGTCAGACCTGCAGAACGAATCAGCAAAACGCATATTGGCGGCGACTGATTTGGCAGATAGAATACCCTTGCGCACAAAAGATCTGGAAGAGACCAATCAGAGGCTGGCAGAATTGAATGTCCAATTGAACGTAGCTAAAGATCAGGCAATCGAATCATCGAATATAAAATCGGCATTCGTGGCCAATATAAGCCATGAGCTGCGCACACCATTGTCGGGCGTTCTTGGTTTAAACGAACTTCTCATGGAAAGTGATCTTCATCCGGAACAATACGAACTGGCAAAATCTATTCAGGAATGTGCTCAAGCATTGCTAGTAATTGTAAATGACATATTAGACCTCTCAAAGATCGAAGCTGGTAAGGCAGAACTTCAACCTGAGCCATTCAACCTGATTTTTCTACTTCAAGATGTGGCAATGCTTTTTCGTGAGGGCGCCAGGCGCAAGAATCTTACTTTGAACACAATATTGGACCACGCGATACCACAATTTGTCATTGGCGATCCCTCGCGATTGAGGCAAGTGTTAGTTAATTTGGTCGGTAACGCAATTAAATTTACTGAGCATGGCGGTGTGCAAATAGTGGCAACCATGCTAGAGCAAGACGAAGAAAAGTCTTCCATATGTTTTTCAGTGACCGACACAGGCATCGGAATTGCAGAGTTTGACCGCTGTTTTCTCTTTAAAAGATTCTCCCAGGTCGACAATTCAAACACGCGAAAATACGGCGGCACAGGGTTGGGACTGAATATAACAAAACGCCTGGTGGATTTGATGGGCGGCGAAATCGGTTTGGATAGCGAGGTCGGCGCAGGTTCAACCTTTTGGTTCAAGATCTCATTGTGCAAAGAGCGCCGCGCGCAGGCTCTGCAGAAAGATGCTCAACAGGAGCCAGCGTCAGGGGCGCTCCTTGCTAACAAATCGATTCTTGTAGTTGAAGACAGCGTATTGATTCAACAAGTCGCAAAAAAGCAACTTCTATACCTCGGGGTCGGCGCCCAAATTGTGTCAAACGGACGGGAAGCTCTAGACATTCTGAAGCAGAGGCAATTCGACGTAATACTTATGGACTGCCAAATGCCTGAGATGGACGGTTTCGAGGCTACGAGGCAAATTCGTCAACTGGAAGCCGGAACTAACATTCACACTATCATTATCGCCATGACGGCATCCGCTATGGTTGGTGATAAGGAAGAATGCATTTTGGCAGGCATGGATGACTACCTGAGCAAGCCGGTAACGTTGGACCAATTGCGCAGTAAACTTACAAGCTGCATTGATCGAGAATTTGGTAATTCGGTCGCTCCGCCCGCCTTCAGCTAACCATCCGCTGCTAGAGAGCTATTTAGATACTAGAAACATTCTCAATGTCGCACCTGCATATGTGCGCGGCTATGAGCTTTGGTGATTTTGGTACCATTCACGATAGCGCGCTGAATCAGATTCAGCGCGCTATCGTACTGAATTTAGTGCACAGTTATTTACAGTCAGCAAGCGCTGTAAGCCATAACGTTCTATGTTGCGCGGTCTCAACAAACAGGAACACTCAAGTTCAAGTGCCATCACATCTGGTACTTAGGTCAAGACGAAAACAATAAAAATCTTCGGAGATTTTATGAAAACCAAAATACCGTTCGCTTTGCTAGCCGGCTTAGCCATACCAATGCTCTGCCAAACAGTAGCAATAGCCCATGGCACATCCTATTATAAGGTTTTGTCATCGCCAACAGTTCTTACAAGCCAAACAGACATTGTTCCTCAAGAACTTGCCTTGAGTTACCCTGTAGTGATTGAACGCAGCAGCACCATGTCTGCAGTGATTGAAGGCAGATCGAGGCCAATTCTAGTAGAAGAAACCACAGCTTTGCCTGTAACTCTAGAGCGAACAACAATCGCAAAACCGCATCATTGGCCACTTAGCTTTGGCGTATGGCCATAAACGAAGCAATAATCGCAGTAATAAATGATCTTAGTCCGCAGTTAAATTGGAACAGGAGTAATTGAAATGAATATAAAGTACAACCTCGTGATTTTAGCAGTGGCGACTGCGGGGGCGTGGTGCCCGCTGGCTCTAGCTGACCAGACGAATGCCTATTTCGCCACGCCGATGAGCCAGACCTCGCTAGAATTGACGAACTCTTCGCCTGTGCTTATCGAAAGAGAAGTGTCAGCACCTGTAGTGATCGAAAAGGACTGTGGACAACCTGTTCTTATCGAGAAAGTTTTTTCTTCGCCGGTACTAATTGAAAAAAGCGGTTCGCCGGCCGTTATTCTGGAAGATCGCATCATAAAACAGAAACATTTTTTTGGACTTGGTATTTGGCCGTTGTTCGATTTCGAAGCCATGTGATCTCAATCGAGAAGCTAGACATATGAGTTACAAAAGGGTTTTGCCCAGCAGAACCCAAAACCCCATCCGTTGCCCACGGCAACACTAAAAAAAGAGCGAAAATTAAACATGAAAGCCAAAATATCACAAAAACTTGCAGTCGCTAGTATCATAGCGGCAGCAACAATAACACTGCTCCCCCTGAGCGGATTGGCATCGACCAACTCTGACCAGTCTGCGGAAATCACCTCATTGAAAAGGCAGATTTATGCCTGTCATCATCACAAAAGGCACCACCGATCGGCTTACGTTTTGAAATCACAAAACACGTTGATCGAAAGGAAAGTCATCGTAGAAAAGCCTGTAGTTGAAAGAGTCATTGAGAAAGAAGTATTAGTGAAAGAGCCCGGCGAGATTGTGCTTGAGCGCCCAATGCAGCTTGAAAACAAAGTAGTTGTAGAACATGCTGCGCATCGCAAACACCTTCTTCACATGGGTATCCCGTTTTTGAGCGTCAATCTGTTTTAGTCCTAATCTAAGTTCCAACAGATATGCGCGGGCTGCTCCGTGCTCGCTAATGCAAAAAAAAAGAAAAACAATAACCTCAGCAGAATTTGCTTGCTACGGTTATTGTTTTGTTGAATATGGCTGGTATTAACAGCCCGTAGAAATTTCTTCGCTCCTAAAAATGTGACTGAACCTGTATAGAAATAGGTTTAGATAGATAGAAACGAAGACACACCCCTCTTGACTAGCCCGAATTAGCTTAAATATTTTTCGGAATTTGTTTTTATTTGCTTCTCTATTCTCGGCCAGGAACAGAACGATAATGATTCGATATACTAATGTGATAGAAATCAAATCCAGCAACCTGTGTCCACTTGGTATAAAGATATCAAGCGCGGCAAACCCCCATGTAGTCCTTCCAGTGAAGCTTGTCATGAACGCTGTACACGACAAAATTCAAGGATAAAAGGTAAACGTCCATCGTGAGATTAATCGCTCGGCAACGCAAGTACTCAAGAGGAGCAGCAGCTCTCTTCGCTGTGCTCGGTCTATCCTTTATACTTCCGACTGCTGTATTTGCAGATGACTCGGTCGGCGCTAGCACAGCTGATACCACTAACGGTGCAGCACCACTTGCCGGCGCCGTTTCAAAGAATGCAGTCACAGCAACAGTAAAGAATGCAATTTCGAGCGCTGCCGCTAAGACGTCAGGGGCAAATGTCCAAGTAAAAGCTCCTACCGGAATTGCAGCGACATCACCCGCAGCGCCACCAATGACAAACGAGGAAGTAGCTCGGCTAATTGCAAATGCGCACAAGCTTCATATAGATCGTTGGCAAGACAAAACCAAAACGCCGCGCGCCGTTGTCGTGGCAGTGCATGGCACGACTCAGCATGCTGGCAGCTTTGGCGTACTCGCTCAAAATCTTGCCAGTCAGGGATTCATCTTTATTGGTCTAGATTTGCGCGGACATGGCGAGCGGTTTTACACAGCTTATCCTGGTCAACCAAATCGCCGAGTCGATTACGACAAGAGTGCCGACGATCTCGGAAGCTTATTGAAGAAGGTGCACGCCACCTATCCTAAGCTACCTGTATTTTGTATTGGTGAGAGTGTTGGGGCGGCTGTTACGACCCACTGCGCCGGGCGTTATCCTGGTTTAATGGATGGCATTATCCTTTGCAGCCCGGGCACGCGTCCGCGCAATTTCAATCCTTTCATGGTAGTGCCCGATTTCGTCAAAGGCGTTTCCCACCTCGACATTCCTATGGATGTTTCGAAATACATAGACGAATACTCTTCTGACGATAAGCGCGTCAGCGATGAAATGATTTCCGATCCACTTTCGCGCATTAAGCTTACGCCCAAGGAAATTTTGCGCACGGCGTTTTTCATTCGCACAACACCGAAAGCCGCTAAGGAAGTTTCGTCTGACGTGCCGGTGTTGATCGTTCAAGGCGAAGAAGACGGCATTGTCAGCCGCAAATCAACCAAAGCCATTCTGAAGAATCTACCTTCAGAACACAAAGAGCTTGTCGAGTTCAAAGATGCCGGACATGTGCTTTTAGGAACGTCTTTCCTTAAACCTCAAGTCGTAAATTCTGTGTCAAAATGGCTGAGTGACCAGACTGAATTGCAGCGCACGAAAGTAATCGGCTTACATAATTCAGTTAAAGAAAGCCAACCGCAGTAATTTAGCTCTGGTCGAATAGAACCATTCATAAGAGCAAAGACAATATGCTTTCGATTTTTTGCGCGCCTTCTCGTTATGTTCAAGGACGAAACGCCACGAGTCAACTCGGGCCAGAAATGAAGAAGCTGGGTCTTCAGGGAATCAGCGCTGAAGCGCTTGCTTTGCTCTGCTACGAAACACTGTTGAACGACGGAGTAGCAGCACTACATGCGGTGCAACAGCAAGTTGTAACGCCAGCGCTTGAACGCCTCGTAGAGGCAAACACATTGCTTTCAGGTCTGGGTTTTGAATCTGGTGGTCTGGCAGTGGCACATTCGGTGCACAATGGTTTGACCACGCTTCCGGAAACTCACAATTACTACCATGGTGAAAAAGTTGCGTTCGGGCTGATCGTGCAATTGGTTCTCGAAGGTAAATCTACAGAGACAATAAATGAGGTATTAGCCTTTAGCGAATCAGTAGGTCTGCCCATCTGTTTGCAAGACCTGGGACTTTATCCTCTATCAAAAGAAGCCTGTCAGCAAGTTGCAGTGAGAGCAACAGCCCCAGGTGAAACCGCCCACAATGAGCCTTTCACAGTAAGCGCCGACGCGGTATACGACGCAATCTTCGCCGCCGACGCCATAGGCTCCGCCTTCAAAGCTTGTGTCTCTTCAGCTCCCCGGGAACGAGGGACGGCCGCGCTCCCGGGATCAGATTGTTTGTTTTAATTCTCGTAGACGCAGCTTGGCTTGCTCTGCTAGTTCAGGTTTTTCGCTAAACTGCAGAACTTCAATTAGAGTTTCCCAGGCGTCATAAAAATCGGGGCAAATATCAACAGCGCGGCGAAGCAAGCGCTCTGCATCAGAATATCGTTCCATCCCCATATGATTCAACGCGCGGCGATAAAACAGTTCAGCACCATCGAGATCTTCATCACCTTGTTTAGCCTTCTTGCGGACCTTTAAAATCAACTCGTCCAGAATTTGCTGTCCAATTTGCGCTGATAGCACCATTCTTTCCTGATCGCTAAGCGGCTCTTTATCAGCTCGTTGTTTGAAATATTGCCTCGCCTTATGCTGCGCCATACCTTTCAAAAGCGGATCGGGAATGATGCCCAGATAATTCTGCAGAGCGACATTAATACCGTTAACAGAACCGCTTCTAATTTTGCGAAACAGTTCCATACTTATGTCGACCAATGCTTGTTCGTCGTCCACTAGCTTTCTCCAGAGGCTGGCTATTTGCAAGTATACATCCAGCAAGCCATCTTAATCTTGAGATTGCATTGGCGTGCTAAATTAGAACTGTACACCGACGATGGTTAGGCACGTGAGCGGAGCAAAGCACAATCTTAGCGGCAGTTGGCTTGGTAATTATTATTACGAGTCGACTCAACAGCCCTTCGCATTCGAAGCTGTATTCATCGAGATGAACGGCAATGTCGAGGGCAGCATTCTCGACGATGGTAATCTTGGCGAGGCGCGAGTCAGCGGAACCTACGCCGAACCTCATGTCAATTTTTCAAAGAAGTATGGCAATGTCGCTCTCAACGTGGTGAACTATGCAGGTACCATGAGCGACGATGGTAAAAAGATTTCGGGCGCCTGGCACATCAATCCAAAAGCGAAAGGACGTTGGCTCGCCTGGCGGCAGGATGAAGAGGATATTCCTGAATTAGAAACTGACGATGAGCTTGATCTTGAGAAAGATCGGGAGAGAGTCATGGTTCGTCCGAGGACTCAATCGCAAAAATAGCATTTTAACATTTGCAAAAGCAGTAAGAACTGAACCTGCGCACAGCAGGTTCAGTTCAAAAACTTAGTAAGACAAGAAGCTATTTCTTGCTGCCAATAAGAATAATATTGCAGCCGACTTGATAGCGCTGTCCCGACTTCGGGTCCATAATTTTGCCGTTGGCGTAGTAGCCAGTTGAGCCGGTCTTGAACTCCTTAAACGGAGCCATGATCTGCCCCCAAACTTCTCCCGTGGGCAACCTTACTTCGAGCAATACCGCCGGAGCTCCTTCGGGCGCTTCCTTGGCTTCTTTCGGTTCTGATTCCTTGGCTTTGGCCATTTTTTATTTCCCCTTTGCAAGCGGTGCGAGCAATCAATTTAATTGTTCCACAACTACATAGCTTGTACCCATCTTTCAGATGAATCCGAGCCTCCTTGCTCAAATTATGACTTTATCAGCAGTTGCGGAGCGCGTACAATATGTTTTCGCTATACCGATTAGAGAGAACGCAATGGGATTCGACAAGCTTAACTTGATGCGCAGCGTGGCTAGTGAGCGACAAGTCGCCGGTGCCGACTGCAGTGGCTCTAAAGAGTTACCTAACGAGACCTGGCTTGCGCTTGGCACGATGACAGGCAACAAACTGGAAATCACTTCAATTCAGAAAACCGGGATGCACGCACTCGGAAAAGAACTCAGCAGCATCGCCGATTTAAGCGCAGCAGGTATTGATTGTCCATTCTCGCTGCCAGCGGAGTACATGACATTTCTATCGAAAGAACTGGACCAGCCTGAATTCCAATCATGGCAATCACTGGCTGAACAAGTTGTCTTTATGCCCTTCGAAAGATTTCAGGAGCTTGCCAAAGCATTTAAAAAAGAACCAAAGAGAGTCACTGATAAACTAAGCTGCGCCCAAGCTTTGAGCCCGCTTCATCGCGGATATCCGTCGATGATACAAATGACATATCATGGAATTCGCATGTTGGCGAGCCTCGATCCCAAACGATTTTATGTACTGCCGTTTCAGGAAGCTATCGAGAAAGGTGCTGCTATTATCGAAGTTTATCCGCGAGCTACGCTTAAATGTCTCGGACTGCCTGACACCGGATACAAGAGTAAAGAGAAGAAAGATCACGATAAGATGCAGTCAGCGAGGCATAAAATTTTGCATGGCTTGGCTGGATTGCAGACTAACGAGAAGTTCAAAAATTGCCCACGCCTGGTACTAAGCAGCAAACTGGAACATCAGTGTGTAGATTCAGATCACGCGCTTGATGCTTTGCTGGCCTGCTACGCTACAGCGCTCTGGTTGCAAGATCCAGGGCATTGCGCGGATCCTTTTGCGTCAGATGATAATGACGTTTTACTTGAAGGTTGGATTTACGAGGCTGTAAGTATTTAGCGTCGACTAATTCCAGAATCTCAGTCTGAGTAATTAACTTTTATGCGAGAGACGCCCGCGGGAATCTCAGCGCTGAAGGAGTTTTTCTTGTCGGCTGGTGGCACTTTATACGGCGCCGCGCGAATTAGTAGATTTGAGAAACGGTTGAATTCGATCGGAGTTTCGATATTGTCCCTCCCTATTAGTCTTCGAACCTTTGGTATCACCATCAGTGGCATTTTTAGCGTCACTCTGTGCCTCGTTCTTTTCGTCATCGTCGGACTTCTCATCATCAACCTTTGCTAGAAGTTTCTTAACCTGCGCGGCTCGCTTCCCGTCAAGGATGATTGCTTGTTTGAAATCGGCGATGGCGTTCGCACCATCGCGTAAAGCTCGATAACACAATCCACGCCGGTAATTTAGAGTCAGCGAGAGACCAACGGTTAAGATTGTTTCGCCGTCTGGCGCTCAGCGTGCGCACCGCACGCCACACCCAGCACGCCACACCCAGCACGCCACACATTGTCGGTCTATATGCCTCACCTTGTCGGTCAATACGCTAATATGGATGGCGCTCGTTGCTACCCATACAATCCCCTGGTGATGGAACGGCGGTTCTCACAAACGACTGACTGAACAAGCCGCGCTTGATAGAAGAGACCGCGCTTAACTGCGCGTCACCGGCTGCGAACAGACAAAGACGGCTCCGTGACCAACACCCTATCTTGAACGACCTCAGCCGAAGCCCACAGGATTTAGCCCCCTCGGGATCGTGCGGCTGGCAGAACACCTCTTCTACATAAGGTTAAACGCCGGGAAGTGACGTGGAAGCATCGCCAGTTGGGGATCTGAGCTCAGAAGGTTCGACAAATGGTTTACGGGGTACATAAATAACGGACAAAGCCAGGGGGACGACTATGGGTGACAGCGTGAAAGCTGAAGGCGACAACAAGGCGCCAGACAAGCTTTTTGCCAAGCACTCTGGCGACGGTGTCGGCGATGCAGCTAAACGTGACGACTCGCTCACGACTTCGACTCGCGCCAAATTGTTCGAATCGGCTACCAAAGATTGCGATCAGAGAAATTCGGGCGTATTCAGAAGAATTACCAGCGAAGTTGTTAAAAGTGTCATTGATTTTGAAGCCAGCACCGAGCATTTTTTTCATTCGGCCATTGCGGCAACCGTCGGTGTGGAGCCGTCGAAGGTTGGAGATTCGACCAAAAATGGGGACCCGATAAAGACAGGCGACTCAGCTAAGATTGGCGACCCAACTAAAACCGGCGATGTGAAGGTTAAGATGTCTGCTCAGGCAAGCATAATTCCTTCCGACGCTTCGGCGTCTTTAAAGGCACCAGGGCTGGATAATACTTCGGCGAGCCTGATCATGCCA
>Ga0182030_10028001_pt1 | contig 10100 bp, 12 predicted proteins | sample 812S3MmetaG_FD_121299 | JGI IMG/M metagenome (GOLD analysis project Ga0182030, IMG submission 121299) | Permafrost microbial communities from Stordalen Mire, Sweden - 812S3M metaG (Illumina Assembly) | ecosystem: Environmental > Terrestrial > Soil > Wetlands > Permafrost | place: Sweden... | reverse complement strand
GCCGTCATGCCCTTGAACCCGGGGTTATCAATAACAACTCCGGGAATTTCAGTGGAAGTCTTTTTAATCATGGCGTTCTCCTGGGAGCCAGTTGATGGATCGTTCAGGGGCTGCACTCAGCGCCCTTGAACCTTCTTAATGTCGGATGTCTTGTCCGACTTCAGGTCTGCGTTGAGAAAATCCGGCGAATGGGCCAGCTCGATTTCGTAGCCATAGAGAGGTTGTATGCTTACTTTCGCCGAAGTCACCGCAACATCCAGCGTATGGCCGCCCTGCTGTTTGTCCTTGCTTAGGTAATGCAAGTGCAGACCGGGAAGATTTACTCCATAGATATAGTCTGGAAACCAAAAGCCTACGAACGTGCCTTCCGTATCCTTGGCTTCGAAGATTATTTGTTCGTCCGTAGCGACAGCCTGATTGCGATACGGCCTGCTTTGTTTTGCGAAAGTACGATTTTTCACGGCGGTGAAGCGACCTTCGACCTTGACCGCGTAGAACAGATTGCGGCTCGGCAAATGGCGGTCCACTTCCGCGCGCAACTCTTGATAGGTCGTGGTCGGACCGACATTGAAACTGATCGTGGGCTGGAAATAAGTGACCATGCCAAATGGAATTGTCAGTGCATCATCGGCGACCTGAACTTTGCCGTCGGGCATGACCTGATACCAAACGCCGTCGATGAGCATCATCTCACCGCCCAGCGCATCGGCGGCGGCGATGCCAAAGTCGCCATGGCGTTTGACTTCACCGCTACTCATCACACCGTCGAAAGCACCGATGACGATCGCATTGGAGGTAGATACCTGATAGAGTACATCTTGCGGCGCTTTCGGATCATCCGCATAGGCCGTCAACGGTCCGCCTAGAACGAACACCACTGTTAAAGCTAAGACCCGCAGATTTTTCCGTATCATTTCCAATTCCTTCTGATATTGCCGCCCTGTCCCGGTGGCGGTTAACGCGATGGGAACCAGACCTGCCGCAATACGCAAGATGCGGCTTATACCGCCTATGTTGGATTTCATTTTTTGCTCCTTTGCTCAAAGACCACGATGAAAATAAAACAAATACAACATTCACAAAAATAAAAAATGAATTCATGTTTACATGACGACACAATAAAAGTATATTTATCAATACACAAGCTATATTGTATTAACTCGCGATTAAGCAAATCTAATGTCTAGGCGACTCCCCCGTTAAATGCAATAAGAGTGTTTGAAGCTGCCGCACGGCACAAGCCGTTCCTCCGTGCAGCTGAAGAATTACATGTTTCTCCGGCAGCCGTTAGCCAGCAAATCGAGCTACTGGAAAATTTCCTTGAGGTTGTTCTTTTCAAGCGAAGGAAGAAAAAAAGCGGACGTGACCGCTTTATATTCGCTCATGAATCGTAAGCAAAAAAATATTTTCCTGCATCCAGCTTAGTCCCCGCTCTTGAAACCGAGGGTTTTGTGGTAGGGCGTCATGTTGCGACAGCAAGCGAACGTCAGCATGATTGCGGTAGAGTGCGTCAACTTCTGATTCGGAAACCGCAAACGGTGGCCCAGACATTTCATGTTGTGGATAGTCGAATGTTATGAGTAGGATTTGCACTGCTGGCTGCAGAATGCCAACTAAGTGGCTCACATAACGCTCTCTCATATCCGGCGGTAACGCAACCAATGATGCGCGGTCGTACACTACTCCCACCTCCGCAATATCATCTTTGCCAATATCGAAGAAATCGCCACACAGAATCAGAACCCCATCCGCTTCGTATCGGTCGAATTTAGCGCCTTCGCTTTTGTGTGGGGTATTATCGAGTTCACTGAAAAAATCTTGCACCGCGATGGAGCTCAGTTCCACACCAATGACTGAATGCCCCTGTTGCCGTAGCCAAAGCATGTCCTGGCTTTTGCCGCAGAGCGGCACGAACACCTTGCTGCCATACGTGTGATGTAAATCTTGCCAGTGTCGGCTCAAATGTGGATTGATCTCGTTCTGATGAAAGCCGGTCTCTCCACGCTCCCAACGCTCCAACCAAAAGTCTTTTTTCATGTTATTTATTAGCCTCCGATGTCCAACGTGCCAGAGTAATCCATGCGATTTGTTTCATTTCTCCCCCTTTGGCGATGAAATTTAGCTGTGAACGTTTAAGTTGGAGGATACCCGTCCGAGTAAGCGGGGGAGGTTATACCCTTAGAATAGCGATTACCTTTTCGTAAATCTCTTGCAAGTCCCCTTCATTGGGCCGCCCTGATATCTTCCCCAACCGTCCCTCGATATTAAGATTCTCGTGCTTGCCGTGGTATTCTCCAGGAAAATACCATTCAGCAATAATTTCGTATCCGAGATGGTCAAACAATTGGCCCGAGTACTTTACGACAGCAACAGCTTCGTTAGCTCCGGTGTGACCACCGCCGAACGTGCAATAAACTATGGCTTTTTTGCCGGGCCTCCTTGGCGCTGCCGATTTAATTTCCTCACGATATTTTTTCTGTAGATTGTTGATGAGTTTCATTAATGGCTTGCCAGGCAACCACATAAAGACTCCGCAACCGATAAAAACATAATCATAAGCTAGAATATCAAGATCAATATCTTTGGTGGCCTTGACTGTTGTCACCTCATGCCCTTCTGTTCTGATAGCTTTTTCGATCTGTTCCGCAACTTTAGCGGTATTTCCTGTGGCGGAATAATACAAATTAAGAATCTTCATAAGCTTTCTCCTAAGGTTGATTTTTATTTGTTGGAATGTCAATTAGTGGCTAATGTGTCAAATTGCTTTAGGGGCACAAGTTTTTCAGCGATTGGAGTCAGCTTTTCCTAGAAACAATTTGCGGTGACATCTGCGAGCAAACCATCGGGCGGCTCCGTGCATTGATTTCCACCACGGCAAACGAAAGATCGGCAAATTCCTTCGTCGAAAACTGACTGCAAACTTGTGCGTAAACATCGTCTGACACGTCACCACCTGTCAGATGAGTCATGCCCTCACTCCCTTGGTCGCCCACGCGGAGGCTCCAGCGTTGAAAACAGCGTAGCGCGTGCAAATTTCACGACACGCAATAAGCTGCTTGTCACCGTCGATCACCTCTACTACGTCAAGGACGCTGATTTCATCAGTCGGCTTTGCGAGCGTAAATTCCCTGCGCGCGCCCTCGGTGGCCACGACCAAGCTAGCCTTGGATAGCTTGCTCAAAGTCAACGACGAAAATATAACAATTGCAGCACTCAAAAAATAAAAGATGAATTCTGTTTACATGCAGACACAATAAAAGTATATTTATCAATGCACAATCTATATTATTTTAACTAATGATTAAGGAATTCTAATGTCAAGGCGACTTCCCCCATTGAATTCAATTAGAGTGTTTGAAGCTGCCGCACGACATAAGTCGTTCCTCCGTGCAGCTGAAGAATTACATGTTTCTCCGGCAGCCGTTAGCCAGCAAATCAAGCTACTGGAAGATTTCCTTGGGGTTGTTCTTTTCAAGCGGGGGAAGACGATTGCTCTAAGTGAGTCCACAAGTGCCGTGTTGCCATTGGTTTCAGATGCATTCGACCAATTGGAAAGAGCTATGATGAAACTGCGCCCCGATAGCATTGCGGGGCCATTAGTGGTGTCTGTACCTCCGGTTTTTGCTCGCTGGCTGGTTCCACGCATTGATGATTTCAATGAGCACCATCCCGCTATTGAATTGCATTTGCACGCAACGCGGCGAATGGTTGATTTCTCGTTAGAAGACGTGGATGTGGCCATCCGATTAGGTATTGGTGACTACCCTGAACTTCATGTCGAACGCCTTATGTCTGAAAAAATTGTTTTGGTGTCTGCACCCGGTTTGGCTGAATCAATAAAGACCCCTGCTGATCTTGCCCGTTGCAGCTTGCTTGAGGATGATTGGCATATTAAGAATGGAGCGTTCCCGGATTGGGAAACATGGCTTGCTTCCATAGGAGCCGCCAACGGTACTTTTCGCATAAGGCATTTCAGCGATGCGAACCTGACGATCCAGGCTGCTTTGACAGGACAGGGAGTTGCGATTGCGTGGTACAGCTTGGTTGAAGATGAGTTGAAAGCTGGGCGTCTTGTGCAACTGCTGGATATTACTATTCCCACTACTCGCAGCTACCATCTTGTAATGCCAAAAAATCGGTTTTCTCTCAGTAAAGTAGTCGCTTTCAGAGCATGGTTGTTTGAACAAGCTGCGGACCAAGCCACAGATTGAACCTAACGTTGAAAGAATTGCCACCACCGGTGTCACCCGCATCATGTTGATCACACCAAATCTTCCGGTCAGGCCGCAGATTTTAGACGCGTTTCTCAGCTTTCCTAAAATGTACGTCCATATGCAATTTGTCTGTCATAACAAAAGGGCGTATTGAGAATGGCGCGAATGGGTGCTATATTGCGTACCTTATTGAGTACAGGAGAGCGTCATGGACTTTGTTACTACCAAAGAGTTGCGCGCTGAGTCTGGCAAGGTATGGGCCAAGCTTGAAGCCGGCGAAGATATTGTCATCATGCGTAACGGTAAACCTTTTGCGTTGATGGTGCATACCGAATCTGCAAGTCTTGAAGATGATTTGCGCTCCATTCGTGCTGAGCGCTTTGCCGAAAGCGTGCGCAAATTACAACAACGCTCCGTCGAACAAGGGCTGGATAAAATTACCATGGCAGAGATTGATGCCGAAATCGCGCTGGCACGCAAAGAGCGAAAGGAACGCAGTGCGAGCAGTCATTGATACCAACATTCTGGTATCGGCACTTCTTACCCCCGGCGGGGTGTCTGCACAATTGATTGCAGCAATACGCAGTCGAGCTCTGACGCCTGTTGTCAGCGAAATGATTCTAGCGGAGTATGCCGAAGTTTTGAACCGCCCTAAATTTAATTTCGCAAACAAACTGACAGCCAGTCTGCTGGAAGACATGAAAGGGTTGGCCCTATTTCTAAATTCGCAGTCTATCCCTCTCCAAGACTTACCTGATCCGGACGATGCCCCCTTTATTGCTGCTGCAATCACCGCAGCTTGCCACGTCATTACTGGCAACAGCAAACATTTCCCACAAGAATTAGGTATAGAAGCTCTTTCGCCATCTGAAGCCTTAGCCCGTCTGCAAGCCAAGTAGAATCCTATTCATACACACGTGAAGTACCGCTTGTGGCACACAACGGTACTTCATATTGCACAATTCCATGCCGAAAAGCAGAAGTTCAGGGCAACAATAATTACGATCCCGTGTTCCTATTTGTCTGGAACGGCGGATCAATTTAAAACTCGGACAGCAAGTGGCGCTTTACTTGTTCCACCGTGTGTGACCAATGCCGAGAATTAACGTGATAAGAGTGTAGAGTGTCTTTGCCTCGGCGCGGAACACTCGCTATCACAATCTGACAAAATGATCCAAAGTTACTTCGTTAATCTCATAAGCAACTTGAGCTTATTTCCGCAATCCATTCTTTATTAAAGAAATTATCCATCAATTAGCTTTCCGCGCTAACTGCTTGTCACATAAAGAAAAAATCTGTTTTGTCGCTTGACCAAGGGTATATTTTTCAATATAGTGGGCAGAAGTGGTAAAAAGTGGGTTTTAGTGGGTAAACAAGCTCAGGGATAAAGGGATGTTTCAGGGGGCGGCGCAACTCAGTTTGGATAGTAAGGGCAGGCTCGCAATACCGGCACGGTATCGCGACATGCTGCTTGCGCATTGCGCCGGTCAATTGGTGCTGACCGCCGATGCGGACGGTTGCCTGTTGCTTTATCCCCAACCGGAATGGCAACCCATCCGTGAGAAGTTGATGCAACTCTCGGCTTTCAATCCTCGTATTCGCGCCTTGCAGCGCTTTCTGGTCGGTCATGCGGAAGATGTGGTGATGGATGCCGCAGGCCGTGTGCTGGTTTCGCCTACCTTGCGCAGTTATGCCGTGCTGGACAAGCGTGTGATGCTGGTCGGACAAGGTAATAAGTTCGAGGTGTGGGACGAGGCGCGCTGGCAGACGCAGCACGAGAAGATGATCGGCTTTACTGATGGGGATTTGCCCCCCGAGTTGGAGGGGTTCACGCTGTGAAAGTCCTCTGCACAACTACTGGTGAAACGACTAGCCATCTGACTAAGTTGGCAAACTACGCCAACCAAGTCATTGGTTATGCGCTCGCTGATGCGGTGTTAAAAAATGGCTCGGAATCCGGGGTCGCGAAGCGGCAAGCTGAAATGTACATTCCGGTTCCTCGCCATTTTTTGCCTTGCCTCAGCTTCGCTCGTAACGTTGTGCAGAGGACTTTATGATTGTGGGTTCTCTCCACGCGACAGTGTTGCTACACGAAGCAGTTGAAGCCTTTCAGGTGAAACCGGATGGTGTCTATGTAGATGGCACTTTCGGGCGCGGCGGACACAGCCGGTTGATTCTGGAAAAGTTGGGGGCGCACGGTCGCTTGATCGCGCTGGATAAAGACCCGGCGGCAGTGGCGGCAGGGCAGGTAATTACTGATCCGCGTTTCGTGATGGTGCATAGCGGGTTTGCGCTTTTGACTGAGGTGTTGCGCAAGCTGTCGGTTGCTGAAGTGGATGGCGTGTTGCTCGATCTGGGAGTGTCATCGCCGCAATTGGATGATCAGCAGCGCGGGTTCAGCTTTCGTTTCGACTCGCCGCTGGACATGCGTATGGACACCAGCAGTGGGCAGACCGCAGCAGAGTGGTTGGCTGAGGTAGAAGAGAGTTTACTTGGAGAGGTAATACGTGACTACGGCGAAGAACGGTTTGCTAAACAGATTGCAAGAGCGCTTGTTGCGGCGCGCCAGGAACATCCAATCGTCTCCACGCGGCAACTTAGCGAAGTTGTCGCCAAGGCTGTGCGCACGCGTGAGCCTGGGAAAAATCCGGCGACGCGAACCTTTCAAGCTATACGGATTTATCTCAATCAAGAACTCGAAGAGATCGCTCAGGTTTTGCCGCAATGCGTGGATTGCCTGAAGCCGGGAGGGCGCATTGTGGTCATTAGTTTCCATTCACTGGAAGACCGCATGGTGAAGCGCTTTTTGCGCGACATGGCGCAAGGTGACAAGTTGCCGCGCAATTTGCCGATCCGCGCCGCCGAGGTGCCGCAAGGCAAGTTAAATCTGATTGGCAAGGCGGTACGTGCCACGCCGCTGGAGGTAGATGCAAATCCGCGCGCGCGCAGTGCGGTGATGCGCGTGGCGGAACGAGCGGGAGATGCGGGTGACTAAGGTGCAGTTATTGCTTCTGGTTATGGTGATCGCGTGCGCGTTGGGTGTTGTGACCTCACAACATAAGGCGCGCAAATTGTTTGTGGAACTGCAAAACGAGAAAGACAGGGCGCAGCAGATGGAAGTGGAGTGGGGACAGTTGCAGCTTGAACAAAGCACTTGGGCGATGCCAACACGGGTGGAAAAAATTGCCACCATGAAATTGCAGATGCAGTTGCCGAAGAGTGCGCAGATACAATTTATCCGCAGCAATTTTGTCAGCAGCGAAACACCAGTTGGAGCCATAACGGGCATGACAAAGTGACGCACATGATAATAAAACTCGCCATGCCCGTTTCCCCCTCTCCAGCTCTCCCCCGGTGGGAGAGAGTGACAAAGTCTCGCTCCGCGAGTTTCACGATAATACAACCATGAATTACGCCAGCGGCATACAGACGACAGGGCTTGTGGCATTGCCGCCATGGCGCTCACGCCTGCTGTTTGCGGCCTTGTTGTTGGGGTTGAGCGGATTGGTTGTGCGCGCTGTGTACCTGCAAGGCATCCACAATGACTTCCTGCAGCAGAAGGGTGATGCGCGTTATGGCCGCGTGGTGGACATCAATGCGCATCGCGGCATGATTACCGACCGTTACGGCGAACCGCTCGCCATCAGCACACCGGTGGACTCCGTCTGGATCAGCCCTCAGGATGTGGAGGCGACGCCGCAACAAGTGAAACAGTTGGCGCAGATCGTGGGTATGAAGATCGAAGAAGTGAAGAGTCGTTTGACCGACACTTCACACGACTTCGTTTATCTCAAGCGCCAGTTGCCGCCGGAGCAGGCGGAAAAGGTCGTCAAGCTGGAAATGCCGGGCGTATCGTCGCGCCGCGAGTACCGCCGTTATTACCCCAGCGCGGACATGACGGCGCACCTGTTAGGATTCACCGATGTGGATGACAACGGCCAGGAAGGATTGGAGTTGGCGTTGCAGGACAAGCTCGGCGGCAAGGCCGGTAGCGAGCGCGTCATCAAGGACAGGCGCGGGCATACCGTCGAGGATGTGGCCAGCATACGCGCGCCCAAGCCGGGCAGCGATCTGGCGCTGAGCCTAGATAGCAAGATGCAGTATCTGGCTTACCGCGAGATCAAGCTGGCGGTGGAGCAGCACCATGCCAAGGCTGGCTCGATTGTTGTATTGGACGCGAAGAGCGGCGAGGTATTGGCACTGGCCAACTGGCCGAGTTATAACCCTAATAACCGCGCTAACGTTGAACTCAAAGTGATGCGCAACCACGCCGTGACCGACCTGTTTGAGCCAGGCTCCACCATGAAACCGTTCACCGTGGCGACTGCGCTGGAGGCAGGCAAGGTAACGCCGCAAACTCGCATTAACACCGAGAATGGCGTGTTTATGGTTGGCGGGCGCAAGATACATGACACCCATCCGGAAGCCTCGCTCACCGTGTCGCAGATAATCCAGGTATCCAGCAATGTCGGCGCAGCCAAGATGGCGCTGTCGATGACGCCTGAAACTTTCTGGCACAGCCTGAGTGAGGTGGGTTTCGGCGCTCAGACCGGCAGCGCATTTCCCGGTGAGGCTTCGGGCAAGCTGCGCGATTACAAAAAGTGGCAACCCATTGAGCAAGCCAACATCGCATTTGGCAACGGCATCTCGGTCAACTTGTTGCAACTGGCGCGCGCCTATACCGTATTCGCCAACGACGGCGACCTAAAATCGGTAACGCTGCTCAGGCAGGATACTGCGACTGTGGGCAAAAAAGTTTTTTCCCAGAAAACGGCACAAGAAGTGCGCGATATGCTGGAGTTGGTGGTGCAACCCGGCGGCACCGCGCCGCTGGCGCAGATTAACGGCTACCGCGTGGCGGGCAAGACCGGCACTGCGCACAAGGTGGAAGGCGGGCATTACGTCAACCGTTATGTCGCTTCGTTTGTTGGCTTGGCTCCGGCATCCAACCCGCGCCTGATCGTGGCGGTGATGGTGGACGAACCGAGTGGTGCCCAATACTACGGCGGACAAGTTGCCGCGCCGGTGTTCAGCAATGTGATGGGTTCGGCATTGCGCCTGCTCAACGTGCCCAACGATGCGCCGCTCGGCAATGTGCTGATGCCGCCCACTGAAGTCATCAAGGAGGAAACATGATTTTTTCTCCTGAATTGTTTTCATCTCTCGGTGTAACCATCACGCGCTTGGTGACGGACAGCCGCGCGGTAGTGTCGGGCGACACTTTCGTCGCCTATCCCGGCGGACAGACGGACGGACGCCAGTTCATCGCGCAGGCCATCGCCAACGGTGCCAACGCAGTGATATGGGACGCGCACGGATTTAACTGGAACGACGCATGGCAAATTCCCAATCTGGCGATTACCGACCTGCGCCACCACGCGGGGGAAATCGCTGATTACGTGTACGGCAACCCCTCTGGAAAATTGTGGATGGTTGGAGTCACCGGCACCAATGGCAAGACTTCATGTAGCCACTGGATCGCTCAATCGCTCGGTGCGTTGGGTAGAAAAACCGCGCTGATCGGCACGTTGGGCAACGGCTTTTCGGGCGATTTGCAACCTACGCTGAACACCACGCCGGATGCCATTTGTTTGCATGGCTTGCTGGCTGATTACCTGACGCAAGGCGCGCAGGTCGTAGCGATGGAAGTGTCATCCCATGCGTTGGAACAAGGGCGCGTGAATGGGGTGGAATACGACGTGGCGCTGCTCACCAACCTTACTCGCGATCACCTCGACTATCACGGCGACATGCTGCATTACGCGGCGGCGAAGCGCCGCCTGTTCGGCTGGCGGCAACTCAAATTTGCGGTGCTGAATCTCGATGATCCATTTGGCGCAGAACTCGCCGCGAAGTTGCAGGATGAGGAAGTCGGAGTGGTGGGCT
>Ga0182030_10028000_pt1 | contig 10100 bp, 7 predicted proteins | sample 812S3MmetaG_FD_121299 | JGI IMG/M metagenome (GOLD analysis project Ga0182030, IMG submission 121299) | Permafrost microbial communities from Stordalen Mire, Sweden - 812S3M metaG (Illumina Assembly) | ecosystem: Environmental > Terrestrial > Soil > Wetlands > Permafrost | place: Sweden... | reverse complement strand
TTCACGGTGGGGCGGCCCGCATATCTACCCAATTCTCTAGCGAACCACTCCAACGTCACTCCATAAAACTGCATCTCCACATCCGCTCCCCGGAACACAGCCCGCCGGGCCGGCGCGTCCGGGCCGGTCTTCTTCGCCGGGGTAAGCTTCGGGCCTCCGCGCGCAACCACGAGCTTGTATCCCTTGACCGTTGCCGTAACCCAGTGTATCCGTAGGCCAAAACGGTCAGCGAGCAAGTGCTGCAGCATCGAGGGTACGCCCTCCGAACCGACGCCCGTTGGGATCTTGGCCGAAATGGAGTAACACGCGTTATCCAGCCAAGTGGCACTTGTCAACTCCTCGTCTTGGACGTCATAGGCGACCTGAATGAGGCTGCGCAAGCTGACATGGGTATATGATACGCTGTTCGGAGAAATCCGCTTCCCGGACGGCGTACAAGGTTCGCCCTCAACCGGCTTGATGGACGCGACCTCAAAGCCCTGGGCCCGCCCCGCCTGCGCCAGCAAAGGGGCGATTCCCAGTAATATTAATCTAATAGGCCTTGTGCACATGCTCGTTGAGAACTCCGCCAATCCGAGGCACTGTTCAGTGCTGAGCCTGGCACCCAGACGCCTTCAGCGGACAATGCCAGGCAGCGCGATGCCGAAATATGCTTGGATCTCTTCCTGGCTCTGACCAGTATACGCGCCCACCCAAAGTCGTTCAACCTCACCGCCATTACTGATAACCATGGTGGTGGGCGTCCCTGATACAGCGAATGCCTGGCCTTCCCTTCCGACTGGATTCGAATAGACCTGAAAGGGCAGAGCGTGTGCCGCGACGTACTCGGCGAGGCCGGTGGAGGTGGGCGACAGAGCTACAAACCGGTACCTGTCGTGGCATCCGGCCCAAAGAGCTTTCGCATTTGGGAGGTTTTTCAAGCACCAGACACAGGAGGGACTAAATACATACAAGACCGCCGGGCGAGAGTCAGCGGCCCACTCGATCAAACTGTGGCGGCCGGAGAGCTCTGCGGCGGCCAGGGCGGGCACGCGTTTGCCGACTGCCACAGAGCCCGTTACCGTCGGATGCGGGTTGACCGCGCCACGAGGGATGGCCAGGAAATAGACATTGAAACCAAGGGATACGGCCAAGATGGCGACGGGAAACCAGTTCTCAATGGTCCTGAACGAGCTAGCCACTCGTGATCACTCGCAGGACTGGCAGACGCAACTCAGCACGCCCTGTGGGTGCGAGCAACAGTAATCAAGGCCGCCGCCACAGTAGCTCTGGCAGCCCTTCTCTTGGTCGGTGCTGCAGCTAGCGTCACTAAATGCGGGAGCATTAAAGAGAATGAGGCATGCCGTCAGTGCAACGACGGTCATGGCCGTAGATACAAACGTCTTTTTTAGCGGGAATAGATATCGACTTGCCGACATGATGTTCTCCTATTTGCCGAGTGTAGTTGCGGCGTAGGGTATTGTCAAGAGCGCGGCGATCATTTATTGTCAAGCGCCGGCACACCTTCGAGGCGAACGCGCGGGGGGTGGCACCGACAGTGACCTTCGTCAAGTGACAAAGATAGCGTCAAATCGGTGGCCCGGTGCGAACTGACATTGCCAGCGTCGTGCGAGCCTTTCGTAACCTGAATATGCGGACAGATATTGTGGCGGTCGCCTGCGTACCTGAGGCGTCGGAGCCGCTACCTATCGCTAGCTGGGCTGAAGGGGAAGTCCACCGCTCTCGTCCACTCCCGATCCAAGAGCCCAGAATCGACGATTTCTCCCGACTGATTCCAGACGGCGAAATCAAAATACCCTGAGCGGGCAAAGTCCGTTGCGGCCTGGGGCAGCGCCCAGCGTTGCGCTCTTGAGCCGATCAGGACGATGTAGCGGTTCGGATTTACGGGATTCGGTTGGATGACGGCAAACGACAAACCGTCCGCGTTGTATTCCCTGCCTGCCAAAGACAAGCGCCCTTGGTCGTACGAAACTGGCACCTGCGACGGGATGCCGGCGAATCGTCCGCTGCGCAATGGCTCGCCGACGAATATGACGTGATAATTCCGAACGTCATTGTCGGAAACCTGGTTTTCCTCACGAATGCGACAGGAAGTGAAGAATACCGATTTCCATGTCGACCGCAGGGCCGCCGCGACAGACCGCGCGGAATGCTGGGCCAGGGCGTCGCCGCCGTGCCCGACTACGATTTCGAACGGACCCGCGAAAGCGTCTGCAATTGGCCCTTCGAGGGAGCCGCTCTTCACTCGCGCAGCCAAGGGCGACCCTATTCTGGTCTCGCCGGCGCTGCCATCCAGAAGAGCAACGCTACGCTGCCCGTTCCAGTCGACCGGAATCCGGCCGAGCGAAGGTATGCCGAAGCGACTTGGTCGAAGCGTGAGCGCATCCACATTTTGTGTGTGGAGGACGAGACGTCCTTCTTCCAGTCGCGCTTCTCCTTCCATTAGCGCGCTCGCATCACCGGATTGGTCGAAGCGGAGCGCGCCGGCGTCTGCGTATTTCAAACGCGAAGCCGCTAAGCGAACCTGGGAGGCGGAATCCGGCCGGTACTGACGGATCAAGAACGGGAAAGCCAGGGTCTCAGGGTCGCTGCCTCCGCTGTGCTTTCCTCCTATGAGCACCTGAAAGTCTGCCAGGCAACCGCGTTCACGCATGCGTTTCCAGCCGGTTCGGGCTTCTGTGAGAGGATACTCAGGATCCAAATCGCCGTGTATGAACAGCACCGGCATATTGGAGAGGGAAGGCGCCAGGTTTTCCGGGCTGTTCAGTTCGGACCACCAGCGTGTCGCAGGTTGCTCGGCATCTGTGCCTGACAAACCTTCCGCTCGGTAGGTTGCAACTCCAGCGAACAAGTCGGGGAAGTGGGCAGCCAATCGAAGAGCTCTGGGAGAGCCCGCGCAGTTGCCGAATAGATACAGGCGGTGGCGATCCAGCGGGAAGTCCCGTTCCATGTCGCGCAATCCTTCGAGCACGTCACTTTCGCCTATGGGCGCGTCGCTCGAGTTGCCTCGCCCAGAGATCAACGCCAGAGCCAGTCCGTAGTGCTTTGCGAGCAGGCCTATGCGATCAAGGCGCTCCCAATCAAACAGAAGCGCGCTCTCGAGAAACCGCCGCGGAGTTTCCACTTTGGGGGGCAGTATAATGACGGTCGACATCGGCTTAACCGGCTTGTCGGGGAGATACAGCAGGTAGTCTTGGTAGCTTCCATCGATGTCGGATAGAAACCTCCGAAAATGCCAGCCTTCAGCGGCTTGCCATGCCAATCCGTGCGGATCGGAGAGCGCTAGGAGGCCGTCCTTGAGCACCGCCGCAACCTTACGGTTCCAGTTCGACTCATCACGGCGGACGCGGTCGGGTTGGTGAAGTTGCACATAACGCTCGATGAGAGCGTCAAGCATGAGCGAGGGTCGGTCGCCGTCCGGCAATTGCCGCCGCGCACGCCGCAAGCGATCATACACGCGGTCAGGTTCGCCGAGGAAGAAACTATCGGACGTTTTGTGGCCGCGGCTCTGGAACTCGCAGGCGTAATAGCCATCCTTGAGCGGGGGCAGAATGGCGCGGAAGTCCGCCTGGAATGCCCCTTGGCGAGACCAAACGAGATCTCCCGTAAGGTCTCGGATCTCCAACGCCCCTCGGTCTTCCCCGTCAAGAATCGGTAGCCGTACCGACAGCGGCTCGCCGGCCGCCACGACCTTGCGGTCGATCATGTTTCCTTCGCGTTCTTTGATCGCCGCCTCGCGCGCCGCCTGCACGCTCATCAGGTCCACGCCCAAAGCCCAATCCCCCTCTTTTTGGTCCACCTTGGCTACGAGGATATTGGAACCGCGGCGAAGGTGCGCAATGCAGAGGTGATCGTACCTCCTCGCCTCGCGGCGCGTGTAAGCGGAAGTCGTAAACAGCATGTGCCCGTTGAGCCAGAGTCTCACCCCATCATCGCTTCCCGCTCCGATCCCAACGTTGCCATCTTCGGCGCTTACGATCTCCGTAACTGCGTACACCACCGCGTTGTTCAACTTGGGGAAGATCTCGTGCAGAAGCAAGTAGGAGCCGTCCTGGCGGTGCGTCCTATAAATGGCGGTGTTGCGAGATAACGACTGGAGGGCCTTGCCATCCACAGCGTCCTCCCGATATCCCAGATCGCCGAGGTAGTCATGGCCGACTACTTTTTCCCATTCGCCCGTGAGCGCCGGCCGTTCGCTAGCGTGCTCCCAATCGCCCTTCAGAGCATCGGGAATAGACATGTTGAAAGGTCCTAGCAAACGCCACTGCGATAGGGTCAAGGGCCCGGTGAGCTTACTCGGGACAAGTTCGGTTCCGGCTCGATGACATCCTGCGAATAGAAGCGCCGCAAGAGCGACTGCAGCGACCGCACGCAGGGTCGCAAACCGCCGGAAGCACGGAGACTCGAAGATGACCTGATGCGGCATGTGCATGTGTGTACTCCAGATGGGTTCTGAGCCGCCGATTGTGAACCGGAATCGGCCCATCCGTATTGGTTGCAGCCATGGAGTTGGCATTATAACCGCGGACTCCTAGCCGGGCTGGACTCCTGCGGGGCGAGGTCCTGCTTGCTAGTAGGAGTGCAATAAGCCAGCAACCCAGGCGGAAGGACATCGTCCGGCACGATGGCATTCGTCTTATACATGCGATTGAGGCGTCTGGCATGCGGGGACGCCTGTTGCCCTGCGATCATAAGCGCCCGTTCCTGTAGGTAGTCGGCCGTTTCTTGATCGCCATTGGCCTTCGCGATACGCGCGAGCAAAGTGGGGACGGTAGGGTCGCTGCCATCAAGAAAGGCCGCCTTCTTGAGACACAGTTCAGCTTGCTCCAGATCACCGGAGTCGAGATAAATGCGTCCCCGGTTGGCCCAAGGTCGTGGAAACTGCGGCATAGCCTTCGTAATTGTATCCAGCATCGTCCCAGCTCGCGCCGTCTGGCCTTGCTCCAGGTACAATCGAGCCAGGCGCGCGCGGGTAGACAGGTCCCGGTCGTTGGGATCGCGGACCTGGAGAACTGCGATGGCCTTGGAAAGCGCCGTCTCCCAAAGGACCGTTGACCGCGATTTCAGACCGCGAGCGAATTCCGAGTCACAGGAGTCAGGCGCCGCCGCAAGCGCTGCTGCGTATTGGTCGCTGGCCTCGCCCGTTCGGCCCTGTTGCTCCAGAAGAAGCCCAAGGCCGACGCGATAACAAGCCGATCCACCATCGATTGCCACGGCGCGCCGGATACCACGCATCACGTCGTCCGGCGCGGCACCGAGTTCCAGTCGAATCCATGCGCGGTTGTTCCAGAACAGGTCATCATCCGGGTTTCCGGCGAGCGCCATGTCAAGATCGCGGACGGCGTCTTGGAGGCGCCTCCGCGCCGCCGGATCGAGGATAGTCTGGAACGGATGCTGCGGATCCCACGCAGGCATGGAATCGTGTGCACGAATCAGCGCCCTCAGGCCGAGATATGCGGGCATCGGACGGATCGAGACCGCTTTGTTGGCGGCCGGCATGGTGCCGTCCGTGTCGCCCTCCTGTAGCGCCGTCACAGCCGCAACCGCTGCACTATCCGCACTCTTCCAACTCTCTTCAGCGCCGATGATCAATACGGCAGCCGCCGCAAGGGCACTCAGGACAATTCTGGAACTCGTTCTCTGCTTTCGTCCCACTCCGCGCAACGGAGCTGAGAGGACGGCCAAGAGACCCAGGAGAACCCAATAGAGGGCCATAACCAACCGGTTCTCCAGCAATGAGGAGAAGGTCATTTCGCGGATCCAGAAGGCACCGCATCCGAGCGCCAATATGCGCACTTGGTACGCGCGAGCGCCGGGCGTTTGGGAGGATGCGCGCCATGCGGCGACGACTATGACGATAGCAAGCAACCCCTGCAACGCAACGCCGACGGCACCTTCCTCCACAAGGAGCGCGAGGGCCGTATTCAATGGGCGGCCCACATAGGAGTACCCCTCCCCGAGGCCTGCCTTCGGAACATAGCGCATCGCAAATGTGCCCGGCCCAGAGCCGAGCACCCAGTGCCGTGAGGCTAGATCCATTGCGCTGGACCACACCCGGAAGCGTCCCGCCGTACTTCTGCGTTGTTGTTCGGTAGTGCCGATTCTGGCCGTACGACTCACGGCGCCGCCGGAAAGCCGGTTCACTGCCACGGCGCTTACCGCCATTACAAGGACGAGAACTGAAATCAACCTCATCCGGGCGTAAGGCGTTACTCGACGACACCCGAGGCTGAGCGCCCCAACAGCCATCACAAAGAAGAGACCCGCAGCGTACGCGCCGCGGGAATACGTGAGATATAGGGCCGCCGCGACCGGAAGAATCGCCCCGATCGCAAAGGCATTTCGGGCAAAGAAGCGCGCCCTCACGAGCCTAATAGCCGCAACCTGCAAAACGAGTAGCAACACCAACACGGTCGCCCACTCGTTAACCGGCCCACGAAGAACTGAGGCGAAGTTGCCCTTTAAGGCAGTGACATCGCTAAATCCGGCGGCCTGTACTCGCGCGATCCATTCGGTAGACCCGAGAAGTGAATAGGCCGCGAGCAGAGCACCGAGTACCGCAAGGGAGAAGAGCGTCCAGCGGACGGCGATTAGCCTACACCTAACCGTGCGAAGCGTCGCGTAGAGCAAGATCCCTGCGAGCGCGGAGGCAAACCTCTGGGTGCCGAATTCTCCCTGGCCAAGAAGAAAGCGCAGCAACATGGCCGCAACGATTATCAGGACGGCGTAATCCGGTTTCTGTGGTTTAGGAAAACCGCCTGACAGCCACGTGCGCAAGAGCAGTCCCAGCACGAGTGCCGCGTTCGCAGCCCAAGCGAAGTCGGGAAAGCAAGCAAGGATCACCAGCGCGCCGGGAATGACGGCGAACGCGGACCAATCGCCGACCGAGCTTCGCCAGCCGGTTCTTGGGCGCTGGACCGTGACAGTTTGAAGCGATGGGCTCATATCGTCCTACCTCTCCCGACAAAGAGAACATCCAGATCGGGGTACCGCCGCTTCGGGTCGCGTTTCATCGTCATGCTGCGCACAGCTCGTCCGCAGGGTCGGCTAGCAGCTAGCTGTGGTCTTGGCGTGGCATCAAAGCGCGACTTTCAGTTGACAGCACCGGCGGCTGCACCGTTCGTTGCGGTTTGAACGCCTTGGCGTTGGAGAATATCCTCGATCAGTTCGAGGCATCGCGCCGGCTCCACTTGGCCGCGCGCCCATTTCTCAATGACGTTCAACAACTCTCTAGTTCGAGTGGATGCGCTGGCCCGCATTTCGGCGATTTCCTTCTGCATTTCCCGGCGCGGCTTTGTTCGATGATCGGTCTTTTTCTTGCCGATGCCGGCCACGTCCATCTCATAAGTCGTGTCGCCTCGCGTGACAGTCCGGGTGCGGCTATCTTGCCAACGTTGGCAAGATAGCTTCTTCCGCCAATACTGGACAGTAGATCGAGGCACATGCACATGTTCAGAGATGAGTGCGTCAGTGAGATTGGCAGCGGTGGGGTGTTGGAGTGCCAACTTGATAACTTCTTCCGTTTCGACCGCCACCCGACGAAGGCCGTGGGTGGCGTTTGCGGCATAGCTGTCCCACTGGGCGTCTTCCTTTGTACCAGGGCGGATCTCAGCGCTCATCTCCAAGAACTCGGCGAGCTTTGCCGCGGCGAGCCGCTGGAATCCGTCCGACGGCCAATAATCCGCCCCGTCGTACCGGACAGAAATAGGCGGGAAATCTACGCCGGCCCGCATCAATTCTGCGTACTCCTCGATGATGTTCGGGTCCAACGCGATGCGGTGCTGCGCGCCTCCATCAATGCGTATGGACGAGATGGCGATGAGTTGAACCTCCGGCGGCGGTGCCGGAAAACCGCAGGAAGATTTGGCAGCACCTATTGGTCGCTGGCCGTTCCCCGAAACGGCGTTCGAGGGACGGTCGAGAATGGCTGTGGGTCCAAGTTCGCGAGGCATAGTCAATTTTCGGTCCAGCCGATCTGTTCCAGTCTACGCCTTATCAGCCATTATCATAGGGCTTGGTTTCAAACTTGAGAACACTATTCTTCTCCCTGTCAGAATCCTGACCAAACCTCCGGGTGCCGTGTATCTCGCGCCTGGAACCGCCCGGTTTTCAATGAGTTCTTCCGGCATCTGCGGAGCGCGCGCGGACGTGCGGACTTTCTGGAATTGAGCCGGCTTGGTCAGTTTCGTGACCAAGGCTTTCAAATTGGATTACAATCATCAAGGTGGCATATTCTTCGGACGACGGTACGCATTCCCATGTCGGCGGGCACGGTCCCGAGGAGGTTTCCGTATCGCTCATTCCCGTGCGGGTGAAGGCCTGCTGCGGTTGCGCATGCAGGCTGGGCTGACGACGCGGCAGGTTGCTGCCTTCAGCCAGAAGATCGCGGACGCGGAGGGCAATCGGGAGTTTGCGATTTCCCGAACCCGCATGATTCAGATCGAGAACGATGAATCTACTCCCAGCGTCCAGAAGCTGTATACGCTCAGCGCGATCTACGGCGTTCCGCTAGATACGGTGTTGTCACTATATGTGAACCCGGCTGGCTTGGCGAAACACAACCTGGAATTGGGGCTTCCGAACACCCGGCTTGCGGATTTTCGCAATTTCCAGGAAGGCCGATCCCTGATCTTCCCGATTCGATTCGATCCCGCCTTTAGCGCGGATAGAACGAATCTACTGTCGCGCATGGTCGAAGTCTGGGGAGATGTGCCCGTAGCCTTGCTTCAGAGCTTGAGAATTCGTGAGGCGAACTACGGCATAATCGGCCTGAAGGATTACACGATGTTCCCGCTCATTCGTCCTGGGTCCCTGGTCCAGATTGAAGAGCAGGAGATCAGGCCGGAGCCCAAATACGCTTCCGAATTTGATCGGCCGATTTGGTTTCTTGAACTTCGGGATGGTTACATCTGTTCGTGGTGCGAATTCAAGCTGGATCGAGTGGTGTGTGTGCCGCACCACCTCTCACATTGCCGTACTCGCGAATTCCAATTCCCTCGGGAAGCGGAGGTAGTCGGTCGCGTCACAGCAGTTGCGGCGCGCTTGGTACGCAAGGATCCTGCTGGTGCTGCGCCGCTACCCGCTGGGCGGTCAATGCCAGCATAACGTTCGAAATGAATGTATGCTTTGCTGTTACGCCGCACCCGGCCGGTATCAGGATGCTGTAGGATTCCAAAAGACGCCACGCCTCTAATACCTTTTCGAAATCGTTGCCTGTAGCTCTGGCGTACGTCTCGATTTCTTTCGTCAGATCAGCAAGGCTGAACGCCGCGACGGCTCGAAAGGCTCTTTCATGACACCGTCTCAGGGCTTCTTCAGCGGCCTGGGAGGTAAACGTTCGCGCCATGCCCTCATGGCGGTATTTGCCGGTGTTGTAATCCCGTGTGGAGGCGAGGTACACGAGCTTCGCTAACTCTCCATCCAAGCTCGCGAGCGTACGGTTTTCGAGATCGCGAATCGCGGCTGCTTCCAGAGATTCGGCCCTCCTCATATGGCCGCCGCACTATGCTCCGCGGCCCCAGCGCTGCTTGTGATCCGGTTGCCTAGTACTTCGAACACACCCGCCAGCGATCCGACTGCGCCCAGCATTCCGCGCATTCGGAAGGGGCCGAACAGCCAAACGAGCCCGAACACGGTGCCATACACGCCGAGAAACAGTGCGTATTCGGATGCTACTCGCAATTCGGCCCAAAGGCTGAGATCCGGGCTTTGGCGCGCCGCTTGTCCGTGCGACGCCATTAACCTCCGCGCCTCTTGCAGCATTTCGTTCAACCACTCCAGAGCCAGACGTCGGCGCTCCCTCACAAACAACCTGTGGAGTTCGGCTGAACGCAAGCTCTTGATGAACGCCTCGTCTCCCTGGGAGAGGATCTGATCCATTAAAGCACGCTCAGGCAGGCGGGCTGGTTCATCCCGTATCGGGTTTCCCCGACTCCTTCTCGCAGCAACGACAAGCATAATCAGCAGCGCCGCCGCAACCCCAAGAAACGGCAATAGGCCGATCATTGTTTCAACGCACCCCCAACCATCCGCGAAGCCGAGCGAGGGCATCCGCGGTTTCATGACTCGCCCAGGCATAATCTCGCTCCAAAGCAAAACTT
>Ga0182030_10027999_pt1 | contig 10101 bp, 9 predicted proteins | sample 812S3MmetaG_FD_121299 | JGI IMG/M metagenome (GOLD analysis project Ga0182030, IMG submission 121299) | Permafrost microbial communities from Stordalen Mire, Sweden - 812S3M metaG (Illumina Assembly) | ecosystem: Environmental > Terrestrial > Soil > Wetlands > Permafrost | place: Sweden... | reverse complement strand
GACCGGACCAGTATGTGAGCTGGATTGGGGATCTTGAGGACGAAAAGGAAATCGCAGACTTCTTCGATGGAATTTTAATCCCGCAAAAGATGGAACTGAAAGGGAAAATCTAAAGCCTGTTGCGTGGCTTGCTCCAGCAATGACATGACTTGATTTCTGGTACCTCTGGAGCTCACCTGCCTCAAAATAGTTGGGACATTGATTTTGTTGCGATGAGGGAAAGTGCGACTGAGGAAATATGTTCAGATATTATAAAAACATGCATTTCGATAGTTCTAAAATAACGGGTCAGCACAACTACAGCAGTGCCATGGGGGCGAATGCCAGCTTCAATGCGCCAGTAGAATCATTGAACTTTCAAATGAGACCTGGTTTTGGGAGTCAAGATCGTTCAACCCTTCCTCAACGACAACACCAGTTTCAATCTCCTCAGGACTCTAGAGCTCCTCCAAGTCATTTTCAACATTGACAGTCTTCTAACAATAATAGAACTTCCATCAACCACCAATATAGATGTTACGATAGAGCTTAGGAAGGAGCGCCGTAGGTCCCTTCGGCTGTAGAATCGCCCGAAACTTGTATTATGACTTAAGTCTCTTGTCTCGTTCTGCAGGTGTATGAACTAGAAATGTGCAAGCAAGAGCTGTGTAAAATTACAAAGAAATTATTGCATTGCGTGCGTTTGAAATTGGGCTCTTGAAGTCGAAGGAGACATAAATCTTGGCATGGTGAGGTTACACAAGTAGGCGTCATGCACTGGGTAAACGAGCTGAAATTAGGGATACCGCCTACAGCGCCTACCACAATAGTCCGTTTTCAGCGTGCGACTTGCTGTGTTTTAGTGACTAGCTAAGTTACAAGGATTCACAGCAAGTCTTATTCAGGTTTCACTCTAATTTCTAGCCCGCAACTGTTGGACTAAGCAGACACTCTTGTTTGGTAGGATTTGAAAAAATGCAGACGATATTACCTGATATTTAGGTACAATTTAGTGTCATATTAAAGATTGCTATCTTTTATTGGGACTACTCAGGGACTTTTCAAGAAAAGCGAAGTGTGGGAAATGATTCGAACAATCAATGTTGACAATAGGAGCGGGATCCCATATATAAATTGGTATATTTAATATATTTTCTTATTCTTCAATGGAATTGAGGACCCTCATAAGAGTATGAATACTCCCATAAAAATAAGTATCCACATAGAAGCGCTTGGAGCAAACCCGACTTCTGCCTGACTCTTTTTCGTGGCAGAAGGGGTAGGCGAGGTTGTAGAAGTAGAACTCGAAGTGGAAGTCGCAGTCCCATTCGTCCTAACCAAAACGTAAATCTCCCCCGTGGCATCAGAGCTCATAAACAATCGATCTTTCGAATCCAATGCTAGGCCGACTGGGCGAAAGCACTTGTCTGGACATTGGGAGTTGTTGGCATTGGCAAATATGTCCGTTGTGGAAGTTATACTATCTGATTTGGCGACCGGGGAACCATTTTTGAACGCGATGGTCGATATTTTGTAGCCAACTGGTTGGGAGCGATCCCTTGAACCCGGTCAGTTGTGAATTAGGGGAGACTTGTGGAAACATACCAACTTCCATGGAACGAGACGAAAGCTTCGGTTCCATTGGGCAGGAAGATGATATCAAGAGGAGCCATATGAGCTTCAAAGGTCAACCTTGGAGGTATGCGCTCGGATGAGCAAAATGTATCGTTGACGGTAGAGTTCTGGTCCAACGTGAACTGACTGCCTACTGTCAGATTTCCCACATCTGGTATGCTAGTATTCCAAAGTGCGAAGCATAACGGATAACCGTAATTTCCTCCTTGGTCCTCCGTCGAAGCGTTGAGGAACCCATGAAAATTCATCTCCTCCCCAGGGTTGTTCTGGTGTATATCTACTCCATCCCTATCGATCTCGTCAACTGAATTCTCAACGCTGTATATTCCTCCCGTCAATGGCTCTTCTGCTACGCCTACAGAATTCCGTAAACCCCAGCCCAATAATCTCCCTTCTGTTGTGAAATCGTATGGTGCGGAATTTGAGGTAAAATTGTCCACTTTGTACGCTTTGATCTGCGAGTGGCCTGATTCCAAACTCTCCGCTTGGAGATCGATGTTCGAGTTGCTACCTCGGCAAACCACTAATGTTCCTGTCTCTTTATTCGACATCATCAGAGTTCGAGTCGTATGGTCATCATTGCTCATCCCGGTCACCAATGTTTGATTCGTACCGCCGACAGAGGGGCCGCTGCCATCGTAGGACCAGGAGTAGACTTCGTTCGAAGAGGATGCGTAGAGAGTTTTGCCATCTGCTGAAAGCGCGATGCCATGATTCAACTAAGGGGATTAGCAAAGGCTCTGAGTAAGGTCTGCGACACCCACAGAGGTTGAATTTATCAAGTACGTCTTCTTTGACACATCTAAACACCTACCTCCTCCATCTGTGAACTCGAGATGAACAACGCCGGCGCCTTGCTGGACGACAAGAAGGCCTCCATTGCTATCAAACAAAATGCTTCTCGGCGATGTGAGATCCTGGGCTATCAATTGAGCGTCCCATCCATCGGCGAGGACAGGGGCTGGATATCCAGCGTTTAACGTGGGGCAGTCGGCTCGAGGGGTTTGGACCAAGACCGCCCATATCGCGAATACGACCTCGTGAAATCTAGGAATCTTCATTGCTCTGACGAGATTTGTTTTGCAGGCAGCAAGGACATTGAATCTTCTTAAAGGAATATTGAGATACCATACCTTGGCATACCTACCATTGACATGCGCCGATACCCCGCATGAAGTGGCAGTGATCAGCCACAGACATCATGCTAAGAATCTTTGTACTTGCCCTCCAATGGAGGGGAAAGACGATGAGGATGCATGAATGCATAGCCACCCACAAGGCAAGTGGGTTTGGGAAAGCGATTGATGAGATCACTGAAGCTTGGCGGTTGAGAGCTTAAATCTGCTGACTAATTGAGCACCTTTTCCTCCCTTTGTTGCTTTCATTTTTCTACATGCCCCTTTTGACTTTATACGCTACATGGAATCCCACGCTTCATAGCCGCCAAGATAAATATATACGTAGACCCTATTCCAGGACTTGAAAGATCATATCCAAGATGGCCCACCAATCCCAAAACGAAAAGCTTTCCAGACCAAACTTAAGCCTTCTCTGTCACATACCCCTGCTCCGCAATGTTTTGCTTCCCCCAGCCTTGAGGCCGGTCACCATAAACATGGGCAGCACTCCAAACACAACCAGATCCGCTGTAAAATTCAACGCCCATCCGACACCAAATGTTGCTAGGACTGCCAGAGGCAACGTTGACGCATAAAACCGATCTACTTCGAGATCCCGTACGATCGATGATATAGATGCTGCCAAGTTCAGGCAAATAGGAATCATCATCCAGTCAGCCATTGGCCATAGTTTGAGATCGGAAGTTCTGGTCGAGGCCGGGGTCATGTGCCTTTTCGTGCAGTGTGTCAATATTGACGTTATGGAAGTGAGAATTTGAGATTTCACCTTTAATTGTGTTAGCGAATGAGAGACATGATATTAGGGTCGTGCAATGCAATACCTAGGGGGTACTTTGCCAGTACATAATAGCTGGATAGGATTGCTGATATGTACGCGAACACAAAGCTGTAATATGGCTTTGCTACTTCTTGCAGCATTATAAGCCTGCCCATCGTTGAGCGCTATACTTGTGAAGATGCAGGAAACACACACGCCATCAAAATTACAACAGCTACGAGATTCTAGCTACAAGCTCATCTCAATACGCCTCGCATCGTAGATGGAAAAAAAAATTTATAAAATAAAAAAATTGAATACATACAACAATGAGGATTCGCTGGTCGTCACCGACCCAACTACTAATTCATCGATCTGTTGCTTGTGTAAGGCAGAGCGGACGGGATGCCCAATTTTCAACAAAGTCTATGGTCGTATGTAACAGTAAATATCTTATAAAAATATATAACCCAGTTGCCGTGAGGCGAAATTTTGCGTACACTGAGGTAAGGAAGCCCAACAATAGTAAATGATGATCTTCAACTATCACTGTGCGTCTACAATCAATTAATTTATTGCCAATGGAGGTACTTCACTAAGTCTAAAGACGTATGAAACAATATAACAATATTTCAAATTTATAACCCTGATTTTTGGCTGCTGCCCTCCAGCTACCAAAATATCGTCGTGCAAATTTTATCAGACGAAGGATTGAAGTCTCCTGCCAATCTTCTCGCTTCTTCACTCGATGCGCCGCACACTTTGAGCTCGAAAATAAGGCCCCATGTTCCATTTTGGATTAGCCGAGGAATGACTGCATGCTGATGTCTTGGCTAGCGTCTTTATACCTATCCTTAATAATGTCGGCTCCTCTTTTGACGTGCGAGCAAATAATGTTGATCTGGTATAGTCAGGCCACCAATTGAGCAAATTAGCCAAATTTTTATGAGAATTTGCTAGTCATTCTGTTAATTATATCTCGATTTATATACTCTACAAATATCTATATGTTTTTTAATAATCTTATTTCTATTTAATACAATTCAGAAAACTTTGTATTATAATTAAATAATATTATATAAAAAAGATAATATTGAAGAAAACTATTAATTATTAATATTAAATATAATTAGATCTTAATATGAAAAAAATTGGCGAATTTTCAAAATTGGTAGACTGAGGGCAGGATGCAAGGTATTGAGGTACAAAAGTGATATTGATATTGGTTTAATCTTGAGCAAGGGACTTTTACAATAGAAGTCAGTGGTTGATAAAGAATGTGACGAAGATAGGCAGGTAGTCTTTTTAGTTAGGTTAACAGTTATCTGTGATATTATTAGAGGAAAGCTGTGAGTAATGACGATCTCTAATGATCACTGCTTATCTATAATAGATTTCATTGATAATAGAGGTAGTGCATCTATCTTTAAGGGCTTTTTTTGCCAAGCAAAATAGCAGATCCTTTGTAACAACTAATCGACTTGGCTTTACAAAGAGTCGTAATTGAAGGATTAAGCTAAGGAGCGAGAGGACCCATTCTCAGCCACTGGAAACACTATGGTGCGTTATCTGTCATCAAAATAGATCTTTGAACAGGATTCAACTCAGCCACCATCGTACAGTGCTAAAACGAGTCTAGTAGCCCGGCCGGTTGCACTATTTTAGCGACCGGCCCCTATTTCGTTGCTAAAAGGGGCTAAGCCAACAAATACTTTTCTAGCACGCGTACGTACAACATAAATGCGCGAAGGAATTGTCTTGGATTTTTGGGATATATAATAGATGAAAGGACGGCGAGCCATAGGATTGACTGAACTGCCGCTTCGTTACACCCTAAAAGCCTTACAAGTCAGAACCACAGACGGTTGTCAGGGGTGTTGTATTTGCTCTCAAACATATCAGTCAGTCTCATCCAACCCCCAATTACGTTTCAGTCAATCGAGAATGCGTGTCTCTCCAAACTTTATTCTGCTTTTCATCACCCTTGGGTCTGCTTTGCCTGCGTCAGGGGCGGGACAATCAAGTGGAGCGAGTTCCCAGGTCTCATCGGAAGACAATGCATCACACACAGGCCAGCGCCACCCGGGAAGTGCGGAAACACCACCTATAGACAGCTCAGATGGGTCAATGATTGAAGGGTCCCCGCACGCAAGTACTGACCACTTAGTAATACCCGGCGAACAATCTGAACATCCAAGTGTGCCTGCTTCCGAAAGCCAAGATGATACACTCTGCGATTGTCAATTAGCGAAGCCGAAGAAAAAAGGGCTGACGAGCTCCACAAGTATACTCACAATAACTCTGAAGGGAGAAGATAACTCTTTCAAGTTGAAAGACCTCCAGACAGCGCTGAACAATGAGTGGAAGAACGATAAGAAGGTGAAGAAGTTTAAGGTCAAAGGCCCGAAGGTCCTGGAAGCAGAAGTCGTATCTGTGCACGAAGAACCTACACGTCAAATGCTCAAGGGGATTTCGGCGTCTCTCAATAACTATGGCCGTATAACTTTTCTTGATCACGATGGAGCTCGACATTTCAAGGAGGTTGAATGCAAGATGCCGAGGGAAAGTACCAGTCCTCCTGGCATGACACAATGATTTTATTCGTTATGCGATGGCCTATATATAGCTTTGAACTAGATCGGATTTATGGATGGGTTCATAAACTTCCAGGTCCGGTGGCCGTAGAGCCTGAGGGTCACTAGCTCTACAGGCTGTTCAGTGGGCGGCCTCGCTGGAAAAATAGCAACCGTTTTCTCATTTATCGCTAAATTACAGCGGGCACATAGCAATTACAGGAACTGACTGGAAGGGATAAGCAATCTGTGGATATCGGCATTATTGTTGTCTGTTATTTGTATGTTACTCCATTGAGTGGCAAGTCAAAAGATTGAATCATCATTTGCAACGCTTGTTTGTCTCCCCAAAGGAATCAAACTTCTCAATTGGCTTTCTCCCTTCAAGTTAATCCTTAAAAAATTTAGCGGGCTGCAATCAATCGGATTTAAGTGCATCCTCTAATTAATGTTGCTGAGCTCGGAGCTTTTCGCTAGATTATTGGGAGTAAAATTGTTGAACAGTGTCGCAAAACTGAAGGGTGTAGTTTGACCGAAAAGATTACAGATTTACAGAGATTGTTAGCACCTTGTTTCTCATTGGGATTCTTTACCAGACAGGAGGATTCAACTCAGCCACAGCACCGCCCGCGCTTGTAACACGGTCTACCATTTAAGCTTGTAACCCGACTCTGAATTCCTCGCTAAAGACAGACCCAACCAACTGCTCTTTAAGAAGTGCGCAGGCCTTTGTGATATTTGATCTTTGAGCCTTGTAAAGGCTTTCTGCGGTATTCTTAGGATTTAAGATGAGAGTTTAGTGAATGAGCTCTTGACGCAGACACATGTCTGAGAGAGGTTGCTGAGATGTTGGAGAAGAATTTCGACAAGAACACTATCCAAGGGAAGCCTAAGAAGGACGTGGGTGAAATGGCTCTGACAGCAAAGCTTCTCTACATGAGCGTTCAGGCTACACTTTGGCGGGTAGCACTGAAGCTGGGTGATTTGCTGAAAAATATTGGCTACTATGTCTTCCCTTCGACCCATTGTAAGATTATTTGAGCGTCGTAACAACGTTCTCGATGAGACGGTTCGCGAATTTGGAATAATTTGAATGTCTTCGCGCTCCATATCAAATCTTGTTTGATATGAACGTAGTTTTGACAGGCGGTTGCTCAATTCTATTGGTCCCAAACTGCATAATATGAATGAAGCCAGGAAAGTTGAAAAGTATTTCAGGAACAACGTTTGCGGCTTTTCAATTCTTGCCACAACATACCGGTTTCTTGTTTATTCAATTTGATAGCTTTTACACCCATTTGCTCTCAGAATACACCGTGTTTCGAGTTAGAAATACTGAGCCCCTTTTCTTAACCGAAGGATTAAACGGGCTTTGCCTCAGCCACCCAACAGACCTTCAGCCATCCAACAAATCCTAATAAGCCACCTAACAACCGATCCACAATTTATTTTTCTTGAGTCCATGCTCCATATATTGTATTGACATAGATAGAACACCTGTAGTCTGCGCATGTTATCCTGCTATGGTATCTCATGAATTAGGATACCCTCGAATTTGAGAGAAAATTTCTCAAAGCCTCCCACCCTCCCACCAACCGAACACCTGACACAATATCAAATCTACATCATACATTTCCACGTTACTATACAGATTCTCGTTTTGCTGATTGCTGCAGCTACTGCGGTTCCTCCCTCAATATTTAGATCATCAGTCGTCGAGACGTCGGGCCCTAAGTCAGGGGGACTCAAAAGTTCTGTGTCAGGTCCCGACTCAGGTTTTAGCCCAATTGTGCCCAGTCCTCAGTGTACAGGGCGAAGAAGAGAGGTCGGGTTCGTGAGTCGTGTCTCTTGAAAGGAGTCTTATTGTGCGTGTCTATCTAGGAGTGCTCTAGCCTCTGAATATATACCCTCCGCTAGTACGTGTCGCGGTCCATACCACGTGATCCCTCAGGCGAGTATACTACCAGTACACACCTAGACGGGGTATGCGAGCAGTGTTAGGAGCATACCAATTCAGGCTTACCTATACTGAGTCAGATCCCCACCTAAGGTCGGAATCAGATTGGCCAGGAGAAGACAGTGAAGAGTTCCGAAGAATTCTTGAGAAGAATAATGGGTGTCTCTTGACTTCGGAAAGCTGGAGATACCAACCTTATAACCAGCTCGATCACGTTGAATACGTCTTCGACTTTATAGTTGGTAGACGGGATAAAACAATGGACTATCTGGCTGTGCTAGAATGCGTGGAAAGAGCATGAAACCGGCCCGAGAACAATAAACTCCCCCAGGTGGCGTGTGGCCCTCGTCAAGGTATTAAACCTATGCCGCAAACGGGAGTCAAACGCCTAGCTCCCACTTCTTTCAATGATAATCCTGACTCCAAAAAGAGGAAAAACAACAAGAAGCCAGATCTGATGGGCAAGCAAAAGTCATATTAAGTTTCTAGCTGCCCAAGGCACATCGTATTATTTTCCGTTTGAGATCAATGGGTTAAATATGATAGTAAAGATTATTACTGGCATTATCGAGAAACACATTGGGGTATCATCCTTGGTACATGCCATGCTGTCTCGTCAAGGGGGAAATATCTAGTTTATCCTCTTGGAATGACTCTCATCTCACCAAATATAAAAAGTGGATCGTTTCTACTTTTGAGTATCACACAAGGCCTGTACCCTAGCCCCAACAGCTTCCCCATTTCCGAACCTCTCCTGTGCAGTTTCCTTCTTACAAGCAGCTGTAAGAACGCCTGTCTCCCTCCTCCTCTCATCTTCTTCCAACTCATCCAAAGGATAGAAATCTGGCGGCTGAGCATGCATAGCGTCGAACTTATTTTTAATATCCAGCGGTAAATCGCTGGTGAACTCGCTGTCTCTCAACCAGACACTTAGCAGATGCCTCGGGGAGGCCAATAATTCTGTATACCCTCGACGTGCATGTTGGTGATTGAGGTTATTGGCCCATTCTATATCACTGATTTAAAGTGCGGTGGACAAGGAATACTTGTCGGCAATCCATTGAAAGCTACCGAAGGCTTCACGTTCTTCGAAGGTGAGAGGGTACTCCTGGATCGCGGTCTGGGACCTAATTTTATTATTAGGTTTTCCGAATGCTATTCTGGAGGGGAGGCTGACCTCTGCGTATCCAACGAATGTTCTAGTAGAGAAGTTCAGCTAAAGCTGGTTTGAGAACCACTTAGATTTGTCAGTATTGCGTTTTTAGAATTAGGGAATTTCCTGGATGGATTAGAGAGTTAAAACATGACCGAAGAAGAAAATGGATTTATGTAATTCCAAAAGTAACAATTCAAAAATAGGTGAAGCCAACTTCCTTCTCAATCAGCCGTGAGATATATTGCACTTACATGAATCAATTTTACGCCCTCTTGTGAAATACCAACTCTGCCTTTATTAGTATTTGATCTTTTAAGAAATTATAATTCTTATTTTTTTTATTAAAATTTTATTATTATTATTAATTAAAGAATATCTAACCAATATACTATAAAATAGTTATAGATATGCAAAATACTTATTACTATTAATTTATCTTTTAATTTTGATAATAAAAATACTATTAATTAAATTATTTTAAAATTTATATTATTATAAAATATTTGTATATTTATATTTTGAATTAATATAAAGATTTTAAAAGATTTATCTAAATTAATATGTATAATATTATATAAAATATTAAATAAAAAAAGCTAGAGAATAATAAAAAGTCTAATTTTAATATAAATAAGATTATGATTAATACTTTGACTTAGATATTGATCTTTAATCCTGAGACTAGATACTTCTACTAGAATGATTTTTACTAAACTAGAGCCTTGATTTAGTCTTTTTAGTAAAAGTCATTTTGAATACTTATTTTTCTTTCTTTCTTTTTTTATTAATAAAGTATAGTTCTTTAATACAATTAATATAGAGAAAAAGAAGAGGAAAAGAAAAAGAATAAGATAGTAGAATAGGGATTATAGAATAGAAAGTAAAGTATAGAAGAAGTAGAAAAT
>Ga0182030_10027998_pt1 | contig 10101 bp, 9 predicted proteins | sample 812S3MmetaG_FD_121299 | JGI IMG/M metagenome (GOLD analysis project Ga0182030, IMG submission 121299) | Permafrost microbial communities from Stordalen Mire, Sweden - 812S3M metaG (Illumina Assembly) | ecosystem: Environmental > Terrestrial > Soil > Wetlands > Permafrost | place: Sweden... | reverse complement strand
GTTCTATAATTTTGAAGTTATTGGTTGCTATGATTGCCGCAAAAGAAACATTTGCACTAAACAATATAACTGCGAAAACAAGATTAGCAATCCTTATCATTTTTCACTCCATTTTTTGGAATTAATAGAATAATATACTTAAAGTGACTATTCAACCATATTTTAACCGAATTTATGTAATTTGAGCCAAAATATTTGGAGGAATAGCGTGATTTAAATGTCGTTTAACTGTGTTCTCATAACGATGTAAACCATTATCACTTAAATCGTTACCTCTTAAGTCTTTACGTCTTAAATCTGGCAAAAAGAATTTTGATATTTCACCAGATACAGATTTGATCAAGGGTTTATTAGATCTACTAGCTCCTACAAACGCAAGCAATAAATTATTCTGAGCTTTTATCCCTTCTATTATACTTTTAACATTATCTATATTTTTATGTTGCTGAATAATTTCTTGTGCTGTTTGTTTAGTATTAGGAACCTGCCGTACTTGCCAGTTATGTTGATTATCCAGCATTTGTTGCATTGACCACTTTAGTGCTTCATACCTTTTTCTAAATCTATTTTCTACATACCATACTATACCTTTCCTGTTCCATTGTCAGATAAATTTAAACTAGTAACTTCAGGATGCCTTAGTAATAATTCAACCAATTTTATTATGTGTTTATCATTTAAAATTTGACCAGATAGATCTATATTAGAAATAAAGCAATAATCTAAATTGCTCAATATTTCTATAACATATTTATAAAACAATCTCATAAATATTTCCATATTATTGTTAATTGGTTGTACTAATGTTTGGGGAGGTATACATATCTTTTACAAGCTTTATTCAATATAGTCTCCTGGGTACTTAGATCATTATCTCTTTCAACCACTGACGGCTTGATATATTTAGATGAATTACCATATAGGAGATTTATTGGTTTTACACTACAAAAAGCAGTACTCAATGCAATCCAAATTGTATTTAAATTATCTTTTATATTAGTTAAGCGTATTTGTGGTTTTGAATTTTGATTATGTTTTATATAATTAAATGAAATTTCCTCAATTCGCTCGAGTATATTATATAATTTGGTATTATCAGTAGCATTAAAAATATCGTCCAAATTTATAAGAACCCTAAAACGCAAAAGATAGTCTAGGTTATGGTTTCTTTCTTTAAAATGGTTATACCCTAAACAATCATTCAATTTTTGTATGAATTCTTTATTTATAAACCTTCCGTCAAACGAAAGAAGCCTAAACTCTGATAGCGTTTCTTTATTAGCATAAATTTGTTCAATCAATATTTGTTCAACCTTATACTGTATCTCAGGTGTGCCTGGATTAAAAAGTGGGTTTTCATAAAACAACACATTGATAGCTAATTTAGCATACACTAAAGCTTTTAATGAATTTTCGGATGTTTTCTTACATATACCTATATAATCTCCTCTTACCGCAAAAGACGGAACATCAATATTTGGAAAATGCTTTTTTAGCATAATTAATTACCCATAATTATATACATACTAATAAATTTAGAACATATTAAAACCAAAATGTTATTCATTATGACAATTAATAAACGTGTACATTCATGTTTAAAATCTTGTTAATGAGAAAATATTAATGCCGTTTGTCATGCATTTCGCAATCTTGGCAATATTGTTTGATGTGTTGCGTGTTTAAAGATGGCGTTTCTTTATCAATGAAGTGCAAGGACCATACATTATTAAAATAATTTTTTTATACATTCTGTATCGAAGATGCTGATATTCAGTTATTAAAAACTTACCTATCCAGTGAAGTCGCAAGAAAATTAAAGTTTTATATTTAATGAGCTCACAATTAAACAATCAACAAGCTAAACAATTAATAGAAACCTTGATTAATTCTGGTTGCACTATAGAAGAATTATCTTTATGGGAAAACAATTTAAATGGTGACTTAAATTTCTTAAGTAAGATAAAACAATTTCACAGCTCTCTTAAACTATTAAACTTGGCTGACAATGATCTATCTAAAAGTATTGAACATATAATAGAAATTTTGAATAATTGTCCATTAATAGAGGCTTTAGATTTAGGTAATTGTTTTCTAAGCGATTCTGATGTAGAAAAATTATGTTGCGCTTTAAAAAGTCATCCTAATTTAACCTCACTATCTTTAGATTACAATAAAAAACTTACATCTAAATCAATTAGATGTATTAAAGATTTACTTCAACACAAAAAAACTCTAAAACATGTTGGTCTATTAGGAATTTATAACCGTCAAACTAGGTGTGTGATAAGCTAATCTTACAATGGGGACTTCAAGGCTAATTTTATTGCTTCTATTTTAAATTCTTATTGCCTCCGCATACCAAAGCGGTTTGGAGAAAAATAACGATTAACTCCTTGAGTTACACCACCCAAATTTTCTATACAAACCGTTATACCTTTTTCGTTTACTTTACTGTTTGGTGGTGGCAAACACCCTCTAGAATTTGTTTTTACCATATCTGCTGCCCAAGTAAGGTATACAGCATCATCCTCATTATCTCCGTATAACAATAATGGCTGTATTAAAGAAGATGTATTGAAAAATCTATTTATACTATTAAATAGCTGTGGAAAAACCACCATGGTTAATCCAAGTGAGAACTGATCTATATGTGATTTTGATTGGTTATATAGTTTTTTGCTTACTTCATAATAATGCATAGGAGTTGCAAGATTTTTAAAAAATAACCAATCACTTATAATAGCGAAAGATTTTTGATCAGATAAGGTTGTCTGACCATTTTGACGTTTTTCTTTTAGCTCAGTATAAGAAAATTGGTGGGTATTGGGAAAATACCCACCTGTTTGTACAAGTTCTTTTGATGCACTAAGAGTTTTTTGGTTTTGTCCATTTTTTCCTTGGTATTTTTTTTCGCAATTTAAAAAATTTTTCTTACTTGGCTGAGTTGGTAGAGGTACGTGGCCCGCTTGTGATATGATCCATTCCATTAATGGATTGGTTAAATTTAATAAAATTGTTTTTTTGCCAATATTTGATTTTATAAATTTAGTGAATTCTTTTTCCATTTTAGAAAAATCTAGCATTTTTTTAAGTGCTTCTAAATTGAATATTTCAACAGTTCCTTCAGTATTTTTTATTGTTAGACTATTTATATGGTAAAAATTATCGTAAGTAATAGTTGTAACATAACAAACTTCTGCATTATTAGCAGTTGGTATTAAGTGAAATTCGCACCCTTCTAAGGTTATTTTAATGTTTTCCATTAATGCTATAATGCTCGGCGTCCTCATTAATGACGGGTAAACAACATCTCGCAGCATATCTCTATCAGATTCATCGCGTTGCACGACTATAACAGGGTTTTGTAAACCATTTATAAAAGTATAGCGTTCTCCTAAAAAATCTGTAGCCTTATGTCTTATTAAATCAAGCAATATCAAACTAGGAATAAAACAAGAAGGATTTCTTTTAGGTTCAGATATAAACAATATAGCTACCATAACAGGAACAACTTCTAAACCGGTAAAATCTTGTTTTTCGCCATATAGCATTTTAATAATTTTAGTAGCTATGGTAGCATCATCTATGCCTAGTTTATCCATTTGTTTAGACAAAAATCTAGCCATATCTAAATAACTAATTCTGTTTTTATTGAAATCTTGAGGATATTGTTTAATTAATTCTTCGTCGTACACGTAACAATCTGCTTGATCACGACAAGATATAATCCTGCCGTTAATCAAAAATTTCCAGATAAACTCTTTTTTATCTTTAGCATCTTGTGAAGTTACTTCTGTATCGACAGTAATAGATTGGCTTGCTCTAAATAGTTTTTCTATACTATCAATTTCGATTGGAGCAAATGTTCGATCAAATTTTTGTGTTTTTTCTGCATGGGATTTAACGTATTGAACAAAATTATTCATAAAGTACTTTAAAGAATAATAATGCTCTTTTTCTCCAATAGAAACTATGATTCCAGATCTATACTCAACTGTGGCTTCGCAAAACATATTTTACTTTAATTATGACGTTGATTTTGATATTTGAACTATTCTTTGCTGATGAATCTTATACGCACTCAACCAACAATAATACTTATTTTTTTTAAAATGATAAAAACCCAAAATAAGTATATTTTCTGAAATAAATATTTATGATTTAAAAGTGAAAAACTACTCAAACTTTTCTAAATTCACCGTCCCGTGAGATCATCACGAGACGCATGAAAAATTACTTATTTACTCTTAATTATCCCCACCTTCATCTAAAACCTTAATATTTACAGCGGATACTCTTCCCTTATTAGATGCTAATTCAAAACTTACTTTTGCTCCTTCATCAAGTCTACGTATCCCTGCTTTTTCTAAAGCAGATATATGAACAAAAACATCTTTTCCACCTTGATCTGGGCGAACAAAGCCAAAACCTTTAGTTGGGTTAAACCATTTAACAACACCAGTACTAGACATAACAATTTTTCCTCTTTAATTAAACAAATTTGTATAGCATTACTCTTATGCTATACAAGTATTAAAATATCTTTTTATCACAAGTAAGTCAAATTTAATTACCCTTATAACCTTTTTAAGAAAAATAGCCAATACAATATCAGAAAGATCTATTTTTTATGTTCTATTTGCGGGTATTTATTTGGGTAACTTAGACAATATTTGCATAGTTCACTATTTAAATCAAGCTCAATCCACTCGATAAATAAACCTTTATCAAAAGCACCTCTAGTTTCTCGTTTTTTACTAAGAACTGTCTCCAGGTCTTTTTTACTAATATTATTATGTTTTCTAATTGTCTCTACTACTTGCAGTACATCTGCTAATTCTTCCGTAAGATTTTGTAGATCACCAGCATCGCAAACTTCCGTAGTTTCTTCAACAAGTTTTTCTAGTAAACAAGCTTGTAGTTCTTGACCTGTTAAATATTTGTAAGATATCTTTGCAGTAGCATCTTCACGTAAAGTACCTTCCAAAAAATTATCTCGAGCTATTTTACCAATTTGCCCAATACTGTTTCTAAAACCAAATTTTTTTCTATTCATTATAAACTCCCATCAATCTCGCCATCATGAAATTTTATTATTATTCTTTTATAGTTGCCAGACATAGACTTAGATGTAATTGGCGTTCTATTAACATCATTACTATAAACAATTGCAAACCCTCTTGCTAAAGTTTGTTCTGGAGAAAAGCATAATATCTGTTGCCAAGTAGCATCTAATAACTTATCTAATGCCATTAAACGCTGTTGTAATAATAGTTGTAAATTTAATTCTTCGTCTAAAACGCTAGCTAGTTGTTGTGTTTTATGTAATGTATAAGTTTTTATACATTCAAATAGATTTGTTAAATCATTGTTACGTTGAGTATAAAAATTATAACAATATTGTTTAATATAAACTAAATTATTATAAATTTGTTCAGCGTGATCGGCTATTTTAGTAATTAAAAAATTAATAACTTTAGATGGAGTATCAAAAGATTGTCTAGTTACTTGATCCAAAATGGTTTGATCTTTATGGTGGCCAATTCCACTAAATATTGGAATTGGAGCTAAACATATTGCTTTAGCTATAGCGTAATCGTTTAACCAAGTTAAATCTGAGCTAGCTCCCCCACCCCTAATAATAACTATTGCATCGTAACTTCTAGATAATTCAACCATTTTTGTTAAAACTCTAGTTAAAGCATTAGTAATTGAATTGCTAGCGTCTGCACCTTGAAATACTGCTGAATAATAATCAAAATGGCATACATTATAATTTTGTAATATCGTTGCATCTTTTTTAAAATCACCTAAACCTGCCGCATCTTTGGGACTAATTACTGCAATTGTTCTAAAGTCGTCTGGTAAATTTAAATTTTTATTATTATTAAAAATACCATCTTTTAATAATTGTTGTTTTATCTTTAATACTTTAGCTTCCGCATCACCTAAGGTATATGATGGATCTAGATTTTTAATAATAAGAGTTAAACCATATTGTAAATGATAATCAGCTGTTACTAGAGCTAAAATCTTAATTCCAACTTTTAATTCTATATTAGTTGCAGACTGAAAATTTTTTAATACTTGAGAAAAATTCCAAATTACACCTCTTGCTCTAGCTAATAAATTACCACGTTCATCATATTCAACTAACGTGAGAAACAAATTATTATTATAAATTTTAAATTCACTAATCTCAGCAATTAACCAAATTGCTGAACTATATTGTTTGATCGTATTTTTTATTTCATTGATGAAAGCAAATAAAGAATAAGGGGTGGTCAAAGGTTGTTCTGTCAGCAAACACATATAATTAAAACAAATAAAATCTAATTTAAATAAATAAGAAATATTTATTATCAATAATTATACTAAAATTTAAATATAAATAGCAATTAAATAATTAATGAACAAAGACAAACAAATTACATGTATATGCTGATGTTCTGTAAATTTCAGGAAATTTTAAAAAAAGACTATTAAAATAAAATTATAAACTTAATAAAACTAAACCTTTATAGGGGATTGAACATGTTAAGCAAGGAGCTAGAGCTAACATTAAATTTAGCATTTAAAGACGCTAGGGATAAATCTCATGAATTTATCACCGTAGAACATTTATTGCTCCATTTGTTAGATAATTATTCTGCTAGTAGAGTACTACAAGCTTGTAATGTTAGTGTTCAACAATTAAAAGAAGAGCTAGCTTGCTTTATCGACGAAACCACCCCTATTATTTCGTCAAATGATAATCATCGTGAAACTCAACCAACTTTAGGATTTCAAAGAGTATTACAAAGAGCAGTATTTCAAGTACAATCTTCTGGTAAAGAAGAAGTTTATGGCTCTAATGTTTTAGCTGCAATATTTAGTGAACAAGATAGCCAGGCAGTCTATTTTTTAAAACGCGAGAATATTACCAGATTAGACGTAATAAATTACATCTCCCACGGCATAACCAAAACAGAAGAACATCACCTAGAAGATCCTGAAATTTCATCTAATTCTGACGACGATCTAATGCAGGATCTTCCAAATAGAAGCCCACTAGAAAATTTCGCCATTAATCTTAATAATCAAGTTAAATTAGGTAAAATAGATGATTTAATTGGAAGAACCGAAGAAATACATAGAACAATTCAAATCTTATGCCGTCGCAGAAAAAACAATCCGTTGTTTGTTGGGGAAGCAGGAGTAGGTAAAACTGCAATTGCAGAAGGATTAGCAAAATTAATAGTTGAACAAAAAGTTCCAGATGCCATCAAAACCAGCATAATTTATGCCTTGGACTTAGGATCATTGTTGGCTGGCACCAAATATCGCGGGGATTTTGAAAAAAGATTAAAAGCTCTACTACAACAACTTAAAAAGAAATCTAATGCTGTACTATTTATCGATGAAATTCATACTATTATAGGAGCAGGAGCCGCATCTGGTGGAGTTATGGATGCATCTAATTTAATTAAACCTATGTTGGCGTCTGGTGATTTAAAATGCATAGGCTCTACTACTTTTCAGGAATACCGTAGCATTTTCGAAAAAGACCGTGCTTTAGCCAGAAGATTTCAAAAAATTGATGTTAAAGAACCAAATGTATCAGAAACAATTACAATTTTAAAAGGTATAAAAAAACAATTAGAAATACATCACAATGTAAAATATTCCGATGCTGCTTTAAAAGCTGCTTCTGAGCTTGCCAACAAATATATTAACGATCGCTTCATGCCAGACAAAGCGATTGATGTAGTAGATGAAGCAGGTGCATTACAAAAATTACTGCCCCAGCAAAAACGTAAGCATACTATAGGAATTAGCGATATAGAGAAAGTAGTTGCTAAAATGGCTAGAATTCCAAGAAAATCTGTTTCTTCTTCTGAAAAAAGCCTACTAAAAAATTTAGAACGTGATTTAAAACTAGTTATTTTTGGACAAGACGTTGCCATTACTGCTTTAGTAAATTCTATAAAAATTGCTAAATCTGAATTAGGAGAATTAGATAGACCTGTTGCCAATTTTTTATTTTCAGGCCCAACTGGGGTTGGAAAAACGGAAGTTTGTAAACAACTAGCAAACTTGTTAGGTATAGAGCTAATTAGATTTGATATGTCTGAATATATGGAATCCCACAGTGTTGCTCGTTTGATAGGAGCACCACCTGGTTATGTTGGATATGAACAGGCCGGTTTATTAACTGAATCAATTACTAAAACCCCTCACTGTGTATTACTGCTAGACGAATTAGAAAAAGCCAACCCAGATATTTTTAACATATTATTACAAATTATGGATCATGGTACTCTAACAGATAACAATGGCCGAAAAGCTGATTTTCGTCATGTAATATTAATTATGACAACCAATGCTGGTGCTCACGACATTAGTAGAGCATCTATCGGATTTAATGTTCAAGATCATTCTTCTGACGGCTTAAAAATAATTGAAAAACAATTTAGTCCAGAATTTAGAAATCGCTTAGATGCTACTATACAATTTAATACTTTATCTAAAGAAGCCGTTTTTTTAATTGTAGAAAAATTATTGGCCGAATTACAAGCAAAACTTAACTATAAACATGTTAGCATTTCTATAGATTCTCCTGCTAAAGATTGGTTAGCTAATAGAGGCTACGATAAAATTATGGGTGCCCGCCCTATGCAACGTTTAGTAAAAGAAATCTTAAAAAAACCACTAGCAGACGAACTATTATTTGGTGGGTTATCTAATAATGGTGGTACAGTTAGAGTTACCGTTGAGAATGACGAAATTAAAATTAATGTTAACTAGGGATAATATAAGTGCCTCAACATCACAATAAACCACAAAACTAGAAAATTTGAACTCTAGAAAACCAAAAAAACTTAAAGAAGATTAATTAAAATCTTTTAAATTACTATTATCCCCTAATAAAATACTAATTTCTTTTAAATCTAAATCTGCTTGCACAAATGGATTACTATAATCAAGAGATTGAGTTGCCATAACAAAAATTTCTAATTGCTTACCACTGGTACTTTCTATATTGCAAATAGCGTTAATATCCCGTTGATTAAGAACACGACATTTATGCAACAATTCTAAACCATTCGAAGAAAATAATGCTCTAGATAAAATCATTCCTGGTTTTAATTCGCTGGAATTTACTTTTTCGTCATTTTTAGCTTTTGGCAGTTGTTCGAAACTTAAAATTTGACTAAATTTATCTACTATTTCTGCATTATAAAGAGCACCACTACGCTCTTTAATATAACTAAATGCTTTAAAATCGTCTACAACCTCCTGAAAAAATCTTCCAGAACAAATTTTATGATAATCAATTGTAACTGCTAAAATTTGAGAAAGAAAAGGAATTTGTTCACCGCGCAACCCTTTTGGATAACCACTACCATCTAAATACTCTTGACAATATAAAATAATTTTTGCCACTGGCTGCAAAATATCTACCGACATTAATAATAAATACCCCATTTCTGGTATTTGTTTTAATAAATTAATTTCGGCTAAAGTTAATTTTTGATCATTTAAATCTTTTTGTAATTTAGGTGGAACACAAAACACCCCTATTTCGTGCAATAAAGCTGCATAATAAATATAGTGAGTTTCTGGCTTCTTTAATCCCAAACTAGTTGCTAATACTAATGAACGATCTGCTACCTGTTTAGCATAACCACTTACATCGCCACGCATTAATTCAGAAACATTAGTTAATAATTCAATTAATGCTTTACAATTTAAATCACTTTGCTGTAATAAAGCTAAGTATTTTTGGTTATCTTCCATGCTATACGTTCCTAGTTATATATATTGCTTTTGTTTTGGGTTAATTATTTTCGAACTCAAATCAAATAATAGATCTTAATTAAAGAATATGCATAAAATAAGTCTAAAGGAAATAAAACAATGGCTTCAAAAAAAATAATTTTTGCCAACTGTATAGGCACGTTATTGTAATGTGCTGAATTTACTTTTTTTGCTTATATGGCAGATCAATTATCTAGCTTATTTTTTTCTTCACAAGATCTTTATTTAGCAAGATTAAAGACCTATGTAATATTTGCAACTAGCTATCTAATGAGACCTATTGGGGCTGTATTATTT
>Ga0182030_10027997_pt1 | contig 10101 bp, 9 predicted proteins | sample 812S3MmetaG_FD_121299 | JGI IMG/M metagenome (GOLD analysis project Ga0182030, IMG submission 121299) | Permafrost microbial communities from Stordalen Mire, Sweden - 812S3M metaG (Illumina Assembly) | ecosystem: Environmental > Terrestrial > Soil > Wetlands > Permafrost | place: Sweden... | reverse complement strand
TTTTGGAAGATTTCTTGCATTCAGGCACCGGGATTCGCAGGTGGTCAATCTTGCTCATCTGTTGTGGTGGAACACTTTTTTGTATCAGGCAGGAACCCGCAAGTCAACGTGGACGGGACTATTTCGCGGGCTTATGTGATTGCTGTCACGAAAGGGAAATTTTGCGGAAAAAATCACTTGCTTTCCCCGATAACAAGCCTAGACTTAAACATACCACCTAGACCCGGTCCAGGGTCCAGCGGGCGACCAGTTCCGGGAAGTCTCTCCACTCCCGAAGCTGGTGGCCCGCTTCTTAATTTTCAACCCAAATTTTCACATCGCTGACCTGCGCGGAGAGATCCTGCGTCTACCTCCATGACCGGCTTCCCACCGCTGTGCGCGCGACGGAAAGGAACGCGGAACCTGAGCCTCGTGGCCGGCAGTTTGAGGCGGGTTCCTGAGACAAACACGGAGGATTTTCAACCTATGAGCAATAGACTTTTCACCTTAGCACTTGGCGGACTGCTCACTCTTGGAGTGAGCGGCGCTGCGATCGCCCAGGACAACGCCGCACCAACTGCGGCACCAACACCCGCTTCACCTCAGGAACAAGGCCAACCAAGCCGTGGTCCGGGCCGAATGAACCCCGACCGGCAGCTCGAACATATGACAAAGGAACTTGGGCTATCGGCCGATCAGCAGAACCAGATTAGGCCCCTGCTCGTCGATCGCCAGCAAAAGATGGAGGCAGTCTTCCAGGATCAGTCGATCGCGCAGCAAGACCGTCGCGCCCGTATGCAGTCCATCCGCCAGGATAGCCAGAGCAAGATCGAGGCAGTTCTGAACGATCAGCAGAAGCAGAAATTCGCAACGATGCAGGAACACCGCGGTCGCGGCGGACCTGGAGGCGGGCCGCAGGAAAGCGCACCGCAGCCGCAGCTGTAAGGAATAAGGGGCGTCGTGGGACCAACGCACCAAGGCTCATGCCTGGCCGCATTGTTGATCACTGCGGCTAGGTCCCTCGCCGGGTCTTCCTGGATATTAGGGCTTAGGTTGTGCCACAGAGGGATCGGGAGTAAGCAATCCCTGCGCGCGCAACCAGGTCTCCAGCAATCCTGGCCACTGATCGAGCGCCGCATCGCCCTTGCCGAGACCGCTGCCGTGGGCTCCATTGGGAAAGATGTGCGCTTCCGCGGGAACACCCGCTTTGACCAGGGCCTCATAGAAGCGCAGACCCTGTTCCACGGGGACAGTCTGATCGTTGAACGTGTGATACCAGAATGTCGGCGGTGTGTCTTTGGTGACAAAGAGGTCTGGCGAATAGGCCACGCGCAAAGCCTCACACTGATCCATCAGGTTGAAGATCTTGCAGTAGCTCAGGTGCGAAGTGTCTGTGGTAATGGCGCCGATCCAGGGATAGACAAGCACTAGGTAATCCGGCCGGCTTGAAACGCGCTCCGTGGGATCCTCAGCCTCAGGGTTACCCGGCACAAACTGCGTACCGGCGAGAGCAGCTAAATGCCCGCCTGCGGAAGAGCCAATGACCACGATGCGGTTGGGATTGATGAAATAATCCCGCGCCCGCGAGCGAACAATCTGAATCGCGCGCCGCGCATCGAGCAGCGGAACCGGAAGCACGTAGCCGTTACCCGTCAGTCGATAACTCAGCACGAAGGCGCGGAACCCGCGTGCTGCAAACCAATCGGCAAATTGCCGCCCTTCCAGATTGCCGGCCAGATGCGTATATGCTCCGCCCGGAAAAATCACTACGGCCGAACCGTTGGCGTGGCCCTGTTGCGGCTCAAAGATGGTCAGTGTGGGAATATCTTCGCAGGCATCGCCCTTGGCCTGCGGCGCCGGCCCCGCCCACAGGCGAATGGTTTGAATACCGAGAAATGCGTCGTTCTGGCCCACGACAGCACAGGGCTCTTTTTGCGCCTGCGTCGCGAAGCAGCCGCTGAATCCAAGAACCAAAACAAGAAGAAAGAATCGCCTCATGTGAGCCCTCATGAATCGTCGCGGCGATTATACCGGCGACAGCCCAGGGATCGGTCAGACGATCGACGTATCCCCCGGTTTCTCTGTTTTCTGATTCTCTGTTTCTCTGTCGTCAGAGCCAAATCGACGTGTGCCCGGCGCACGAGTCCATCGCCCGCGTGGTGAGCCTCTCGGCCAGGTCGAAGCCATAGCGCGCAAAGTAATACGCTGCCCCATGCAGCCGCTCCTGCAGCACTCCTCCGGGATAAAGCGCCCGGCTGATGGCCTGTGCATGCCGCTTGATCGACTCTTCCTTCTGGAGTTGGAAGTTCGCCCCCAGCCGACGCAGCCGGTTCATCTGGTAGCGCATTTTGTTGGCGGCGGTATCAGCCGACCGCCCCAGCCCCGCATCGAGCGAGCGCATCCACTCCATCAGTGAGGTCAACTCGCTGTCCAGTGCGTTGCCCGCCGCGGCGATCATGCGTTTGCCCTCGATAGGCATGGCGCGCGCGGCCAAAATCTGCGCCAGAGAATCGGCGTCTTCGGCGAAGACGCGATCGAGCGTCAGCTCGTGCTTCCGCAACAGTTCGCCGATCTCCGGTTCGATCAGAGTGGCCGAAAAACGTGGCTCGGCAGGTGTCATGCGTCCGAGAATCTTCTCGAACAGCACCGCCGACTGCGCAAAATAAGCGATCTCCGCTGGGCCCCCGATGGTGAGTGAAGTTCCGAGCAAATAATCCTGAAATACGGGCCGCAACAATGCAGAAGGCGAAATGCGCTCCGGCGCCGCGTCAAGAATCCCAATCAAATCTGCAGTCGAATACCGTTCGCGCCCAGCCTGCCACAGGCCGTTCGGCTCCTGCGGGCTCGGCAGGGTGCGTTTCAACGCCAGTCGCGCACCGGTCCGCTCGTCGATCAAGAACAGGAGGCTCGATTGCGGCGCGACTGCAACTTGCGCGTGATAGCCGGCAGCATCGAGGGCCTGATTTCGCTCGACCAGCGCCGCATGAAGTTCATCAGCCTGCTCCAGCGCGGCACGCAGCACCGGTGCACCCATGCGATGCAGATCGCGCCCCTCTGCATTGAGAATAAGCAGTCCCTGCGCTGCGAAGACCTTCGCATAAAACTCAGTGAAAGCCTGCGCAAAGGTGCGGCCGGGCTTATAGGCAGCGGCCAGTGCATCCATGGCATCGGAAGAACCAAGCAACTCCCACGCTTGATCGATCAGCGGGTTAATCGTCTCGTCCAGCACCACGCCGCCGACGGGCACGGGAGCTTGGGGTGCCGTTTCATAGACGAGTTTCTTCAGCTCGCGCCGCGACGGAAACGTGACGTGATTGATCTCTGCGAAATCGTGGTCTTCTGTCGCCAGCCAAAATACGGCTATATGAGGTCTGCCGCACGCAGTTGCCTGTCGTGCACGGGCCAACGCCGTCGCTGCTTTGAGCGGCGTAAACAGTGGCCCGCCAAAGAGCCCAACCTGCTGCCCGGTGACAACGGCGCCTGCGCCTCCTCGCAACGCATCCCGCGCGGGACCGGCCGACGCCGACGGATTTTGCGCGGCAAGACTCTCAACCAGCTCCGCCCAATGCGCGGGAACCGGCCGACGCACCTGCCAATCCGCACCTGAGGGAACAAAACCGAAGAACGGTTGCAACGCGGGCTCGCCGGAACAAAAATCCGCGTAGAGCCGGCTGAGCCCCGGCGCGGCAGCGATCGGATGACAATCTGCGAGGTGCAACGCGTTCACTTCCATTGGTTGAGACGTGACTTTGAAACCTGACTGCACGAAATGTGACCGATCCAGTGTCAGCGCTTGGATGAAAACCGGTTGTGTTAAGGATGCCACGCCAGGCTGGATCGATGCACAACCGTGCAGCTGCCTTATTCTTAAGCTTCAACCGATTCCGCAATCAGGAGACCGCCCATAATGCCAAAGAAACTCGCCAAGCCTGCAAAAAGAAACAAGCCGGAGAAAACCAAATCTAAAAAGGCTCCGAAAACCAAAGCCCCCAAGCGCGAAGCCCTCGAGACGGCAGAACTGATCAGTTCCGTGGTCGTCTACGAAGGTCCTCTCTTCCGCGTCCGGCATGACAAGCTGATCGAACCCGGCGGGAAGCATAGCGAGCGCGACGTCATTCGCCACAATGGCAGCGTAGTCATCCTGGCGCTCGATCGTTCCAAGAGCAAAAAGAACCCCTGGATCGTGATCGAGCGGCAATATCGCCATGCCGCAAACCAGTTTCTCTGGGAACTGCCCGCAGGCAAGCTCGAGGCGGGCGAAGATCCGCTGGCCGGCGCCAAACGCGAGCTGGAAGAAGAGACCGGCTACAAGGCGAAGAAATGGAAACCGCTGGTCGAGTACTATGCCAGCCCTGGCTTTCTCGGCGAGTCCATGAAGGTCTTTCTCGCCGAAGGTCTGATCCCCGGCGATGCCCACCCAGAGGATGATGAGGACATCGAACTAAGGCTGGTGAAGTTGTCCGAGGTCCTGAAGATGATTGAGAAGGGCGCGATCCTCGACGGCAAAACTTTGACGAGCGTTCTTCTCTATGCCCGCTTGCACGCAAAAAAAATAAAAATCTGGCCAAAACGCGATACACACATTGAATCAATAGCTTCCGAGTATTGAAGCCGCGCGCGGCACACTCTGTCTCACTTTGTGGACTGACCACTACGAATTTGGATCAACCTTTCAGGCCCAATCCTCGTCATATCGTCATACGGTGAGCGTCCCCCCAACCCCTTCGTTCGCCGTCCAATCCTCTCGGTAAGGAAGGCACAAGCCTGTGGCTCAGTACAAAGGCAAGGTCAAGTGGTTTAACAACGCCAAGGGCTACGGATTCATCGGACGCGATGATGGTCCCGATGTGTTCGTCCACTACTCGGCAATTCAATTGGACGGCTACAAAACTCTGAAAGAGGGCGATGACGTGGAGTTCGACATCGTCCAGGGCCAGAAAGGTCCCCAGGCCGACGCAGTTCTTCGGCTCAGGGACGCCGCCGCCCATACAGCTGCGTAGTGCTTCAGAAGGGCGCTTCCATGGTCTAAGGCCAGGGAAACGCCCCAGGAGTCTCGCGTACCACCGGGCGTAGCATCTCGACCACACTCGTGGTAGAGGATGGTTATGCCTAACCGCTAAATACTCGTCACAACCTGAGCGCCTTGAGCCCCTGAGATTGTAGAATCCCTGAAATCTTTATTCGTGATTGCCGGGGAGGTGCGCTCTTTCGAAGCGCCCACGCCGCCAAGTTGGAGTCCGGCTTTCCCACAAATCGTAGATACTGGTCGCGGAGATCTTTCCCCGCGGAGATCGTTTTGGATAACACGACCATGGCCCACCTGCTGGCCGAAACCGCCGACCTCATGTCCATCGACGGCGCCGACAGCTTCCGCATTCTCAGCTACCGCCGCGCCGCCGAAGCGGCAGAACAAACCACAGTCGACCTGATGGCCGCCGTCTCCGACACGGCAAAGCTGCTGGAGATTCCCGGCATCGGCAAGAGCATGGCGACCAACCTGCAGGCCATCGCTGCCACGGGTTCGCTGCCCCAGCGCGACGAACTGATCAAAAAGTACGGCACCGGCATCCTCGAGTTGCTCAAACTTCCAGGCATGGGTCCAAAGACAATCGCACTGTTTTGGGCCGCAGCCAAAATCACCAGCATCGATCAGCTCGCCGAGGCCATTGAGGCCGGCCATCTCGCCAAGTTGCCGCGCATGGGCGCAAAGCAAATCGAGAAGCTCAAAAAAGGCATCGAGGACTACCGCCGCAGCGCCGGACGCTTTCGCATCGACGAAGCCGAGGAAGCCGCAACGCGCATTGCAACTTACCTGCTCGCCTTTCCCGGCATCGAGCGCGTGACGCCTGCCGGCTCGCTTCGCCGCGGCCGCGAAACCGCCGGCGATCTCGATCTGCTCGTCACCGGTCCCGCATGTCAGCCCGAGCACTCCGGTCCCGCCGTCGAATACGTCGCGGCCTATCCGGGCATCCACAGCATCATCGCCAAGGGCGAAAACAAGGTGAGCTTTTATCTCGGTAACAGCCTGCAGGTGGACGTGCGCCTGCTTCCTTCGGAGTCCTACGGTGCGGCCCTGCAGTACTTCACCGGCTCTAAGGCACACAATGTCTCCCTGCGCCAGCGCGCTCTCAAGATGGGCTACACCCTCAGCGAGTGGTCTCTGGCGCGCCTGGATGACAACTCAACCGTTGCCGCAGCCACCGAAGAAGAGATCTACGCGGCGCTTGGCATGGACTGGATGCCCTCCGAGCTGCGCGAGAACCTCGGCGAAATCGAAGCTGCTGCGAATCATTCCCTGCCCCGGCTCATCGAGCAATCCGACATCAAGGGCGACGTCCACATGCACACCACGGAGACCGACGGGCGCAACTCCATCCTCGAGATGGCCGAGGCTGGCCTCGCGCATGGATACCAATACGTCGCCATCACCGACCACTCGAAAAATCTGGCCATGACCAACGGCCTCGACGAAGCGCGCGCCCTCGAACACATTAAGCGCATCAAGGAAGTCGACCGGCAGATGGAAGGACGAATTCGCGTCTTTCCCGGAATCGAAGTCGACATCCTGGCCGACGGCGCTCTCGACCTGGACGACGAAGTGCTGGCCCAGATGGACGTGGTCATTGCCAGCGTCCATACCCGCTTGGAGCAAAGCCGCGAAGAGATGACCGCCCGGTGCGTCCGCGCCCTCGAAAACCCCTACACGCGGATCCTCGGCCATCCGACTGGCAGGCTATTGCTCCGCCGCGAACCGTTCCAAATCGACCTCGGCGTGGTACTCCGCAAGGCTGCCGAATTGGGCGTCGCCGTGGAACACAACGCCGCGCCGGAGCGTTTGGATTTGAGCGATCGCGATCTGCGCCTGGCCAAGGAACTCGGCTGCAAAATCGTGATCAATACCGACGCGCACAACCTGCGCGACTTCGACAAAATGACCTACGGAATCCGCCAACTGCGCCGCGCCTGGCTAGGACCCGAGGACGTGCTGAATACGCGCGGTCCTGACGCATTCCTCGCCGCGCTTCGCCCCCGGCCGTAAATGCGGCACATTGCGCTTTCAAATGCTAACCACTACAATGAACTTACAACCCACCTGCGGCGTGCCGTAGGCCCAGAGGCCGTTGCCTGAAAAGGTGGCGGCCTTTTGCATTTGGAATGCGAGCAGTGAGAACAGTCGTATACATCGACGGCTTCAATCTCTATTACCGGGCTCTCAAGGGATCGCATCATAAATGGCTAAATCTAGCTGCGCTCTGTGAAGCTGCGCTTCCCCAAAACTGCAATATTGTCGCCGTCAATTTCTACACGGCTCGAGTTTCTGGAATCCGCAATCCGAGTTCTCCCAAAGATCAAAACACCTACCTCAAAGCGCTTGCAACGTTGCCTTCCGTGCAAGTTCATTTCGGCAACTTTCAGGCCAACAAGGCCTGGATGCCGTTAGCGCAGCCAATCAAGTTTTGGCCTCCAGGTGTGTTTCCATATCCAATTCCTGAATCTTTTTGCGTCGTCAAGACGGAGGAAAAGGGATCCGATGTCAACCTCGGCGCACATCTTGTTCGAGATGCATTTCTCGGGACTTTCGAGCACGTGGCCGTCATCACAAACGACACCGACTTGAAAGAACCAATCCGGATTGTTGTCGAAGAAGCGAGATTGCCGGTCACCCTCCTCACGCCGGTCCCCCACCCTGCCGCCGATCTCAAGAAATTGGCAACTCACATCCGCAACATTGAAGCTTATTTGGGAGTAAGCCAATTTCCAGACCCAGTTATCTCTGCGGGCGGTCAACTCATTCGCAAACCAGTAGATTGGTAAGCTGAATAACGACCTACGGCCTGCGCCAACTGCGCCGTGCCTGGCTAGGACCCGACGACGTTTCAGGGAAACTTCCGAGTAGGCGAATAATCATGCGGAACGAACAAAGCGACGTTTTTGTCGTCTAATCAAGGGGTCACAGAAAGTCAACCCTTCTATGAACGTCATAGGCTTCGCCGCTACCCTTTTCACCTCTGTTTCCCTCGTACCTGCACTTGGCCAGTCTGTTGTCCAAGCGCAACTCATCACCATATCTTCGACACATGACGGATGGGGACACACGGAAGCTAACCTTGCGATTAGCAGAGACGGTGACCATTACGTCGCGAATCATCGAACCGTTCCGGCCAAGGTCGTTCAAGATTTCCTTGATGCAGTCACTGAGCCGCTCATAGCGAAACCGGACCCGGTCAATATGGGAATCACAGATCGCTGGCTTCTCGAACACACCGAAGAGGCCGGAGACGATGCATTGATCTTCAACTACCGGGATGGCTCCCCCGATCAGAAAGACATCTTCCGTAAGGCATTCGTCGACCACGACACGATCCAACCGAGACTGGAGACGGTTTTCGAGGGCAACCACACCGACGACTATCCACAGATAACCATCAAAATCCAATTCGACGATAGGACCACAAGGACTGTCAGCTCAGATTCGCAGAATCCATTCATGGTCCCCTGGAGCGTGGACGGGGCCGGATCGAAGACATTTAATGTGCATATTTCTCGCGCACTAATGGAATTGCTGCCTGAGGGGTTTGTAAATCGCGAACGACTCACAGCCGAAGAGCGATTCGCACTCGGACTTCTGCACGAACTCGCTTTCGAGACGGCGCGGGAAGTCGCAGAACTCTGGAAACTCGCCGGAGGTCAGCGTCCCGCGGGTCGAGTCGCACGATGAACCCTTGCAATTGAGGCATGTCGGATTTGATCGCCGCGCCATGCGACACCAAACGGCTTCCGTGCTGGAGAGTCGCCGCACCCTACCGTTCGGAAGGATCCGGCCCCGCCTGGGCCTCATGGTGATGGTGGAACAGTTTGCCAATTCCCCGCCCTGTTCCCTTGGCGATTTTGCCTGTGCCCTTCACAGCGCCAACGCCGACGTCCTTGCCGGCCACGGCTGCCCCCTTGCCGACATTGCCGGCGGCATCGAGCGGGTGAAGCGTGACCAGGTCGCCTGCACCCTTCCCAACACCCTTGGCCGCCGCTCCAGCGCCCTTGGCTGTTCCTTTACCGATGTCTCCAGCACCCCTGCCGACGTCGCAACCGGGGCTGGTTGGATGGGCCTGCCGCTCGCCAGAAGTCTGCGTATTGGAAGGCTGCGATGCGCCGGTAGATTGCGCCGGGGGCTGGGTCTGGCCGTTCTGGCCCGAGGCGTTCAGGCCCCAGACAGTAAATGCGAAAGCAAGAGGCACGATGGAAAGTGTTCGGAATGAGGTTCGCACAGGTTAGACCTCCCGCTCATTTGACTCGACGCGCCAGCCGACGATTCCTTCTCCGACAAAGAAATCCGCAAAAAAACAAATGCTGGAATTCCGGTGAGCCGGCGCAAAGAGCGTCACCAGGGCAATCGCATTTGGATTTATTACAGCACTCCTATCGATTTGTCATCCTGAGGAGCGCAGCGACGAAGGATCTGCGGTTGCTTTTCGGCCTGTCTCCTCCAAGACGACGCCGGTTCGGCATCTTGGCCTCACCAACCTTCACAGGAAAACAGAGAAAAACAACCGCAGATCCTTCCCCTTCGCGCGGCTCAGGGTCAGGATGACAAGCGTTGCACGCAGAGGAATCTGAAATGCGATTGCCCTGAGAGCGTCACAGGAATTCATAGCCCATCCCACCCACCGCAAGATAAGATAAGGGCGCCATGAGTCTGCTCCATCAGGAAAAACCCGGAGAGCTGGACGACGCTGCCCTCGGCGAATCGTTTACCAAGGGCACCGGCCATCTGGTATGGGCCAGCATCGCGGCTGCCGTGGTGGTCTCCATTGCCATTGCGATCTACGTCATCGCCGGAGAAAAGCCGCCCGTAGCCACCGGCGAGCTCGTGGAGGTCTGGGCCCACCCCATGCACTCCGTCACCCCGGCCTTCGATGCCAACGGCTCAGGAGTTTCGCAGGAATCCTTCGACCAGGTCCTGGTCTTCACACGTGTCCGCCTGCACAATCAAAGCAAACAGCCGCTCTTCCTGCACCAGATCATGACCAATGTGACGATGGGCGATGGCACTGTGGACACAAGCTTCGCCGCCACGGCTTCGCAATACGAGCGCATTTTTCTGGCCTATTCCAGCATGGCGCAGTG
>Ga0182030_10027996_pt1 | contig 10102 bp, 6 predicted proteins | sample 812S3MmetaG_FD_121299 | JGI IMG/M metagenome (GOLD analysis project Ga0182030, IMG submission 121299) | Permafrost microbial communities from Stordalen Mire, Sweden - 812S3M metaG (Illumina Assembly) | ecosystem: Environmental > Terrestrial > Soil > Wetlands > Permafrost | place: Sweden... | reverse complement strand
TCGGTACCCATCGAGCCGATCGGCTCCTCGCCCTTGACGCCCATCGGCCCGAGGATCATTCTCAAATCCTCGGCGGTGTATCCGAAAGCCCGTTGACGTTGCACCAAAGTCTCGTTATCGGTCCCATGCTGCCGCGGCGGATCGCTGAGATGCTCCAGCTTGATCTGGTGTTCCTTGATCCAGAGCTGGTACGGATTGCGCCCGTAGAGCGCCCGTTTGATCTCGCGGTCGGAGATGATACGGCCCTCGACGGTATCGACGAGCAGCATCTTGCCGGGTTGCAGGCGGCCCTTGCGTACCACCTGGTCGGGCGGAATGGGGAGCACTCCGGATTCCGACGCCATGATGACCAGATCGTCCTGCGTCACCAGGTATCGCGCCGGCCGCAAGCCATTGCGGTCCAGCGTGGCGCCGATCGATCGGCCGTCGGTGAAAGCGATGGCCGCCGGGCCGTCCCACGGCTCCGTCAAGGATGCGTGATATTCGTAGAAGGCCCGCTTCTGCGGATTCATGTACTCGTTCTTGGCCCACGCTTCGGGAATCAGCATCGCCATGGCGTGTGGCAGCGAGCGGCCCGACATCACCAGCAGCTCGAGCGCGTTGTCGAAGGCCGCCGAATCGCTCCCGCTCGGTTGAATAATCGGGAAGAGCTTCTTGATGTCGTCGCCGAAGAGCGGTGAAGCGAGCACCGATTGCCGCGCGTACATCCAGTTGACGTTGCCGCGCACCGTATTGATCTCGCCATTGTGCGCGATGTAGCGGTAAGGGTGCGCCAGCGGCCAGGTGGGAAATGTATTGGTGGAAAAACGCTGGTGCACCAGGCACAGCGCGCTCACCACTTCCGGGTCGCTCAGTTCGGGATAGAAGTTGGCGATCTGCGGGGCCAGCAGCAGCCCCTTATATACGATGGTGCGGCACGACATCGAAGGGACGTAGGCATCCGTCAGTTCCGTCTCGATGCGCTTGCGCACGATGTACAACCGGCGCTCCAACTGGTCCTCATTCATGCCGCGCGCGCGGGCGATGAATACCTGCTGGATGTAGGGCTGCGATCCGCGCGCCACGCGTCCGATGGTCGACGCGTTGATGGGGGTGTCGCGCCAGCCGAGAACGGTGAGGCCTTCCTCGCGCACGATCCGCTCGATCACGCCCTCGCATTGCAGACGGTGCTGCTTTTCGACGGGCAGGAACGTCATCCCCACACCGTACTCGCCGGCGGGCGGCAGTGTGAAGCCCAGGCGCACACACTCCCGCGCAAAGAACTTATGCGGAATCTGAATGAGAATGCCGGCGCCGTCGCCGGTTTCCGGGTCACACCCACACGCGCCGCGGTGGGTCAGGTTGATGAGAACTTCTATGCCCTTGACGATGATGTCGTGCGACTTGTGGCCTTTGATTTGGGCAACGAACCCAATTCCGCAGGCATCATGTTCATGACGGGGGTCGTAAAGACCTTGGGCGGGAGGTAGAGCAGAGCTGGCATGAATGTCGGACATAGCTCTCACATGGAGACGGGTTCGGCCTCGGACGGTTGTCGGGCCGGGGTCTCAATCGGCAGGTGGTTACCTTAAGCGCCAGTGTACCATCGACTCTACTATTAGGCAACTGGAATCATTACAGTTTGTAAAATTAGCTGAGCTTATGTTATAGTCGACTCCGTGAGCTTCTCGGAACTCCAACTTTTCAAAGAGATAGCGGCCAATCGCAGTATGAGCAAGGGAGCCGCGCAATGTGGAGTGAGTCAGTCCGCCGCTACCCAGCACGTCCACGAGGTGGAACGTCGCCTCGGAATGGACCTGTTCGATCGCAGTAAGCGGCCACTGGGACTTACCGATGCCGGAAAACTCTACACCGAATTCTGCCGCGACGTTCTGCACCGCAAAGAGCAATTCGAACTAGCCCTGGAGCGCATGAAAAGCGAGGTAGAAAGCGAGGTCCGGGTGGCTTCGATTTATTCCATCGGACTCTCCGAAATGGGCCGCCTCCAAGAACAATTCGCGCTGCGCTATCCCGAAGCGCGTCTCCAGGTGGAATACATGCGGCCCGACCGCATCTACGACGCGGTGCGCAGCGGCGACGCCGATCTTGGATTGGTCAGCTATCCGGAAGCCAGCCGCGAGATCGCCGCCCTGCATTGGCGCGATGAGGAGATGCAGGTGGCGTTGCCGCCCTCGCACGCGCTGGCTAACTGCGCGGAAGTGTACCCCGCTGACCTGAATGGGCAGGACTTCGTGGGTTTCGATGAGGACCTCTCGATTCGCAAAGAGCTGGAACGATTCTTCCGCGCGCACGGGGTGGCAGTGCGGCTGGTTATGCACTTCGACAACATCCAGATGATTAAGGAAGCGGTGGCGCTGGGTCGCGGGGTGAGCATTCTGCCGGCGCGCACTATGCAGGCGGAAATCGAGCAGGGGCGGCTCGTCGCGGTACCACTGCGCGCGCCGGAATTGTTCCGCCCGGTGGGCATCGTGCACCGGCGGCGCAAACAATTGAATCGCGCCGCGCAGGGCTTTCTGGCGTTGATGACGGGCGGCACGCCGGGAGAGAATGGGCACGTGCGGGCCTGACAGTCTAGCAGCGTGACAGAGCTAATTCATTGAAGGTTCCTCCGCCTCGCTGGATTCGGTGGTTAGAGCTGTTCCAGAGGAGAGGCCCTAAGCCTCCGTCGTGCAAGGCATCGCAACTATCCCTACATCGGGACGATACGAAAACTCGGTGTCCTCAAGCCCGACCAGTTTCGCACGGTTTTCAACGGAGTTCTGCGATGGCTCGGTCAGAATCTGATCGCTGGGCCCTCTGCGTCCCGTCGGTAGACCGCCTTATCTCAACGCGTCGATTCGACCCGGCGCGTCAGCACTGGCCTGGGACTAGAATATAATCGAGAGAACTTCTTGCCGGGCATAACGGCTATATATGATTGGGCGCGGCGATCGCGTTGCGCCCCGAGCGGGACTTCGCCATAGGCAATCAAGGCAATTCCGAAGACAGCGTGTCGTGGGGCGAATGGAGCGACGCATGTTGCCAAGCCCTTGCGGGGAGTCTCGATGCCGTTCGACACATCTACCTGGCTTGGTTCGACTCGGACGGCCAGATCGTCGGGTGTAACGATGCCATGGCGCAGTTCCTGGGACTGAATCCCGACACATTCAGGGAGCAGGGGATTTGGGACAAGCTCACCGATTCAGATAGCCTGCGTCTCCGCGAACGAATGATGGCGCCTCACGATAGCGGGGGCCCGTTACTGCTGAACTTCGCAACGTCTAACCAGAACATAAAGACTCTGTCGTGCGGCTTGGCAGCGATGTCCGGCGGCGGCTTCCTGATGGCAGGTGCACCTCCGCCATCTACGACTGACGACTCCGAAATCGCGTGGATGCAGTTGAACAATTCCTTCGCGCTTCTCAGCCGGGAAAACGCCCGGAAGAGTAAACAACTGGAACGTAGGAACGATGAACTGACCAAAACTACCGAGGCGCTGCAACTGGCCAACCAAGCCCTCGCGGAGGCTCGCACCGCAGCCCTCCAAGCCGCCCAGGCAAAGGCCGACTTCCTCAGCCATATGAGCCATGAGATCCGCACGCCAATGAACGGGGTGATTGGCATGGTGCAATTGCTCCTGGCGAGTGACCTCACCCCGCAACAACGCCGATATGCCGAGATCGCTCAGGCTAGCGGAAAGACCTTGCTGGCACTGATCGACGACATCCTGGACCTTTCCAAAATTGAGGCTGGGAAGATCAAGGTCGAAAGCCTCGATTTCGATTTGGTCCGTTTCGTAGAAGATTTCGGCGAAGTATGGCGCATCCCGGCGGACGCCAAGGGAGTTTCCTTTCGTCTGCGGTTACTGCCCGGAACGCCGGCCGGCCTGCGAGGCGATCCCAATCGCCTGCGCCAGATTTTGAACAATCTCACCGCGAACGCCCTCAAGTTCACGGAGCGCGGTGAGGTCGCCATTCTGGTGGAACGAGTGGGCGAACAGGAGGGCAAAACCACCCTCCGCTTCTCCGTCATGGATACCGGGATCGGGATACGGCCGGAGCAGGCCGCCGCCCTGTTTTCGCCGTTTACCCAGGCGGACGTTTCGACCACGCGAAAATACGGAGGCACCGGCCTGGGATTGGCGATCTCCAAACAACTGGTCGAGTTGATGGGCGGAACGATCGGGCTGGAGAGCCGGGAGGGCGAAGGCTCCACCTTTTGGTTCACCGTAGTCTTTGAGATGTCGAAGTCTGTCCCGATGCCTGCTGCTGCGCTGACGTCAAGCAGTCCGCGGGAACCGCAAGAGCGATGGCTGGACGGCCGTCACGTTATGCCACCCGATGCGGCGACTGGGGCGCATAAAGCTAGAATATTAGTCGCGGAAGATAATTCGACCAATCAAGCTGTGATCCTTGGCCAGTTGGAGATGCTCGGGTATACGGCCGACGTCGTCGCCAATGGAGCCGAGGCTGTTGAGGCGCTCAGTCATACTACATACGATCTGGTATTTATGGACTGCGAGATGCCGACGATGGACGGGTACCAGGCAACCCGGCATATTCGCGAATCGGGCAACACGCTAGTTCCCATTGTGGCCCTCACTGCCAGCGCCATGCCGGACGACCGCCAGCGGTGCCTTCGAGCGGGGATGAACGGCTTTCTCTCCAAACCCTTGGAACTGCGGCGACTGGAAGAGGTCCTGACACAGTGGCTTCCGGCGACCGATTCGCCACGCGCTGTCCTATCCGGCCACGCTCCAGCCACGGAAGAGACAGCGGCAATTTTCGACTCGCAAGCTTTGCTCAGGCGAATGATGGGAGACAGGCAGCTTGTCCGCAAGATACTCAACGGGTTCCTCGGCGGCTTCCCAGCCCAGGTGAACGACCTGCGAAGCCGGCTCGCCGATGCGGATGGCGCCGCCGTCCGATTGCGGGCGCACACCGTCAGAGGTTCGGCGGCGACCGTTGCGGCAAACGCTTTGAGCGCGATTGCCGCGGACATCGAACGGGCCGCAAACGCCGGCGAGCTGGATCGTGCCGGCGACCTTGTGCTCCGTATGATCGAAGAATTCGAGCGGCTGAAGAGCACCGTGGAAAACACCGGATGGTTATGACGCCTGGCGGGGACGGATTATGTTGAAAACTCTGATCGTCGAAGACGACGCCGTCATCCGTCTCCTGCTGATGAACTTTCTTTCCCCTTACGGCGAATGCCACTCGGCCGGTAACGGCAGGGAAGCCTTGGAGATGTTCCGGTCGGCAACCGATGGCGGAACGCCCTTCGACCTGATCTGCATGGATATCCTGATGCCCGAAATGGACGGGCAGGAGGCGCTCAAACAAGTGCGGGCCCTGGAAGCGGCAAACGGTATTCTTCCCGCCGATGGGGTGAAGATCATTATGACCACAACGGTAAGCGATATGAAACAAGTGGTGCAATCGTTCCAGGGGCATTGCGATGCTTATCTCACCAAGCCCATCGATACGGCTGAGCTACTGCGCCACATGTGGTCCCTTCGGCTCATCTAGCGATGAACGCAAACGGAGAATCATGTGATCATTGCGATGTCGCGCTTCCGGGTCCTCGGCCGGCGAGAGCAGGACGTACGGCAGGCATTTATGAATCGGCCTGGCCTGGTAGATAATCAAGCTGGTTTTCTGGGGTTGGAGGTTTTCCAAGATCATACCGACGATGCGGTCTTCTATCTGGTCACCCGTTGGAGCGATATCTCCGCATTCCAATCCTGGCACTCGAGCCACGCGCATAACGCATCCCATGAAATGATGCCCAAAGGGCTCAAACTCGATAGCGCGTTCACGGAGCTTCGCATCCTGGATCGCGTGGAAGCCGAGGGATGCCAGAACACATTCGAGCATTTCGCGGGCGACTGGGGCGCCCTGACGCGGGCGCATCTGGCATCGAGCAGTCTGGCGCACGGCGTGGTCGCGACACTGGACGGCAACATCCTTGCCGCGACGCCTGCGACGGAGGCGCTGTGGAGCAGCCAACCGGGCAAGCTAATCGGGCAACCGCTTTGGCGGTTTCTGACAGCTGAATCGGCGGAAGAACTGCGCGGCCGGGTGGTGGCAGGAAGCCGCGCATCGGAATGGTGCGTCCTGGTGACTTCTGTCGGAGCCGGATCGGGCCGTCGCTCGCTGATTTGCAACCTCGACGTCCAACCGAACGCATTCGCGCTGCTGTGCGAGCCGGTTTCCGCGGCTGCATCGGATCTCCGGGACGGTATCACATCAGGGCAGGGAAGATGAATCCTCTTTCCCAATCCGGCCGGACCACCCTGGGCGGCCGTCTGCTGCAACTCAAGCCGGCTATAGCGGAGGGAGTGACGCAAACTTTCCTGGAAAGACATCCCGAATGGCTGCTGAAATATGGCGATAGAGCCCGCAAATTTGGCATCGAGGACGCGCAGTTCCACCTGGATTTCCTGCGGGGGGCGGTGGAAGCGGGCAGCATCCCGGCCTTTGAAGACTACTGCGAATGGGCCGCCGGGCTACTGCAATCCCGCGGCATCGCCAGCCACTTCCTGGTGGAGAACCTGACCCAAATCGAGAACGCCTTGCGCTCCGAATTGTCTTCCCCGGACCATGCCTTTGTGGCAGAGATGATGGAGGCCGGCCGCGCCGCGTGCGATAGGGAGCAGACCCGTCCACCCCAACGCGAGACGGCCCTCTCGCTGACTCGGGCCGTCTATTTGCAGTCCGTCCTGATCGGCGCGCGCGCCGCATCCGCAAACATCGTGGACCAAGCCATCAGGAACGGCGCGGGCATTTTCGATGTGTACGCCGAAGTTTTCCAGGAGTCCCTCTATGAGGTGGGCAGGCTGTGGGCGGCGGGCAAAATATCGGTAAGCGCGGAGCATAGAGCCACGGCGATCACTCAGTTTGTGATGGCGGGGATCTATTCTCGCGCCTTGCAGGCCCCGCCGCACACTCCGGAGCGCCGCGCGATTGTCACCGGTGTCGCCGGCGAGTTACATCAGATCGGTGCCAACATGGTGGCGGACGTTCTCGAAAATGCCGGGTGGAACGTCGAGTTTCTGGGGACTGACGCCCCCCACAGCGGCGTCCTCGACGCAGTTTCGGCCCAGAACTCGGATCTTGTCTGCATCTCCGCGACCATGCTCTTCAACGTCCCGAATGTGATCGCACTGATTCGAGACCTGCGAGCCCGTTCGCCAAGGCTGCGGGTATTGATCGGCGGTTCAGTCTTTCGAGCCAACCCCGAGCTTTGGGAGGAAATCGGCGCGGATGGCTTCGCCGCGGACTTGCATTCCGCGGTTGCCGCCGCCGATCGGCTCATGACTCCGTGATCCCGCGGGGCACTGAGGGCTTGTCAGGATATAACCGCTCCCGTTGGTCGCGGCTCGGAAACGCTTGCTGCCGACTCCGAAACGCGGCCAGAAGGAGCAGTTTCCGCAAACTGGCACTGGTATTTCTGGACGAGTCCTCAGTCGTACCTTAGAGCCTCGATGGGATCGATCTTCGCCGCCCTCCGGGTTGGCTCCCAACATGCCAAGAGCGCCACGCCAGCGAACAGCACTCCCACTGCGATGAGCGTGACAGGATCGGCGGGGTCCACCTCGTAGAGGAACGACCGCAACACCCGCGAGAGCACGAACGCCGCCGCCATCCCAGCGACCACACCCCCCGCAATCAATCGCAGTCCTTCCGCGAAGACCAGATTGCGGATGTCGCTCCGCCCTGCCCCGACTGCCGCGCGAATCGCGATCTCGCGCCGCCTGGCCGCCACCGAGAGAGACAGCACGCCGTAGATGCCGACCAGCGTTAGCACGCTGCCTACTACCGCGAATCCCACCAGCAGTTGCATGGCGAAGGTCCGCGAGGCCAGCGAATCGTCGCGGATCTGGTCCAGCGTCTTCATGTTTTCCACCGCCGCCGTGGGCTCGACGTTGTGTAATTCACGCGCCACTGCTGCCATCACACCGCGCGGATCCCTCGAGCTTTGCAGCACCAGATGCTTGGAAAATGCTCCTGCCTGCCAGAAAGAAAGATAGATCTCCGGCTCGGCTTCATGCGTGAGATCTTCGGTGCGTCCATTGCCCACCACCCCGACGATCTCCGATCCCGGCTTATCGCGCCCGTTGAACCAGATCTTCTTGCCAATCGCCACACCATGCGGGAAGTAGCGGTCGGCCAGCGCCCTGTTGACGATCATCACGCTGGGCGCTTTTCGGTCGTCCGTGCCGCGGAAGTCGCGGCCGTCGATCATGTGCAAGCCGAGCAGTCCGAAATACCCCGTGGTGATCGACCGCAGCGGCACGGCGATCTTATCGCTTTCCTTGAGCGCCGGTGGCTGACCCTCGATCTCCACCGTCGCCGGCCAGTCGTTGCCCGTTAGGGGCACGCCCCATGCAAAAGCCGCTTTTTCCACTCCGGGAAGCGCCGAAATGCGCTCCAGCGCCCGGCGGTGAAAGCTGTCCCGGTCGCCCTGCACAGCCGTCACGGTCATGGTCAAGATGTGCCCCGTTCGGTAGCCGGATTGTACTTGGGAAACGTTGATCATGGTGCGAATCAGCAGGCCCGCGCCCACGAGCAGTGATAATGTCAGCGCGGTCTGCACGATCGTGACGGAGCGCAGCAACCGCCGTTCGCCGCGGCCGGCGCTCGATTTCGGACCCGCACTCTTCAGCACCGCGATAGGATCGAGCCGGCAAGCGCGCAGCGCGGGAATGAGGCCGGCGAGCCCGGACGCCAGAATCGCCGCGCCCACTCCGCACACCAGCACCGGCCAGCCCGTGGTCACCGCGTCCAACCGCGGAATGGCGTGTCCGCCGATCAGCTTAAACAGTTTGACTACGCTGACGCCCAACCCCACGCCCAACACCCCGCCGACGAAGGCCAGCAGAAGGCTCTCGGTAGACACCTGGCGGAAAAGTGCCAGGCGGTTCACGCCCAGGGCGCTGCGCACGGCGTATTCCTGCTGCCGTTGCAAGCCGCGCACCAGCAGCAGCGCCGCGACGTTCCCGCAGGCAATCAGCAGCACCAGGCCTGCCGCTCCCAACAGCGGGAGCAGGATCCGGCGGCCGTCGCGATTCATTTCGTCGGCGAGCGGTTCGACACGCGGCGTGAAGCCTTCGAACTGGTGCTCGGACTGCACCTGCCGGGCGGCGATCAATTTCAGGTCTTCCTGCGCGCGTCGCGGCGCGACTCCCGGTTGCAGCCTCCCCACCACGTCCCAGTAGGCATCGTTCAGCCCTTTCGGATCGGGCGAAGCCGGAAGCCAATAGTCCACCGTCGCGTTGACGTTGTAGTTAGGTTCGTCGGCCGCGCCGGGCGAGGGGAGAAACCGGATGCCGGGCGGCATCACGCCGATCACCGTGGGCGGCGCCTGCCGGCTGAGTTGAATTTTCTGGCCGAGGATGTGCGGGTCGCCGCCGAATTTGCGCTGCCACAGGTCGTACCCGAGGATCACCACCGGCGCGGTCGGGTAGGCCGTCTCGGCGTCGGAGAACGTGCGGCCGATCATGGCCTTCAGCCCCGTTACCCGGAAGTAGTCCCGCGTGACGGACATTCCCTCCATCGACTCACTCCCTTCGTTCCGTACCAGGAAGGTGAAAGTCCACCCGTATCCGGCCAGCGAGTCGAACGTTTTGGACTGCTTTTGCCACTCGGTCCACTGTGCCGCCGCCCACTCTTGTGGGCGAGCCATGGGCCGTCCGTCGGTGCGGGCCGACTGGATGAGCGCCAGGCGCTCCGGATGGTCGTATGGAGGCGGCGTCAGCAGTACGCCCTGAATCAGGCTGAATACCGCTGAGGTCGCGCCGATACCGAGCGCCAGGGTGACTACGGCGATGGCGGTGAAGCCCGGTTGCTTACGCAGCATCCGAGCGGCGAGGCGCAGGTCTTGCATCATTCTGCTTGGACGAGTACACCGGTGGGAAGGATAGCTTGGCCGCCGCGATGCCGTCGTGTGGCAGCCAATCCTGGCTGTCCGCATGGCGCTTCGCGCCACCAAGGGGGATGAAAACCCGCGCCTCCACCAAGCCGGCACTGGTCAGATCGGGAGGTTTTCGACCGTGCAGGCGGGCTGAAAGGCCGCCTCTGGGCTTTGGCTTTTTGTGTGGCAGGCAATCTTGCCTGCAGGC
>Ga0182030_10027995_pt1 | contig 10102 bp, 8 predicted proteins | sample 812S3MmetaG_FD_121299 | JGI IMG/M metagenome (GOLD analysis project Ga0182030, IMG submission 121299) | Permafrost microbial communities from Stordalen Mire, Sweden - 812S3M metaG (Illumina Assembly) | ecosystem: Environmental > Terrestrial > Soil > Wetlands > Permafrost | place: Sweden... | reverse complement strand
TATTATTTTCTCAAGCTGATGTCTGCGAAGAATAAATATGATTATAACCAGTTACGCCGAATTTGGCAAGAGGTAAGTCTTACGACATTTATCCGGCAAGATACACCATCTGAAAAACAACAATTAAAATATTTGCATATTGTTAAAAGGCAGCGTCGCCGTGGCACAACATTATCTGTTATTAATCAGATTATGGCCGAGCAACCAATTTATAATTTAATGGAATTGCACGCTGAACTTGAAAGAAGAGCTTATCCGATTGAATTATCTTATCTGCGAAAGTTAAATGGGAAATATCGGTTTGTAGATAAGGGAAAGATTATTGCCGAGCTTCAGGATTTATCGCCAGTTCAGATTCACGAAAGAACGGGGTATTCTTTTGCTACTATTAAGATACATAGTAAATCATCAGACATTTAATTGTGAAACTTCTCATCTGGTTCTTGTACTATAAAAAGAGAACCATATCAAATATGATTCTCTTTTTAACAATCATTATTTAATCCAATTGCTGATACTTATTAGTGTTGAGATTCTTTTCAAGATTCTTTTCAATGGCCAAACGATCATAATAGTAAGTATTATCACCGTCAAGATTGGTGCAAGGATAAATTCCTTTTCGGCGACCATCACGCAACGTATTATCTGAAATACCCAATAATTTTTTTACTTCACTGGATTTCAACCAACGATTTTGACATTGAATTTTTTGGTCAATGTATTCCTTGATTTCACTGATGATGTTTGCTTCAATTTGATTCATAGTTTCTTCAAAATTAAAATCTATTTGCATTTTGCAATAATTGTTTTTTGTAAACAGTCGAAGGAATTACCTTCTTCTGTTCAATTATATAGTGATTAACCATATGCTTGAGTTTGGCGGTCATTTTAAGATTGGTATGATACAGTTCATTCTGAATTACCCTTCCCGATACCCCTTCATTCCGAAGATTGATTTTCATTATCATTAGATTTTTTTTTAGGATCATCTGAAGAATTCAGTTTCTTCATCTGTTCAAGTATTTGTTTTTTATCAATTTTACAATATTGTGAAGTCATATTGGTATTTGTGTGACCTAAAATCATTTTAATGACTTCCAACGGGATACCATTTTCTGCAGCAATATGTCCAAATGTATGTCTGGCACAATGCGTCGAGATTGCTTTTTGGATATCACATAAATCGCCAATTTCCTTTAAGTATGCATTAACCTCTTGATTGCTTTTGATGGGTACTATATGATTAAGGCATTTCTCTTTATATTTTTCAATAATAGCAATTGCTTTATCAATCAATGGAACAAAGCAGGGCACCTCTGTTTTCAATCGTTGTGTATCAATACACATCCGACCACTATAATTAATGATGTCTTCGGGTTTTAATTTATAAAGATCACAAAAAGCAAATCCGGTATAACATTGAAATAGAAATACGTCTTTTATCTGTTCCAACCGGGAATTAGTAAAGATTTTATCTTCAATTCTTTTAACCTCATCCGATGTCAGATACCTATTACCACTATTTTTAAAGGTTGTAGCAAAACCCGAAAATGGCTTGAAGTTTTTATTGCTTACTTTATTGTAATAATTAACTATGCATTTTAGATTCTTTAGTTGTTTAACCCGGCTATTATGCTTTAAATCATAATCTGCCATTAAATACAGGTCAAATTTTTTAATAAAATCATAGTTGAGTTCTTTTATAAGGATATCGTTCTTACTATAACATTGAGATAAGAATTTGGTTATTTTCATTTCTGTATTCAAATGTTTATCATAGGTAGATTTGGATAACTCACCTTTTTCTACCCGTAATGCAAAATCACCGATAAATTGATTGTACATTGAAATGAGAGTTGCATTCGATTTTCCCTTACCAAGAATAAAATCTTTGATTTGATTTGGGGTAATGTCATCCGATTCAATCAATAATCGGGTAACCTTCTCATAAACTTTCCCTTTAAAAGTTTCCAGATAACCTTTTAACTGTAAATAATTTTCTTTGGAATTTTTCAGATTGTTATCTTTATAATTCCAAACATCGGGCGTTATCCAAGTGTTGGTAGACAATTCAGTCCGGTATCCATCAATTGTAATTCGCAGATAGATAGGTGATTCCCCATTTTTGTTCTTTTTTGTCCATTTTGGACAGAAGCTAAATTTAGTTCTATGCATATAATTGTGCATTATTTTTTGATCCACCGGTTAAAGTGGATATTCCCTATAGGGTGAAAATCAGAAAAAGTTTAAAAAATTTTCACGCCTAAAAATCAGGCAATTACATCAAAAATCGAGACCTGAGTAAGATTGAAAAAGTGAGGTCTCGATTTAGACCCTAAAGCAATGCGTTTTTTTGAGTTTTTCTGAAGGGGGTGGAAAAGAAAAAACCAGTAAAACTGATGCTTTTACTGGTTTTTAACGATTTTTGAGTGTCTTAAAAGCGGTCCGGACGGGACTCGAACCCGCGACCCCATGCGTGACAGGCATGTATTCTAACCAACTGAACTACCGAACCTCAAATCGTGGTGGAAAAGTAAACTTTTTTTTAACTTATAAAAAATAATAACGGTTTTTTATTCAACTCCTTTAAAAATAGTAAAATTAACGCTGCCATATACTCTTTGCTCAATAAAATCAACCTCTTTGGAAAAGTTATAATGCTCTGAATGCTCCAGAATGAACCATCCAAACGACTCAACTATTTTTTTCTCCCGTATTAACGCAGGTATTCCTTCAATACCCTTTAATTCATACGGGGGATCAGCAAAAATGATACTATATTTTTTGCCCCCATGTTTTAAAAAGACAAAGACATCAGTCCTAAAGACGTTAATTACATTTAAACCCAACGTCTTAACATTTTTCCTGATAAAATCATAATTTTTAAAATCCTTCTCTACCGAATCAACCTCCCCTGCACCTCTTGAAGCAAACTCATAACTGATACTCCCTGTTCCTGAAAATAAATCCAGTACTTTTAGTCCTTGAAAATCAAAATGATTGTTAATGATATTAAAAAGACTCTCTTTAGCAAAATCAGTTGTAGGTCTCGCCTTAAATACTTTCGGCAAATAAATGGGACGCCCTTTATGTGTTCCGCTGATTATACGCAATCGTGTGTATTTATTAAATTCTGATAAATATGCAAATCAATATCATTAAATGTATAACTATAGGTGTGATCAATAGATGGCTTTTCAAATTTTATATTTTTTATATAATTTTTTAGTTGGTGAATGGTTTTGGAATTTTTTTGTTTAGTTCCTGTTACCGAAACTCTTATTTCGTTTGCATCAAATCCATGCTGTTCCAATATATTCAGAATAAAATACACGACGTCGGTTGCTTCATGATACGGATAAGAATTGAACAAAACTATTTTTTTATTTTTTATCACCAATACATTTAAATAACTTAATGTAAAATTTACAAAAACTTCCTGTTCTGATTCTGAAATATTTTTAAGATTATGAAGTATAAAGGGAATATTCCCATGTAAAAATTTTATATGCGGTATTTTTCTTTTTATTATTCCTGCAATGCGTGATGGTATGGCAAATACCATGAATGCATCTGGTTCCTTCAATTCAGCGAAATGAAGTTCATCAAGCTCCTTCAAATCATGATGAATTTCAAAAAATGTTTTTAAATTACTCTGATCAAAAAATAGCCTGGGAACAAGTATAGAAGAAGAATCACAAATACTGAATGTTGCACTTTTACAAGTACTGGTAATATTACTTTCAGCATTGACAAAGTCTTCCAACTTCTCAAGAGCAATCTCAACCGATAAATTTTCAAAGCTGAAATGTTTCAGAATAATATATTTATTAACTCTTGTGTCCAGAATGCAATAGGAAAATCCATGCAAATCACTTTGCATGGAGATATGATAATTTTCAGAGAAGTTAATATCAAAGGTTTCATCAACTAAACTTATATCCTGCATAGTTATTTGTTTAAATCATCATTAATAAAAATCAATATTAGCAAATGTAAGAAATAGTTTAGAATATTTTAAAATTTATATGTAATATCGCATGTGAATATTCTATTGAATGTAAGGAATATATTTAATTATATCCCATGTTAAAAGATCAACTCAGTTCTGTAATAAAGAATATGTGTAACAAAAATCCTACCAAAGGACAGGAGGAACTGATCAGTAACATATCCGATTTTATTGTCAGTAGTGGAGATAAAGACATCTTTCTTCTGAAAGGCTATGCAGGAACTGGTAAGACAACCACTATCAGTGCTATGGTTCAGGCTTTGGAGGAGTTAAAAATTCGTACCATTTTATTGGCGCCTACCGGGCGTGCTGCAAAAGTCCTGAGCATGTATACACACCAGATAGCATACACCATACACAAACAGATATACAGGCAAAAGTCATCCAAAGATGGTTTTGGTAATTTTATGTTGGATAAAAACATGTATTCAAATACCTTTTTTGTTATTGATGAAGCTTCGATGATTGCCAATCAAAGCATTGATAAATCAGTATTTGGAACAGGTCAGTTGCTGAATGATCTGCTTGAATATGTCTATAATGGTAAACACTGCAAAATCATTCTGATCGGGGACACAGCACAATTGCCGCCAGTTGGGAATCCTGTGGGTCCAGCATTGGATAAGAGTTATTTCGAAGGGTTACGTTATACGGTTACAGAGATCGAATTAACTGAAGTTGTTAGACAAACAGAAAATTCAGGTATATTATATAATGCGACATTGATAAGAAATATCATTGCAGCAAAATCCATAGAATATCCAAAATTTAAACTTGATGGATTCAGTGATATGCAAAGACTGGGCGGAGCTGATCTGATTGAAGAGTTGAATAGCGCCTATGAAAAATACGGATTAAATCAGACCATTGTCATATGCAGAAGCAACAAACGGGCAAATCTCTATAATGCCGGAATACGCAGTCAGATCCTTTGGAGAGAAGAACAGTTGGCTGTGGGAGACTATCTGATGATTGTTAAAAATAATTATTTCTGGCTGCATGATTTTGAAGCGGTAGATTTCATTGCAAATGGAGATATCGCCAAAGTTACTCGTATTTTTCGTTATCATGATAAATATGATTATCATTTCGTAGATGTTTCTTTGGAATTTATTGATTATGAGAATATTGAAATTGATGCGAGAATATTATTGGATACATTGACTCTCGAAACAGCATCACTGAAAAGTGAAGATAATAAAAAAATGTTTTATACAATTTTGGAGGATTATGCTGAAATAAAACCCAAGGAACAACAATATTTAAAAGTTCGGAGCAATAAGTTTTTCAATGCTTTACAAGTTAAGTACGCCTATGCAGTTACCTGTCATAAAGCACAGGGCGGACAATGGAAAGCTGTTTTCATTGATCAGGGCTATTTTACTGATGAAATGCTGAATATTGATTATCTGCGCTGGTTATATACTGCTCTGACACGCTCAACTGAAAAAGTGTACCTGGTAAATTTTAATGACCCGTTTTTTGAAGATGGTAAAATGGAAACTCACTTTTCTTAGGATTTTATCCACTCCGTCTTACCCTCGTCATTCTTATGAATCTTTCCTTTATCCAGCAACCATTGAAATACTTTAATCACATCTCCTTCTTTGAAGCGTAAACTTATTTTATCAATCATATCCTCCATAAAGAAAGTGCCATCCGATAGTTTTTTTAGTTCTTCAAGTATCAGATCGAATTCATACTTGCTCAACCCAAGTTCATTTCTGCCCTGACAAAAGTCACACTGACCGCACCGGTAAGGATCTTTATCGCCAAAATAAGAAAGAAGCATCTGGCTTCTGCATTTGTTGACAGTTTCCGCATAATGCAACATAGCATTGACTTTTATTTCATATTGATACTTCCGCCGGTTGTAATTATCAATGGAAATAAATAAATTCTTATCATCCATACGTACTTCAGTAAAGATGATCACCGGGTTGTTTTTTCGGGGGATGTAAGTGATTATTTTTAACTGGCTTAGTTTTTTCAGATAACTATATATATTGTCTACATTTGTTCCTGCCCGTTTGGCAAGTAACATCTCATCAATACCTGCAAAGTCAGTAAACAAACCAGTGTATGACCGCAATAATAATTTAATAAATGTATCAAAGGTCATATTTTCAACCTGAAATTTATACAGGTCGTCACGCTGAACTGTAAAATGCACTTTTGAGGGGCTGTTCAATTCATCTACCAATTCGACATACCCTTCCCTCTCGAGAATCTTAAGACTACTGTATACAATCTGGATATTCAATTTATAATTAACTGCAAAATCCTGATAATAAAAATCATATACCATTGATTTGCCACTTCCTATAGGAATTTGAAGATAATTGCCAAGCGCGTTATAAATCAATTTAATGGTAGAAATATCGGGGAAATTGGTACCTATTCTTTTCTGAACGCTTAATTTATCGTTTCCATTGAAAAGCAAAACAGCATAAGCTTTCTTTTCATCACGTCCTGCACGACCTGCTTCCTGATAATATGCCTCGACGGAATCGGGCAGATCAAAATGTACAACAAATCTTACGTCATGTTTGTCAATGCCCATACCAAATGCATTTGTGGCAATGATCACCCGGCATTCACCCGATTTCCAGTGAGTGTGCTTTTCATGCCGCATTTCATCCGTAAGACCGGCATGATAAAAATCAGCAGATATTTTATTTTTATTTAAAAAAGAAGATATGTCTTTTGCCTTTTGGCGTGTACGGGTGTAAACAATTCCACTGCCTTTTGTTGTTGTGATTATTTTGAGCAGGTATTTTAATTTATCATCCACTTCTCTTACCAAATAAATCAAGTTCTTACGTTCAAAACTCATACTTATCACATTGGGTTTTTTGAACAGAAGTTTTTCCTGGATGTCTTCAATGACCGGATGTGTGGCAGTTGCTGTCAATGCAAGCACAGGTACATTGGGAACTAATTTCCGCAAGTCTGCAATTTTCAGGTACGATGGCCTGAAATCATAACCCCATTGCGAGATACAATGCGATTCATCTACAGCAATGAGATTCACATTCATCTTTTGTACCCTGTGTTTAAATATTTCCTTATCAAGGCGTTCCGGAGAACAATAAAGAAATTTGATATTTCCATATATACAATTATCCAATGTGATATCAATTTCTTCCTTTCTCATACCCGAATACACGGCAACTGCTTTGATATTTCTTTTAACCAGATTGTCCACCTGGTCTTTCATCAGCGCTATGAGAGGAGTAACCACGATACAAATACCTTCCTTCGCCAAAGCCGGAACCTGAAAAGTAATTGATTTGCCTCCGCCGGTAGGCATCAGAGCGAGCGTGTCGTTTCCTTCTGCAATGGATTGAATAATTTCTTCCTGCAGGGGTCTGAATGAGCTATAACCCCAGTATTGAGTTAATATTTTTTGATAAATGCTCAATGAGTTTATTGTGTAATTGATTCAATTAAAGCACAAAAATATAACACGTAGCCAATAATTATTTAAAAAATGAGTTAATAAGATAATTTAAATAAAAAAAAATGATTATTATTCATGATTATCTGAATATATTTTTTTTTTTTGTAATTTGGCCAATTAAAAATTATTAAAACAAATGTCATTTTTAGAAGATCGTATAATTTCAGAAGGGTTAACCTTTGATGATGTACTATTAGTACCGGCTTTCTCGCATGTATTACCCAGAGAAGTTGATATTTCATCACGTTTCACCCGAAGAATTGAATTGAAAACACCTATTGTTTCAGCGGCTATGGATACTGTAACGGATTCAAAACTTGCTATTACAATCGCGAGGGAAGGTGGAATTGGAGTGATTCATAAAAATATGACTATTGATGAGCAGGCCAAACATGTAAAAAAAGTTAAACGTGCCGAGAATGTTATGATCGTTGACCCCGTGACAATGTTAAAGACCGGTACTGTCGGGGATGCGCTAAACCTGATGCAGGAATTTAAAATAGGCGGGATTCCTGTTGTGGATGAAAACAGCAAATTAATAGGTATAGTTACCAATAGGGATTTGCGTTTTGAAAATGATTTGCACCGTTCAGTCAGTGAGGTCATGACCAAAGAAAATATTGTTTTCACCACGCATCAGACAGATCTGGCTCATGCCGCTGATATTTTACAGAGATATAAGATTGAAAAACTTCCTATTGTTGACGATGCAGGCAAACTGATAGGTTTAATCACCTATAAAGATATTACCAAAGCCAAAGACAGACCAAATTCCTGCAAAGATGATAAAGGAAGACTACGGGTAGCTGCAGCTGTTGGGGTTACCAAGGATACTCTTGAACGTGTGGATGCTTTGTTTAAAGCTGATGTAGATGCCGTTGTGATAGATACATCGCACGGTCACAGCAAAGGAGTCATTGAAACATTAAAATTAGTAAAAAAGAATTACCCGACTCTCGAAGTAGTTGTAGGAAACATTGCAACGGCTGAAGCAGCTAAAGATCTTGTAAAATACGGCGCAGATGCAGTAAAAGTTGGTATTGGTCCTGGTTCAATTTGTACCACCCGGATTGTTGCCGGCGTTGGCGTACCACAACTGTCAGCAATATATGATGTTGCAAAAACACTCAAAGGCAGCGGTGTACCAATTATTGCCGATGGGGGTATTCGTTATTCAGGAGATATTATCAAGGCACTGGCAGCCGGTGCTTTTTCCATTATGGCAGGTTCCTTGTTTGCCGGAGTAGAAGAATCTCCCGGTGATACAATTATTTTCAATGGCCGTAAATATAAATCATATCGTGGCATGGGCTCAATTGAAGCCATGCAGCAGGGTTCTAAGGACAGGTATTTTCAGGATGTTGAAGACGATATTAAAAAACTTGTTCCCGAAGGGATTGAAGCAAGAGTTCCCTATGTTGGCACTTTAGCAGAAGTTATTTATCAACTGATCGGAGGTCTACGAGCCGGTATGGGTTATTGCGGCGCCGAAAATATTCTGAGTCTTCATTCAGCTAAATTTGTAAGAATTACGGACCCCGGACTTGAAGAAAGTCATCCCCATGATGTGACAATTACAAGAGAAGCTCCAAATTACAGCAGACAATAAGTTTAAATATAAACAATAATTTTAAAAAGTATTTATTAATTATTAATCCAATTCACAATGAAAAAAGTAAGTTTCGTTTTATTAATTTTATCTTTTGTTGTAAGTTTTCTTTCTGCTCAGACAGACACTTCCACGTTAATGACTTTAGGCAGTGTAAAAGTATCTAAAGCTGAGTTTGAAAGAATATATAAAAAGAACAACAATACGCAGATAAAGACAGACAACAAATCTGTTCAGGACTATGCACAATTATTTATTAATTTTAAACTAAAAGTAATTGAGGCGGAAATGATGAAGCTTGATACCATGCCTTCATTTATCAATGAACTTGCTGGTTATCGCAATCAACTGGCAAAACCTTATTTAATTGATACAACCGTTGAAAATAATCTGATTAAAGAAGCATATGATTTTATGCTGATTGAAACACGCGCCGATCATATCTATATAAAACTTGATCAAAACGCGGCTCCGGCAGATACTTTAAAAGCATATAATAGGATCATGGAAGCCAGAGAAAAATTAATAAAGAAAGAACCATTCGAAAAAGTCGCTGAAGAATATTCCAAGGATGATCCTTCCTTTAAAAAGTTTAAAGGACATATGGGTTATCTCAAGCCATCAGATATACCTTACTACGCACTTGAAGAAGCTTTGTATAAAACCAAAATAGGTGCCATTTCCATGCCTATCAGAACCCAAATAGGATATCATCTGATTGTTGTCATTGACAAAAGACCTGCCAAAGGACAAATTAAAGTAGCTCATATAATGACTCTTTCCCCTCAGGGAAGCAATCCAGCAAAATTTGATTCTTCCAAAATAAAGATATTTGATGTTTATGAAAAAATTAAAAATGGAGAAAAATTTGAAGATCTGGCTAAGAAATACTCCGCTGATCCCGGATCAGCTGCAAAAGGCGGTGAATTACCCCCGTTTTCATCCGGTCGTATGGTTCAGGAATTTGAAGACGCTGCATTTGCTTTAAAGAATAATGGGGATGTATCTGAACCTATTA